>Ga0209382_10003150_pt1 | contig 23063 bp, 19 predicted proteins | sample SoiMetdeltSBSDD5_FD_187599 | JGI IMG/M metagenome (GOLD analysis project Ga0209382, IMG submission 187599) | Bulk soil microbial communities from a Populus tree surrounding site in Tennessee, USA - Soil MetaG P. deltoides SBSDD5 (SPAdes) (version 2) | ecosystem: Environmental > Terrestrial >...
CGCCGCGACAGGTCGAGCGGGTCGGGCCAGCTGGTGAGCAGCGGTGTCCGGGCGCCCTCGCAGCGGCGGGCACACCGGGTTGCACGGCGATGCGCGGCCATGGCCCGGCGGGTCTCGCCGGCCTGCCGGGCGCTGTCGGCCGCCTGGCTCCAAGCCTCGGCGGCGTGCAGGTCGTAGCCGAGGCTCTCGAACTGGGTCGCGACCGCCCGCAGCGCCTCGGCGTCGCAGGCCACGGTGGCGGCAGCGTGCTGGGCGAACGCCTGGAGCAGCTGGCCGTCGGAGCGGCGGGCCAGCTCCCGGAGCGCCGCGCTGCCTCGGTCGGCGCGGTCGATGCGGACCAGGTCGTGCAACGCGTGGGCGGCGTGGAGGACCTCGCCGGTCTGCAGGCACCGCTCGGCCGCGGCCTCGAAGCCGTCCGCCGCGACGTCGGAACGGCCTGCCACGACGTCCGCCCACACCAGGCAGCGCTGGACCTCCCCGGCGGCCAGGCCGATCGGGTGGTCATGCCACTCGCGGCAGCGGTCGGCGGCGTCCTGCGTGCCCGCGACGTCGCCGACTTCGGCGCGGACGCTGGCCAGCCCGGCCCACGACCAGGCCGCGAAGCCGTCCCGGTGGATGCACTCGAAGCCGGCCGTGGCCTCGCGGAACCACCGTGCCGCGGTCTCGGGCCGGCCCCGCAGGCGGGCGATGCGGCCGATCTCGAACGCGACGAACGACCGGGCGAACGGGTCGACCTCGTCGTCGAGGGCGGCGATCGAGCCCTGCGCGGCCATCTCCGCCTCGCGCACCCGGCCGGCCTCGACCCAGGCGCCGATCTGGTGGAACAGGTGCTCGCCGATGCTCAGCGGGCTGGTCTCGCCCTCGTAGCGGGGGTTCCCGACCATCTCGATGGTCAGCGCCAGGCCCCGGTCGGCCAGGGCGATGGCCTCCCCGACCTGGCCCTGCATCAGCTTGACCGGCGACATGACGGCGGCCGCGTCGGCCACGGTGGCGATGTTCGCCGAGGTCAGCTGGGGGGCCACCAGCGCCTGGGCGCCCTGCAGGTCGCCGCGCTGCAGCCGGAAGCTGGCGATCTGGCGCTGCAGCGCCTCCCGCAGCCGGCCGTCGGTCAGGTAGGCGGCGGCGTCGGTGAGGAGCGCCTCGGCCTTGTCGGGCCGGTTGGCGAACTGGAACAGGTACAGCGCCCGGTTGAGCACCGCGCTGGCCCGGACCTCGTCGGACAGGGCGGTGTGGGTGACCTCGTCGGCCACCTTGTCGAGCTCGTCGGTCACCCCCAGCCGGGCCAGGGCGTTGACGAGCAGCAGGCTGGTGCGGTCGTCACGCTCGAGCGCACGGGCGCGGCGGGCGAGGTCGGCCGCCGCCCGCGGGTCGTTCACCAGCCAGGCCTGCTCGGCGGCCCGGGTCAGCAGCTCGGCGGTGCCGGGGCCCCGGTGCCCGGTCTCGACGTACCACTGGGCCAGCAGCGGGACGTCGGCCGCGGCCACCTGGCCGAGGCCCTCGAACACGTCGAGCAGCCGGCTGCGCAGGTCGGCGATGCGCTCGCCGTCCAGCTCGCCCCGGCGCAACTCGCCGTACAGGGGGTGGGCGAGGCGCACCACCCGGCCGTCGGACTCGTCGTGGGTGGCGGTCAGGCGGGAACGCTCGCTGCCGGCCAGCGCCCGGTGCCCGACGAGGTTGGTCAGCACCGCCACCGGGAGGTGGCCCGACAGCGCCAGCGCGTCGACGACGTCGGCGACCGCCGCCGGCGCCTCGGCCATGCGGTCGGCCAGCATCGCGGCCAGCGTCGGCGGGCGGAGCGGCTCGGCGCCCGAGCCGCGCTCGAGGTGCCAGAGCCCGGAGCTGTGGCGCCAGGCCCGCTGGGCCCGGGTCGCCTCGACCAGCTCGGTCAGCAGCAGCGGGTTGCCCTCGCTCCACTGCCAGAGCCGGGAGCGGGTCTCGGCGTCGACCTCCCCACCGAGCAGCAGCTCGACGAGGTCGTCGGCGTCGTGGCGGCTGAGCGGGCCCACCTCGATGCGCTCGACCAGCTCGTTCTTCCAGAGGGCGGTGACGACGTCGGGCGCCGGCCGGGCGGTCTGCAGGGTGCCGAGCAACCTGACCTGGCCCTCGACGATGGCCTGCTGCAGCAGCGTCGCCGAGGCGGCGTCGAAGGCGTGGAGGTCGTCGGCGACCAGCAGCGGCCGGCCGGGACGGACCCGGTCGACGAGCTGGTCCAGGCCTCGGCGCATGTCGAGGGCCCAGCGCTCGGGGTCGTCGGTGCAGGCCGGCAGCAGCGCGCCGAGCGAGCCGAACGGCGTGCTGCGGTTGGGGTCGCCGTGGGCGTGCAGCGGCGTCCAGCCCTGGCCACCGAGCCGGTCGGCCGCGATGCGCAGCAGGTGGCTCTTCCCGACCCCGGCGACCCCTGCGAGGATCGCCCCGCGGGCGCCGCTGTCGCTGACGGCCCGCAGGGTGCGGCCCAGTTCCCGGTCGCGGCCGACGAGCGCCGGCTCCCCTCGCCCGTCCGCACCCATGCCCCAAACCGTACGGTCAGGTGGGGTGCTGGTCCAGCAGCGATGACAGCGGCGGGCGGGCCTCGGCCACGACCTCCAGGTCGTGGGCGCCCTCGACGCTCACGTCGTCACCGTCGACGTGGACGGCGACCCGCCGGTCGCCGAGGTGGATGCCGTCGACGTGCAGGCGGGTCATGCCTCGGGGCAGCACCGGAGCCAGGTACAGCTGGCCCCGGGAGACGACCGGGTCGATGCGCAGGATCGCGCGCAGCCACATGAGCGGCGCTGCCGCCGCCCACGCCTGGGGCGAACAGGCAGCCGGGTACGCGGCCGGCACGGCCACCTCGTCGCGGCCGTAGCCGGCGAACAGCTCGGGCAGGCTGCCCGGGATGCAGGCGGCGGCGTCGAGCTGGGCCTCGATGACCTTGTGGGCGTGCTCTACGAACCCGTAGCGCATGAGGCCCTGGGCGCAGAGCGCGTTGTCGTGCGGCCACACCGAGCCGTTGTGGTAGCTGGCCGGGTTGTAGGCCGGCATGTCCGTCGACAGCGTGCGGATGCCCCAGCCGCTGAACATGTCGTCGGCGACCAGGCGGTCGGCCACCGATCGTGCCTTCTCCTCGTCGACGATGCCGGTCCAGAGGCAGTGCCCGACGTTCGAGGCCACCGCGGCGACCGGCCGCTTGTCGCCATCCAGGGCCAGCGCGAACGTGCCCTGGTCCTCGAGCCAGAAGTCCTCGTTGAAGCGGCGGCGCAGCTCGGCGGCCTTGTCCCGGTAGCGCTGCATGGTGGCCGCATCGCCGAGGTACTCGGCGCCGCGGGCCCGGGCGACGTAGGCGGCGTACGTGTAGCCCTGCACCTCGCAGAGGGCGATCGGGGCCCGGGCCAGCTCGCCGTCGGCGTGGCGCACCGAGTCCCACGAGTCCTTCCAGCCCTGGTTGCCGAGGCCCTTGTCGGTGCTGCGGGCGTACTCGACGTACCCGTCGCCGTCGCGGTCGCCGTACTGCTCGATCCACTCCAGCGCCCGGTCGGCGTGGGGCAGCAGCCGCATGCCCATCTCGTTGCGGGGGTCCCAGCGCAGCAGCTCGCCGAGGAGCATGACGAACAGCGACGACGCGTCGACCGATCCGTAGTAGATCGTGGCCTGGTCCAGCGACGAGCTGGTGGCGCCCTGGAAGCGCATCTCGTGGAGGATCTTGCCGGGCTCCTCCTCGGTCTCGGGGTTGACGTCCTGACCCTGGAACCGGGCGAGCGTCTCCAGCACGCCCTCGGCCAGCGTGTGGTCGGCGAGCAGCGCCATCCAGCTGGTCAGCAGCGAGTCCCGGCCGAACGGCGTCATGAACCAGGGCGCGCCGGCCGCCAGGATCGGCATGTCGGGGTGGTCGGGGTCGAAGATGCGCAGGGCGCCGAGGTCGTCGTCGGACTGCCGCACCGCCGTGGCCAGGCCGGTGTGGTCGGTGTCCACCCTGGGCACGGTCGTACGCCACTCCTGCAGCCGCTCGGCCGGCAGCGAGGAGCGGTCGTCGCCGCCGCACCGGAACCGCGGCTCGATGTCCTCACCCTCGACGCTGACCGCGAAGCCCATGCAGACCTGCCAGGTCTCGCCGGGCTGCAGCTTCGCCTCCCACACCAGGTGCCCGGACTTCACCGCCGGCTTGCCGGTGGCGGTGACGGTGACGCGCTTGCCGACCGGCTCGGCGTGGTCCTCGAACCACATGGTGCCGCCCTGCAGGTGGGCGCTGCGGTGGCGGCTGGTGTCGACCCGGCCCTCCTTCACGGCGAACAGGTCGGCGAAGTCCACGTCGACGTGCACCTCGACCGTCACCGGCGCGATCTCGAGGCCGTAGTTGGTGATCACCAGGGTCTCGCGCATGCCCTTGCCGACGTGGCGCCGCCGCATGACCGTGAGCTCCGAGTCGGCGTGGCCGGCCGCGGCCGCAGCCGTGGTCACGAACGTGGCGGCGTAGGGCTCGGGCGACTCGATGGCCAGCGTCTGCAGCGGCGCCCCGTTGACCCGGAGGTCGAGGCGCGACAGCACGCGGGTGTCCAGCACGAAGAGGCCCTGGGCGACCTCGGAGGCCATGTCGCCGGTCTGGTCGGAGATGGCGAAGGTGCGGCCCTCGACGAGGGTCACGGTCCCCCCGCTCTCGGCCTTGGAGGCCACCGGGGTGGTCGCGTCGAAGGGGGACTGCTCGCTCTTGGTCGTCGATGCCGTCACGCCGCGTCAGTACCCCCGCACGCAGCGTGTGAATCCGGGCGCTCAGCGAGTGGAGATCTGGTCGCGCTCCCGGCGCTGCTCGTAGACGAGGCGGGCCATCCAGAACCGCAGGAAGCCGGCGATCGCAGCCTTCACGTAGAGAGCAGCGCCGACGATGGTGATGGCCACCCCGATCAGGGCCTGGATCAGCGCGTCCCGTTGCTCCAGGGGCGCGGCCGCCCCGGTGGCGCTGTGGGACAGGAAGTAGGCGATGACGGCGAGCACCGGGCCGCCGATCATGCCGAGCACGCCGAGGCGCAGCAGCAGCCGGTCGAGGCCGGTGGCCGGGTCCTTCAGGCGCATGTCGGCGACGTCGGCCCTGAACTGGTCGACGCGGGCGTCGCTGCCAGGGGGTCCGCCGGGACCGCCAATGCTGTCGGTGTTCATGCTGATGCTCATTCTCTCAACCACCCAAGTATGCGGAGGACAGCTTGGACTCGATCTCATGGGGCGTGCCGATGTCGCTCACCCGGCCGTGGACCATGATCGCGGCGCGGTCGGCGACTCCCAGGACGACCCGGGCGAACTGCTCGACCACCAGCACCGATACCCCGGTGCGGGCCAGCTCGGCGACCTGGGCGTAGAGCTGCTCGACCACGAGGGGCGCCAGGCCCATCGACAGCTCGTCGAGGATCAGCACCGCCGGGTCGGTGGCCAACCCGCGGGCCAGGGCGAGCATCTGCTGTTCGCCGCCCGACAGCGTCCCGGCCACCTGACCGCGGCGCTTCTGGAGCTGGGGGAAGCGGCCGTAGGCGACCTCCTCGATGGCCCGCAGCGGCCGGCCGCTGTGGCTGGCCATCCAGAGGTTCTCGCGGACGCTCAGGCTCGGGAAGATGCCCCGGCCCTCGGGGATGAGGCACAGCCCGGCCCGGGTGAGGTCCTCGGGGCGGGCGCCGTTGACCCGCCGGCCGGCGACGATGATGTCGCCGCCCGCCAGGGGGTGCAGCCCGGCGAGGACCTTGAGGGTGGTGGTCTTGCCGGCGCCGTTGGGCCCCAGCACCGCCATGACCTCCCCCGGCCGGACGTCGAGGTCGACGCCGTGCAGGACCTCGATGGTCCCATACGCCGCCTTCACACCCCGCAGTTCCAGCAGGGTCTCGTGCTCCCGCATCGCGGTCAGCGCGCTCACGGGATCCATGGCGGTCATGTCGCCACTCCCAGGTAGGCGTCGATGACCCTCTGGTTCTGCTGGACCTCGCCGGCGGTGCCGGCGGCGATGATCGAGCCGAAGTCGAGGACGTGGACCTTGTGGCAGATCCGCATGACGAGCTGCACGTCGTGCTCGACGAGGACGACCGCCACCGGCTCGCCATCGAGGCGCCCGGCGGCGATGTCGGTGAGCAGGGCGCCGAGCCCGTCGGTCTCGCCGTCGTCGAGGCCGGAGGCCGGCTCGTCGAGCAGCAGCGCCCGGGGCTTCGTGGCCAGCGCCCGGGCCAGCTCGACCAGGCGGGCCTTGCCGGTGGGCATCTCGTCGGCGCGGGTGTCGGCGACGTCCTGCAGGCCCACCAGCTCGAGCAGCTGGTCGACCCGGGCCGAGGCCCGGCCGCCGGAGCGCAGCGAGTCGGCCAGCTCGACGTTCTCCCGCACGGTCAGCAGTCCGAAGAGCTCGAGGCGCTGGAACGTCCGGGCCAAGCCGGCCCGGGCCCGGCGGTAGGGCGGCAGCTTGGTCAGGTCGGTGCGCCCGAGCCGCACCTCGCCCCGCTGGGGCACCTGCAGGCCGGTGACGACGTTGAACAGCGTTGTCTTGCCGGCGCCGTTGGGCCCGATGAGCCCGGTGACGTGGCCGGCCTGGGCATCCAGCGCCACGTCGTCGAGCGCCAGGTGTCCCCCGAACTTCACGCTCACGTTCCTGACCATGAGGGTCATCGGACCGGCACCTCCAACCCCAGCGCCCGGTCGAGGGCGGCGACGTCGTCGGGGGTGTACGGCCGGTCGATGCCGACCCACTCCCACGCCACGTCCCCGGGGTCCTCGTCGGCGGTGCTGGCGGCGATCGAGCGGTCGCGGCGGGCGTCGACGGCCCGCAGGACCAGCCCGGGGCCGAGGATGGCAGCGAGCAGGGCCAGGGCGAAGGCCCCGCCGTCGATGGCCTCGTCCCAGCGCAGCGCCAGCACGCCGGCGGTGGCCGCAACGGTGACGCCGGTCCCGACCTTGGACCGCCACAGCGGGGCGAAGCCCTCCCGCAGGTCATGGGCGACGCCGTTGGGGTTGCGGCCCAGGGCGATGCCGATGGTGCCGGGCAGCACCTTCTGGAGGTTCTCCATGAACGCCCACTGCTCGGCGATCAACGGCAGGCCGCCGAGCATGATCCCTGCCACCAGGGCGCCCGCGGCGCTGCCGATGCCGCCGACGACGGCCAGCAGGACGAGCGGCAGGCTCTGGACGAAGTCGAAGCGGTCGGGCGACACCTGGCCGAGCGTGGTGGCGTACAGCGCCCCGCCCAGCCCGGCGATGGCGGCCGACAGCGTGAACACGGCGATCTTGGTGGCGACCAGGTTCATGCCCAGCGTGGCCGCGGCCGCGGGGCTGTCCTTCAGGGCCAGCAGCCGCTGACCGAACACGCTGCGCCTGATGGCCACCACCAGCAGGTAGAGCAGGGCGAACACCACCGCCAGCAGGACCAGCATGCCGCCGCTCGTCTCGGGCAGGTTGGTGCGCTTGACCTCGACCGCCCCCGATCCGAACAGCTTGATCGGGAACGGCCCGGCCTTGAAGTCGCTGAGCGTGAAGAACCACTGGTCGAGGAACACGGCGAACGCCGCGGTGGCCAACGCCAGGTACAGGCCGCCCAGGCGGATGGCCGGCAGCGCCACCAGCGCACCGACGGCGCCCGCCAGGACCGTGGCCGCCAGCAGCCCCTTGAAGCTGTTGTCGGCGCCGTGGTGGGCCATGGCGATCGCGCCGATCCCGGCGAAGCTCAGCTGGCACAACGAGAGCTGGCCGGCGAAGCCCACCAGCGGCACCAGCGACAGCGCCACGATCGACAGGCCGACGATGCCCGCCGCGTCCTTGGCGTCGAACGGGTTGAGGATGTGGGCGAGGTAGAGGCCGGCGCCGACGAACGCCGCCGCGGTGACCAGGGCCCCGCCCCACGAGGGCTTGGGGATGACCTCCCGGCTGGCCACCACCGCGTGGCCCCGCGGCCGGGGCTGGCGCAGCGCCAGCAGCACGACGAACAGCACGATCGCCGGGAAGGCGAAGCGGAGCTTGCTGAGCAGGATGTTCGACGAGTCGAAGTAGGTGATGGCGTACGAGTCGGCCAGGCCGAGGATGACCGCACCGAGGAACGTCATCGGCAGGTTGCGGAGCCGCCCGATCATCGCCGCGGCGTAGGCGTTGACGATCAGCAGGGTCAGCGGCACCTGGCTGAGCGAGGTGAGGCCGGCGGTGAAGATGCCGCTCAGCGCCGCGCAGCTGCAGCCGATCGCCCACGCCAGCATCGCCGAGCGGTTCGGGCTGGCGCCGTTGAGGGTGGCCAGCGGCCGGTCGTCGACCGAGGCCCGCATGGCGATGCCCGGCCGGGTCCGGTAGAGCAACAGCCGCAGCCCGAAGGCCAGCAGCAGGGCCACCACGAACGCCGAGGCCTCGTGGTAGGTGACGTTGGTCCCGAACAGCTCGACGTGCGAGTTGCCCCAGAACTTGGGTAGCGGATGGGCCTCGTTCTGGTCCCAGATCCAGATGCCGAGGCCGAGCAGCGCGACGAGGAGGCTGATCGACACGACGATGCGCACGGTCTCGGGCGCGTCGGTCAACCCCCTCATGATCACCCGCTCGATGCCCGCCCCCACGAGGGGCGCGAGGATCCCGAGCACCACCAGCAGGGCGAGCGGCGCCGGCCAGTGCCAGTCGACCCGCAGCTGCCAGTAGGTGAAGGCGCCCAGCATCCCCAACGCGCCGTGGGCGAAGTTGAAGATGCCGGTGGTGGTGTAGGTGAGGACGAGCCCGCTGGCCGCGACCGCCAGGATGCTGGCGGTCGCAAGGCCGAGGATCGTCGCAGTCAGGAACTCGTCCATGGCAGGCGGACGGGCGTCAGTCCGTGGGCTCCTTGACCCCGTAGTCGTTGGTCAGTTTGACGGCGTTGTCGGGGCTGCAGTTGAAGATGCCCTCGTTGGGGTCGGTCGCCTCTTCGTCGTACTTGAACCCGTCCTTGTTGAAGCGGACGAGGATGCCGCACTGCGGTGCCTCGGTGTTGCCGGGCTGGGTCGGGGAATGCAGCCCCCCGGCGGTCCAGTCGGTGGTGGCCTTGGCCTTCTCGATGACGCAGTCCCGGGTGAGGTCGGCCCCGCACTCGGTCGCGGCCGTGGCGAACAGCAGCCAGGCCGACAGGCTCTGGGCGCCGAGCAGCGCCGGGTACTTGCCGTCCTTGTTGTAGGTCTCCATCAGCTCGAGGTAGTCACCCATGCCGGGGGCGTTGTCGCCATCCATGTCGAACATCGGGAAGCTGAGCCGCACGAAGATGTCGGTGTCGTCGGCGACGCCCTTGGCTTCGTCCTCGAACTTCTTCTCGTACATGTTGGGCTGCATGAAGATGACCTCGGGGTACCAGCCCTCGGTGTTCATGGCGCTGAGCAGGGCGGTCATGTTCTCCGGCTCGCCGACCAGCTCCACGGCCTGGACGCCCTTCTGCTTCATCGTCTGGATGAAGCCCCGCCAGCCGGTCTCGCCGATGGCCTTGTACGTGGGCTCGTACACCACGTCGTAGCCGGCCTTCTCGACGGTCTCCTTGACCTGCTCGTGGACGGTCTTGACGCCCTCGAGGTCGACCCAGAGGATGGCGTACTTGCTGACGTCCGGGTGCAGCTCCTTGTAACGGTTGTAGGCCTGCACCGAGAACCGGTACACGGGGTTGGGCAGCGGCTGCACCTGCTTCTCGGCGACCCGCGCAGTCGGCGCGACCACGAAGCCGGGGATGTTGATGAGGCCGCAGCCGACCCGGATGTTGCCGGTGTCGTTGTCGAAGATCGCGCCCCCGCCGACCAGGGCGAAGGTGTCCTCGCAAGCCTCCGAGACCCGCTGGGGGTACTCGTTCAGCTTGGCGTCGAGGTCCTTGAGCTCGAGCTTGCGGCCGTTGATGCCACCGTGCTCGTTGCACCAGTCGACGAACGCCTTCGCCGAGTCGTACATCTCCTGGTTGAGGCCGGGCCGCACGTCGGCGCCCTTGTTGGTGATGGTGCCGACGTTGATCGAGTCCTCGGTGACACCGGTCTCGGTGGCCGGGCCGCCGTCGCCGTCCTTGCACACGACACCCAGGTCGCCGAACTCGCCCTTGGCGATGCGGCCGTCACCGCCGGACGAGCCGGCCGTGGTGCTCGAGGTGTCTTCCTCGCTGCCGCTGGCGTCCGAGTCGGAGCGGCTGCAGGCGGTGGCCCCCGCCACCAACAGGCCCGCCACCAGCAATGCCGGAAGCCGACGAATGCGTGAAGCTGATCTCACTGGTCCCCCTAGGTCGGAGCAGAACGTTACGTGTCGTATCGATGCGATGCGGCGCTATCCGGCCAGCGCCGCACCGAGGTCGGCGAGCGCCGGGCGACTCCCCCCGAGGAGCGCCTCGACGACCTTCTCCCAACGGAAGTAGCGGTGCACCGGGTAGTCGACGTCGACGCCGATGCCCCCGTGCAGGTGCTGGGCGGCGTGCACGACCCGGTGGCCGCCGTCGGCGGCCCAGAAGGCCGCGATGCTGACCGCGTCGGCGCCCTCCACCCCCTCCCCCAGCTGCCAGAGAGCTTGCAGCGTGGTGAGCCGGATGGCCTCGGTGTCGATGTAGGCGTCGGCGCAGCGGTGGGCGACGGCCTGGAACGTGCCGATCGGCGACCCGAACTGCTGGCGCTCGGTGACGTGGCTGGCGGTGAGCGCCAGGGCGCCCTCGCAGACGCCCAGCATCGTGGCCGCGAGCAGCGCCCTGGTGCACCGGGTCAGCCACTCGACGGCGTCGGCGCCGCCCCTGAGCCGCTCGGCCCGGGCGCCGTCGAGGACGACGGTCTGGGCGGGCTCGTGGTTGATCGATCGCTCGTCGGTGCGGCTGACGCCCTCGCCGGCGAGCGGCACGACGAACAGCGCGGGGCCGTCGTCGGCGGCCCCGGCCACCACCAGCGCGGCTGCCTCGCCGGCCCACGGCACGGGCGACAGGGTGCCGTGCAGCGCCCAGCCGCCGCCCTGATCGGTCGGGTCGCCGCTCTCGGCCGCCCGGACACCGGGGCGGCCGTCGGGGTCCGCGGTCTCGACCGGGCCCCACGCCGCGACCGCCAGCGGGGCGGAGCCGTCGGCGACGCCCGGAAGCCAAGCGCCGCCCTGGTCGTCGCTTCCCCAGCGCGCGACGGCCAGAGCGGCGGCAGTCGAGGTCCAGTAGGGCGTCGGCGCCACGTGGCGCCCGACCTTCTGGGCCACGAGCCCGGCCTCCACGATGCTCAGGGCGCTGCCGCCGACCGCCGCCGGCAGCGCCAAACCGAGCAGATCTGCAGCCGCCAGGGCCTTCCAGGCCTCGGCGGCGAACGGGGTGCCCGCCTTCTCCAGCGCTCGTAGCGCGTCGGGGGCACATTGCTCGCCGAGGATGGTGTCGGCGAGCTCGGCGATGGCGGCCTGGTCGTCGCTCAGGGTGAAGTCCATCAGTCGCTCCTCCCTCAGCTCCGGGGCACCCGGGGCAGTCCGAGGCCGAACAGGGCGACGAGGTCGCGCTGGACCTCGTTGACCCCGCCGCCGAACGTCAAGATCAAGGTGCCTTGGAAGGCCCGGCCCAGCGATCCGGCCAGCAGCGCCGCCGGTGACCCCCGTTCGAGGGTGGCGGTGGGGCCCAGGATCTCGAGCAGGATGCGGTAGCCCTCGACGAAGAACTCGGTGCCGAACACCTTGATGGCGCTGGAGTCGGCCGGGTTGGCCCGGGCGCCGGTGTCGGCTGCGGCGGCGACCTTCCAGTTGAGGAGGCGCAGGAACTCCAGCTGGCTGTGCACCCGGGCGAGCGAGACCTGGACCCACTCCTGGTCGATGACCCGGCGCCCGTCGGCCAGCTTCGTGGTGCGGGCCCAGGCGACGACCTCGTCGTACATCCGGGAGAACATGCCGGCCGGCGCCAGCGAGACCCGCTCGTAGTTGAGCTGGTTGACGATGAGGTCCCAGCCCCGGTTGACGCCGTAGACGATGGCGTCGTCGGGGACCCGGACGTCGTCGTAGTAGGTGGTGAACGTGGAGGCGTTCACCATGGTCTCGATCTTGGTGTACGAGAAGCCCGGCGACGAGGTCGGCACCAGGAAGATCGAGATGCCCTTGTGCTTGGGGGCCTCGGGGTCCGTGCGGGCGGCGAGCCAGATGTAGTCGGCGTAGCTGGCCAGTGACGTGTAGATCTTCTGGCCGTTGATGACCCACTCGTCGCCGTCCTTGACGGCGGTGGTGCGCAGCGAGGCGAGATCGGTGCCCGCCGTCGGCTCGGTGTAGCCGATCGAGACGTGCAGCTCCCCGGCGAGGATCCTGGGGAGGAACGCCTCCTTCTGGGCGTCCGTGCCGAACTGCTGGATGGTCTTGCCGACCGTGTTGATGGTCAGGAACGGGATCGGGGCACCGGCGCGCCAGGCCTCGTCCATGAAGATCATCTGGTCGATCTCGCCCCGGCCCTGGCCACCGTAGGTGGTGGGCCACCCGAGCCCCAGCCAGCCGTCGCGGCCCATCTTGCGGACCGCTTCGAGGCAGTGGGGGCCTCCGGTCTCGCCTCGGGAGCACTCCTCCTGCACCTCGGCGGTCATCAGCTCGGCGAAGTACTCCCGCAGCTCGCGCCGCAGGTCCTCCTGTGCCGGTGTGTACGCGATGTGGAGCAAGTGACCCCCGTCCCCCTTTACAAAACTGAAACGCGTTACAAATCTAACGCCCCGTCAGAGACGTGTCGAGCACCCGTCAGTTACCGCCAGTAAGAATTTCTTGATTATCCGGAAAGCTGCGCGAAGGTGCCTGTGGGGGGACATTGGGGGAACCGAACGCCGTCGCACCCCGGGGCCTGACGCGCCCCGGTGGGTCCGCGGCAGCGCTCACCAGCGCTCCTACTGTCGCTCCACTGCGTTGAGACGACCAAGGAGAAGCGCATGAGAACCAAGCTCCGCCGCGTGACCGCGGTGTGTGCTGCTGCGGCGGCCGCCCTCGCGGCGACCGCCGCCCTCGGGACGGGCGCCCAGGCGGACCCCGACCTCCCGATCCACCAGACCGTGTCGGCCGACACGCACCTGAAGACGCTGAACCAGGACCTGCACCTCACGGGCACGTTCGACGGTACCTTCGACCTGGGGACCGGCGATCTCGACGGCGACCTGGCGTTCCAGCCGACCGAGGGCTCGCTCGACATCCTCGGCCTGAACGCCGCCACGGTCGGTGTGGCGATCGTCCCGACCGCACCGGCCCACGGCAAGATCGACCTGGCCACCTCGGCGGTGCAGCTGTCGACCACCTTCAACATCCGGATCCTCTACATCAAGCCGCTGGGGCTCCCGTTGAACCTGGTCGGCAACGGCTGCGTCACCTCCTCGCCGGTGTCGCTGACGTCCACCGGCACCATCGACATCGCGACCCAGGTCGTGACGCTCGCGGCCGAGTTCACGATCCCGCCGCTGAAGAACTGCGGGCTCCTCGTGACCCCCGTGCTGAACCTCGTGGTGCCCGGCCCGGGCAACGCGTTCAACGCGGTCGCCACGCCCCGCACCTGATCCCTCCGCCCTGTCCTCGGAGCATGGCCATGCTCCGAGGACAGGGCCTCCATCGCGCCTGGATCGCGGCCCGATCGGGGTCCGGGGCGCCGTAATCTCAAGGCGTGCGCATCACTGCCCGGGTCGACTACGGCGTGCGAGCCGCCATCGAGCTCGCCGCCGCCGAGGATCCGCCCGTCAAGGGCGAGACCCTCGCCGCCCACCAGCAGATCCCGGGCAAGTACCTCGAGAACATCCTCGCCGACCTCCGGCGCGCCGGGCTGGTGGCCAGCCAGCGGGGCGCCGAGGGCGGCTACCGCCTCGCCCGCCCGGCCGAGTCGATCACCGTCGCCGACGTCATCCGGGCCGTCGAGGGCCCCCTCGCCGACGTCCACGGCGCCCCACCGGAGGAGCTGGACTACCCCGGGCCGGCCGCCGCGCTCCAGCGCGTGTGGATCGCGACCCGCGCTGCGCTGCGCAGCGTCCTGGAGGAAGTCACCCTCGCGGACATCGCCGGAGGCGACTTACCGGCCGAGATCGAGGGCTTTCTCGACGATCCCGCAGCGTGGGCCCGGCGCCGCCGGGGTGCGAGTCGGCTCTCCTGATACCACGCGCGCTAGCGTTGACTCCCTATGGCCCGGCGGATCGACATCGAGCTGACGAGCAAGCGTGAGGATGGCGCGTGGACCTGGCGCGCCGCAGGAGCGCGCGAGCCCAAAGGCACGGTGGACGGCAAGCTGCTGCCGCCCGAGCCCAAGGTCGGCGACACCTTCAAGGTCGAGGTCGAGGGGTTCCTCGACGGCCTGAGCATCACGGCCGTCATACCTCCCAAGACCACCCGGAACGAGCCGGAGCGCATCGAGCTGCTCCGCCCCCGTTCCGAGGGCACGCTCGTCACCACCCAACTCGCCCGCAAGCCACGGCGGGACGACGACCGCCGCGACCGGCGCCGCCGCGACGACCGGGGTGAGCGCGGCGATCGCGACCGTGACCGCCGGGGCCCGCGCTCCGACCGAGGCGACCGGGACCGGGACCGCGGTGATCGGGGCGACCGAGGCGACCGTGACCGCCGCCGGGAGCGCCCGTCTGTCCCCGCCGCCGAGGCGAAGCCCAAGCCGAAGCGCCTGCGGCCGGCCAAGGCCCACCGCAGCACCCTCCTCGAGTCGCTGCCGGCCGAGCAGCGCCCCATCGCGGAGCAGCTGCTGCAGGGCGGCGTGCCCGCGGTGCGCCAGGCCATCGAGAAGCAGAACGAGGAGCTGAAGGCCGCGGGCAAGCCCCAGGTCAGCCCCGACCCGCTCATCGAGATCGCCGAGAAGCTCCGCCACAAGGCCCAGGCTGCGCTGTGGCGTGACCGGGCCGACGCCGCGCTCGCCGGGGTCGACGAGCTGGACCTGCGCGACCTGCGTTCGGTGGTCAACGCCGCCGACGACGCAGGTCGGGACGCCGAGGCCCGCTCGGTCGCCGACCAGCTGCGCGAGGCGCTGGCCAACCGCGTCGAGAAGGAGCAGGCGGCCTGGGTCGCCGAGGTGGCCGAGAACCTCCAGGAGGGCCGGGTCGTCCGGGCCCTGCGGCTCAGCTCGCGGCCGCCCAAGGCCGGCTCGCCGCTGCCCGGCAGCCTCGCCGAGCAGCTGATCGCCGCCACCAACGCGGCGCTGACCGCCGAGACCGGCCCGCAGCGCTGGGCCACCGTGCTCGACGCGCTGGCGCTCTCCCCCATCCGGCGGCGGGTCGTGCCCGAGTCGCTGCCCGACAAGCTGCCCGCCGACCTGCGCGAGGTCATCGCCAAGCTCGGGTCGCGACTGCCGGAGATCGCCCACATCTTCGCCATCGAGCCTGCCGAAGCGCCGTCGCGGCCCCGGCCGCCCCGCCGCAAGCCCGACGACCGCCCCCGCTCCGCCAAGCCGGGCAAGCCCCGCAACGGCCAGCCGAGGCCCAAGGCCGAGCGGAAGCCAGAAGGCGAAGCCCCGAAGCCCGAGGCGCCAAAGGCCGAAGCCCCGAAGGCGGACGACACCCCGGCGGCCGAAGCTCCCGAGGAGCCCACGGCTCAGGTGCCCGAGGTCAAGGCCGAGGCCGAGGTCGCGAGCCCGGCGGCCGAGACTCCGAAGGCCGAAACCGACGACGAGCCCAAGGTCGACTCGACCCCGGTGGTCGAGCAGCCCGAGGCCCCGGAGGCTCCCGGGGAGCCCACGACTCAGGAGCCCGAGGCGAAGGCCGATGCTCCCGAGTCCGAGACGGCTGAGGCCGACGTTCCGGAGGCGGAGGTTCAGGTCGAAGAGCCGAAGGAAGACGCCACCACGTCTTCCTGACGCCTCCGGTTAGCCCTGCGCAGTCAGCGCTGACGAGGAGCGATCACCGAGTCGACATCCCCCCGCCCGCGATAGCGGCCGGTCTCGGCGTCTTCGTCCCAGCGCGCACCGCAGCTGAGGCAGGTGCAGGAGTCGAGGTGGACGGAACCCAAGTACAAGCGCTCTACCTCGTACGCCTCACAGAAGGGGCACTGGAGGTGGCGCGGCTCGTCGGTCATCGCCCGTGAAGATCCCCGTCAAGTTCCAATGGTGGCGGCAGTTCCATCGTCATCTCGAAGTCTGACCGCCGCAGCTTAACGAAGGTTGCAGCGCGACGTTTCGATTCTCGGTCGGGTTGGTTGCATCTCGGCAAACCGTCGACGGACCGCGGCCATGTTTGCACTGAGGATGCGAAGACCTCCCGAGGGTCCGCTAGCTTGTCGCCCCATGGCCGTTGAGCTGACAACGCAGGGACCGTTCGCGATCGTCAAGATCAACCGCCCGGAGGCCCGCAACGCCGTCAACGGCGCGGTCGCCCAGGGCATCGAGGCGGCGATCGACCGCATCGAGGAAGACGACGCCATCTGGCTCGGGATCCTGACCGGGGAGCCACCGGTCTTCTGCGCCGGCGCCGACCTTAAGGAGATCAACTCCGGCAACGCTGCTGCGCTCGCCACCGCCAAGGGCGGCTTCGGCGGCATCGTCCAGCGGGAGCGGACCAAGCCGATCATCGCGGCGGTCGACGGGCCGGCGCTGGCCGGGGGCACGGAGATCGTGCTGTCGTGCGACCTGGTGGTCGCCTCGACCACCGCGACGTTCGGCATCCCCGAGGTGAAGCGGTCGCTGGTCGCCGCGGCCGGCGGGCTCTTCCGGCTGGGCCGCAAGATCCCGCTGAACGTCGCCATGGAGCTGGCGCTGACCGGCGACCCGATCGACGCCACCCGGGCCCACCACTTCGGGCTGGTCAACCGGCTGGTCGAGCCGGGTGAGGCGCTCGAGGCCGCCATCGCCCTGGCCGAGCAGGTGTGCGCCAACGCCCCGGTGGCGGTGCGGGAGACCCGCAGGATCGTGCTCGAGGCCACTCACGCCGACGACGAGATCGGCTGGAAGATGTCGATCGAGGGCATGGCCAAGGCCATGGCCAGCGAGGACTTCAGCGAGGGGCTGACGGCGTTCATCGAGAAGCGCCCACCCCAGTGGAAGGGCCGCTAGCCCAAAGGCCGGTGGACGACGATCGCCCGGGCGACGAGCCCGAAGGACTCGAAGAAGTTCTTGGTGGCGCGGTCGCCCGGTAGCGCCAGGCTGTCGACGCCGAAGCAGCCCTGGTCGCGGCACCAGTCGACCAGCGCCTCCATGAGCAGCTCACCAAGCCCGACCTCGCGGGCCCCGGGGTCGACGTAGACCTCGTCGACGACCCCCAGCAGGCCCCCGTCGGGCAGCGTCTCGCGGTGTGCGGCCCCGAACCCGACGACCACGCCGTCGAGCGTCCCCAGCAGCACGGTCTGGTCGTCGGCCGCGATGGCCTCGGCGAACGAGGCGTCCAGCGGATCCCCTCGCCGCTCCCGCCGCGCCCACAGCTCGCCGCCCTTCTGGCCCCGCTTCTCCCCGATCGCCGCCCCCGCCAGCTCCACGAGCACCCGGACATCCTCGTCCGTCGCCACCCGCGTGGCCTCCACGGGATGATCCCCTCCCGCCAGCTCTGCAGCGTCGTCGGCGGGCGTCATGCCTGGAGTTGGGCGATGCGGTTCAGGATCGTCTTGCGGCCGCGGTGACCGGCCTCGTAGTTGCGCACGGCCTCGAGCTCGTCGGCGCTGAGACCTGGCAGGCGGTTCAGCACGTGCGAGGCCGACAGGCTGTCGTAGCCGGGGATCGCCAGCTCGTCGAGGTCGGGCCCGTCATACGGCGGCGCCTGGCCGTTCCCCCGCTGGCCGTTGCCCCGGTCGGCGGCCGGCTCGGGCACTGCGGCCCGGGGGGCGCGCCGCGGCGGCCGGGCGGCGCCGTCAGCGTCGTCCGGGGTCTCCGGGACCAGCCCGGTGAGCTTCAGAAGCTCGCCCGCCTGCTCGCCCAACGCGCCCAGGACCCGCCGGGCCTGGGGCTCCAGCTCGCGCGCCGCCTTGTTGCCCAGGTAGCGGGCATTGCGCATGTGCACCTTGCCCTGCTCCGCCAGCTTAGGGAGCATCGAGGGCCCGTCCAGGAGGATCGCGATCGGGGCGTAGCGCACGATGTCGACGATCTGGGCGAGCAGCGACTGCTCTTCCGCCGGCGTGCTCGGTGCCGGCTGCTCCTGGGGGTCGCTCACGCCAAGATCCTCGCAAGCCGGCCGCTGCTACACGCAATCGGCGCAGAGCATGTTGTCGGGGTCCGCCAACTGGCTCGGGTGCTTCACGAGGAAGCACGATTGGCAGACGAACTCGCCCGGCCGCTTCGGCTGGATGCGGCCCGCGCCGTCGCCCCGGTCGTCGGGCTCCGGTTGCTCCTCGTCCTCGTCGTCGTCCTCGTCGGTCTGCGCGGCGATGCGGTCCTTCAGGATCGTGTCGAGGTCGGCTTCGACGTCGTCGTCGGTGTCGTCGTCCTCGTCCTCCTCGTCTTCGTCATCGTCGTCGCCCTTCTTGCGCGCCTGCTTGGGGGCGGGCGCCGGCGCCGCGTCTTCTTCCTCGTCGTCGGCGAAATCGTCGGTGAAATCGTCATCGTCGTCGTCGACCGGCTCGTCTTCCTCGACGAGATCCTCGTCGATCTCTTCGGGAGCCTCGTCCTCGAGATCGTCACCCTCGTCGGGTTCGAGATCGTCGTTATCTACGTCAGCCATCGTGTCCCTTCGCGGGTCGGCCATGTGCCGGCCCGGATACTAGGCAGCGGAGCCAACCCTCCTGTGCAGTCGGCCAGCTGCGGCCGGTCAGGGTAGCGAGTCGGCACGGGCGTGCGTTCAACCCAGCGGGTTCAATGCGTATTCCCGGATGTTCCCCGTTGTCGCCGGCGCCGATTCAGCGGGTGGCGCGGCGCGCTTCGGCCCGTCGTTCGGCATCCAGGCGCTCGAGCCGGGGTTCGGCCGAGTGGTCGACGAACGACATCGCCGCCGCCAGCGCCCGGTGCCCGGCCTCCTCGGCGATCAGCCGGTGCATCTCCTGTGCGACGGTCCGGTAGGCCGGGTGCCCCTGGGGGGTGCTGCGCAGCTCGATGAGGTGCACGGCCTCGCGGGCGTTCATCTGCATGACGAACCGGATCCGGTACGCCAGGGCCACGGCGTAGGGCGCCGCATGGGGGAAGCCGCCGGCGCCGAGCGCGTCGTAGAGGTCGGCGGAGCGCTCCATCGCCTGGTCGAACTCGTCGGCGAGGCCGGCCTGCTCGACCGCCTCGGGCCGGGTGTAGCCGTGGCGGGGCGACAGCTCCTGCCAGTCGATGGTGAGCATGCGGTGGCGCTGCAGGTCGCGGAAGGCGCCGTAGTCGGCGAGGACGTCGAAGCGGTAGTAGGTGCGCTCGAAGCCCCGGCCGGGCCGGTGGCGGCGGTTGCGGCGCTCGCCGACGTAGGCCCGGATGACCGCCAGGCGCTCGTCGACCGTCATGGCCCGGGCCCGGTCCTCGAGCTGGGCCTCGGGCAGGTCGACGTAGGGGTACAGCATCGAGGCGACGGTCTTGACCTCGCCGTCGGGGTCCCAGTCGACCAGCTGGACGCCCGGAGCCGCCCAGGGCGCCGCGTCGTCGGTGGCGGGGCTGTCGGGGAACACCTGCTCGACCAGCTCGGTCATGGCCTCGTGGTTGGCGGCCAGGTAGTCGGTGGCCGCCCCACCCCGGTCCGGCAGGTCCACCCGCTTCAGGAAGCTCGGGATGACCTTGCGCAGCTCGGTGAGCATGAGGTCGGAATAGGCCCGGGCCTCGGGAAGCGGGTGGGCGCGCATCCGCAGTAGCAGCGCCTCGTAGGCCTGGCCGGTGCCGTAGATGCCGACGTTGGACAGCGTGGCCGCCGGGAGGATGCCCCGGACCGAGTCGAGCGCCTTCGCCCGGACCGCCTGGCGGTGGATGAAGTCGCTGTCGCCCGGCTGCTTGGGGAAGCGGTCGCGGAAGAAGTCGACCATGGTGGCCGCCATCTCGGCGTAGGTGTCGAAGAGGCGGTCGAGGTCGCCGACGAAGCGCAGCCCCAGCGCCCCGGCGAGCACCTCGGGCGCCCGGTAGTAGCGGTAACGGCCGTCGAGGCGGCTGTCGTAGTTGATGTAGCGGGTCGACTGCTCGAGGTACGACATCAGCCGGCCCCACTCGAGCACCTTCGTGAGCAGGTTCGACGCCTGCTCGCACGCCAGGTGCACGCCGCCCAGCTGGGCGACCGAGTCGTCGCCGTACTCGACGAAGACCTTGTCGTAGAGCTCCTCCGCCCGGTCGAGCCCGACTGTGGCGTCGACGGTGACGTCCCCCGAGATGTCGAGGTCGCCGACGAACTCGTCGAGGAACAGGCGGCGCAGGCTCTTGGGCGAGCGGGAGTACCGCGCGAAGAGCGCACCCTTGACGACCTCGGGCAGGTTCACCAGCGCGAAGACCGGGCCGTCGAGATTCGTGAAGTACCGCCGCAGCACGTCAGCCTCGTCTGCGGAGAACTCCTCGGCGACATAGAGGGTCATACGAGCCGCGATGCTACGTCTGTGCCCAAGTCAGGTCGGGGATGCTAGCGCGCGCCGCGCACCGTAGTGCAAATGCCGCGCTCCGTGCCGGCAACGTCGATCAGCGGTTGGTTCGACGCTCAACGGAGGCTTCCCACTCGGTCCTGGCGGTGGTGAGGAGGTCCTCATCGAGCCACAGGTCGGCGACGGTCCAGGCCATTGCCTTGGCCCCGTCGACCACCGCCTGGTCGCCGGCGTCGCCCCCGGCGTAGGTGGCGAACTCGGGGGTGTGGATCGGCACCCCGGGCGGCGCCACCCGGATCATCGGGTGGATCGACGGCACGACGTAGCTGACGTTGCCCATGTCGGTGCTGCCGACGACCTTGCCCCCGGTCGCCGGCTCGACGACCTGGCGGCCCAGCACCTCGGCGTTGGCCTGGTAGAGGTCGACGATGGCCCGGTTGTCGATCATGTCGGCGTAGGTGGGGTCGATCCACTCCAGCTCGACGCTGCACCCCGCCGCCTGGGCACCGCCCTCGAGGCACGCCGTGAAGCGCTCCTTGAGCCGGGCGAGGCGGGACAGCGTGGGCGAGCGGACCATCCACTGCGACTGGGCGAAGGCAGGCACGATGTTCGGCTTGTCGCCGCCGTGGGTGACGACGCCGTGGATCCGCTCGCCGGGGGCGATGTGCTGGCGCAGGGCCGCGACGTTCATGTAGCCGAGGATCAGCGCGTCGAGGGCGTTGCGGCCCCGGTGGGGGAAGGCGGCGGCGTGGGCGGCCTCGCCCCGGTAGGTGGCGATGACCTGCTGGACGGCGATGACCTCCATGGCGGTGAGGTCGCTGTCGGCGGGGTGGACCATCATCGCGGCGTCGATGTCGGCGAAGGCGCCGGCATCGATGAGCCGGACCTTGCCGCCGCCGCCCTCTTCGGCGGGGGTGCCGAGGATGACGACGCGGCCGCCGAGCTCCTCGGCGAGCGCGGCCGCGGCGAGGCCGGCGCCGAGCCCGGCGGCGGCGATGACGTTGTGGCCGCAGGCGTGGCCGATGCCGGGGAGGGCGTCGTACTCGCAGAGGACGGCGATGGTGGGGCCGTCGCTGCCGGCCTTGGCCTCGAAGGCGGTGTCGACGCCGTAGGCCTTGCGGGTCACGGTCAGGCCGTCGCCGGCGATGACGTCGGTGAGCAGGTCGTGGGCGAAGTGCTCCTCGAAGTTCTCCTCGGGGTGCGCGTGGATCTGGTGGGAGACGTCGACCAGGACCTCGGCCCGCCGCTCGACCTCGTCCGCCAACCGCGCTTTGACCTGCTCCAGCTCGCTCATATCCGAGCGACGCTACCGGCTCGCCGGCTCAGGCGGAGTGGCGCAGCACGATCTTGCCCAACTGTGCGCCGGCGTGCAGCCGTTCGATGGCAGCCGGGTACTCCGCGAGCTCGAACACCTCGTCGACGTGCACCGGCAATCCTTGGCCGACGAGGTCGACGACGTGTGCGAACTCCTCGTGGGACCCCGTGGTCGAGCCGATGACTTCGATCTGCTTGAAGAACAGTCGAGGCAGGCTGAGCTCGACGGTCTGGCCCGAGGTGCCGCCGGCGACGACGAGCCGTCCCGCCGGCTTCAGCGCCCGGATCGACCGCTCCCAGGTGGCCGGCCCGACTGTCTCGACGACGACATCCACGGTGATCGGCCAGTCCTCGTTGGAGTCGAACGCCTCGGCCGCGCCCATGCCGACCGCCCGCTTTCGCTTCTCCGCATCGCGGGACGTGGCGTACACCACGGCGCCGAGCCGGGCGGCGATCGCCACCGCGGCGGTGCTGACGCCGCCCCCGACGCCGACGACGAGCACCGACTCGCCGGCCCGGAGCCGCGCCCGCCGTAGCATCCGCCACGCCGTGAGATACGCCATCGGGAAGGCCGCGGTCTCCTCCCAGGAGACGTGGGCCGGCCGGGCGACGACGTTGCGCCCGGGCACCACGACGAGCTCGCCGTGGCCACCCCAGCGGTGCTCACCGACGATCGCCAGCTTGCCGGCGGCCGGGGCGTCGATGCCGTGGGTGACGACCGCCTCCAGCGGGATGACGGCCGGGTTGACGACCACCTCGTCGCCCGCTTCGACGTGGGTGACCTCGGCGCCGACCGACTCGACGATCCCGGCGACGTCGCACCCCGGCACGTGGGGCAGGACCTTCGGGCGCGGCATCCCCCGGGTCAGCCACAGGTCCATGTGGTTCAGCGCCGACGCCACCACCCGTACCCGCACGTCGTCGTCCCCGACCTCCGGGTCCGGCACCTCACCGAAGGCGTACTCCCCCGGCGACTCCTCCAACAGCCACGCCTTCACTCCCCCACCCCCACAGCCCGCCCAATCGCATCGAGCTTCGTGGAGAGGGCAGCGACGCTGCCGTCGAGTTTCGTGTCGACCGCGGTGATCTTCGTGGAGAGGTGGGCGACGGCGTCGTCGACCTTGGCGTCGACCTCGGCGATCTTCGAGGATAAGGCAGTGGCGGTGGAATCGATCTTGCCGGAGAAGTCGGCGACGGCGTTGTCGAGCTTCGCGTCGACCGTGGTGATCTTGGCGGAGAGGGCTGCCGCGGTCGTGTCGATCTTGGCGTCGACCGCGGTGATCTTCGTGGAGAGGGCTGCCGCCGTGGTGTCGACCTTGGCGGAGAGGGCTGCCGCGGTGCTGTCGATCTTGGCGGACAGGTCGGTGGCGGTGACGTCGAGCTTGCGTTCGAGGCGGTCTTGACCTTCGACCAGGGTGGCGACGTCGGATTCGATGCTGACGACGACTTGCCACACG
>Ga0209382_10003152_pt1 | contig 23059 bp, 20 predicted proteins | sample SoiMetdeltSBSDD5_FD_187599 | JGI IMG/M metagenome (GOLD analysis project Ga0209382, IMG submission 187599) | Bulk soil microbial communities from a Populus tree surrounding site in Tennessee, USA - Soil MetaG P. deltoides SBSDD5 (SPAdes) (version 2) | ecosystem: Environmental > Terrestrial >...
TGTAATTGGCTTGGCGGGTAGGAGGCCATTACGTGGGAGTGAAGGCGGTCACTGTGTGGATGGTGTTTTGGCTGGTCACGTCCCCGCAAAGGTGCCCAGGCTGCGCAGGCGGGACACACGCGACACCCGCCCGGCAGACGCCTGCAGTGGAAGCAGAAACGGTCCCGCCATAGGCCGCTGGGCCCGGCGGCCACAGCAGGCGCGTCGGCAAGTGAGGCGCCAGGGCGAGCCGGGCGCAACGAGCGGACAAGGTCGCGGTAGCGATGCACTTCTGGGGCCACGGCACGCAAAATTCCCAGGTCGCGCAGACCGGACACACGCGACACCGGACGCGCAAGACGCTTGGGGCGCAAGGACAACGCCAAGGACACACCGCAGCCTAACGGTGGCCCGGCGCCAGAAGACAACCAGGTACGGGCGCCCCGGCCGAGGCGGGCTAAAGCGCCCGGTGCACCGGCGAGGCCGATCACGCCGGTGATGAGCGGTGGACAGGTCGAGGGTGCCATCCAGCACGGCGCAGGCGGGCGGGTTCCGTTGCGTCAGTCGTCGGGCGGGATCGTGGCAGGCTTGGCCGGTGAAGCTGTCGACCCGTTCTTGCTCGTACCTGCCTCCGAGGTGGGGGTTCGCCAGGTTCCGGCTTGCCGGAGGTGATCGCGGTCCGCTGGTATCTGCGGTTCGACCTGTCCTATCGCGACGTTGAGGAACTGCTGGTCGAACGCGGTGTCGAGGTCGATCACGTCACCGTCTACCGGTGGGTGCAGCGGTTCACGCCGCTGCTGGCCGACGCCGCCCGATTCGCCCGGCACTCACCAGGCGACCGCTGGTTCGTTGACGAGTCCTACGTCAAGGTAAACGTGTGTGGCGGTACGTGTACCGAGCGGTAGACCAGTACGGGCAGGTCCGACGTGCTGGTCTCGGCCCGCCGCGACGCCGAGGCGGCCCGGCGGTTCTTTCGCCGGGCGCTCGATCTTGAAGGTGACACCCAGCGAGGTCGTCACCGACACCGCGCCGATCTACCCCGGCGTGCTCGACGAGCTGATCCCGTCCGTGTGGCACCACGTTGAACGGTACGCGAACAATCCGATCGGAGCCGATCACAGCCAGGTCAAACACCGGTTGAGACCGATGCGCGGCCTACGAACGGACAAGACTGCACAGGTAGTCATCGCCGGCCACGCTTTCATGCGGAACCTCCGCCGCGGCCACTACGAAACTCGCCATCGACACCCCGCCGACCATGCAGGTCGCCGCTGCGTTCACCGAACTCGTCCAGGCGATCTGACCGCCCACCCGACACGGGCGTAACGCGTCCACCGATCCGATAACGCAACGGCGCCAACTCACCCACGCGATCTGACCACGGTCAAGATCCGGGATCAGCACGCCCCACCGATCGCTCAATCAAACTGTGCCATAGCGAGGTCGCAGGTTGGGCGTACGAGCACTACGCTTCACGGCCATACATCAAATGCGGAGGCGGCGTAAAAACGACGGCTGGAAGCGCCAGCCTAAACAGATCGTCTAAGAATGCCCCATACGCCTGAAGCGGCTGGAGAGACATGACCAAGAAGAGGCGAGGCTTGGCCGCTATCCTGCTTGCTGTCGTTTCTGCCGTGACGATCATGGGCCACGCCACCGACGCGATCCCATTCGAAACCTTCGCGGCGGAGTGGCCCAAACTTGGAGCTATGTCCGCCTCGCATCTGATGAAAGGGCCCACGGACGCGGCGGCAGGGCTGTTCAACGGGACCGCAACCCTGGCCCAGCCGAGCGGATCCCCGTTTCCTGACGTCATCGGCGGTCACGCCGAGAGCACCTCGGTCATCTGGAACGGGCAGTACCTCATGTATTACCGGACCTATATCAGCCCGACGGGGGCCACCTGCTCCATTCCGCAGGGCGTGGCGATGGCGACTTCGAGCGACAGCGGAGCCACTTGGACACCGCTGAACGGAGGGCGCCCCTTGCCCGCCCTGCAGACGGTCCAAGGGGGCCAGAGTTGCGGCTTTGACGACAGCGTCAAAAGCACGTGGATGTATGCACCGGACGTTACCGCCGACGGATCCCGCCTCGTCATGGTGTTTGAGCAGCGTGACCACGACCCAAACTACGTAGCTCCAGGGCAGGGACGGAGCCTGCACTCTATTCGATATGTCACCAGCACCGACGGGCGTAACTGGTCGAACAGTACACTTCTGCTTCGACCCGGAGCGGTAGGTGCGTGGGACGATGAGGTCGGGACGCCCGACATCGAGAAGGACTGGACCGGCTACATCCTGACCTTTCACGGGCACGACGCGACTGGGCGTCTGGAGCAGGCGCGCGGGATGGTTCGGTTCGACACGCTGGCCGGTGAATACACCGGCGACCGTCGGAAGATCAAACTGTCTCCGGCCCCCGACTGGGCAAACTATGGAGTAGGTAAGGCGGACATGACTCGCGGGCTCGACGGCTACTGGTACATCGTTTTCGAGGCGTTCTCGGGCGCCAGCGGAGAGTGCGGTCGTGCGGACACCAAGACGGTGGTCGGCATCGCGCGTAGCATCGACGCCGCAACCTGGTCGGTGGCACCGACGCCACTGATCTACGGCCGAAACGGTCTCAGCTGCGGTTACGACATGCCATCCTGGCAAATCCTCGGCAAGGTTCGAGACATCGTCACGCCCAACGACCCGCCCGAGGGCGGCGGCCTGGTGCGCTGGAACATCGTCGGCAAGGTAGCGCCGGGCAAGCCGTAGGCTCCGTTTTGTCCACCGCTCGCCTGGTCCGCGCCGCCGGTTGATCAGCGAGTTGACATGGCGCTGTCCTTCCGTGAGGTGCTTACCTTTGATCGGCGTGGTCACGGTGCCGCCCGCGCTCTGATACCCCTTGTCCGGCAACGTCTGGATCTCGGCGGCAGCGGTGGCGGCGATGATGCCGGACCCGTGCGGCGGTGAGGTCGTGGGTTGAGCCGGGTAGCCCAGCGATATCCACAACAGTGGCCGGCGGCATCGATGAGCGCTTGCAGGTTCACGCCGTGTTTGTGGTGCTTGCCGGAGAAGTAGAGCCGGTTGTTGTTCCGGCCAAGGCGATCGATCGGGATCAGCGTGCCGTCTAGGATGGCCAGTGGCCGGTCGGACCAGGCCGCGCCACAAGGCTGCGGCCAACGTCGGAGCACCGGCGGCGAGCAGGTCCACGGCCTCGTACACGTAACGGAACACGATCGCTATGCCGACGCCGAACCCGATGGCCCACCGGGCATAGGTACCGCCATTGTGCAAGTGCGCCAGGACAAGCAGGGCTTGCCGTCCAGGGGAAAGCTTGCGCCAGCGGCAGCCGATGCCGCGGCGATGGGCACGCAGCAGGACCGACAGGTGCGTCAGGTGCGCGGGACAACGTGATGGTGGAAGGATACGTCACCGAAGCTCCTTGGCGGACGGCAAAGTCTTGGTCGACCTGTCATCTACCGGAAGCTTCGTCCTATCAGGACACACGCCACGCCACTGTTGCCGAGCCGTGATCACGGCGATCACACCCATCCACCGACTAGCCTGTATGCGCGCCAGGATTGCCACTGAAACTGCGGACCCTACAGCGGTTCAGTCCTCCTGACTCCTCGCGGGGCATCTGTGCTCTCTTCCGTGGCATCGACACCACAAGCCCACTCGCTATAAGAGGGCGGCCCGGCCTGTCAACGCAGCGTCATTCACCAGGTTGGGGCGATGAGCACTCACCTGCCCGCGAGTGAATCTGGGGCTGTCGCGAAGACCCGTACGGCCGTCACGGGACGTGCGCCAACCAAGGAGATCACCATGACTTCGTCGAGCTCGGAGACCGGCGGTGCGCTGATCCTGCCAGATTACGCGCCAGTGCCGGCGGCGTCGCTCGGACCGGCCCTGAACGAGCAGGGCTACCACGTCGGGCGCGTCGAGCGGAACCTGTTCTGGGTCACCGACGGCACCTACCAGTCGGCATTCCTCACCACCCCCGACGGCGTGGTGGTGTTCGACGCCCCGCCGACCATCGGCCACAACCTGCGGCGGGCCGTGGACGAGGTCACCGCAGCCGAGGGCGTCGGTAACACCGTCACCCACTTGGTCTACTCGCACCACCACGCCGACCACGCGGGCGCGGCGAACCTGTTCGGCGATGGCGTCGTCCGGATCGGGCACGTCGAGACCCGGCGGCTGCTGCTGCGCGATGACGACCCCACCCGGCCGGCGCCGGAGGTCACCTTCGAGGACCGCTACACCCTCCAGGTCGGGGGCGAGCGTGTCGAGCTGGCCTGGCACGGGCCTAACCACTCGCCCGACAACATCTTCATCCACTTCCCGGACCACGACGCGCTGATGGCCATCGACATCGTCAACGCTGGCTGGGTGCCGGTCTACAACGTGAACCTGAGCGAGGACGTGCCCGGATACATCGGCGCTGGGGAGCAGGCCGAGTCCTATCCTTGGAAGCACCTAATCAGCGGCCACCTCGGCCGGCTGGCCACCCGCGACGATGTCGCGCTGCACCGCCGGTACGTCGACGACATCGTCGAGGGCTGCTACGCAGCGCTGGCCTCGGTCGACCCGACGCCGTACTTAGGCAAGTACCGGGAAAACGTGTGGGCCGCACTCCGCGGCTACCTTGACGCGGTCACCGAGCGGGCCGCCGCCCCGGTCATTGCCAAGTACACCGGGGTGCTGGCCGCGGCCGACATCGAGGAGTTCACCACCAGCACCACGTTCATGATCCTCCAGTCGATCCGGTTGGACCGGGGGGTCGGCTCGCAGGTCCACCCCTGAGCATGACCACAGAGACGAACGGAGTCGGACAATGAGTGATCGGGTGGCGATCGTGGCCGGTGCCGGCGGTCCGCTCGGGCGGGCGGTGGCAGTGAAGCTGGCCGCCGCGGGATTCACCGTCGTGGGTGTCGATCGCAACCAGGACGGGCTGCGTGAACTGCCCCGCGGTCGACCTCAGGGCCGCCAGGCAGATCCGGCGGGAGATCGAGGAGGCCGGCGGCAAATGCGTGCCGCTGATCGCCGACGTCGCCGACCCGAACGCTGTCCGGGCGCTGCACGAAGCGGTGCTCGCCGCCTACGGACCAGCCGATATCCTGGTCAACAACGCCGGGATCGTCGGCATGGCGCCGCTGGCGGACGTCGACTTCGCGCATTGGCGCCGGGCGCTCGACCGCTCCAGGGCCCCGACACCACCGGAATCGACCGTAGGAGGCACCATGCCCGACGCCGCACCGGACCTCGACCTCGTGGGGTCGTACGCTCTCGGCCCCTGGCGGGTGCGCCGCGTCGGCTACGGCGCGATGCAACTGGCTGGCGACAACGTCTTCGGGCCGCCGCGCGACCGCGACGAAGCGCTGAGGGTGTTGCGCGCGGCGGTCGACCACGGGGTTAACCACATCGACACCGCGCAGTATTACGGACCGGGCGTCGTGAACGAGCTCATCCGCGAGGCGCTCTACCCCTATCCCGCCGACTTGGCGATCGTCAGCAAGGTGGCGGCTCGGCGGGATGCCGCCGGTGCGGTGTTGCCGTTCGACGAGCCGGACCAGCTGCGCCAGGGCATCGAGGAAAACCTGGCAACGCTCGGCGTCCCCCGCCTGGCGGCCGTGAATCTGCGGATGATGGACCAGTCCCCGCCCGGCGGGCGGTTCGATGCGCAGTTGGCGAGTCTGATCCGGGCCCGCGACGAGGGCCTGATCGGCGGGATCGGGCTGAGCAACATCTCGCGGGAGCAGTTGCTGCGGGCTGTAGAGCAGACGGAGATCGTCTGCGTACAGAACCTCTTCAACCTGGCCGATCAGCGCTGCGCGGACGTGCTCGAGGAGTGCACGCGGCGAGGCATCGCATTCGTGCCTTTCTGCCCGCTCGGGTGGCCGCGGGGTGTCCAGAACCAGATCCTCACGAGCCAGGTGCTCGCCAGGTTGGGCACGCGGCTACAGGCGACGTCGGCCCAGATCGCCCTCGCGTGGCTCCTCGACCTCGCGCCGAACATCCTTCTCATTCCCGGAACACGCACGCGTGCGCATCTGGCTGAGAATCTCGGCGCCGTCGGTGTCAAGCTCGACGACGTCTCCCGGGCGGAGCTGGCCAAGTATTTTCCGACCGCTCACTGAGACGCTCGAAGTCGACTGCGGCCGCCTCAGGTGAAAGCGGACGTCGCCGAGATCGATGGACACCAAGACCCTCGGGATCGCGCGCCGAGCCTCGTCCCGGGCGGGGCGTCATGTCGATGTGCCATCGGCGCGTCGGTGGGATCATCCGCACACTCAGCCCGTCGATATCCACAGCGTGCGCCCGGCAAATCGACTTCCACGAGCGCCAGTACTCGGCGCGGACCCGCCCGACCGGCGTTCGCCCGATCGCAGAACATCCGCCTTCGCCCGGGACAGCGCCGCTTCGTCCGCGATCGGGTTCCTGAGCAATGTGTTCACGACCGGCTGCGGCCCGTCCTGTCGAATTCGGGCACGTGTTTGGCTGGGGCGGCGACGAAACGGCGCGTGGGGCGAGGTGTTGGGAGCGTTGTGGACCCGACCGGTTCCCGAAACCGTCCACAGTGCTCGCTGCGGACAATCTCGAGTTCGCCATCATGTCGACGAAACCGACGCCGCCAGCTAAGGCTCGGATACGGGTACGAGAAGTGCGTGGTCGTCGACGTGGCGGTACCCGAGGCGTTCGTAGAGGCCCCGTGAAGATGGGGTGCAATGCAGCCAGACCAGGTCTGAGTACCCGGCGGCGAGTTCACTCGCGGCGATGGTCAGCATGCTGCCGATTCCCTTGCCCTGCCAGGCCGCAAGCACGGTGATAGCTCCCAGGTACGCGGTGTCGGCCATGAGCCGCACCCGCGCGCAGCCGACCGGTTTGCCGGCTACCCGCGCGACCAGGTGATGCATCCGTTCGGCGGCAAGGTGGGCGTCGGTGACCAGCGGTGCCAGTTCGGCTCCATACACGGCGAGGAACTCGTCCCGGTCGCACGCCGGTCCGATGTCAGCCAGCGATCGAGGGGGCGACGGAAGCTGACTTTGCAGCGCGAGTACGGGCATCAGGTCCCACCGCTGGAAGCCGTGGACCCCGTGCTCGTCCTCAGCCCGTACCATCAGTGTCCACTGTGGTGACATGCTGCGCAGCCAGGCGGCCACCTGGGTCACCGTGTCGGCTGTGGGCGGACCGGGCAACGCCAGGATCCGCCCAGTGGTGGCCCACGGGTAGGGCAGCGCGATGTGCTGGCACGGCACCCCGGACACGACCGCCCAATCGTCGCCGGCGGCGGTGAGATCGGCCGTGTCCCCGTGGGCGGCCGAGACTCGCACAGCAGCGTCCCTCATCCGCACACCTCGCCCTTCCGCAGAACCATATCCCGCCACCTCCCTGGCGCAGACGCAGAAATCGACAACCGGTTGGCGCCCTCACCGCATGGCTGTGAAGAACCCCAACCTATTGTCCAGTGAGGGTTGGTTGTTGAGACGCAGGGCCCGAGCCGCTCGAGCGCGTCGTGCGGCTGCACAGCACGGGATAGCAGTTGCACGCCTCCACGTCCTGGTTGTCCAGCGCCCGAGTGACCGCGTACGCATTGATCGACGCGCCGCGGTCGAGGAGGTCGCGGGCAAGTTCGAGCTCGACGGCGTGCGCGCCGACTTGCAGAGAGTTCTCGACCGGAACGCGTTGTTCGAGGAGCCACCGAACGACTGCGGAGGCCCCATGGAGCTGGGCCACGTCGATCGGGGTCAGCTCGTTGCGGACCTCCTCCGCCGGATCACATCCCAGCGCCACCAACCGCGCGAGCAGCGCAACGTCGTCGCCGGCCGCTACCCGCGGTCACCGGTGCAGTCTAGAAACGAGGTGCGCTACCGGCGAGCCACCACAGACCAGCAACAGACGGTTCAGCCTGTCTGTACGACCGCGACATAGCCCATCAACGTGGGTGGCTTGACGAGCTGGCAGACCGATCCGACGCCAACAACCGCCGGTTGCCGGTCGCAGGAGGCGGCCAGCCATTGTCATACTCATCAGTGGAGACGGCAGGCGGTGACCAACGAAGGGACTTCGACGATATGACCAACGGCGAGCGCACCGAGCAAAAGCCAGCCACCCCCGCCAGGATCTATGACTACGTCCTAGGCGGAACCCACAACTTCCCGGCTGACCGGGAAGCAGCCAAGAAGGCCGCGGAACTATTCCCTGATTTTCCGGCGGCCGCGCGGGCCAACCGGGCCTTCCTGCGCCGCGCCGTTCGTGAGCTGGTCGACGCCGGCATACGCCAGTTTCTCGACATCGGCTCAGGTATCCCGACCGAAGGTAACGTCCACGAGATCGCCCAAACGACCGCCCCCGACGCCCGGGTGGTCTATGTCGACAACGATCCGGTCGCCGTCGCCGAGGGCCTGGAGATCCTGGAAGGCAACGACAGGGCTACCGCGATCCTGGGAGATCTGCGCAATCCTCAAGCCATCCTGTCCAACCCCCGGTTGCGAGACTTGTTGGACCTGGATCAGCCGATCGGGCTCCTGCTCGTCGCCATCCTGCATTTCGTCCCGGATGACGAATTGGCCTACGGCTCGGTCGAGCAGCTGACCGCGTCATTGGCACCAGGCAGCTACCTGGCCATATCGCACGTCGCGGCCGAAGCCTTCGCGCCCAGTGACGAGAGGGTGGAGGCCATGAAAGACATCTACAAGCGACAGACCACGTCCCAGGGCACGATGCGGACTCGCTCGGAGATTGCCCGGTTCTTCAGCGGCAAGATCGAGCTGGTTGACCCCGGGGTCGTCCACGTAGTCGAATGGCGGCCATCGCCGGATGATCCTAAAGACTTCGCCGATGAACCTAACCGCAGCGGCATGTGGGCCGCCGTGGGCATGACCACGTAGCGGACATGACCAGATCTCGTTGACCGTGGCCGCGTCGTACGTTCGACAGCACGACTTGCGCATGTTCCGGTCGAACACGTACTCGTGCTCGTCGCCGTCCCATCGGCGATCGCCCACGACGACCGGACGATGCCGACGCGCGGCCGGTGTCGTCCGCGCACGACGATGTGGTATCACCGGCGACGCGGCGTGATCAGCCCCGACTCGTACGCCCACACGACTAGCTGGGCACGGTCGCGACAATGCAGTTTGGTCATCGCCCGGTTGACGTGTGTCTTGGCGGTCAACGGACTGATCACCATGCGCGCGGCGATCTCGTCGTTGCTCAGGCCCCGGGCGACGAGCTCGACGATCTCCTGTTCGCGGGCGGTCAGCACGTTGCGTCCGGCCGCCGGGTCGGCCGGTGGCGGGCCGGCGACGAACTCGCTGATGAGCGAACGCGTGACCGCCGGGGCGAGCAGCGCGTCGCCGCGGGCCACGACGGCGACGGCCTGCAGCAGGTCGGCGGGGTCGGCGTCCTTGAGGAGGAACCCGCTGGCGCCCGCGCGGAGTGCGGCGAAGACGTAGGAGTCGAGCCCGTAGTTGGTGAGGATGAGGACGCGGACCGCGGCGAGGTCGGGATCGGCGGCGATGCGCCGGGTGGCTTCGATGCCGTCGAGCCCCGGCATCTGCACGTCCATCAGCACGACGTCGGGCCGCAGGCGTCGCGACAGCTGGACGGCCGAGGCTCCGTCGGCGGCCTCGCCGACGACTTCCAGGTCGTCCTCGGCGTCGAGCAGGGCCCGGAATCCGGCCCGCATCAAGGCTTGGTCGTCGGCGAGCAGGACCCGGATCATGCCGGACCGTCCAGTGGGAAAGTGGCTCGCACGGCGAACCCGCTACCGTCGCGGGGGGCAGCGTGCAGCGTGCCACCCAGCCCTGTTACGCGTTCCCGCATGCCGCTCAGGCCCACACCCGGTGTCACCGACCGGACCGGCGACGCCTGGCCGTCGTCGGTCACCGAGACGGCCAGCTGTGCGGGAGCGTACTCGACATGGATCTGGGCGGTGGCGGGGCCGGCGTGGCGGGCGACGTTGGTCAGGGCCTCCTGCACAACGCGATACCCGGCCTGGTCGACCTCGACGGGCAGGTCCCGGGGTTGACCGGAGACGGACACGTGTACCGGTACGCCGGCCGCGCGGGTCCGCTCGGCGAGTTCGCTCACCCGGGCCAGCCCGACGTAGTCCACATCGGAGGGTGAGCGCAGAACGTCCAGGGTCGCGCGCAGTTCCCGCATCGCGGCGCTGCTGGCCTCCTGGATCGCCAGCAGCGTGGCCGATGGTTCCTCGCTGTGTTTGCGGGCCAGGTGCACGGCGATCCCGGCCTGCACCTTGATCACGGAGATGCTGTGGGTCAGCGAGTCGTGCAGATCCCGGGCGATGCGCAGGCGCTCCTGCACGGCGCGGCGCAACGCCATCTCCTCACGGGTGCGTTCGGCCTCGATCGCCCGTTGCTCAACCTGTTCCAGGTAGGCCCGGTGCTGCCGCGCGACGAGCCCAGCGACGTTGGCCGCCACAAACCAGCCCAGCATCAGGGCGGTGCGCTCGGCCATCTGCAGACCGGGCCAGTCGGCGGACGCGACCGAGATGTCGCGGGCCAGGAAGCCGCCGAGGAAGACAAGACTGGCCAGGGCGGCGGCCCATTTGTGCCCCCGCCAGGCGGCGAGGTAGACGGTGCCGAGGACGGCGAACGATGCGAACACCCCGGCGTGCACGCGGATGTGGAAGGCCAGCATGGCCACGGTCACCACGCTCAACGCCACCACCGGATACCGACGGCACACCGCGAGGGCCGCCGCCACTACCAGGACCAGGGCAACGTCAATCGCCCCCACCGGGCCGGCATCTGGTGCGAGCGCGGCGTTGCCGAGCAGGAGTCCGCCGAGGGCGACGCCGCCGAGGGCGTAGGGGAGGTCCGGGCGCATGACCGAACTGTAGAACGGCCTTCAGCAGCTAGCATCCCGCGCCTGTGGTAGATGGCGCGTACTGCGGAGGCGGTATCGGCGAGAAGCAAGTGCCTGCGGCGGCAAGACGTTTTCGCGGCCCGCCGAGGCAAGCATCGAGCCCATGACATACCGCTTCTTCACCCCCGCTCCGGCGAAAGCCGCGGGCGGTCTCACCGCAGAGGTCTACCGGCAGCTGCGGGACGATTTCCTCGGGCCGGTGCCGGTGTTCCAGGCACTCTCGGCGGCGCCGGAGGTGCTGGCCGCGACCTGGGCGCTGATGCGTGAGGCCCTGCTCGCCGGGGACGCGTCCCGCGCCGACCGCGAGGTCGTCGCGACTGCGGTGTCCTGGGCCAACGGCTGCCGGTTTTGCGTCGACGCCCATGTGATGCTGCTGCACGCGCTGGGCGAGCACGAGCTGGCAGAGGTCATCGCCCAAGGCGGGACGCCGCCGCAGTCGAGGCACGCTGAGCTCGCCAGGTGGGCCGAGGCCAGCCGCAGCCCCGTCGCCGCCGCGTGGACCAGCCCGTACGGTCCCGAGGTCACCGGCACCCTGCTCGCCTTCCATTTCATCAACCGAATCGTCTCGGCGCTGCTCGACCCGGATCTGCTGCCCGGCGGCATGCAGCGCTTGCCGTTGGTGCGGTCCGCCGGGGGCCGGCTGTTTGCGAAGACCGCCCGCGAGCCGAAGAAGCCCGGCCGCAGCCTGGCGCTCCTCGACATCGGCACCGCGGCGGCTCCTGCGTGGGCTGGGGACAGCCCGGTCGGCGTCGCGTACGCGTCGCTGAAAAACGCCGCCGCCAAAGGAGGAGACCTTCTGAGCGAAGTGGCCCGTCAGACCGTCACGGCCATCGTGCGCTGGGAGGACGGACAGTACCCGGCCTGGCCCGCCGAGTGGGCCTCAGAACTGATCCGGGATCTGACCGGCACCGACCGCGCCGGCACGCGAATCGCGCTGCTGGCGGCGTTCGCGCCCGGCGCGATCACCCCAGCCGACGTCGTCGTCTGGCGGCTTTCCTATCCGTCCGATGCCGACCTTGTGCGGCTCGTCGCGTACGGCGCGATCACGGCCACGGACCACATCGCCCGGCAACTGACCCCGGCCCACCTTTAGGAGATCACCGTGCGCAAGGCCTTCGTCATCATCACCACACTGCTGCTCGTCGCGTTTGTCCTGCAGTTCGTCTTCGCCGCCGTGGGCGCATTCACGAAACCCGCGGGCGATGGCGCCTACATCCTTCACAGCGTTAACGGGACGGCGGTCATCCCGGCACTCACGCTGCTCACCACCCTGTTCGCCGCGCTAGCGAAGGCGCCGGGCCGGCTTATCGGACTGGCGATCCTGCCGCTGGGCCTCGTCGTCTTACAGATGCTCATCGCCGCGCTCGTCAACGCGTTCACCGACGCCGCGGGCGCCAGCACAACGCTCGGCCTGAGCATCGCCGGACTGCACGCGATCAACGGAATCATCGCCGTGCATGTCGTGGTCAGCGTCCACCGGGCAGCCCGAAAGCTGGCCAGCCCGGCGGAGGCGGCATGACCACCGGCTCGCTGCTCGCCGCTGACCTTGTCATCGCGGTCCTCGCGGCCGCCGGGTGGCTGGGCGGCGGCGCCGCGGCGGCTGCCCGGCGCCGACCGCTCGCGCTGGGACTGTCCGCCTTCGCCCTGCTCGCCACGCTCGCCCGCGCGATCACGATCACCGCGCTCGCCCACGCCGGCTGGTGGTTCGCGGCGGAGAAGATCCTCATCGCCGCCCCACTGTCGCTCGCGGCAGTGGTCGTCGCCGGGCCGCGGCCGCTGCGGGCCCCGGGCGACATCCGATCCGTCGCGGTCCGGCTTCTCTTCGCCGGGTACGCCGAAAGCAGCGCCCTGCTCGTGACGGTCCTGCACGGCTATCCGGCGTCGGCGGGCGCGGGACTGCTCACGGTCACCGGGGTCGTCGGGGCGACCGCGGTCTCCTGGCGCGTCCTCGGCCCGCGCCCCACCCGGACGGTGTCCCGAGCGGCCCTCGTGGTGGCGGTCGCGGCGCTGGTGGCCGGCACCGGGCTGGCCGCCGCCCCGGGCGCTGCCCCCGGCGTACCGCATGATCATGAACATCGGGATGCACGGACCGTGGGCGAACCGACCAGGCGGTTCACCCTGACGGCCGAGACCGCCACGGTGAGCGTGAGCGGCCGTGACGTCGCGGCGTGGGCGTTCAATGGGCAGGTTCCCGGGCCGCAGCTGACCGCGACTGTCGGCGACGTCCTGGAGGTGACGCTGCGCAACCGGGACATCGCGCGGGGCGTCACGCTGCACTGGCACGGCTACGACGTGCCGAACAGTCAGGACGGGGTGCCCGGCGTGACGCAGGCGGCGGTGCTGCCCGGCCAGGAGTTCGTCTATCGGTTCCGCGCCGACCAGGCCGGGACGTACTGGTATCACACGCATGCGGTCTCCGACGTCGGCGTGGGGGATGGGGCTCTACGGCGTCCTGGTGGTCCACCCGGCGCCAGTGACCGGCATCGACGTCACGGTGCCGGTACACACGCTGGCCGGGCTTCCGCTGCCCACGCCGAGAGTGGAGCCGGTCGAGGCGGGTGTGCCCGTGCGGCTGCGGCTGGTCAACACCGACAGCACGACGCACCGGTACGCCCTGGCCGGGACCCCGTTCCGGGTCGCCGCGATCGACGGATCCGACCTGCAGGGCCCGACGTCGCTTGTGGACACCGCCGTGCTGATCCCCGCCGGGGGACGCTACGACCTGGTGTTCACCGCGCCCGCCACGCCGGTGGCGCTGTTCGTCGACGGACGGGTGGTCTACTCGACCGGACCGGTGTCCGCGGCGACCGGCGCGTGGCCGGTGCTGGATCCGCTCACCTACGGCGTCGGTTCCCCGGTGCCATGGTCCCGGTTCGACAGGCAGTTCACCCTCGTCCTGGACCGCGGCCTCGACCTGCACGGGCTGCTTCCGCGGTACGCCCACACCGTCAACGGCGCGGCCGACCCGGACATCCCGCCTCAGGTCGTACGCCTCGGCGACATCGTCAAGTTCACGATCGTGAACCGATCACTGGTGGTGCACCCGTGGCATCTGCACGGCCATCACGTGCTGGTGTTGTCCCGCAATGGAGAGCCGGCGACCGGGAGTCCATTGTGGCTGGACTCGTTCGACGCACGCCCTGGCGACGTCTGGGAGGTGGCGTTCCCAGCCGACAACCCCGGAATGTGGGCCAACCACTGCCACAATCTGGCGCACGCCGACGCCGGGATGATGCTGCACCTGATGTACTCGTGACCCCCGCTGTGAACACGGGTGACCGCCAGCGCGGTTCGATGCGGACAGTGGCTCTAGCGGCCAAGAGGGCGAAACCGCCACTTCTTCATGGCATTTCGTGAATCCATCCTGGACAGACAAGCCCGCAAAAAGTCAAGCATGTCTAGACATCAAAGTGTCAGTATAGAGCCTGTGACGGATAGGTGACAGATACGTTGTAAGGGGGCAGGCGGCGGATCGACTCTGCTGCCATACGTTCCAGTCGGACGGGGTGAGGCCCGTGACCGCGATCTTCGACGTGGTGCTCTTTCCTGACATTTGGATCCCAATGGTCCCCGTGCACCGCGCGGGCGAGTCGCAGCGGACCCGTTGGCGCGACGGCCGCGCATGGGTCTGGCTCGGCGTGCGCAAGCAGACCGGTCGCGGTGAGGGCTCGAGCGGCCTGTCCTTCGACCGTATCGTTGATCTTCCAAATTAGAAGGTCAGAGAGGGGCAACCTACGATGGCCAATCCCACATTCATCTACGATTGGGCATTCACCGACTTCGTCGCGCGGACCAAACAACTGGCCGACCAGGGTTTGCGGCCATTGTCGCTGAGTACATACGGCGATGCCAAGGACGCCCGCTTCGCCGCGGTCTGGGACAAGCGACCAGGTGGGCAGTTGCACTGGTATCTCGGCTATACGATCAGCGACTTCCTGTCGGCATACGGCCACAACAGGGCGGCGGGTTTCTATCCAGTGTTGGTCTCGGCGGTCGGCGGCGGTTCGGGTACCCGGATCTCCGGCTTCTTCGAGCAACGGCCCGCCACACAGGCCACCGAACTCACCGTCGAACAGGATCTTTCGGCGTTCGCGGCCGAGGTCGAACAGCGGGCCCGCCGTGGTTGGATCCCTCGCTCGGCAACGATCTACGACGACACCGGCATCGCCTCCCGCGTCGCGGCGGTCTGGGAGCGGAACACCGCCAATGTGGCGTGGACCGCGGTCGCCGGTCTCACCCCGCAGGAGCACCAAGCTCACTTCGACGCGCAATGGTCCGGCTGGGCCCGACTCGCATTCGTCGCCGGCTCGACCCAGAACCGGCTGCTGGCCATCTACCGCGACGACCAGATCGGCCCAATCGGTCAGGGATTCGTGGCTAGGCACGGACTGACCCGCGAGGCCTTCGAGAAAGAGTACGCCCAATGGCTCGGCAAGGGCTTCTACGTTGTCTGCCTACAGGGCTACGGCCGAAGTGAGGGGCGCCGCTTCGCCACGATCTTCGTCAACAACGAGGTGCCGGTGCAGCGCACCTTGCGGATGACCGGTAGCCCGCCGGTTCAGGCGATCGACCAGGCCGTCACCGACCTGATGAAGCAAAGCAACATTCGCGGCGCTTCCCTGGCGATTGTCCAGGGTACCCGGCTGGTCTTGGCCCGCGCATACACCTGGGCCGAACCCGACTATCCGACTGTGCAGCCGACCACCGGCTTCCGGCTGGCAAGCTGCAGCAAGCTCGTGGCCGCCCTCGGCATTCACCAGCTCGTCGCGGAGGGTCTGCTGCAGCTGACAACCCCGCTGCCAACCGCGCTGCCGCTGAGCAACCCGGACGGTACGACGCCGACAAATACCGAGTACCTCAACAGAACCGTCGGCTCGCTCCTGGAGTACGGTGGCCGATTCCCACGCTATGAGCACGAGGGCCTCAACGTGGCCGCCGCGTTCGGTACGCAGCTGCCGGTCACCCACGCGCAGATCGCTTCCTTCATCCTCACCCGGCCGTTGCTGGCGACCCCCAATACCCACCTCGACGACTTCGGGTACTTCCTGGCCGGTGAGGTGATCAAACGGGCTCGGGGCGTAACCTCGCTGATGGCCGCTCTCGCCTCCCGCATCACCGGGCCGTTGCAGATCACCCGGTTGCGCACGGCCCGATCGCTGCTTGCGACGCAACATCCCCAGGAGGCCCGTCATCACTCGCGCGACCTGGTGCTCCAGCGAAGCGTGATGACCCCGTCTCCTCCGTTGGTGCCACGTCCGTTGGTGCCACGGGAGTACGGCGACGAGAACCTGGAGACCATGCAGACATCCGGCGGGCTTTCGGCCGCCGCACCGGACCTGGCCCGGGTGCTGGCAGCGCTGAACGCCAGGCCGTACACGCCGCTGGGGCGGCCAGCCGTCGACAGACTGCTCCAGATCGCGGCGGTGAACGGTATGAACGGCCACGGTTTCGACAGGTTGGAGCTTTTCGACGCGGCGAACCAACGGTACCGCGGGCCAAAGGGTGGCCTGCTCCAAACGTCACAGAGCGGCCTGTGGTACGAGAGCGACGGCTTCTCTTACGTGATCCTGTGGAACGGCCAGCACACCAAGTCCAATCTCACCCTGGAGCCGGGCGAGGACAACCCTTGGTACCAGCGGTTCGACGCGGTCCTGCAGGCCGCCGCGGCACACCCGTGGCCAAAGACTGACCTGTTCCCAGCGTTCGGCATGCCCAGCCTGCCGACAACCCAGTCCGACTGGCGATGGTGCAACAAGTGTCAAGGCATGTTCAGCGGCGCAAACTCGACAAGTCACTGCCCCGCGGGAGGCAAACACAGCCATGCCGGCAGCGGCAACTACCACCTCATCCGCAACTCGCCGTTCCCCTACGGCCAGGACAACTGGCGCCAGTGCAAGAAATGCGCGTCGCTGTTCTTCGCCGGAAACAGTCTGGGCGTATGTCCAGTCGGCGGGTCGCATCACAGCACAAGCGACAACTACACGCTGGTCCACAACTCCCCATATCAGGAGCCGCAGCTAAACTGGCGATGGTGCGGCAAATGCCAGAGCCTCTTCTTCGCAGGACACGGTCCTGGCACCTGCCCCTCCGGCGGAGGCCATACCCAAACCGGCAGCGGCAACTACAGCGTCGCCTTCGCTGCCTGAGCACCGGACCGACACAGCGTTCGTGCCGGAGGCCAGCTCGGCGGTCGGGGCGCTAACGCGTCGGGTGCGACGATCTATGCGTACCCAAGCATGGCGGCGGTTCCGGGAAGGCTTGTGCCCAAAGGAAAATCGCGAGCGCCGGGACGAAGACCGCGTCCTAGTCCGCATAGCCCATCTCGCGGCGGATGGTGTGTTTGGTGGCGTCTGCCAGCGCCGGCCGCCGTGCACAGAACGAGGGCCCGTCCGAGCTGTGACTCGGGTGATGCTGGCGGACGAGGTCGTTGAGTTTGCCCACCGCTTCGCCGATCCGGTCCTCGGTGTCCACGATAGTCAAGGTCGCGAGGCGGATCGCGTCCTCCATCGACTCTATGACCTCGGATACGCTGGAGCCGCTTATCCAACCCTTTTTCGGGGTTGGGGTTGTCCTGTCCGCGACGATCCCGGCGAACTGTGCGCTGGCGCCCACCGCCGCGATGCTCGCGGCGAGGACCCCGCCAGCGAACCCAACGCTCGCCACCGTGGCGACGACAGCCACTCCAGGCACGCCCGACCCTTCACACCGCCGAACATCGCGGGCCGCACGAACACCGGCGCCGCCATCGCGGCGGCGGTCGCCAGGTCGACGGCCGCAACGGAAAACTTCATCGCCACCTCGGGGAGGGTCTGACGGCCCGCGTGGTAAAGCTTCTGAAGATCGAGGCCGAGATCGGTTCCGTGATCCCCTGGCATTGCGTCTCCGTTCGCCGCCGCCAATCCCATCTACGGTAACGTGGGGATCGCTGCGTAGGGAACCACCGATCCGTCAGCCGTTGGTGTGACGCATGGCGTAGAGGGCCGCCTGGGTGCGATCGTCGAGCTCGAGCTTCATCAGGATGTTGGAGACGTGGGTCTTCAGCACACCCGCGAAGATTCCCGGCACGTCGACGCCAGTTGCGGTGCTTCTCGATCGCTGATCATTCGCTCTAGTTGGTGTCCAATGTGGACCTACGTTTGCCGCCGATGCATAGGCAGATGATGGTGACGCAAAACCGTTGAGTACCACGGGAAGCGCCCAGGCGACCCGGTAGCGCACCGACGCCACCGTGAGCAGGAACCCGAAAGTCGCCACGGCGACAACGGTGACCAGCGTCGACAAGACGAACAGCGCCGGGCCGGCCACCGAGATGTCGATGCCGAAGACGAACCGGAATAGCGTACGTAGCTCGAAAGGGGTGCCGCCGAGCTCCGCTCGGCGGCACGGCTGCTAGCTGGGGCTACAGCTCAGCCGGTAACGAGATCGAACTGCTCCCATGTGCCGATGGCTGTCCGGTTGGCGATCAGCGGTTGCGCACCGGCGTTTTCGGCGCACACATACATGTGGTTGACGAGCGCCTTGAGGCTGACCGTGCCGTTGGCGTTGTGGACGAGCTGGAATGTCTCCCACAGCCCGATTGCGGTCCGGTTGGCGATGAGGGCTTGTGCGCCAGCGTTCTCGGCGCACACATACATGTTGTTGGCGTGCGAGCGCAGGGCGACGTTGCCGCTGCCGGCATCGATGAGGTCGAACTGCTCCCAGGTACCGATGGCGGTTCGGTTGGCGATCAGCGGCTGGGCGCCGGCGTTTTCGGCGCAGACGTAGCGGCTGTTGGCTCGCGCGCGCAGGCTGACCACCCTGGTGGCCGGTACGATCGGTGGCGTCGGACGGGTCGCGGTAAGCGCGATCTGGCCCTTGAGCATGCGACCGCCGTCGCCGGTGAGCCGAAGGTAGTAGTCCGACGAGCAGGTGGTGCCGTCCTCGTCGAGGGCGAGTAACCCTGACCCGGCCGGTACCTCCGATGCGTGCTCGGCGGTCTTGGCGATCTGGTTGCCTTCGTTGTACTCGTCGAACATAGAGATGTAGATGCCGTGCACGCCTGCCCGCACCATGTTGTAGAACTGCCGCCACATGAAATCGCCATGCTTGCGCTGTCGCTCGGAGACGTCGCCGGGCAGAACGCACGGCTGGTAGTCGATGCCGTAGGTGTTGCAGTCGGCCAGGTCGGGGAGGGTGAGGTTCTGGTACGCCCAGTCAGCGCCGGCCTCGTCGCCGATGGCGCCGACCATCCACGGCGAAATCATGTTGAAGGAATGATAGACGTCCAGGTATCCGGCGCGGGATCCACCGGTGCCGGTGCGCCACTCGCGCGGCACGCCGCCGATGACATAGCAACCCCGGTTCTTGAACCAGTTCGCCACGTCCAGGCAGGCGGCCGCGCTCCACGGATGGTTGTCGTCGTTGAAACCGAAGCCCCAGATGGCGACGACCGGTTTGCCGTTCTGCCGTGCGTACGCCGAAGACGCCGTGTATGCCGACATCTTGCTGGTCCAGTCGGTCTTGATCTCAGACTGCATGTTCGCCCAGCCGGTGACGTCATACATGATGTAGAACTTGCGCCCGTAGGCTTCGGAGGCGCTACGCACCTTGGCGGCCATGGCGTCGCGGGTCGGGCCTTCGCCGCCAAAGGGGTTGAACCGCTGCAGGGCCGCGGTGTCGCAGCCGTACTGCTGCATCCAGCGGAAGTGGGTGTCGACGGTCTGCTGGTCGTAGGAGGAGAACAGGGTCGCCGGCTGGCCGTTGTTCAGGTTCGCGTATGCCGTCTGGTACGTGCGGCTGTACTCTCGCATGTCCGGCCACGCCTTGATGGCGTTGTTGGTCGGTGACGGCGGCTGACTCCAGTTCTGGCTCCAGTGCCACCAGCCGTTGATCGGTGCGCCGTCGCCGGCGCAGGCAAACCAGCCCTGATAGCCGACGCTGATCTTGCCGACGACGTCGCCGGGTGGGCTGGCGGCCGCGGCTGGGGTGGCGGTGGTGGCTTCGGCGACGACGGCAAGTGCGGATCCTGCGACGGCTGAGCGCAGGATAGTGCGGCGCGATAGTCCCATGCGGGTGCTCCTCGGGTTGAGGACGGCGGCGATGCGGTGCCGCATCGGCCTAGCTAAATTCGGATGACAAACTAAGCTTCGAACTGATTCATGTCAACACGAGCATCGGGCGATCGACCCACGCCACCTACTCGTCCACCTTGGCCGGATGCTCATCGCGGCGCCGTCCCTGCAGGCGCTCACCCACCTGCAAATGGTCGCAGAGGACGGTGTGCACTACGGCCACGGCGCCTACTGGGCGAGATCGCCGGCTGACCTGCGGCGTGTCACACCGGCGACAACCCCGGCTTCCGTTCGATCAGCGGGTGGCTTCCCGACCAGACGCAGCACCAGCTCAGGCCCCATGACGGGGTTTTGGAACCCAACAGTGGAATGGCCGGTCAGTGGGCTCAGCCCCGGGTGATCGGCGATCGCGCCCGCAACGCGGCGACGACCGCGGCCAGCAGCCATTTAAGCGCGACGATGACTAATGCCGCGCGAATCGTGTTTCCAGCTACGGATGCCCCTACCGTGCACGCGTTCCAGGCCGCGTGGAAGAGTATCGCCAGCAGGGCGCTGCCGCGGGTGTTTACGAAGAGCCATGTGTAGAGCATCGACATGGCGGGCAGCTCGAGCAGGAGGATCCAGAACCGGGCTCCGTCCAGGGCAGCGCCGTCGGTCCAGAACAGCGGCAGGTGCCATACGGCCCAGACGACTCCGAGTAGCAGGCTTGCGGGCAAGGCACCGAATCGTTCCAGCTGTCTGGGTAAGGCGTAGCCGCGCCAGCCGGCCTCCTCGCCCAGGCCGTCGGTGAGGGCCAGGACAAGCAGTAGCGGCACGACGGCAAGGGCGCCCTGTTCGATCATCGGTGGCTCACCGATCTCGGTCGACCAGCCGAGCGCGGCAAACACGCCCAGGACGAGTGCCCAGAAAGCCGCGGGTCCTACCAGAACCAGGGCGTACCAGCGCACGCCGACGCGCCAGCGGATCAGCCGGGACCCGAGTTCGCGCAAACCCGCTCGGCCGTTCCATAGCGCTGCGGCGAGGACCGCGGCGACCGCCGGCCCGTAGGTCCAGAAGCCACCCAAGGTCACAAGCAGTCCGCTGTCGAGGTGTCCCTCAGACACCAAGGCCCGCGGGACCCACACCGACCATGTGACGGCGTACGCGAGGACGAAGAACGCCGTCACCGGATAGCGCCGAGCCAGCTTGAACATGCGGCCAGTAGTATCACGCGTTGGTGTGCGGACGGGCCAGCCGTTACGGCCGAACCTCCTGGCGACACCGGGCGCGCGACGTGTTCTGCTGCGCGCACGGATGCAAACGGTGCAGATCAGCTTGAGGCGCCGTTCCGCATACAACCTGGCCGATCGACGAGGCGTAGTCGGCTTTCATGGTCAATAGCCGTGGGCTGGTGTGGTGGCGGATGGGGAGGAGAATGAACGGGTCTGAGGAGGTCCCCGATGAGACACTTTCGCCGAACCCGGTTACTCGCTCGTCGCGGTAATCGGGCCCTGCTCTACTACGCCCCCACCTGGTCCGTCGTACTACTCGTCGGGTTGGTCTCGGTGCTTGCGACGGCGGCGGTCATCGCGGGTTACGCGCTGGCCGGCGCAGTCGTGATCGGTGTGGTGGTCTTCGCCTGGCTAGGGTTCGCCCTGCGGGTGACCCGGCTCGAGCCCTTCGGCCGGCGGGGAGACGGATCGACCCCGCCGGGTGGTGCCGGCGTGCGCGAACCGCGCCGCCCGTTGCCGAACGCCCCGGCGGGCGCGGCCGCGATGCCGATCCCCGACGAGGAGCCCTCACGGTAGGGTGCCGCGCCCGCCTGCATGCTGGGGGCCAGGGCATCGACATCAAGGTGGCAGCCTAGATCCGTCCCTCACGTCTTTGGCCCAAATACATCAGTACATGCGCGCGTAGGTTACGACGGATGCGGCCAGTCTGGCGGGGCCAGACACACTTCCTTGCCGCCCAGCCGAACCGCGGCCGCCGCGAGGAATCTGATGAGCGGCAAGTCCTGCTCAACCAGCCCGAACTCGCATCGCCAGGCAGCAAAAGGACTTGCGTGCCGTCCCGCCCGCCTTCTTTGCCACGAACGACCTGATTGCAGACGGCGCAGACGGACCACGCTTGTGTCGGGAACCTCCCTGCGCCGTTCGCAGCGGCATCAACCAGCCAGGCGGGTTCGGATCCTTCGGATCCTCGGCGGTGATCCATATTGGCGAGCCCGCCTTCTACACCGCGGTCGCCGAGCGGCTGCGCCACTGTGATCTGATCGTCGCCGAGGGCGTCGGTCGCCCCGCCGCACCTGAACGTCGCACACGATCCCAGGCGGGCGTCGCCAAGGTCGCGGTGCCGGCGCTGACCCTCAGCTACCAGCTACCGGCATGGTTCGCTCGGAGCGGACTGGTCGAACAGAACATCGACTACCGCGCACTCGGTGTGCCCGTGCGGTATCCGGACATGACTGACGAGCAGTTCATTGCGGGATGGCGCAAGGTGCCGTCGTGGCAACGAGCGCTTGCTGTGGCCATGGGCCCGATGGTCGGCTTGGAGCGGCTGGTGTTCGGCTCGCGGCGCGCGCTGGCCCGGGGCATGGAGTTGACCGAACTGGACTGGCACGGCGTGCGCAGCGCCGAATGGCTCTGCTCAAGACTTTGAGAACGCGCTAGCATCGTCGGGATGGCAACGCGGCTTGTTCAAATCAACATGAAGGCTCGGGACGACTCCGCGCTGGGCGGTTTCTGGGCGGAGGCGCTCGGCTGGGGAGTCTCCAGCGAGGAACCCGGCGTGACCACCCTCGAACCCGAGGGCTTCGTCTACCCCGACCCCGTCGCCGTCTGCCTCGACCTCATCGCCTCCCCGGAACCCAAGACGGTGAAGAACCGCGTGCACGTCGACCTCGCCACCACCTCGGCGGCCCATCAGGCGGAGGTGGTCACGCGCCTGAAGGATCTCGGCGCGACACCCGCCGACGTCGGCCAGGGCGACGTCCCATGGACGGTCATGGCCGACCCAGAGGGCAACGAGTTCTGCGTGCTGGACTCGCTCTACCAAGACACCGGACCGATCGCCGCGGTCGTGGTCGACTGCGCGGATCCGCGAGCCATGGCCCGCTTCTGGGGCAAGGCCATGGACTGGACCCTGCACAAGGTGACCGACCACAACGCGGTA
>Ga0209382_10003153_pt1 | contig 23056 bp, 19 predicted proteins | sample SoiMetdeltSBSDD5_FD_187599 | JGI IMG/M metagenome (GOLD analysis project Ga0209382, IMG submission 187599) | Bulk soil microbial communities from a Populus tree surrounding site in Tennessee, USA - Soil MetaG P. deltoides SBSDD5 (SPAdes) (version 2) | ecosystem: Environmental > Terrestrial >...
AAGGAGCGGATTGCAAACAACAGGAAGGACGCGCCTCATACGCGGTGCCTGCCGGGAGATTTTCCGGTACCAGGCGCGTCGACTCCGTTTATCACGAAGTTCGTCCAGACGCCTGCACTGTTGATGATGCTCTTCGAGGACGTGCCCGGCTTCCGTCAGGTGTTCCTCGACGGTCGCAGCCACCCGCCAGACGTCAACCCAACCTGGCTCGGTCACTCCGTGGGCCGATGGGAAGCCGACACGCTGATCATCGACACGATAGGGTTCAACGATCGCAGCTGGATCGGCGTCTATCCGCACACGGACCAACTGCGCACGACCGAGCGCTATCGCCGCCCGGAGTACGGCCGTCTGGAAATCCAGGTGGTGTACGACGATCCGGGAACGTTCACGCGCCCATGGACGCACAACCTGATCTGGCATCTGGCGCCGCAGGAAGAGCTGTACGAGTTCATTTGCGAGAACAACCGAACGGACCTGCTGATAGGGAAGTAGGCTCCTACTTCGAACTCGTCGTCGTCCGAGGCGCGTCCCCGGGATCCAGGACGCCGATCCTCCCGTTCATGAACTCTGTGAACCAGATGCGCCCCTGCGGATCGATGCCGATACCGAGGCGTGGATTCACATTCCGGCTCGGAAATGGGTACTCGACGAATGTCTCGGTCCTCGGATCAAATCGCGTGATGTTGTTGCCGTTGAGATCGCCAAACCAGAGATATCCGGTCCTTGGATCTTCGACAAATCCGTACGGAGACGCCTTTTCGGTTGGTGGTTGATAGAACGTAAACCGTCCAGTGCGCGGGTCGAGCTTGCCAAGCTTGTGATTGTCGAACGCGCCAAACCATACGTTGTCGCGGGAGTCGACGTGCACCCCGCGAATGTGCGGCGTACCGGGTGCGAAGTAATTGTTTGTCTCGCCCGTTTTTGGATCGACGCTCACGATCATGCCCATCGAATACGCGACGCCCCAGCCACGACCGGCCGAGTCGACCTTTGCGTCGTACAACCCTGCGCGCACCGCTGGCGCGGGATCACCGTCCGCGTGATCGAGCAGCGCCTTGGAGCCCGCCGGATACGCGGCGGGCAACTGGTACTTGTAGCTACGGAACTGTTGGGTCCTGGGGTCGTACACGTAAAAACCCTCATCGCGTTCGCCGAGCGACGAGAACCAGATATTGCCCGCGCGATCCTCCTGGCAGTTGTGAGTGCCCGGCATCTTGGCCGGCCAATTCACCTCGACAAGTTGATCGGTCTTTGGATCGATCACCGCAACTTTCGCAACGCCGCTCGCGTTAAGAGCCATCCAGACGCGTCCATCCCTCGTGATGCATGGCGTATGGGGAACGGCATTCGCGGTTGGAACCGGGTATGTGCGGAACTGTTCGATCGATGGGTCGAATTTCAGAACGGCATTCGTCGCGCTGTCCCATCCAGAAATCCATACGCGCCCTGCGCCATCCACCGTGAGGCTGTGAGGCATGCTTCGCGCGTTCGGCAGCGTGTATTCGTAGAACGTGGCACGCGCGACCTCCGGAGCCAATTTTGCGTGAGACACCTGTGACATCGGCGGCGCTTCCGCGCTTGGTCCGAAGTACTGGCCCTTCGGTCCGAACCACCGCTCCAGCTCGGCCCCGAGCACTCTCCACTCAGCGTCGCTCGCGGTGAAGGGTCGGCCGATGCGCAACGGCATCTGCTTCTCCACGTACGCGCGCCACTGCGCGGCCGTCGCGCCGCGACGCCGGAGCATCACGTCGAGCGCGTGGCAGTTGATGCACATGGACTTCAGCATCTGTGCAGGCGGATGGTCCGGAATGAGCTGGTCGATGTCGGCACCAGTGAACTGCGTCACGCTCCAACGTTGGGTCAAGGCGACGTTCGTCGAATCTCGTTGCGGGGCATCGATCGATCGCCGCTCAGCTCCGAATCCGAACGCTTCGACGACGAGTTCGTATCTGCCAGGCGTCACGCTGAACTCGTAGCGTCCATCGGCTGCCGTGTATCGGGACGTGCTCTTCGGGCCAACGTTCGCCTTGACGAGCGCGCCAGCGATCGGCTTGCCCGCCGAGTCGGTCACGACCCCTCGAATGACGGCATCGGCGGCATCAGGTCTCGCAGAGACGCAGACCAGCACAAACGCGAGCAGCGATGCCAGATACGTCATTCGTCGCATGTCAGCCTCTCTGGTAGTAGGCAGTGGGCAGTAGGCAGTAGGCAGTGGACCCGTGCCCAGCCAAATCTTACTGCCCTACTGGCCTGCCACCTACCGCCTACTATCGACCGCCTACTGCCTACTGCCTACCGCCTACTGCCTACCGCCTACTGCCTACTGCCTACTACCTGTGGCAATATTCCCTCGTCCGAAGGAGGCACTATGCGCACGTCCGCACTCCTTTCTTTAATCGTCGTCCTTACATTCGCCCCGCCCGCGGTTGGTCAAGACTGGGTCGAGTACATCAATCGCGAGGACGGCTTCCGCGTGGACTTTCCAGGTCAGCCGAGTCTCCAGCAGACGAGTTGGGCCTCGGAGTACGGCTACAGCCTGCCTGCGCACGTATACAGCGCGAGCCGCGGGCGTGAGCGCTACTCCATCACTGTTGTCGACTACCGCGGCGTCGAAGCGCAGGGCGTTGCGCGGGCCAACGCCTGCCCGGCCGGCGCCGAGCCGTGTCGAGGGGGACAGGCGGGGAGCGTCATCGGACCAGGCTACTGGAAGCAGGATGTCCGCGGCGCGGTGATGTACGCGACGTTCAAACTTCTTCAGCGCGACGCCAAGCTCACGCACCTGATGTGGAACTGGACCGACCTCGTGGACGGCAATCTGGTCCAGCTCACGAATACCGCCGATCGATCGCGGACGTTCGCTGCAATCCACATGCATGACAACCGGCTGTACATCCTCGAGGGCACCGTGCCGGAGGGATATCCGGAGCCCGGGCTGTTCCAGCAGTCGATGGGATTTGTCGATCGAGAGGGGAACGGCATCCGTTATCAGGCGCTCTACACCGCGTACACCGGACTAGGCGAGTCGCCAATGCCGAATCGCGCTGGAGGCGGACGCGGCGCAGGCGGTGGACCGGCCGGTGCTGCGGCAGCTCCACCTGCGGCGGCTCTTCCTGCAGGTCAGCCTGCGCAAGCCGCACCGCCTGCCCCTCCCGAGGGACCCCGAACCGTGGTCACGTACCTGGAAGTAGCTCCTGCCTCGGACAAGGAAGCCGCTGCGCTGCTGGTGAAGTACCGAGACGCGACTCGGCGGGACGGCGGCAACACAGGCGCCGACGTGTTTCAGCAAAACGGTCGCCCTGGGCATTTTGTCGTTGTCGAACAATGGCGCGACGATGCGTCGTGGAAGGCTCATCGCGGGCTTCCGCACACGACACAGTTCCACGAGAAACTGACCCCGCTACGAGTAGGCCCTTACGATGAGCGTTGGCACAGCGGCATCGCAGGGGGTTCCGGTGCGCCGGCGGCGGCCGGATCCGTGCTCGTCGTCACACACATCGACGTTACGGGGCAAGGCGCGCCCAAGGTGCGAGAGATGCTCCGCGCGCTCTCTGACACGTCCAGGAAGGAATCGGGCAATCTGCGATTCGACGCCCTCCAGGGTGTCCGGCAGAACCATTTCACGGTGGTCGAGTGGTGGCGCGACGAGCGCGCCCGCGAGGCGCATGTCAGCACCGGGCACGCAAAGACGTTCCGTGAAGGCCTTTACGGCTTCGCCGTGGATGGCGCGCCCTACGACGAGCGTTTGTACCGGCTGTTAGCCCCGTAAGTTACGGCCCCAGGCTCGACAGGTTTTTGTTCTTGACACTCAACGCCTCGGGTGATTGCATCCTTTGCGGTATTCGATCAGGAGGTGCTGCATGCGACCCTCGCGCCCCTCGGCAATAGCATTCGCGGTTATCACGGGAGCTCTTCTCCTTGGAGCCGTTGCGTCGGCCCACCACAGCCGGGCAGGTTACGACTCCGCACCCGGCAAGCTGGTCACCAACAACGGTGTCGTCTCGAACGTCATCTGGCGGAACCCTCATGTGTTCGTCATCTGGGACGTGAAGGACGGCAGCGGCTCCGTCGTGAAGTGGACCGGGGAGCTGTCTTCACCAACCACGATGATCAGCGAGGGGATGGCCCGTGACACTTTCAAGGCAGGCGACCCGATCACTGCCACGTTCATGCCTGCGAAGGCGGGCACGCCACACGGCCTCCTCATCAAGGTCGTGCGGCCCGACGGCAAAGTCGTGCTCGATCTGTCAGAGCGGCGCAACCTGCTCGAACAGTAAGCGCAGACAAGGCGAAACGATCATGCGATACCGAATGCGTGTCTTCATCATGACGCTTGCGGCCGTAGCCGCGTTCTCCGGCGCCGCGTCGGCGCAAGAGCCGGGCCGGACGCCGGAGAAGCCTGTTGTGGCGTCCGTCCCTGCGCCCGAGGGCTGGAAGACCTGTCCGCGCTGTCAGAACGAGACCGACCGGCGAGAGGCCAACGCCAAGTACAAAGTCGAGGGCCATGCGTTTAACCCGCGCGATCTGTCGGGCGTCTGGTACGGGGATGTGGCTGCCGGCCGGTTGTTCGTGAATCCCCCACCGTACACGCCTCTCGGAAAAGAACGGTTCGAGGCGACAATCGGCGAGAAGAACGCGGCGGGCGAGTATCTGCACACGAAGGACACGTCGGGCATCGGGAGCGGTGCGCAGGTGAATTGCGATCCGCGCGGCTGGCCGCGGCTGGCGACGAGCAACTACGGCTTCGAGTTCATTATGTTGCCCGACCGGGTCGTCCAGTTCTTCGAACAGACCCATACCTGGCGGACGATCTGGACCGACGGCCGGAAGCTTCCTGAAAACCCGCCGGAGCTGCGGTGGATGGGCTGGAACGTCGGCCGATGGGACGGAAACACGTTCGTCGTCGAATCAACGGGCTTCGACGATCGTTCGTGGATCTCGGCGACCCAACCTGACGGCGGGTTCCCGCACAGCGACCAGATGCGAGTTACCGAGCGCTGGCGCCGTGTGAACTACGGCGCGGTCGAGGTCCAGATCACGATTACCGATCCGGAAATCTACACAAAGCCGTGGGCGCTGCCTTCGCTGCAGGCCGCGTTGAATCCTGGGGCCGAGATCTGGGAGTACTTCTGCGTACCGTCCGACTTCAATACCTTCAACAACGACGTGTACCTGCCGGTCGCTACAGGAGAAAAGAAGTAAGACACCTAAGTCAAAGGGCAAAAGTCAAAGGTCAGAGGTTTTGACTTTTGACTTACGAAACGACGGCTCTCACGGCTTCAGGGCTTGTATTTGGATTTCCTTCAGCGGCTCGAGCTCTCGCGGAAGTTCCGTCTGTCCGGCGGGCCACTTGTTCGACTTGAGGAGAAACGCGGTCACGTCAGCGGTCTGCTGACGTGACAACGTGCTCGGCTGGTTGAGCGGCATAGTGATACGGATCCGCTCGAACAAATCAGAAAGCGGTAGATCGTTCCAGGTCGAAGTGAAGAGGCCGCCGACGAGCGTCGGGGTCATGTCGCCGCCCTCGAGTTGCGCTCCGTGACAGACAACGCAGCGCTCGTAGTAGATAGTCTCGCCCCGCTTCGCCTGCTCCTCGGTGTAGACGCCGTCCCACACCGATGCGGCCGCAGCCAAGGACACGGATACGATTGAAACGACGAAGACCACGAAGATCACGAAGGTCCCTAAATGGGCTGGGTGCGAGGCCCCAGCTGGATTGGTTTCGAGACCTTCGTGTATTTCGTGGTTCATTGTTGTTCGTGTTCCTGACGAGTTGTTCTACCGCGTTTCCCGTCTCGGGTCGGCATTCGGCAGTGCGAACGCCAGGTACTCACCCGAGTAATTGCCGCCGCTCACGGCCACGATGATGTACTGCTTGCCGTCGAGCATGTACGTCATTGGCGATCCGCTCTGGATGGCGGGCATCAGAAGGGCACCGACTTCCTTCCCCGTCTTCTTGTCGTAGGCGCGAAGCATCGCGCCACGTGGCCGTCCCGGCGGGGTCGTGATCTGCGGATCGCCCATGACCACGAGCGTCTTGGTAACGACCAGTCCGACACCCGAAGTTCCTGGCTGACCGGTCTTCGGAATGTTCGTCCCCTTCAGGGCGGGATGGTTGCGCACGTTGTCGGGTGTGTCGCCGTGCGGCGCCTGCCAGAGCAGCTCACCGCGATTCAGATCGACAGCGGCGAGCAACCCGTACGGCGGCTTCGAAATCGGCAACCCGTCCACGTTCAACCCAGGAACGGGCGGCGGCGGCGGACTCCCCGCTGCCGGCGCGTACCGCTGCGGCAGGTTCTCGCGGTTGACGATGCCGGCATCAGCCGCGCAGCAGTCCCCGGGGCCCCAGACCTCCGCGAACGGCCGCCCTGCGATGCCGGAGACATAGCGGATGTCGGAATAACCAGCCGGCGGCGCGACGAGCGTGCGCACACCGAACGTGTTGCCCGCTGGCGCAAAGATGATCCCGTTCTCGGGGTCAAGACCACCGCCGGGCCAGTTCGTCGCGGTCGCGGGGACGATGGCGCCGAGCATGTCCTTCACGTCGCCGAGCATCGGCGGATTGAATGGCGTGTTCGCCACGCGATAGCGTTTGATGATCTCCTGCGCCTTGGCACGCACGTCAGGCGTGAAGTCGATCAAATCGTCCGGCACCCGCAAGAACTCGCGCGCGTATGCCGGCGGCTTGGTGACGTGCGGCTGAGTCGGCGACGTCTTCTCGCCCGGCACGTCCGACTGCGGCACGGGCCGCTCTTCGATCGGCCAGATCGGCTGCCCGGTAACACGGTCCAGCACGTACACCCACGCCTGCTTCGTCAGCTGCGCGACCACCTTCCGCGGCTTCCCATCGACGACGACGTCGGCGATGATCGGCGGGGCGGGCATGTCGTAGTTCCAGAGCGGATGGTGTACGAGCTGGTAGTGCCATCGCCGCTTGCCTGTCTTGATCTCCACGGCGACGATGCTCTCCGCGAACAGGTTGTTCCCGGGCCGATGCCCGCCGTAGTAGTCTGAGGTCGGCGTCTCGACCGGCAGGTACACCAGGCCTAGCTCCTCGTCCACTGTTGGCTGATTCCACACGCCCACGTTGCCGTTGGCCGACCACGAACCGTTCTCCCACGTCTCGTTGCCGAACTCGCCGGGGCGCGGAATCGTATCGAACCGCCACACCTGCTTGCCGGTGCGCACGTTGAAGGCGCGCACGAGCCCCTTCGTATTGTTGTGGGTCTCGATGGTGGCGCCTTCCCGCATCGCCGCGCCAATGATGGCGATGTCGCCGACGACCGTCGGCGTGGAGTGGACGCCGATCTCGCCGGTCTCAAGATCGATCTGCTCGTTCGTGCCCTTGACGACGCCAACCTTTAAATCGACGACGCCGTTGGTGCCGAAGGAGGGAATCACCGATCCGGTCTTGGCGTTCAGCGCGATGAGACGATAGCCCGTCGTGACGTAGAGAACGCGCTCGTCGCCTCTGCCATCCGTCCAGTACGCGACGCCGCGGCCCGACAGCTGCCGTGGTGAATTGGCGGCCCGCTTCCCTTCACGGTAGCTGTGCGACCAGATCAGCTCGCCCGTCTTTGCGTCGAGGGCGATCACCGATCGCCGTGTGCCGGCCGTCGTGTAGAGCACGCCGTTCACCATGAGCGGCGTCCCCTCGAGCTTGTACTCGGGGAACGGACCGAAGTTGTCGGTCTTGAACCGCCACGCGACCTCGAGCCGGTTGAAGTTGGACGCGTCGATCTGGTCGAGTGGCGAATATCGCGTGCCCCTCAGATCGGCGTTGTAGTGGGGCCATTCGCCTTTCGCGGTCGACGGCTGCCCATTCTGGCCGGACACACCGACCGTTAACCACAGGAGTCCGACTGTGAGCGAGGTGACCACGAGCGCGCCGCGAATAGCTGTGCGTGGCATCGTCTTCTCCTTCGTGCCTGAGCCGTGCTGCGGAACGAAAAACTGCTGAACCACGGGAGTATACACGTCGCACACACCCCGGAGCCATCTCCCTCATCGCGCGTGCGGCTCACGTATACTCCCTTTAATGCCCGTCGACGTCGAGGCACGGGTCATCTCCAATACGCGCCTCTCGCCCGATTACAACGTCATCGCTCTTGCGGCTCCCGAAATCGCAGCGGCAACCTCTCCCGGACAGTTCGTCATGGTGAAGCCGGGTCGAGGCTCGACGCCTCTGCTCCGTCGCCCGTTTTCCGTGTTCGAGATACTCCGAACCAATGGACGAGTCGTCGGCTTGACGCTGCTGAGCAAGCGCATCGGCACGACCACCCAAATGCTCTTCGACGCGGTCGAGGGCGACGTCGTGTCATGCCTGGGACCTCTTGGCCGCGCTTTCAGCACGGGGCACCCTGCGACCGAAGCCTGGATGGTGGCCGGGGGCGTCGGCCTGGCGCCGTTTGCAACGTTAAGTGAAGTGCTCCTCGCGCAGAACGCCAGGACGACGCTCTTCTACGGTGCACGGAGCGCCCGAGATCTTTTCTACGTCGATTGGTTTCGCGACCGCGGCGTGCGGCTTGTGCTCGCCACCGAAGACGGCAGCGTCGGCGACGGCGGGCGTATCACAATTCCGCTCGAGCGTGAGCTCCGGTCCATGGTAGACGGAGGCCTTCAGGCCTCCGGTGGCGATGTGATGATCTACGCGTGCGGTCCGGAACCGATGCTCGAAGCGGTCGCGCATCTGGCATCACGATATGACCGTCCGCTGGAAATTTCCGTCGAACGCGTCATGGGATGCGGCCTCGGCGGCTGCTATAGCTGCGTGATCCCGGTGCGCAATGGACCGAAAGGCCACCATTACGTGCGCTCGTGCCTCGCCGGTCCCGTGTTCGACGGTGCCGAGATCGTTTGGGATTAGTTGATTTGTGACCTGTGATTTGTGACCTGTGATTTGTGATTTGTGATTTGTGATTTGTGACTGTGACTTGATGTCGCCAGACCTCTCGGTTCAGATCGGCTCACTGAAACTGACGAATCCCATCATCGCCGCCAGCGGCTGCTTCGGGTACGGTGTCGAGTACGCGGATATCGTCGACCTCTCATTACTCGGAGGAGTCGCCGTAAAAGGATTGTTCCTCGCTGAACGCGAAGGTCATCCGCCCGAACGAATCGTGGAGACACCCGCGGGCATGCTCAATGCGATCGGGCTGCAAGGGATCGGTGTCCACCGATTCATCAGGGAAAAGCTTCCCGAGCTGCGCGACCGCCGTGCGACAGTCATTGTCAACATCTGTGGCAGTACGCTCGAGGAATACGTCGACTTGGCGCGCATTCTGTCGGACGCCGATGGTGTCGCCGCGCTCGAGCTGAACATCTCCTGCCCCAACATCAAGGAAGGCGGCATCACGTTCGGGTGCAGCCTCGCTGGAACGTTCGACGTTGTGAGTGCGGTGCGAAAGGTGACGCGACTGCCCGTCATCCCGAAGCTCACACCTAACGTTACCGATGTGGCGTCGTTTGCGCGTGCGTCCGAAGAGGCAGGAGCTGACGCCGTCTCACTAGTCAATACGTTCCTGGGAATGGCGATCGACGTGGAGTCGCGGCGCCCCAAATTGTCGAACATCGTCGGGGGTCTGAGCGGGCCGGCTATTCGGCCGATCGCGGTGCGAATGGTGTACGAATGCCGTCGCGCCGTAAAGATTCCGATCGTCGGTATGGGTGGCATTGCATCAGCGACCGACGTGCTGGAGTTCCTGATTGCAGGCGCCACCGCGGTGCAAGTGGGTACGGCTAACTTCGTCGATCCATTCATCTGGACCAAGCTGCTCGACGGCCTTCGGGATTACCTGCAGCGCCACGCTGTCGCGCACGTGAGCGATCTCACGGGGACCATCGATACGACTGCGCGCGAAAAGGAATGGATAAGCTCCTAGTCGCCCTCGATGTGGAGTCGGGCGGCCGGGCGCTCGAGCTCGCCGACAAGCTGACGGGGATTGTCGGCGGTTTCAAAGTCGGCAGCCGGTTGTTCACGCTCGAAGGACCAGCTCTCGTCTGTGAGCTCGTTGCACGCCGCGCACGGGTATTTCTCGATCTCAAGTTCCACGACATTCCCAACCAGGTGGCTCAAGCTGTAGCCGCGGCTGTACACACGGGAGCGTGGATGGTCGACGTGCACGCTTCTGGCGGGCTGGCAATGATGGAGGCAGCGGTCAAGGCGGGTCGAGAGGCGGCCTTGCAGGTTGGACGACCGATGCCGCTCGTGGTCGGCGTCACGGTCCTCACCAGCATGAGCCAGGACATGCTCGCCGAAACGGGCGTCGAACGGCCGCTGCTCGAGCAGGTTGTCGCCCTCGCACAGCTGGCGAAATCCGCCGGGCTACAGGGTGTCGTCGCTTCTCCGCACGAAATCAAGGCCATTCGGCAGGCATGCGGAGCAGATTTCGCGATTGTCACGCCCGGAATCCGGGGCGCGTCGGCGGGCGGCGACATGAACGATCAGATGCGGACGATGGGACCCGCCGAGGCAGTTCGCGCGGGTGCGAACTACCTGGTAGTTGGCCGTCCCATCATCGCCGCACCGGACCCACGGGCGGCTGCGCGACAAATCGTCGAGGAGTTGAAGCAGGCGTAGGGTCCGGCTGAAGCCGGACGCTACGTCTTACTTCATACTACTCAAGACTCACAGCTGGGTTGGTGACCAGCTACTTCGCCGTGAACACGAAGTGCCCGCGGCGGTTGCGCTGCCAGCAGGCGTCGGTCTCCTCGCTACACTGGGGGCTCTCCTCGCCTCGGGTCACGGCCATCATGCGGTTCCCCGCAATGCCAAGGCTGACCAGATAGTCGCGAATTGCGTTGGCGCGACGATCACCGAGACTCAAGTTGTACTCGTTTGTCCCGCGCGAGTCGGCGTGCCCCTCAATCGTCACGCGCGTCGTCGGCCATCGCTGCAGGTAGGCTGCGTTCTTCTGCAGCGTCGTCTGTGCATCCGCCCGGACCGATGACATGTCGTAGTCGAAGAACACGTCGGCCAGCGGCATCTGTTTGTTCAACTCGTCGAGCGTCATCTTCGCGAAGATCTCGTCTTCGGTCAGCGGCTTCGGAGCTGGCGGCGGCGGTGGTGGCGGCGGCGGTGGTGGTGGCGGCGGTGGTGGCGGCGTCGCGGCGGGTGGTGGCGGCGCAGGTGGTGGCGGCGCAGGAGGCGGAGTTCTCCGCGAACAGTTCGCTAATACGACGATTATGAGCAGAGCAATGATCGAGAGGAGCACTGAGCGGCGCAGTTTCATCAGCGGACTCTCCTGCGTTTTTTTATTTAAGGGTGTGCGACGAGATTACGCCGGGATCTACGGCGTGTCAATCAATCCGAGACAGGATCGACGCGGCATTCGTACAAACGCAATCCGAGATGACGCTCGTCGGACGTTCCTTCCGCTGCACCTGGCAGGTAGACGCGATCAGTTTCGATGACAATCACGCCCTCTCCGCGCTGGATGTCCGCGGCGGGAACCGTCACCGTCCACTCGAAGTCCGCATCGGGACGCGTCTGCGCCACGACGCGACCGCCAACGTTCACGCGCACCGTCGGAGGGTCATCGAAGTACCGCAATGGCGACTCGCCGCGAAGCGTGACGGCCACGGCAGCTGGCGGACCCTGCATCCTGATCGTCGATCGCTCGCTCGTCCAGCGCCATTGCCGCCCGGTGGCGACGTCGTATTCCATCTCGTGCCATCCGTCCGCGAATCCGTACACCAAGCGGCTGCGCGACTGAATATCGAACTGGCGAACAGCAACCGGCGCCCGGCGACCATCGGCGTCCATGGCGCGCGAAACCACGGTCAAAGGTACGTAGTCCCGATCAGCGCCTGCAAGACCTTCAGGAATATCGAGAAACCGCAGGAAACTGCGCTCCTCGAACGTCAGAGTCCATCGGTCCCGGACGACGCCATCGAGCGCGAGCTCGAACTCCGCCGCCGGGTCGCCCGCCACGCCGAGATGGCGGCCACCGATCATGAGATGGATGGGATCGGGTCGACGCCGCACCCAGGCGACAATCGGGCGATGATCCGGGCCTGCGGCTGTGGCAGCTGCCAATCCACCCGTCTCCGGCGTGAGCGACCAACCAGCTTCCGCAAACCAGCCCGGGGGCGCTATTCGATACCAATCGGTTCCGGTCGGTCTCGCGCCACTCAACTCCGGCCGGTCCGCCACCGCCCATGGATAGCGAACCACATCGGCGCGCGCCCACGGGTCGATGAGCGCCAGATCGGTTCGCCGTGGATCGGCGAAAAACCAGATCGGCGAGCCGCCGCCTTCCTTCCAGTACGACACCGGACCGAGCCACTCGTACGACCGTGGCGGCTCCACGACGGGAAGCATGTGATCGTCTGCTTGAAGCGCACGCCAGACGCTGTGATGCGAATAAACCGCTGCCGGAGGACCAATGCGCGTGTAGCGTGCCGCATCCGCTATGGCCTGGAAGGCGGGGTGAGGTGAGCGGCCATAAGCCACACCCGGCGGTACAGCGATGATCACCGCCCACGCCACGATGGCTCCCGCGCCGAGAGACCCGACCCGCCCGGCACGTGCTGCACCGGTCGCTGCAAGCCAAGCCACCATCGGGACAGTCGGTAGCGCGTACCGAACCATGATGGTCTCCTGAAACAGCACGTGAAATGTGGCGTACGGGGCGAACGCCACCAGCAGCCAGGCGAGCGCGCGCCGCTCGTGCATCATGGCGACGACGAGACCAGCCGTCGCGGCGACGGCCACGACGCCGGCCAATACCGTGGACCCCCAAGGGAGCACGAAGGTTTCATACAGGGTAAACGCCAGCCTTCGAGGGGTAGGCTCGAGCCACAGCATGTTGACCCACGCGAAGTCTTCTCCGGCCTGCGAGCTCAACGCGCGCAAATAACCGTCGAGCCCACCGCTGTCGGCAACGAGCGGAATCGCCCAGACTGCGACACCGATCACGAAAAAGGCCAGAGGCCCGGACACGAGCCACCTGGCACCCGTGCGCCGATGTTGGAACGCGACCAAGGCGAGAAGCGGTACCGTGAGCCAAATCGTTTGCACCCGGATCCCGGCTGCTATAGCGGCAGCGAAGGCGCCGAGGACCAACCGCTGGCGATCCGTCCTGCCCTGGAGAATCAGGAGCTGAGCGACAGTCGCCGCCGCAAATCCCGGGAGATCGCTCATCGGACGGAGCCCCGAGATCCAGAACAACGGGCATGCGGCGACCATCGCCGTTGCCCAGAACAGTGAAACGCGACGTGACCACACGGACGCGAATACCTGTGCGAGCGCCGCAAGCGCCACCGCCCCGGCTACGGCCGACCAGAGAGCCAGGGTCAACGCCTCCGCTTCGGGTCGCGCCAGAGACGGTCTAACGATGGAGATTACGGCCAGAAGTGCGCGCCCAAACACGATGTAGACGGGAGACCCCGGTGGGTGCGGCTGGTGCCGGGCAGGATCGAAGTCACGCAGCCCCAGCGCGAAGTTGATTGAATCGTAATCCTCGAGGGAAGGTGCGAGAGACGGCAGATGTGCCACAAGGTACGCAGCGGCAATTCCTGCCACAGGCCATGGAGACGAAAACAACTCCCAATTCCCAAAAAGCCAATTCCCAATTTGGGAGTTGGGACCTCGGGAGTTGGGAGTTTCCTTAGGCCGGGCGGAGACGGACACCTTCATTCAAGCTGCCCATCCTATACCCCTGCAGATCGATCGTGACGTGCTGGTAGCCGATGGCGCGAAGCTCGCGGACGATTCGTTCGCGAACGTCGGGGTCCAGCGCCGTGTGCAATTCGTTCGTGCCGAGCTCGATACGTGCGAGCGTATCGTGATGGCGAACGCGACACACGCGGAACCCGAGATCCCGCAGGGCGGCTTCCGCACGCTCGATCATCCGCAGCTTTTCGGTGGTCACCTCTGAGTGGTACGGAATCCGTGACGACAAACATGCCGACGCCGGCTCATCCCACGTTGGAAGCCCCGCGCGGCGCGACAGCTCGCGGATGTCCGCTTTGGTGAGATCGGCTTCATCCAGCGGACTACGGACACCATACTCACGCGCCGCCTGACGGCCCGGACGATAGTCGCTACGGTCGTCGGCGTTGCTGCCGTCGACAATCACCGCAATGCCACGGGCCGTCGCGAGACGCGACAACACATCGTAGAGCTCACTCTTGCAGTAGTAGCAGCGATTCACCGGGTTGGCGCGGTACTCGGGTTGTTCGGTTTCGGACGTCGTGACGAATTCGTGATGGAGGCTGAACTCGCGCGCAATTCGGAGCGCAAGCTGCCGATGATGGTCGGGATAGCTGGGGCTGTCAGCTGTTACGCAGAGCGCCGCGGGGCCGAGCACCTCTGTTGCAACCCAGGCGAGATACGCGCTATCCACGCCTCCGCTAAACGCCACGATGACAGAATCGAACGAGGAAAGCGCGTCATAGAGCCGACGCTCTCGCGATGCAAGGGCACTCCCAGGCGCCGCAACGGTCACTCGTCCTCTTGTTCCTCGAAGTCGTCTTCCTCGTCGAACATGCCTTCGTCTTCTTCGATGTCCTCGCCTTCCTCTTCCTCATCATCCTCATCATCGAGGTCATCGTCGTCGTCATCATCTTCGTCGTCATCGTCGGCGACTTCGAGATCGTCTGGCCCGGAAAGGACGAGCATTTTGCCGCACTCCGGGCAGCTCAGCTCATCGCCTTCTTCATGGTCAGTCGTGTCAATCTCGTCGAATTCGCACTCGGGGCACGTCGCCATAGTGGCTCCATGCAGCCGATCGGCCGGGCTGCAAAGATCGGGAAAACGGCCGCATCCATGTGTGGACACAGCACTTCCCGCGAAAGGCCGGATTATAACGAGATCCGAATGACCTCCGCAACGCGCTCTAAGGATCATTGCGCTCTCCTCCGATACATCTGACATGCCAGCCACGGCATCGGTGTCCTCGAAGACCATTATCGTCGCAGATGACACCGCTTTCGTACGTGATCGTTTCCGTGCAGCCCTGCAGTCGGTCGGCCACCGCACCACCACAGTTGCTGACGCGTCTGAACTTCTCTCTCGGGTACGCCAGGATGGTGCCGACATCGACCTGGTCGTGCTGGATCTCCGGCTGCCGCCCCTGCCCGGTCCCGCACTCGTCCGCACGTTAAAAGAGAGCAAGGACTTCCAGGCGCAGATTGTCGTCTTCAGCGGCACAATCGCGAGCGCCGAAGAAGTTCGCGACCTGTCACTGCTGGGCATTTCGGGCTATATCAACGAATACAGTGCGGTCCAGCATATCGTTCCTGCGCTCACGCCTCATCTCTTCCCCGATCAGTACAACCGCCGGGCAACCCCGCGGGTAGTCGTAGGCATCTCGGTGTCGTACCGCGTGGGAAACACGATTTCGGCCGCACTGACGCTGAACGTCAGCCGCGGTGGTTTGGCGATTCGGACGACCAACCCACTGGACAAGGGAACGCACGTGCGAGTTCGTTTTCGGCTGCCCGGGACGGCCCGTGACGTCGAAGCGGAAGCAATAGTGGCTTGGACCGATCGGCGATTTGGCATGGGGCTGCAATTTACGCGCATCGACGCCGCCACCCAGCAGAGCATCGACGACTTCGTGCGGACGCATTTCTTCACCAACCGAAGGGCTTAATGAGGCAGGCTAGCGCGCGCGGAGCAGCCGCAGCGCATTGCCTACGACGATAACCGAGGCGCCAGTGTCGGCAAGCACGGCCATCCATAACGTCGCGGCGCCCCCCACTGCCAACACCAGAAACGCTGCTTTGAGTGCCAGTGAAATCGCGACGTTCATGCGGACGTTGCGTAACGTTGCGCGAGCCAATCGAATTGCGTAGGGCACACGGAGAAGCTCGTCGGACATGAGCGCTACGTCGGCCGTTTCCAGCGCTACGTCGGAGCCAGCCGCGCCCATCGCGATGCCGACGTCGGCAGCAGCGATCGCCGGCGCATCATTGATGCCGTCGCCAACCATGAGCACGGCTCCGTGCCGCCGGCCCAGTGAGCGAACGCATTCGTGCTTCTGCTGCGGCAACAGTTCCGCATAGTACTCGTCGACGCCGAGCTCTTCCGCGACGCGCGCGGCAGTTCGTTCGTGATCGCCGGTCAGCATCGCCACCCACTTCACGCCCTGCTCGCGCATCAGCTCGATAGCCTCGCGCGCCGTCTCTCTGGGACGATCGGAGAGCGCGACGGCACCAATGACGACACCGTTCGCCGCGACGAGCACCAGGGAATGACCCTGCTCCTTCACCAGATCCAACTCCGATGAGGCTGGTACAGGGATTCCGCGATCGCGGAACAACCGCTCGTTACCGATTGAGACGCGTACGCCATCGATTTCTGCTTCGGCGCCCATCCCAGGCGCCGACACAAAGCGTGCAGCTCCCTCGATGACCACTCCGTGAGCGCGCGCATGGGCAACAATAGCCCGCGCGACGGGGTGCTCCGATCGCGCTTCGACCGCAGCTGCGCATCGAAGCACAGTGTCTGGCGACGCGTCGGCCAACGACAGGACGCCAGCGACCTTCAATTCGCCCCTTGTGAGCGTGCCCGTCTTGTCGAACGCGACCACCCGAACCCCGGCTAGACGCTCCAGGTGTACGCCGCCCTTCACGAGAACTCCATTCCGCGCGGCGGCCGAGAGTGCCGAGACGATTGAGACAGGCGTCGAGATGACGAGCGCACAGGGGCAGGAGATAACGAGAAGTACGAGAGCGCGGTACACCCACGTGGCGGCATCGGCGCCAGACACCAGCGGCGGCAGCAACGCGACCAGGACGGCGAGGGCAAGCACCACAGGCGTGTAAACGCGGGCGAACTGGTCAACGAACGACTGAATGGGGGCACGGCTGGCTTGAGCCATCTCCACCAGGTGAATGATTTGCGCCAAGCGCGTGTCGCGGACCAGCCGCGTCACCCGAATATCCAGTGCTCCGTGTCCGTTGATGCTGCCCGCAAAAACCTCGTCGCCCGGCCCCTTGTCTGCGGGCAACGACTCTCCAGTCAGTGGGGCCTCGTTGACATCGCTGTGTCCGCCGAGGATCGTGCCGTCCAGCGGGATCTTGTCGCCAGGCCGGACGAGAATTTCCTCGCCGACCCGGATGTTCTCGACCAACGCCAGCAATTCCACGCCGTCCCGCCTGACGAGCGCCTCGCGTGGGGACAGATCGATCAGGGCACGAATCGCCTGACGCGCGCGCTCCATCGTCCGCAGCTCGAGCCACTGGGCTATGGCGAAGAGACACACCACAGCGGCTGCCTCGAGCCACTCGCCCAGGACCAGGGCGCCGGCAACCGCCACGATCATCAGCGTGTTGATGTCCAGCGTCCGCGACCGCACTGCGGCGACCGCCCGTCGCGCCGGAAAGACGCCGCCGACGGTCGCGGCGACCGCAAACGCAACAGCCGCCGCGGTACCGCGGCCTGAGAGCGACAGGGCGCTGCCTACAGCAAGGGCCGACACCGAGGCGACCATGAGACGCCACCGCCATGAGAGGGCGGCTCCGCCAGAGGCGGGCTCCTCATGCTCCAGCCACATCCGCATGCCGGTCTGGCCGGCCGCATCTACGATGGCGGATGTCGTGAGCTTGGCGGCGTCGTACTTGACATGGAGCCGCTGCCCGACGAGGTCCGCCGATACCGCCTCGAGTCCTGCGAGCGGCTTCAACCGGCGCTCGAGGATGACGACCTCTTCGGTACAGTCCATGCCCTCGACGCGAAACACGGCTTCCGCATGAAGCTCGCAAATCGCGCACGTGGCCGTTTCTGTAGAAGCCATCCGAGATCTCAGCGTAGCCGGGCCCGACCACCGACCGCAATCGAACGTCGAACTGTGGATGAAGATATTGCCGTCGTATACGCTGATGGGCTAGGATTGCCGGTTGCGGTGGCTTAAACTGCTCCAGATGTTCAGGTTACGAGGAGGACACGCGTGATCGAGGTGCAGCACCTGACCAAACGCTACGGCCCGACGACGGCCGTCGATGATGTGAGCTTCAGGGTCGAAAAAGGCGAAGTGCTCGGGTTCCTCGGGCCGAATGGCGCGGGGAAGACCACCACAATGCGAGTACTGACGGGCTACATGCCGCCCACCGACGGCAAGGCCATCGTCGCCGGCTACGACATCTTCGACCAGCCGATCGAGGCAAAGCGGCGCATCGGCTATCTTCCGGAAACGCCGCCGCTCTATCCGGAGATGACGGTCCGCGACTATCTGACGTTCGTCGCCAAGATCAAGGCAGTCCCGAAACGCGGTCGAGTTGCTCGCATCAACGAAGTCATGGAGCGCACGCGTGTCGCAGACATGGCAAACCGCCACTGCGGCAAGCTATCCAAAGGCTATAGGCAGCGCGTCGGACTCGCGCAGTCGCTTCTCAACAATCCGGAAGTACTCATCCTCGATGAACCCACGGCGGGGCTCGATCCCAAGCAGATCATCGATACGCGGCGGCTGATCAAGGAGCTCGGAGGCGACCACACAATCATTCTCAGCACGCACATCCTGCCGGAAGTCAGCCAGACGTGCCAGCGCGTGGTGATCATCAACAAAGGTCGTGTGGTCGCAGTCGATACACCCGACAACCTGACGTCACGTCTTCGCGGATCAGAGACGATGTTGGTCCAGGTGGACGCGCCGGTCGGCGACGACGTGAAGCATGCCCTCGGGATCGTGCCGGGCGTCACAAACGTTGCTGTCGCCGAGAGCCATGGTACGACCAGCAGTTACGAAGTCAACAGTGACACCGGACGCGACGTGCGGCGCCAGCTCGCTGCCGTCGTCGTCAGCAACGGATGGGGACTCCTGGAGCTCCGGCCGTTGAGAATGAGCCTCGAAGAAATCTTCCTGCACTTGACGACCGAGGAAATGCCGCATGAGTAACGTACTGGCGATCGCCCACAAAGAGCTGAAGGGGTACTTCGCATCGCCGATCGCGTACATCGTGATCGGCTTTTCGGCCATCCTCTTTGGATGGTTCTTCATCAACCTGCTGTACTACTTCGATCGCATGGCTCTGCAGGCGGGAGGCGGGTTCGGCGGGCCCCAGTCGGTGAACGTCAACGAGAGCCTGATCTCGCCGCTCTTCCTGAACGTGAGCGTCATTCTGCTCTTCACCCTCCCGTTGGTGACGATGCGAACGTATTCGGAGGAGAAACGGTCAGGGACGATCGAGTTGCTGCTGACCTCGCCGCTGACAGATCTTCAGATTGTCGTCGGCAAGTTTCTCGGCGGGCTCACGCTCTACGCGGCAATGCTCGGGGTAACGCTCGTGCACATAGGAATTCTGTTCTGGTACGGGAACCCAGAGTGGCGACCGGTCCTCACCGGCTATCTCGGCCTGTTGTTGATGGGGGGCTGCTTCCTGTCGCTTGGCCTGTTTGTGTCGAGCCTGACGCGAAACCAGATCGTCGCCGGCATGATTACCTTCGCGATCTTCCTGCTGTTCTGGGTGATCAACTGGATCGCGACCTTCACCGGCCCGACAACGCAGAACGTCCTGAACTATCTCTCGATCACCGAGCACCTCAATGACTTCACGCGAGGGGTGCTCGACACCAAACACCTCGTGTATTACACGTCCTTCATCGCGTTCAGTCTGTTTCTGACCGTGCGTGCGGTCGACAGCGAACGCTGGCGCGGATAAGCCATGCTGCAGAAAATCCTCAGTATTCTCGGATGGGTCGGCACGGCGCTCGTATTCGTCGCCGTGGCCGTGCGCATTCTCGGCTGGTCTGGAACGTTGACGATCCTGCCCGAGCAGGATCGCTATATCACGTGGGCGGCGTACGGCGGCCTTGCGCTCGTCATCCTGTACACGCTCGGTCAGTGGCGCGACATCGTCACGTACTTCCGGCGGCGGCAGGCGCGGTACGGGGCGATTGCGGGAGTGGGCGTGGTTGTGGCGCTCGCGATTGTTGTCGCCGTCAACTATCTGTCGGCCCGGCAGAACAAGCGCTGGGACCTGACGGCAAATCGCCAGAACAGCCTGTCGGAGCAGACGGTCAAAGTGCTTCAAGGGTTGACCTCCCCTGTGAAGTTCACCGCCTTCGACCGTCAAACCGAGCTCGATCGCTTCCGCAATCGCCTCGGGGAATACGCATACCAGTCGAGTCAGGTGTCGGTTGAATACATCGACCCCGACACGAAGCCGGTAATCGCCAAGGAGTACGAGATCCAGCAGTACGGCACCGTGGTGGTGGAGTACATGGGGCGTCGCGAGCGCGTCACGGCTGATACCGAGCAGGAAATTACCAACGGGTTGATCAAGGCGATGTCCGACAAGGAACGGAAGGTCTACTTCCTGCAAGGACATGGCGAGAAGGAGCCAAACCGAACCGAGCGGGACGGCTACAGCGCGCTGAGCGGCATGCTGCGCCGCGACAACTACATGGTCGAACGGCTGGTGCTGGCGCAGCTGAAGGAAGTGCCTGACGACGCGACAGTGGTCGTGATTGCGGGTCCAACGACCGACATGCTCCCGCAGGAGGCCGAAGCGCTGAAACGGTACCTGGCCAAAGCGGGCAAGCTGATGGTGTTGCTGGAGCCGCCTCTTGGCAATCAACCTGCCGCGCTGCCGAATCTCGACGGCATCATCAGCGAATGGGGTATCACGGTCGGCAACAACCTCATCGTAGACGTAAGCGGCGCAACCAACGACCCGAGCATGGCGGTCGCGGCGACGTACCCGCTCCACGCGATCACGGAGCAGTTCGCCACCCTCACACTCTATCCATCGGCTCGGACCATCGAGCCTGTATCCGGTGGCGTCAACGGCCGCACCGCAACGACGATCGTTGAGACCAGCCGCGCCAGCTGGGCGGAATCAAACTTCGCGTCCCTCAAGACCGGAGTCCAGATGGACGCGGAAGGGGGCGATAAGGCCGGGCCGCTTTCGGTGGCCGTCGCAGTCTCCGCGCCAGCGGACGGTGCAAAGACTCCACCTCCAGCAGGCCAGAATGCGGCCGCAACCGATACCGCGAAGCCCGAAACCCGCGTTGTGGTGTTCGGGGATTCTGAGTTCGCGGAGAACGCCTACGCCGGCGTACCCGGCAATCCGAACCTCTTTGCCAATGCGATCAACTGGCTCGCGCAGCAGGAGGGCCTCATTGCCATCCGCCCGACTGAAGCGGCCGACCGGAGAGTCACGATGACGCCGGGTCAGCAGTGGCTGGCATTCCTGACATCGGTTCTGGTGATCCCGGGCGTCGTGTTTGCGGCTGGCGTCTACACGTGGTGGCGGAGGCGCTGATATGCGCCGGCTCACGACCACCATCGTTCTCCTGGTGGTACTCGGCGGGCTCGTCGGGTACATCTACTTCGTCGACTCCCGGAACGAAACTCCGGATCCCAACGCGAAGCCGAAAGCGTTCGAGCTCACGGCCGACAATATCGAGGAGCTGCAGTTCAAGAGCCCGGACGGCGAGACCGCACGGGTGCAGCGAACCGGCGACAACTGGCAGCTCTTGGAGCCGGTCAAAGCCGACGCCGACAACGGCGTCGTCGGGACGGTGACGAGCAATCTCAGTACGCTCGAAGTTCAGCGCGTCGTGGAGGAAAGTCCGGCTGATCTCGCGCAGTACGGCCTTGGTGCGCCCCGCATCGATGTGGGATTCCGTCTGCGGGGGCAGAAGGATTTTCAGCGCCTGCTCGTCGGAGACAAGACGGCTACGGGCGGCGACTTGTATGCGAAGCGAAGCGACGAAAAACGCGTCATTCTGATTTCCTCGTTTCTCGATTCGATCTTCACGAAGACACCGTTCGATCTCCGCGACAAGGCGATTCTCAAGTTCGAGCGTGACAAGGCCGACGGCGTGGAGATTCTCAAGGGCGCGACCAGCATGCAGTTCGCCAGAACCGGATCCGACTGGCGCATCGCAAAGCCCGCGCCCGCGCGTGCAGATTACGCCGCCGCTGAAGGGCTCCTCACGCGCCTTTCTTCGACACATATGCTCAAAGTAGTGTCGGAAACGGGGGACAACCTCCAGATGTATGGCCTGGACCGTCCGTCGATGACGGCGTCAGTCATGAGCGGCAGCTCGCGAGCAACGCTGCTCCTCGGACGCGCTTCCGACGACGGGGGCTTCTACGCGAAGGATGCGTCTCGGCCGGTGGTGTTCACGGTGGAGCAGGCACTTGTCACCGACCTCGGCAAAGAGATGGCGGAGTTCCGCCGCAAGGACATCTTCGACGCGCGATCCTTCAGTGCCAACCGGCTCGAGCTGCGGCGCGGCAGCGACACGATGACGTTCGAAAAGCAAGAGGCCGACGGCAAGACAACGTGGCGGAATGCTGCGGGACAGAATGTCGACACCGCGAAAGTCGAGGACGTGTTCACCAAGCTGTCGAATCTGCGTGCGGATTCATTCCAGCCGACGGCGCCTCCATCTCTCAAAATGCCGGTCGCTGCTGTGACGGTTCGCTTCGATGAGAGCAAGACGGAATCAGTCGCATTCGGCCGATCGGGCAACGAAGTGTTTGCTGCGAGAAACGACGAAGCCGGAGCGGCGAAGGTCGATGCCACCGTGTTCGACGAAGCACTAAAGGCGGTGGATGGGCTGAAGTGAGACAATTCGAAATGCAAGATGCAAAATGCAACCAGCAGAAGCATCGCCCCGGCGAACCACTTACTGTGTGCATCTTGCATTTTGCATTTCGCGTTGTTGGTGTCAGCCGGCTGTGCCAGATCACCAGTAGCTGTCGCCCCCTCGCCACCGGTTGATCCAGTCGCCCAGCTCCGAAACGACATTACCATCGCGACGCACGCTCCCGGGGTTCAGCGCGCCGCCTGGGGCATCGTCGTGCAGTCGCTCGATACGGGCGAGCGGCTCTTCGAGCTGAATCCGACGACACTCCTCGTGCCTGCGTCGACGTTGAAGCTCGTCAGCCTCGCTGCTGCCGTCGACGCCGTAGGCTGGCAGTTTTCATTCACCACGAATCTCCGGACGACCGAGCCGATTGCTGACGTGATCGAGGGAGACCTGATCGTGCAGGGCACTGGCGACCCTTCGCTCGGCGGGCGGGGCGGCCGCGACATAAGCGACCTGGTGGACCGGGTCAAGGCAGCCGGCGTCCGTCGAATCAACGGCCGGGTC
>Ga0209382_10003154_pt1 | contig 23049 bp, 15 predicted proteins | sample SoiMetdeltSBSDD5_FD_187599 | JGI IMG/M metagenome (GOLD analysis project Ga0209382, IMG submission 187599) | Bulk soil microbial communities from a Populus tree surrounding site in Tennessee, USA - Soil MetaG P. deltoides SBSDD5 (SPAdes) (version 2) | ecosystem: Environmental > Terrestrial >...
GCGTATTCGAGCAGAGCCAAATCGAGCGGATCGCCGGCCCCGGCCTTCTCATCCGCGTCATTGGCCAGCGCCATCGCCCGCAAAGCGCGCTCGGCGTCGTGGCTGTCCAAATCCCTCACGAACATCCGGTTCTCGGTCAGCGTGCCCGTTTTGTCCGTGGCGATGACCGTCACCGATCCGAGCGCTTCTACGGCGCTAAGGCGGCGCACGACAGCTTTTCTCTTCGCCATCCGCTCCACGCCCAGCGCCAGCGTCAGCGTCAAGACTGCGGGAAGCCCCTCGGGCACTGCGGCGACGGCGAGCGCGACGGCGAAAAGAAAGATGTGACCGATGCGCTCAAGCCCTTCTACCAGTAAGCCACCGACGGCGATCAATACCGCCAGCGCGAGCACGCCGCTGGCAATCTGTCCGCCGAACTTTTCAAGCCTGCGTTCGAGCGGCGTCCGCTCCGCCTCAATGCCGCCGATCATCACCGCCAACCGCCCCATCGCGCTCTCTTCGCCGGTGCGACTGATCTCGACGTAGCCCTTGCCGCGCAAGAGCAAGGTCCCGCTGAAAACCTCGTCGCCGAGTACTTTATCAATCGGAGCGGACTCGCCGGTCAGCACGGACTCATCGATCATCACCCCTTCGGCCTCGATCAGGGCGCCGTCGGCGGGAACCCGGTCGCCGGCCTCGACACGAGTGAGATCGCCGGGCACGAGTTCGGCGCTCGGCAGGCGCCTGAGTCTTCCTTCGCGCATCACCCAGACCATCGGCGCGGCCATCTCCTTCAACCGCGCGAGCGCCGCCTCGGATTTGCTCTCCTGATAAACGCCCAGCCCGGCGTTGAGCGACAGGATGATGGCAATGGCAATGGATTCGATCGGCGCGCCCGCCGCTCCCTCGCTAACCCAGATGGCGGCGTCCGCCACCAGCGCGAAGAGTAGAATGTAAATGAGTGGACTTTGGAATTGCCGCGCGAAGCGTCGCCACAGCGGGGTGGGCGGTCTCTCGGGCAGCGCGTTCGGCCCGTATTCCCTCAGGCTGGCCTGGGCAGCCTCATTCGATAGCCCCTGATGCGTCACCGTTCCGTATTCCTTCCTCCAAAGATGTGGGACGGACTTTAGTCTGTCCCGGCCGCGGACAGACTAAAGTCCGTCCCACATCTTCAACAACAGAGCAACAACCGTACCTTCCGCTTGCGTGGCGGAAGATCGAGGAATTACATCTAGATGCGGCGATTGAGGAATTCGTGGATCCTCACTGCGGAAAATTCTCGCGCATTTTCCGCGCTCGCTGCGGATATTTCCTCAAAAAAACTCGTCCGCCTCGCGCACAAAATGGCGCCAACGCCATGAAACTACGTCTTTATATTATGTAGGGATAAGAACAAGGTTTGCGACTACTCGCCGGCGAGGAGAGATCAAATTGCTCTTCTACTCATTCTCTTTGACCGAAACCCATGTGTTTTGACTCGCCTTGAGATAGGAGCAAACTATGAAAAAGATCGCGAATTCCTTATTGCCGCTGGCCGCTTTGGTTCTCTTCGGAACTTGTCTGGTCACCGTTTTTGATCTTCTGGTGGTATTGCTGACATCGGTCGGGATTGCGAATGAGGCGCCCTCGTCTTACTACCAGATATTGGACATACCCTTAATTTCAGTAACCCTGCCAATAGTTGGAATGATTCTCTTCGCCGCAATTTTGCTCGGGCTTCCAGGCAAACCCGCGGACGCCGTCGAATCACCCACTACCGAGCGTGGTATGTACCTGTCAATGAATAAAGAAGTGAAAAAGGATAAACGGCGGTTAAAAACCGCTGCCTGAGAATTCGATCAGCCAAGGAAACGTTTCCATCAACCGCTTACGACAACGATCAATCGCCGCCTAAGGAGTCGCCTGTCTGGCTGCCGGCGGTCTGATACCTAACGGCCCAGATCGCCTACCGGCGTGGCGTCGAAGAGTTATGAACCACGGAAAGCTATCATGCGTCGCGGTTCAAGCGCAGCGCAAGCTATGGTTATTCAGAAACAGTGGCGCTGCGCTGATTTGAGCAATTACAAAAAATAAGTGGGGGCGTATCAACCCCCACTTTTGCAATTTCATTGCGCTTGACGACAGGTACACCCTGACTTTGCTCGGCGCGTCTGCCGAGCGTCATCTGTCCGGTTACGCCTCACTTTTTCAGACTTATTGCCCGATTCCCATTCACTTCATTTGCCGTTGCGACCATTACGAGCTAGAAGAACGCCGATCGCCGCTCCCAATCCCATTCCGATTCCGAAAGAGACGCCGAGCGCGCTGAACGGACGCTGTTTGATTTGATACTCAGCGTCATCAACCAGGTCTTCCGCCGCGCGGCGGCCTTGTTTGACAGCGCGTTTTGCCGCGACGATGCTATTGTCGACCGCGCCAGCGACGGCTTCCTTCACACGTTTGACTTCGGCTTCTAACTGATCACGGACTTCTATTGTTTTTTCACGTATCTCGGTTTGCATTGTTTTTCCCCCCATTATTCGTAAATGATTCTTAAATTGGACGCCGAAAGTAAAAGCAAACTGAATGCCGGAGGAGGGTTTTCATATCTCTTTCCTTACCGGGCCGCTAGCGTCACAATTCGAGGTTGGAGGGAAAAAGCGCTCCGGCATACTTCCTTGACGCCACGACGCGGGGGGAGCCAGGGGAAGCCTTCGATATCGTTGATTATCATTTCGCATTTACGCTACTGCGGTCTACGCCGCGTCGGCTTCAGCAAGCGGATCGCTGTCATAAACGATCACAACCATGTCGATAGTAGCGATTTCACTGAATTCACGCGCCGCGAACATCGGGATGCGAATGCACCCGTGACTGGCTGGGCGGGCGGGAACTGACGGGTTGCCGTGGATGGCTACGCCGTAATAGAAATAATTCGGGTAGTAGAGCGATCCGAGCGGACTTTTTCTCCAACCTTCGATCTTGCGATTTACCTTGAACCTGCCCGTCGGGGTGATGGCCTGCCTCGTCTCGCCGCCTTCGGTAAAAAACTCGCCGGAGCCCGACGAGATCGGCAGAACGCGCAGAGGGACGCCGGCGACATCGACGACAAACAAGACCTGCCGGTGTAGATCAACCTCGATGTGTGGGTAGCCCGTCTCCAGCGTCCGGGGCCTCTGCGTGACGCGCAAAGCCTCGAGTTCTTCGCGAGTCAAAACGCCGGTCCGCTTCCGGCCTTCGATCTTCTGAAAGGCGATCAACGCGTGGCGCAGCGAGGCGTCATTTCTTTTTGCATCCAGGTCGACCCAATAGCCGAGCTGATCGAGAAGTTTTCTGACTTCCGAAATTTCAGAGGCGGACAAGGTCCGCGCCGGCTGTTTCGATTTCTTCACCGGCGAGCCTTGCTGATCACTTGACTGCAGGTCGTGTCGCGAGGCGCCGGCATATGCAATAAACGAGACCGCGAACGCCACCGCCAAAAAGCCTCGCCCCGCGAATCGAATCAGACTATGCAACGGCGATTGTTGAATTTGATTCCTCATACGCCGGAGCAAGGTGCAATTTGAGGACCATTGAAAAATCGCCAATTTTGCCGAGGATGATTGGCTTCCAATGAGTGAAATCTGCGTAAAATTGCGCAACAGACCGCGGCGGGCGCGCAAAATATCGCACCGCCGCCATTCGAGCGGCTTCAGATTCGCTCACTAGGACAGCCGCACGCGGGCATCAATCTCGACTAACATACTTTTTCTGGCATGCTTCCAATCACTCTGACCTTCATTCCACGAAGGTCAGAAAACCTTCCATCAGGAGCCGGCGCGCGAGCGCCAGCTTCTCGTCGTCGCCGAGGCCTCCTTCGATGGCGCCCACCTCCAGAATGGTCGCGCGCAAAATATATTCAAGCGAGGGTTTGACGAAGAGGGGAAAGATCAGCTGCTTGTTGTGAAACATCAGGCTGAGATTCTCCTGGTCCTCAACCAACTGATATGCGAATTGGACACGGACTTTGACCTTGGAACCGAGCGACAAGCCCGGCAATCTGGTGAGATCCAAAATCTGTCCCGGCCGGGCCGGATATTTTCCAGCCAGTAAATGGCGATCCATGATCCGCAGGCCCTGATCGGGAAGAATGGCTCTTCGCAAATCCGACATCAGGTCGAGGAATTGCTGTCGAGCTTGTGGCGATTGGGGGTCGGACGGCAGGGCTTGCTGGAATCGCGGATGAGCCCGCAATTGGGCTAAAGCGTCCCGCACCGATCCGCCGACAACGTCGAACCAGCGGTACGGATTGATGACCAGAGTGAGGTGTAAAGAATATCGCCCGGATGTGATGGCCTGATGATAGAACCCTGTGGGAACGTAGAGGACGTCGCCGGCGGAGAGGTTGACGTCGAGCAGCGGTTCTTCGGACGTCAATTGAGAGGGGCGATCGTCCGAGATCCGTGATTCCGAGGAAGCGCCAGTACGCTGAACAGGCCCCCAGACGCGCCAACGCTTTTCACCTCCGATCTGTAGGATGAGAAAATCGGACGGGTCTTCATGGGCCGGAACGTTGTCAGCCGATTGGGGAGTGAGAAACGCGGTGGCATGCAGTGGAAATCCAAATTCGCTCTCCAGGTCGTCAGTCAGGCGCCGCAGAGAGCCGGACATGCGCTCCAGGCCGATAACGTGAATGGTCGCCCCACGGTGATAATGCTCCCAGATTGCGAATGAATCCACGACGCCTGAGACCTGCTCCATGCCTATGATTGTCGTAGCGGTGAACTCTTTGGACGGCGTCTCTTGTCTGTTAAGGAATATCCTCACGCCGGGAAAACGGAGATGGCGCTGTTCCAAAAGCTCGGTGAACATCCGGACCGTAAAGAAGCGCCCGAGAAAATCCGGGTCCTGATGACTGAGTACGAGCGGCCGCTTCTCCCAATAATCATTGAAAAAGGTCTCCGGCGACACCGGAGAGAGAAGTTCCGCCAGGCGGCGCTGAGCGGCCAGTGTGGGCCAGGCGTTCGAGATCACGATTCCCTCCGGTCGATCTCTTCAAACCGGTCTGGCGCTCCGACCGGTCGCGTTGATTGGCGGGCGGCGAGGCGCTCCCCAACCAGACGGTAACCGCTCTCCAGGTCCCACCCCGCCAGCAATTCATCAACCAACTCGTTGAAATAATCCGTCCACGGCGGCTGTAGCGCGGCGCCGGGCGGGCGCCCCACTGGCAGCGCGCAGCGATATTTGATCTCGCTCTCGCTTCGGCTAAGGGAAGTCTCGCAGAGCTGAGTAAAAAGATCCATCCATCTATTGACGGACGCTTTGATGGAAATATGCAGAGTATAGGACTCGGAAGCGCTCTCTCGATACAGACTGCCCCGCGGCAGATAGAAAGAATCTCCGGCCTGCAAGGTGACGTTGTCCGGAGCCTGACCGGCGGTGAGGCTCTCTTGACTCGGCGGCGGTGGATGAATCTCCCAGTGGCTGGTCCCTTCCACCTGCAAGACAAACAGGCTGCAAGTTTCAAACTGGGTGAGTGGGCCGCGCGAATTGGGCGGAGAGAGCGCGACGTCGGCCTGCAAGGCGCTGTTGAGCGTCCTTTCAAGTTCCCGACAAAACAGGCCGAGCGGCGGCAAGACTGTATCCACGGACTGCAACAGTATCGCGTCCCCGTTTAAATAGGCGTCGTAAATCGGATTGAGATCGGCCATGTCCCGCTCGATGCTTGAGCCCGTTTGACGGCTACGGCGGAACTGTTCGGGCGGAATCATCGCGGACTGTCTAAACAATCGGACGCAAGGGTGATTGAGATTGCCGCAGGCCACGAGGCGATCAAATTTGATGAGCGTCATGAGATCGTGGAACCACGAAGGGCGATCCGACCGGCGCTGTACCAGGGGCTGTTGTTCCCAGTAACTCCGCAGAAAATCGTCCGGCGACAAGGGGGAGACGATACGGCCCAGCGCCGAAAGGCCCTCCGCCGGCGAGCTTGTCGGGGACGAGTCCGCGGCAGCCTGTTGCGCGCTGCCGGTTTGATGATCGAGTCTCAGGCGCGTAACTTCGCGTCCGTTGACCAGCGTTTTGATCGCGCTCTCATTCAACAGGCCGCGACGGCCCGCCGCCCCCGCGGGCGCCTGGACGTGAGACCCGGGATGGTCAGCCCCCATGGTTTTCTCCTGATCGTTTAAATACGCCGTTAACAAAGCTCGACTTTATCCATTTGCTCGTCTCTCCCCGCCGCGTAGCGGCGCCTTGAATTTAGCCGTGGGTTTAAACTCACGGTGGGAGTGAAATGTTTTTACCGTCGCGTCAGCGACGATTGAACCTCGCACAGACACCAGATCGCGTGGGAGTTCAACCGTCGCTGACGCGACGCGGGAATATTCGCCAACCATCCCGTGGGTTGAAACCCACGGCTAAATTCAAGGCGCCGCGATGCGGCGGAGGAATATGTGAAGTCAACCTGGAAAGCAGACTTCACATATTTTCCAAGCGCTGAAAACAAAGCTCGATTTGGCGATTACTTTTCAGAAAAATGGATAAAGTCGAACAAAGTTCTTTGACATTTTTCTGTCGCCTGTTCTTTAACAAACAGAAGCATGTATGGCGGAAAAATAAAAGCGGATCGCGCTCAATCCTGTCGCAGTGTGGTCATCGGGTCGGCGCGCGAGGCCCGGCGCGCGGGCAACCAGCCGGCCAGGGTAGCGACGGCCAATAGTAAAGTCGCGGTCAATGAAAAGACCGTCAGATCACTAGCGTTGACCCCGAACAGCAATTTGGAGAGCAGACTCATGGTCAGCAGCGCCAATGGCGCGCCGGCAAACACGCCCAGAATCGACATCAACCACACTTCGCGCATCACCATCCAGAGAATGCCGCCCCGAGTGGCGCCTAGGGCGATGCGGATTCCGATCTCCTTGATCCTGCGAATCACGATCTGAGCCATCAGGCCGTAAACGCCGATGCTGATCAAGATCAACGACACCAACCCGAAGAGGCCGGCCAGATAGGCGAGCAGCCGCTCCTGGACAATCGAGCGGTCGACGACATCTTGCAAGAGCTGATGCGTCATCATCACCTCAGGGTTGATTCGCGTGATCTCAGCTCGAGCCGCGGAGACCAGGTTGCCCGGGTTGCCGGCAATCTCCGGGGCGGGGCGAATGGAGAGCGTCATCGCCCGGAGGCGCTTCAGTTGCTGGCGATAGAACACGTATACGGTGTGTGACCGCTGTTCGCGCAGCGTCTCGTATTTCGCGTCCTTAACGACGCCGATGACCTCCAAATTCTTGCGGTCCGAGTCACGGTCCACGCCGAGATGGCGCCCCAGCGGGTTGACGCCGGGGAAGAATTTGCGGGCCACGCTTTCGTTAATGATCGCAACCCGCTGTGAATCGACCCTGTCTTGATCGCCGAAGTCTCGCCCTTGAAGAATCGGCGTGCCTAAAGTCTCAAAGTAACGCGGCCCGACGTTATTGAAATAGACGCGCTGATTATCGTCGGGCTGCGGAGTGTAACCTTCAGCCGAGATGACGCTACTCCACCAATCTCCGCTGATCGGAGTGAAAGAAGAAAGGCAGGCGGATTGCGCTCCGGGCATGGAGCGCGCCCGCTCCGCGATCTGTTGATAGTACCCGGCCAGTTGCCCTTCCCGGTAACCGGTTCGGCGCGGATCGATCCGGATCAGCAAGACTCCCGCCTGCCGGAAACCCGTGTCCAGTCGGGTCAGGTTCTGGAAAGTGCGAAGAAAAAGCCCGGCGCAAACCATCAGGATCACGGAGATCGCGATTTGAGAGACAATCAGCGATTTGCTGACCGACCAGCGCGACCGCTCGCCGATCACGCTCCTCGTCCCCGCTGCGAGAACGGAGCCGGCTTCGATCCGCGAAACCCGCCAGGCCGGGACCAGTCCACACAGGACCGCGGTGAAGACCGCCGTGAGGGCGGTAAACCCCAGAACGCTTAGATTGGGAGTCAGTTTTATGCTGATCGGCGCCCCTTCGATGGAGAGTGAATTCAGGAGCCATTGACCGCCACTATAAGCCAGGAAAATTCCGGGGACGCTCCCCAGACAGGACAGGAGCAAGCTCTCCGTGATTGTTTGCTGGATGAGGCGCCGAGACCCCGCGCCCAGGGCCATCCGGACAGCCATCTCCTGTTGTCTAGCGTTGGCTCTGGCCAGAAACAGATTGGTTATATTGACGCAGGTAATCAACAACACCAGAACCACGACGCCCATCAGTATCCACAATGGCGCGGAAAACTGTTCTCGCAATTGTGAAAGTCCCCGGCTGCCGTTTGTGAGGAAGATTTGTTGGTTCAAGAACTCCCGCGATTCTTTTTCCGAGTAATTCCCCGGAAGGACTTCGCGCAAAAGGTTAGGCCAGATCGACGAGACCTCGGCTTGAGCCTGCTTCAGAGACACGTTCGGCGAACGCCGCGCCATAATGCTGAGCCACGCCGAGTCAGCCGACTTCATTTTGCTCGCGGTCGGATTGAGGCGGTCACTCAGATTGAGAGGGACCGCCACGGCGACAGGCCGTCCGATGTCTGTCCCCTGAAACTCCGGCGGCATGACACCTATAATCATGCATTGCACTCCCTCAATCCGGAGCGATTTCCCGATGACGTCGGACATGCCGCCGAACCGCTGCCGCCAATAGGCGTGACTAACGACCGCGACGGCCGCCCCGTCCCCTTCCCGATCGTCTTCGGGAGCGATCAGCCGGCCCAGCCGGGAGCGTACTCCCAGAGTGGAGAAGTAATTGCCGGAGACCAATATCGCCGGAGTCTGCTCGCCGCCATCCTCGCCGATCGTGAGGCGCGTCTTCTCCCAGGCGAAAACCCCGGCGCCCCCGGGGGCCCGGTCGCGCAACTGCCGATACATCGGATATGAAAATAATTCGGAAGCCTGACCGGGCGCGCCCCAGGCCAGTCTGACAAGGCTCGACGGGTTCTCCACCGGCAAGATCCGCAACAGCACAGCATCGATCAGACTGAAGATGGCCGTGTTGGCTCCGATCCCCAAGGCCAATGAACAGACCACCACCACCGTAAAGATAGGGCTTCTTTTGAAACTCCGAACCGAATAGCCGAGATCCAGCTTCAAGTTGTCAATGAAAGTCGACATAGACATGGTGATCAATCGCCTCCCAGACGATAAAAAGAACGACAGAGTGGCGCCAATCGTCTTGCCCTCTAACCACGCGCCTTCATCAAAGACTGCATCTGGCGCAGCTTCATGATGGAGGCCGATTCGCCGGGCGAGTTCTCGGACTGAACGACGATGGCCTGGTTAAGGTGCTGCCGGCTCAAGGAATCGTCCCCGCTCAGACTCGCCAACACCGCACGATAAGTGTGGGCTTTGAAAAGGGCGTGACGCAGACGCGAAGCCGGGGGCCGCGAAGCCAGTTCCAAACACCGATCAAAGAGGCCAGAAGACTGACGGTACAAGCCGCGGGTATAGTATTCAGCCCCTTTCTGATTTAACAGGTCGATGACGTCGGCCATTTGCCCCAGCGAAAGATACTGTTCGGCCAACCGATAGACCCACCGCTCCTCGAGGGCCGTCTGACGACAACGCCTGTAATGCTGAATTGCGAAATGGTGGACTCCGACCGGCGCGAGCCCACCGGCGCCGGTCTCGCAAGCGGCGTTCAAAATCGCCTCCGAGGCGTAAAAGTCACCACACGCCATGCGCCAGGCGGCGAGTTGTAAATGGCAAAGTAACATCTTGCCCTGATCCCCATGCGCCCGGGCCACGCTCAACGCGGCGCGGTAATAGCGTTCGACAGACCGACCGCGCCCGGGGATTTGCTGGCAGATGTGGGCGAGGTTCTTCAGGAGAAGATGCCGGTAAGCGCTGACCTCCGGGCACGACCCGGCTCGCCGGAGCAGGATGTTCGCCTCACGCAAGACGCCGAGCGCGCCTTTGTAGTCTCCGGTTTTGTGGTAAATGAGCGCCTGCGCGTTAAGAAGTCTTGCTCTAGCATAACGCGTTTCCGGCGCATTGTCGGAGAGTTGTTCGGCGAAAGAGCCGAGGCCTTCGATCATTTGAGCGGCGCGCGCCGGTTGATTGCTCATCAAGACCAGATGTTGCGCCCGCAAAATTGCGCGCCTGACCGGATCTTCCTCCAACCTCAGTGCCTGAACGTATTCCTCCTGGGCGAGTTCGACATTCCGTAAACGGCTGTGCAGGAGCGCCAGTTTTCCGTATAGCAGCGCCAATTCCGAGGCGGTGGCCACTCCAGAATTGGCGAGCGCCTGATAGAATCGCGCCCCACCCTCATAATCACCGAATCTCTCATAGGCGTCTATGCCAATCTGATAATAGCGGTCGAGTAGAGAACGGACCCGGCCCGACGCCAGACAGTGGATGGAGGCCACAATCAACATCCTGGCGGACGGGGCGTTTCGCTCGGACCCGTGCGACCTTTCCAGGTGAGTCGCGTGCAGTTTTTTGAGATCCTCATCCGGCAATCGGGCCAACAGCCGCTTCCAGCAGGCCCGGAGCTGAAACCGTCCGGACGGCAGCGCCGGCGAGATCGGCTCACTGGATTGCGAGAGCGCGCGCCAACCGCCCTGCAGATCGGCCTCAGTCAGTTCCTCAGTCGTGGTGGCGAGCAATCGGCAGCAGGCTTGCGCCGCCGGAGAAAGCCGCCCGAAAGAATCGAGCATCTCCGATTCAGAGACAACGGCCGTCGGCTCCATGCGGATTTCCGGCAGACAGCCCTCGCGAACCAGAGGCTCGATGACCTCCGCCGCCGCCGGATTGCCGATTTCCGGATCACGGACTAGGATCAGCATCGCGCGCTCGCCGAGCGTGAATCGGAGCAGATGCTTGATGACGGTTGCGGAATAAGTGTCGATCCATTGAAGCTGGTTGATCACCAACACCGGCGGCCTGCCGCTGCGCGCGGCGAGGAGCGAAAGGAGGCCGCGCCAGAAGCGGGCATAGGTATGTAGGCGCTCATCGATATAGTTGGTGCTGACTTCAAACACCTTATTGATCCTGGCGTTGAAGTCGGTGACATAATCCGAGTCGCCCAATAGAAAGTCCAGCGTGGCCTGATAAGTGTCCACCAAACGGCCGAGATCCGGATCTCCGGCCGCGAGTGAAAGCGCGACTCGATGCCAGCGGCGGAAAAGGCCCAGATTATATTCACCGTTCTCCTGACAATCGGCGATCAGGCATAGACCTTGCTCTTTTCCGACCTGTACGGCCAGATTCTCGGGCGCCGCCTCCGCGCCGCTCCGGAAAGCGGCGGAAAGCAGCGCCATATTGCCGCCGCCGCCGCCGAGTGTCCGCCACTGTTGAAGGAGTGACCTTTCGACCTCCGGCCAGCCACTCCCGGGGCCGCCGGCCAACGAATATACGCGATCAAGATACATAATTTATTTCAGGCGTCGCTCCCGAGCTATGCCTGCCCGGGGCAATCTTCATTCCCTGAGGGCGTCGCTCGTGACGCGAACGGCTCCGGCGAGAGCGCTCATCGTCGCCGAGGAGGCCTCGCCGAAATTATTTCTGACAAAATAACGCTCGCCTCCGTCCTCTGTTTCGACGCCGGTTTCGGCCGTCTTCTGGATGACGCCATTTTGCAGCAGGTAGTTGAGGCCGAACAGCACGCTGTTCTCGATCTGCGCGGCGGCGAGTTGAGGGTAGTGACGCGCCATTCTTTTTTGAATCTCCGCGACCGTGGTCTCTCCGGCGATACAATTGAGCAACAGCGCATAGATGGGGCTCAGCGGAACGATCCGTCGCTGATGGTCGTGGTCGACGACGTAAGCAAGAATTGACTGCCGCTCCTCGGCCGCCCACTGTCTGAGGTCCGCCGCGATGAGGGCGTTGATCGATGGCATGACCGCGTCCTTTCGCTGGCGGTTTTGGCGCTGCGCCACCTGCGCCATTTCGTCGTAGGCGAAATACTTTTTCCAGAGTCCGATGACGTCTAGGTTGGCGCGTTGCAAATAACAGGTATCGGATAATTGCACCGAGCTATAGGGACCGAGCGATTGCCCGGCGCCACGAACCTCATCCTGAACCTCCTTGGCCGTCTTGTAGGTTCGCTCGAAGATTCGCCCTTCCAGCTTCCGAAATCGCTCCTTATAGCGCCAATCGGGGGGCACCCATTCCAATCGCGGCGACCATTCGAACTCTTCGACCACGGTGATGCCGAATTTATCCGGCTCTTGCCCGAACGGCGCCAGCCGGGGGACGAAGACCAGACCTGTATTACACTTGAATACCAGGTCGGGATAGATGTTGTTCAGAGAGTCGACGAACTGTATCGTCTCGTCAGCCTCTTCTTCCGTTTCGGTGGGAAAGCCGATCATGCAATTCAACGTTACCCGGATGGAATTGTCGCGACAACCTTCCAGAATCCGCATGATGAGATCCTTGGTGGTTCCCTTGCGAATCAATTTGATCATCCTCCGGTTCACGGTCTCCATTCCGAACCACAACTCGCGGCACCCCGACTCGGCAAACAGTTTGAGGCGCTCGGTGGTCAGGAACCTGTCCATGCGGGTTTGCATCAGCCAATTGACTTTGATCCCCCGGCGGACCATCTCGGCGGCGATCGGTTCCAGCTTCTCCGGGTTGATGTACGAGTCCACGAACATCAGCGTCTTGATGTGATAACGGTTCACGAGCCGCTCGATATGATCGACGGCCATAGCCGGAGAGCGGTGACGGGCGGAGCTGTAGAAGGGGTCGGAACAATAAGCGCAGCGGCCGAAAGAGCACCCCTTCGTGACGTAGTAAGGGAGTATGGATCTGGTGTAAAGCCCCATGTCCAAATCTTCAAAATCCGGCAGTGGAAGATGGTCGAGACTCCCTGACTCCTGCGGGGACGCGTACCGCATCTCCTGTCGTTGGCGGTCGAACCAAACGACGTTGGGGATGCCTTCCGGTTGGCCGCCTTGGGCCAGACGGTCGAGCAGCGCGCTCAACGCTATTTCCCCGTCAAAACTGATAAAGGTGTCGACCAGGGAAAAAATGTCATGTCCGTGGCGGCCGATCTTATCGGCCACCGCGCTGACGAACCCGCCGCCCGCCGTGACGTGGACATCAGGCGCAAGTTTTTTGAGATACCAGGCGAGCGTGAGGCCGGGAAACAGCTGTTGCTCGGTCATGAGCGAGAGTCCGACCACGTCCGGCTTGTACGGCAGAACCGACTCAATGACGAAGTTTTCCATGAAGCGATCCAACGCGGAGGGCCGCTCAAGGCGCAACTCCTTCAAAAGATCATCGGTGCTCACTTCCAGGCGATCTTTTGGGTAAGCCAGGTCCAACAGCGCGGCGTCGGCCAGTCTCTCTAGGACGAGGCTGCTTTTGCCGCCTTCCATGGCTTTCAACTGATTGCCGTGGCGACGAAGCTCCGTCTCCGTCCAGGGGAGCCATACGCGCAGCGCGTCACCCAGGTCACATAAATGCCGGAGCGTGTCCAACGAATCCGGCGGTTGAGCCTGGTAGTCGCGATTGAGCGTCTGCAGCCGGTCTCGCAACCGGCTTATGACTGCGGGAGTGGTCAAATAATTCAGAAACTCGATGTTCAGATCCTTCTGCCAGACTTCGACCTTTTTCTGCCTGAGCCAGGCTGTGAGCGCCGGCAGACTTAACGGAGGAAAAGCCTTGTTATCGGTGACGAACGGCGGATAAACGAGTAATACTTTCATATGATTGACCCTCCTTTGATTTTGATATGGACAAATGCCCCGTAAAGAAGTCTCTCTCCTATTTTTCCGTCCCGCATTTCCCGTTAAGGGTCGGTCCATTTACCATTGCCAGAACCGCGGCTGGCGCCCCCGGTACGCCGATCCAGATATTGTGGGATCATCCAGACCGAGGAGAGCATGAGGATCAGCGCGCCGGACAAGCAGAAAGCGACGGCGACGCCGGAAAAATTGTAGAGAAACGCGAACATGCTTAACGAGAGTGGCCGAATGGCTTGCCCCAGAGATTTGAATGCGCCGAAGAAACTTCCCACCGATTCGTCGGGAATCACTCTCAAGAAGAAAGTTTGGACATACAAGCTGCCGACCGCCGAGGCCGCGCCGAGCGCGACCAGCGCGGCGCAACTGAGCCACAGATGCCTGCTGAAGCCGAGCGCGATGTAAGACGCGCCTGTCAGCATGAGGCCGCCGGCAAAGAGTCTCCGCTCGGAGAATTTGTGACAGCCAAGGCCGTAGAGACCGGTCGCCAGTAAGGAACCGGCGGTCACCGCCGAGAGCATCACCCCGAAACCCGCGCCGCTCGTCCGCAAGTGATCTTTGGCGTAGGGGGTGAGCAGGAAAGCCATCGCCGACATACCGCAATCGATGAGCAGCACGATCAGGCAGAGGGAACGGACGTCCGGCCTGAACAGGGCGGTCACGCCCCGCAGGCTTCGCCACAGGCCGCGCTCGGACTGCGGGCGCTCGGTCGGACGTTCACGGGTCAATAACAATCCCGCCCAGCCTACCAGGTAGGCCATGGCGCAAACGACCAGCGCCAACCTTACCGAGAACCTGACCAGCAGCAGGCCGCAGATCGGCGGAGTCAGTACGCCCACGCCGTCCGTGCTGAAGCGCAGCAATGAGACCGCCCTTCCGGTCTTGCCGAACGTCGAGGAGATGAGGACCATCTCCGACGGCCGCGCCAGCGTCGAGGTCATGGATTGGACCGCCACAAGCAGCAGCAGCAGCCAAAACGTCGCCGGGTCGAGGGCGACTTTGAACTCGATAAGTAACAAGATTGACAGCATGCAAAGACTGCTGACCCAATTGGCCGCCAGCAGAGTTCGGCGACCTCCCAAGAGATCGGAGACGGCGCCCGCCAGCGGGCTGAACGCCAGCCGCGGAATCAACGCCGTCACGTTGACAGCGGTCAAATAGAAAATGTCTTTGGTCTGCGCGAGCAACCACCAGTTGAGCGACATCTGATAACTCAGGTCACCCGCGCTCACCGCCGCACGGCTCAGGCAGAAGGCCGCCAGATTACGGCCTATTCCCTCCTCTTCGCGCGCGGGCCGGTGGTCGATTGCGGCCGCGGCTACCGCGTCTGTTGACATTCACGTCTCCTCTCGAAATGGTCCGCTGGCCGTTGCGGTTTTGCGGGCGATCCATTGAAACTCAGGCCGCCGGGCGATGCGATCGCGAACCGATCGCATGGCGTTGGAATACTGAGGATCCTGCCGGCACCTGATCATAAAGATCATCGAATTTTTGATCCAATGGATGAGCGACACGAATGCTAAATTCCCGGTGACCTGAAAACATAGCCCCGTCAGGAGCGAGAAGAATCCCAGGTCTATCATGCGCGGATAGCGAATCTTCCTGCGCTCCGAGATGTGACAGGAGCAGAACAGCAGCGTCACCACGATGTTGGCGATGAAGCCGCCCCCCAGCGCCGTCATCAGTAATTGGCGCCAGATCATCTCCTCATAAATCGCGGCCAGCAGGATGACCGCCCCGGCGAAAAGAGGCGGACGCCTCCAGGGCAGATGCCGATAGAATTGCCCGAATTGGCGCCACCCCAGGCGGAAGGAGAAGTTGGCCGATGAAAGAGCGACCAAGGAACTCACCTGAGCCAGGCCGAACGCGATAGGAATGGCCGCCAACTGAACCCGCCACTTAATAACTCCCGCAAAGCACCACGACGCCAGGCCGACCGTGATCAAACCGCTCGCCAAGGCCAACTTTTTCAACTTGAGATAATGCGCGGAATACGGCGCGCCGGCCAGCATGGCGACGTGGGCGCCGGCGATGACCAGGGTCGATAACTGGAGATAGCTAAATTTCATTTCGCGCCATTCCGTGAAAGAAGGTCAGTCGAAACTCGCAAGTCCTATCGCCCCGAGCGTCTCTCAACCAGAGATCTTCCGGGGTCGGATTCATTTCCGTCAGCGCCACGTGGGCCGAGTCCGGGAGTTTCTTGAGCCTGGCGGCGACCATGTCCAGCAGTAGCCAGCTGTCACAATCAAGATAGAGCGGCTTGGCCTCACCCTCCGCCCGCACAAATATGCAGCGCGGCAGCCCCCAGGCTTGCCGCAGCTCCTGAGCCTGACAGAAGAGATCGAAATTCGCCGCCCCGGAAAGGCGCCGGCGCACTTCGCCGGCGGTGGTGTCCCAGGACTCGCGAAAAATCACTATCGGGCCGCATTCCAATCTCGGCGTGTGCGGCAGTCGGCCCCGCCAGGCGCGAGCGACTTCTTCCATGCTACAAAGGGGGTTGGCGAAGACGCGCAGCGGCAGCAGTTTCAGTACGTGGGGAAGTTTGTTATAAATGAAGAGCGGGTCCGCCAGCCCGTCTGCGCGCAACGCGACGTCGTCCTGATGACACTCCAGATAGAGGTCCGAGGGATGAATCCGGCGTTTATGCGGCAGCGCCCGTCCCGCGTACTCGATGTCCGGAAAGCCGAGATCGGTCGAGATAAAAGTCTTGTTGTAGGCCGGGGTCAGAAAGTTGACCGGCTGTCGCCCGTGGTTGAAGCGCGTCAGCAGAGCTTCAAGACTCTCTTTCAGTTTCTCTCGATCCTGATAAAAGACCGAGTAATATCCGCTGACGCCCATGGACGGATGCACTTCGCCCAGGACGATCTTGAAATCGCCGTTGTTAATCGCCTCCTGATTTTTCGCCGCCAGCAATAAATCGAGTGAAAAGACGCAAGGCCAATCCAGAGCGGGCCGCAGCTCCCGGACCAGAGACCGTAGTTCCGCGCGCGCCTCAGGTCCCAGGCTGACCGCCGATCGCCCGGAATGGGCCTCCGCCAGCCGCCCCAGCCAATCGATCAACTTTCGCATCCGCTCGTCGGCCCAGGCCTTCGCGCGTTCCTCGATTTCCTGACCGATCTCAGGCTGCGCCTGTAGAACGCCGTTGACGCGCAGAAAACGGGCGGAACCGCCTTGCCCGACAAGGCTCGTCAACCACTCATGAAAAGCCTGTCGCAGCGCCTGAAATCTGATTAGCCCGGGAAGGATCAAGGCCTCGAGGACCTCAGAGTATTCCTTGACCAACAAATCGATCACAGGCGTCCCGAGGCTGAGGTCCGGAATCTCGTATTCGCAATCTTCATACACAATTTGACGGTCAGAGTATATCTGACCGTGATTGCGGGTGGGTTCTTTGCCCGTGACCTCGCGGAACACTTCGTTCATGTCCGCCAGCAGTCTGCGCTTTTCTTCGAAGGAGGCGAGTGGAAACCGCCCCAGCGATTCTTTCAGGTGAGAAACCTGAGACCATCTTTCCGCCCCCACCCGCAATCGCGAGTCGGCGGGAGTCAGGAATTCAAGCGGGCTCCACGTATTGACCGGAATGATGTCAACAGGCGAAGCGGGACGTGGGTCGGAAGTCTGTTCTACTATGTGACCGCCATTTTGGTTCGCCTGCCTCTGTATGACCGGCGAAGGCGCGTCGATCAGCGCCACTCCGATTTCCCGCGCGGCCCAGTGCGCAAAGAACAATCGCCTTTGCGACAACCGGTTTCCCGGGGTTGCGGACAGAATTCTATCGCCGGGGACGATTCTCCCGTACCGCGTGGGGCCGAAGAAACTGGTCGTATCATTCTTTACGCAAAACCTTTGTAGATAGCTGACGATCAACCTCTCGATCCGTCGGCGGTCGGAGTTGGGTTCGTCTTCGGCCCTCTGTTTCAAATAACTGTGGAGTCGCTCCCAGGCCGTGGGGTTGGAGAGGAAGACCGCCTCTTGAAATAATTTTGCCACGATTATCTCTCTCAACCATCGCCGAACCCCGACCAACTCCTCCTCGAAGACCAACTTCCCTTGTTTCCTGGCTGCAGCCAACCCGGTCGCCAGGCGGTCATAATCCCCGAGCCGGAGCTTCAGCGACTCCGGGAGCGCCGCGACCAGGCCGGCGGGGAATGGTTCCCGGCGAGTAATAATTGATCGCAGATTCTTGACCTCGCTCCGGTTCAGGGGCCAGTGCGGGATGAGGTCCATCAGTTCTTCGGAGACCCGCTGTAAGTCTTGAGCTATGCCGTTTATTTTCCGCGTCCAGGAGAGACTACGTCGAAGGCGCAACCCATGACATAGTTCCGCCGAGAAACCTGCCAGACGCAGGACGAAATATGGACAGGCGAGTAACAACGGCTTAGACATCTTTGACTCCGTGAACGAAATCCTTGAGATCATTAAGCTGAAGTCGGCGACGAGCCTTCAATCTTGGTCGCGGAACCGTTCTGACGCGATGACGGCAGGTCGGTGAACAGGTACAACCCGAGCTTCACCTGATGTCGGAACATCTTGCAATGCACATTGTTCGGATCCTCGATATTTGCGTTTGTAAAATAGTTATTGAAGGCGCACCCACCGCCGCAGAAATGCCTGGCCCAGCATTCACTACAGGGCTGTTTGAACTCGACACGATTCTCCTTGAACTCCTGAATCATTTTGCCGTTCAAGCCGTTGTCGACGTCTCCCATCTCGGTGTCGTGGACGTCGACAAAGCGATGGCAGGGATACATCTTCCCCTTGGGCGAGATGGCGACCATGGTCCGCGCCGCTCCGCAGCGGTAGGAGGACTTGAGGGAGTGATAAGACCTGAACATGGGCTCCATAAAATTGACGTACCCCAGCTTCTCGCCCTGCCTGACTTTTTCGGCTAACGCCAACGCCAATTCCTCGTGCTCGCGCATCAAACTCAACGCGTCCACCGCATCGACCTGCGGCTCACCGACCAGGTTGCACTCCGTCTGAAATGTAACCGCTCTCGCGTCCCCGAGCCTTGAGAATTCCAGCATCGATTCTTTCAACTGGAAGGAGCCGTCGGTAATCGTCGAACGAATGTTTAGGTAGCCCGCCTTTTCGAGAAAGAGCTTGGCCTTCTTGATCGCGGTGTCCCAGGTGCCGTTCCCGCTGACGAACTTGCGATGCTGGTTATTGCTCTCACGGTTCCCGTCGATGCTGATGTTGACCTTGAAACGATGCCGCTGAAGCCAGTCTATCTTTTCGTTATTCAGCAGCGAGCCGTTGGTGTTGACCATGAACGTGACCTTCTTGTTCTGCTCGCGCGCCTTATCCTCCGCGTACTCGACCACTTGCTTCATCAGCCCGTAACTCAGCAGCGGTTCGCCCCCAAAGAAACGGACGACGCCGGTCCTGCCCGCGGAGACTTGCGACAACATGAAATCTACCGACTTCGTCGCCACGTCGACTGGCATTTCATTTTCCAGGTACTCGTTCCCCGCAGATTTCAGGTAGCAATAGTCGCAACGGAAGTTACACATGTCATTGACGTGCAGCTCGACGCAATTGATCGCATCCAGCTCTTCGCCCATGGCGTAAGCCGCCTTGGCCCTGGCCGACTCCGCGGGTAACGGCTTGTCGCCGGCGGCCGCGTCGCCGCCGCCGCAACTGCCGCAGCCTCCGCCTTCGGCCGAGCCGGATGGCGGATAATGGAAAGACCCGTCAGCCTCTTTCCAGCCGATAACTTGATGTTGCTCAAGATCAAACCATATTTCACGATTTAAGATCTCCAGCCTCACCACATTTCCATACTGCTGGCTGCCGTCCGGAAGGATTTTCGGATCGCCGCTGATTCCGTTCAACTGAGGCAGCACCGGTAACTCGCGGCGATGCGGCCCAGCGGTCGAGCCGGAATGAGAAGATAATGGCGGATTGATCATGGCGCTCTCTACGGGTTTGGTATTCATCGCTATCTCCGGGTTGAATCTTAGTCGCCGGCCGTCTGACGCTATATAAAGGATCGAGGGAACGCGGCGGCCCGTATTCCCTCGACATCGACTTCTCAGTCGACAATGCAGCACAGAATGCTCACCAGAGACTCCTCATAGGCGCTCATCCCGAAGAACTCTTCTGGCTTGAAGATCGACGAGAGTGACGGCAAGCTCTCCGCGCTTCCCTGCGACATGGTCTCGATTGTTTCCTGCGATGTAGCTTCCTGGGCTTCAAGTACGAACTCATTACGTTCCATTTTAGTTTCTCCTTTAACTCGAATAGTGTTAGGTTGTCTGAAATCTACTAACGATAAAGCTTGGCTGTCGCCAAACTTTCAACTGCGCCAATTACCTATGCAATATAACGGCCAGACTTGCGAGTTGTGGGAAGTTCGTCGCTCCGCCGCCACAAGTCGCTGGCGGAGCGCGCTTTCCGCGCGCGCATAGCGAAGCTTGCCGACGACGACGCGGCCGCAAGCTGTTGACTGCCGTTAGCAGATGTCAAAGACCGTTGGCAGGCGGACTGCCAACCTAGAATACTGTTATACGTCATTTCCGTTGGCCTGCTTGTAACGCGATATTTTCTTCTGAAGACCCTGCCTTGAGATTCCCAGAGCTCTGGCCGTGGCCGAAATATTCCCGGCATGCTCTTTCAGAGCCTGCGCGATGTAGGAGCATTCGAACTCGCTGATTGCTCTGGCCAGCGGCTTGGTCGTTTGAGTAACGGCGGACCTGCCTTTCTGTAAGACCTGAACCAGTTTCGCCGTTGATCGGCCAACATTGCCGGGCAGATCCGAGGTCTGAATGTCATCACCGCTCACCAGATAGGCATAGCGGAGCGCGTTCTCCAAGCCCGCGATGTTATCGGGCCATGACCAACTTAATAGTTGGCTCAGCGCGTCGACCGTAAGAGTTTTGAGAGGCCCATTATTCTCCTGGCTGATCTTGGTCAGAAAGTAATCGGCGAGAAGGGAGATGTCCTCAGGCCTCTCTCTTAACGGTGGAACCGTGAGATGGGCCACGCTTAACCGCGAATACATGTCTTCGCGAAAAGAGCCGCCCTTCACCCGAGACGTCAGGTCTTCGTTGCAGGCGGCCACGATGCGAACGTCGATGCGCCGCGACGTTGAGCCGTCCCCGACCTTCTGAATCTCGCCATAACGTAAAGCCCGAAGCAGCGCTATCTGCATGGCCGGACTCATGCACGCCACCTCGTCCAGAAACAGAGTCCCGCCGTCGGCTAACTCGAATTGTCCTTTCCTGTCGGTCCGGGCGTCTGTAAAGGCTCCCTTGACGTGGCCGAACATTTCACTGGCTAAGAGCGCGTCCGAGGTAAACGCGCCGCAATTGACGATGACGAACGGTTTGTTTCTCCGCGGGCTATGAAAATGGATGGAGTGCGCGATCAGCTCCTTTCCGGTGCCAGGCTCACCGGTGATCAGAACAGGACATTTAGACGCCGCGAATCGGACGGCCAGGCGTTCCACATCCCGCAACGAATTGCTGGATCCGATCGGACGTAAATTGTACCCTTTCGACCTGGACCACTCGGAAAACTGGAGCCGGTCGGCGAGTCGATGCATTTCCAAGACCAAGGCCTTTATCAAATCACAATACTCGTCGTTCAAGCCTTGATCTTGAGAGACTCCCAAAAGAACCACAGCGTCCACCGCGTCAAACCTCAGCACCGGTAGAAAGAGCAGCCGATGCTCGCCGTCGCTACTTGGGTCAGCCCCCGTGCGACAGCTAAAGATCGCCTTCAGGGAATCACAAAACCGAACTATCGAATTAAGGTCGGGGCCGCCGGCCTTGCCGCCAATGGTATTTAAAGACGAGGTCAATTCACCGATGACTTCATCCCTCACATCGAGGGCTTGAATTCTCGCGCCGGTTCCGGGTCGGCTCCGATCCCACAGCACCACGACGCCGAATCGGCAACCAAAGTCCGTGACCAGATGCCTCAGAAATTGGTTGAGAAAGGTTTCAAGATCCGGCGACCGTGAATAGATGGAGTGAAGCTGTATCAGGCGACCATTCTGGCGAGGCGACGGTTGTTGACCATAACTCAGGTGAGCAATCATAATACTAACCAAGCCAAAAATAGCCCCGATACGCCGTTCATGAATCCGGCGATGCGTTCAATGCTGAAAGTAGGCCAAGATTGCTAAGATTAACAGCAGGCCTGGTCTGAGATTGGGGGACTTACCAGGCATTTCCGGGCTATTTGACGGATGAAGACTCGTCTATCAGTAACATCTACTATGATATATCGAATTACTGCCGAGACACAGTTGCGAATTATGCAATTTACAGACCGTAAGAAATTACGAAACAGGCGAAAGCCGCCTCGCATAGGCGCACCTCGCCCATCCCGCCGCCTTCGCCATGTATGCTAAACAACGCTGCTACACAGTAATAAGCGTGGGCGTAAAAATCGCACAGATAGAAAGACCGAACCCCTGAGGATCCATATGGACCCGCCAAATCTAAATTTGGCGTTACAGATATGTAAGATGCGGAAATTGCGGCTATATTACCATGGCGACGACAGCCGATATTTTTTTGTTGGTCAAGTGACTCGAGGTAATGTGGATGAAGACTGATTTGGACTTTGATTCATTGATAACTCCATGGCGTCTATTTTCTCAATTTTATAGACACCATGAAGATATCGCCATCTGCAACTTATTGCAAAAAACACAACTTACTGCATTACAGTGCCGAGGGCGGGACTCGAACCCGCACGGCCTTTTGGGCCAGAGGATTTTCTTACCACTATAACTTTCGCTACCTGCCGCTCTTTTCAAGTCCGACAGTTTGTGGTCTGGACGATGCCTTCTCCGTGCATGTTTCATTTCCTGACTTATTTGAACAGGTGAACAAACCATGTTTAGGAGGGAGCCGTCTCGTCTCTACACTTTGCTAGTCTCACTAGCCTTAGCTCGGCGTTGCCATTCAGCGCCATTCAGTTGACGCCGCTAAGGTTTCGCCGAATTTGACTCCATCCACGCCGGCGTTTCCATCCGGCGCGCTCAAATTACTTCAAACAACTTAAGTCCTCTGTGTCTGCCATTCCACCACCCCGGCAGGCCGGTAGCGAGTCTAAGCACTCAATCATCAAGTTGCAAGCGGCGCGTGGGCCAATGAGCGAACCATGAGTTCAATGTCACAGCCGCCGCAAGAATGATTGCGGGTTGTTCAAAAAAGCCCGCGTCAACGACACGTGTTCGACGTCGTCGTAATCCACTTCCCTGACGGGATGATCGTCGAAGCTCAGGATCCGCGCGCCGGGAAAGGCCATCAGGATCGGCGAATGCGTGGCGATGATGAACTGGGCCTCCTGATCGACCATCTCCTTCAACATCGCCATCAGGGCCAACTGTCGCTGCGGCGAGAGCGGGGCTTCGGGCTCATCGAGCAGATAGAGCCCGCCGGCCAC
>Ga0209382_10003156_pt1 | contig 23040 bp, 20 predicted proteins | sample SoiMetdeltSBSDD5_FD_187599 | JGI IMG/M metagenome (GOLD analysis project Ga0209382, IMG submission 187599) | Bulk soil microbial communities from a Populus tree surrounding site in Tennessee, USA - Soil MetaG P. deltoides SBSDD5 (SPAdes) (version 2) | ecosystem: Environmental > Terrestrial >...
CAAGTGCGGCGCCCACACCTTCCCGTACATCGAGGTCCTGAACTCGTCGGCCCAGATGGAGCACGAGGCCTCGACCTCGAAGATCGGCGAGGACCAGATCTTCTATTTCCAGCAGCGGGGCATCTCCGCCGAAGACGCCGTGAGCATGATCGTGAACGGCTTCTGCAAGGAAGTGTTCAAGGAGCTGCCCATGGAGTTCGCGGTGGAGGCGCAGAAGCTGCTCGGCGTCTCCCTCGAGGGATCGGTCGGCTAAACGCGGATGACCACGAAAGACACCATGCTCGAAGTGAAGGACCTCCACGCTTCCGTGGGGGGCAACAAGATCCTCCGGGGCGTCAGCCTCAGCGTTCCCGCCGGAGAAGTGCACGCCATCATGGGACCCAACGGGTCGGGCAAGAGCACGCTCGCCCACGTCCTGGCCGGCCGTCCCGGCTACGAAGTGACGAAGGGCGAGGTCCGCTACAAGGGCAAGGACCTCCTGGCCATGAGCCCGGAAGAGAGGGCCCGCGAAGGCGTGTTCCTGGCCTTCCAGTACCCGGTCGAGATCTCCGGCGTCAGCAACGTCTACTTCCTGAAGGCGGCGGCCAACGCGATCCGCAAACATCGCGGCCAGCCGGAGCTGGACGCCATCGACTTCCTGGCCCTGGTGAAGGAGAAGGCCAAGGTCGTGGACATCGACGAGTCGCTGATCAAGCGTCCGGTGAACGAGGGCTTCTCCGGGGGCGAGAAGAAGCGGAACGAGATCTTCCAGATGGCAGTGCTCGATCCCGCCCTGACCATCCTGGACGAGACGGACTCCGGCCTCGACATCGACGCCCTGCGCATCGTCGCGCGCGGCGTCAACCAGCTCCGCTCGCCGGAGCGCGCGATGGTGCTCGTCACGCACTACCAGCGCCTGCTCGACTACATCGTGCCCGACGTGGTGCATGTCCTCCTGGACGGCCGCATCGTGAAGTCGGGGGGCAAGGACCTCGCCCTCGAGCTCGAGAAGAAGGGCTACGAGTGGCTGGAGGCCCCGGCGGGCTCGCGATGACCACGGCCGCCCAGGCGCCCACGTTCCCGGCCGAGGTCGTGCGCTGGCGCGAGGAGTTCGAAGCCTTCCGCGCCGGTCTCCCCTCGCAGGAGCCGGAGTGGCTGCGCGTCCTGCGGACCACGGCGATGCGCTCCTTCGAGGAAACGGGCTTCCCCACCACCCGGCAGGAGGATTGGCGGCACACGAGCGTGACCGCGATCGCGCGGACGGAGTTCCACCGCCCGCCCGCCGCACCGAGCGCGGCCGCCCTCGCCGTGCTGGACACGCTGGACTTCGGCCATGCCTTCGCGCGCCGCCAGCTCGTGTTCGTGAACGGCCGTCATGCGCCGGACCTGTCATCCGCAGAGACCGCGGACGGACTGCGAATCAGGAGCCTGCGCGAGGTGCTCGACCGCGCGCCCGAGCTCGTCCAGCCCTGGCTGGACGGGCAGGCCCGCGGGCCTGGCCGCGCGTTCGCCGCGCTCAACTCCGCGTTTCTCGACGACGGCGCGTTCATCTCGATTCCGGAAGGCGCTGTTCTCACGGAGCCCATCCATCTCGTCTTCCTGTCCGCGCCCGGCCCCCAGCCCACGGCCAGCCATCCGCGCGTGCTCGTGTGGGCGGGCCGGAAGAGCCAGGCCGCGATCATCGAGAGCTACGGCGGGCCCGCGGGCGCGGAGTACCTCACGAACGCCGTCACCGAGATCGTCGTCGAGGACGGCGCCGTCCTCGATCATTACCGGCTGCAGCGCGAGGCCAGCCGCGCCTTCCACGTGGGCGCGCTGTGCGTGACCCAGGGGCGGGCCAGCCGTTTCGCCTCGCACGCCATCGCCCTCGGGGCGTCGCTCAGCCGCCTGGACATCCGCCAGGTCTTCGCAGGAGAGGGCGGCGAGTGCCTGCTCAACGGCCTCTTCCTGGGCGGCGACCGCCAGCACCTGGACACGCACACCTGGGTGGATCACGCCCAGCCACACTGCTCGACCCGCGAGCTCTACAAGGGGATCGTGGACGACCAGGCGCGGGGCGTGTTCGTGGGCCGCATCCTCGTCCGCCCGGGCGCGCAGAAGACGGACGCCATCCAGAGCAACAAGAACCTCATCCTCTCGCGGGAGGCGCTGGTGGACAGCCTCCCCCAGCTCGAGATCCTGGCCGACGACGTCAAGTGCAAGCACGGCTCCACGACGGGCCAGCTCGACCCGCTGGCTCTCTTCTACCTGCGCTCGCGCGGCATCGGCGAGGAGGCGGCGCGGGCCCTGCTCACGTACGCGTTCGCGAGCGACGTGGTGCAGCGCATCGGAGTGGAAGCGTTGCGCGTGGGACTGACCGAGCACTTGCAGAGACGGCTGCCCGGGCCCGCGGACCTGAAGGAGGCGGCGGTATGAGCACGGCGGCGGAGACGAAGCGGGCCAAAGGGACGGAGGCCAGCCTGGACGTGGCCGCGCTGCGCCGCGACTTCCCCATCCTGACCCAGACCGTCCACGGCCGCCCTCTCGTGTACTTCGACAACGCGGCCAGCGCCCAGAAGCCGGGAGTGGTGATCGAGGCGGAGCAGCGGGCGTACTCGGAGTTCTACTCGAACATCCATCGCGGCGTGCACTTCCTGTCGATGAAGGCCACCGACGCCTACGAGGCGGCCCGGGTGAAGGCCCAGAAGTTCGTGGGAGCGGCTTCGGTGAAGGAGACGATCCTCACCAGCGGCACCACCGCCGGCATCAACCTCGTGGCCCAGACCTACGGACGCAAGAACGTGGGCGCGGGGGACGAGGTCCTCATCACCGGCCTCGAGCACCATTCGAACATCGTGCCCTGGCAGATGCTGTGCGAGGAGAAGGGCGCGAAGCTGCGGGTGGCTCCCCTCGACGACGAGGGCCAGGTCGTGATGGAGGAGTTCGAGCGCCTCCTCTCCCCGCGCACGAGGATCGTGGCCGTGGCCCACGTCTCGAACGCGCTGGGCACGGTGAATCCGGTCCGTCGCATGGCCGAGCTCGCGCATGCGAAGGGCGCGGTCATCCTGGTGGACGGCGCGCAAGCGGCGCCGCACCTGGCCGTGGACGTCAAGGCGCTGGACGTGGACTTCTACGTCCTCTCCGCCCACAAGATCTACGGCCCGTCCGGGGTGGGCGTGCTCTACGGCCGCCAGGCCCTGCTGGAGGCCATGCCTCCCTGGCAAGGCGGCGGGGACATGATCCTGTCCGTCACCTTCGAGAAGACGACCTACAACGAGCTGCCCTACAAGTTCGAGGCGGGCACGCCCAACATCGCGGGCGTGATCGCTTTCGGCGCGGCCATCGACTACGTGACCGCGATCGGGCTCGACCGCATCGCCGCCCACGAGCACGAGCTGCTGGCCTACGCGACGCGACGCCTGCTGGAAATCCCCGGCCTGCGCATCATCGGCACCGCGCCGGACAAGGCGGCCGTCGTCTCCTTCGTGCTCGCCGACGCGCACCCGCACGACATCGGGACCATCCTCGACTACGAGGGCGTGGCCGTGCGCACGGGGCACCACTGCGCGCAGCCGGTCATGGACCGCTACGGTCTTCCCGCGACCGCCCGCGCGTCCCTGGCCCTCTACAACACGACGGACGAGATCGACGTGCTGGTGAAGGGGCTGCACAAGGTACGCGAGGTTTTGGGGGCGTGAGATGAGTGACCTCCGAGACCTGTACCAGGAAGTGATCATCGACCACTCCCGGCGGCCGCGGAATTTCCGCGAGCTGCCGGAGGCGAATCACCGCGCGGACGGGTACAACCCGCTCTGCGGGGACAAGGCGACCGTGTTCGTGCGCGTCGAGGGCGACCGCGTGAGCGACGTCGCCTTCAAGGGATCCGGCTGCTCGATCTCGACCGCCTCCGCCTCGATGATGACGGAGAGCGTCAAGGGCAAGAGCCGCGAAGAGGTGGACCGGCTCTTCACGCGCTTCCACGACCTCGTCACCGGATCGCCGGACAAGAAGGACCAGGCGGTGGCGCCGGAGCTGGGCAAGCTGGCCGTGTTCTCGGGAGTGTGCGAGTTTCCCGTGCGCGTGAAGTGCGCCTCGCTGCCCTGGCACACGCTCAAGGCCGCGCTCGAGGGCGAAGCGGCGCCCGTCTCCACGGAAGTCTCGGAGTCGAGCAGCGGCGACGGCGGGGGGAAGGCACGATGAGGGAAGAAGTCGTCCTGGAGCGCGACGTGGACGTCACCGCGATCCCGTACGGAGACCGGATCAGCCTGCAGAAGGGGCATCCCGTCATCATTACGCAGGCCCTCGGGGGCTCCTACACCCTGGTCACGATGCAGGGCTACATGGTCAGGCTCGACGGCCCCGACGCGGACGCCATCGGCAAGGAGCCGCAGGCCCCGCCCACGGCCGAGGAGATCGCGAGCAAGAGCCTCGGCGACCTCGTCTGGGACCAGCTCCGGACCTGCTACGACCCCGAGATCCCCGTCAATATCGTGGAGCTCGGCCTCGTGCACTCGGCGGACGTGACCGACCTTCCCGACGGAGGCAAGAAGGTGGCGGTGCGCTTCACCCTCACCGCGCCCGGCTGCGGGATGGGCGACGTCCTGCGCCAGGACATCGAGGGCAAGATCAAGACGCTGGCCGACGTCAGGGAGGTCGACGTGCAGGTTCAGCTCGATCCTCCGTGGGACCAGACCAAGATGTCCGACGCCGCCCGCCTGCAGCTGGGGCTCATGTGAAGCTGACCACTCAGGAAGAGTACGGTCTGCGATGCCTGCTTCGCCTGGGACGCGAGGAGGCCGGGAAGAGCCTCACCATCGCGGAGCTCAGCCGGCAGGAGGGCATCGCCAGCCCGACCGTGGCCAAGATGATGCGTCTCCTCCGCCGGGCCGGGTTCGTGCTCAGTACCCGCGGCAAGGAGGGGGGCTACACGCTGGCCCGTACTCCCGAGCAGATCAACATCGGCGAGGCGCTGGCCGCGCTGGGCGACCGCCTGTTCGATTCGCGGTTCTGCGAGCGCCACTCCGGCACGGTGCGTCTGTGCACGCACACTCCCGACTGCTCGATCCGGTCGGTGTGGCGCGTGCTGCAGGACGTCGTGGACGGCGTGCTCGCGCACATGACGCTGAAGGACCTCTTGCAGACGGAGCGGGAGGTCACGGCCTCCGTGAGCCCGCGCGCCGTCCCCCTGACCGTCCTCTCCACGCGCCGCGCCGGCTGATCCGCCGCCCGGAGGCGGCGGATCAGCCCAGCCGAAGCCCGCGCTCTCCCTGTACCTCAGAGGGCGCCGGCGGGGTGCTCTCTGGCCTGGGACACCTCGCGCACGACTTCCGCCGTCTTCCGGCCGGACATGCTGCGCGCGATGTCCGCCTGGGCCACGATCCCGCACAGGGCGCCCGTGCCGTCCACCACCAGCATCCGGCGAACCTGGTTCCGCTCGAGCAGCTCGCAGCAGGCGTCGATGCCGGCGTCCTCGGCCACGGTGATGCAATCCTTCGTCATGCAGTCCGCCGCCGTCATCTCCAGAGGGTTGCGCTGCTGGGCCACCGTCCGGACCACGATGTCGCGGTCGGTGATCACGCCCACGGGCTTCATCACGCCGTTGCTCTGAACCACCGGTATCTCGCCGCAGTCGTGCTCGACCATCAGGCGGGCCACCTCTCCGAGCTTCGTGTCCGGAACGCAACACGCAGGCTCCACGGTCATGATGTCCTTGACTTTCATGGCGTCCTCCTCGGGATCTCTCAAGCAAATACCCGGCCACACCGGGCTGGCCCAGGCTGGCGCAGTGCTTGCAACACCTGACGCGGGGCCGTCCGCTTTGCGTCCACTATCGCCCGCGGCCTCTCCCTTCGCGGAGGACTTGAAGTAGGTTGGAGGGAGGGACACCCGGAGTGACTCCATGAACAATCCCCCGCGGCGGATCCCCGTCGGCGCGGAGGCCCTGGCTACCGGCGTGCACTTTCGCGTCTGGGCGCCGCGCCGGCGCGCGGTGGAGGTGGCGCTGGAAGGCGGAGGCCGCACGCCCTTGTCGGCGGAGGGGGGCGGCTACTTCTCCGGCCTCGTGCGAGAGGCGCGGGCCGGCGCGCTCTACAAGTACCGCCTCGACGGCGGCGAGAGCTTTCCGGACCCGGCCTCGCGGTTCCAGCCGGACGGACCGCACGGCCCTTCGCAGGTCGTCGACCCCGCGGCCTACCGCTGGCGGGACGAGGGCTGGAAGGGCGTGTCCCTGGCCGGACAGGTCCTGTACGAGCTCCACATCGGCACCTTCACGAAGCAGGGCACGTGGGCGGCCGCCGCGCAGGAGCTGCCCGCCCTGCGCGACCTCGGGATCACGGTCATCGAGGTGATGCCCGTCGCCGACTTCGCCGGCCAGTTCGGCTGGGGTTACGACGGCGTCGACCTCTACGCACCGACGCGGCTCTACGGGAGTCCGGACGACATGCGCGCGTTCGTGGACGAGGCGCACCGCCTCCGCCTCGGCGTGATCCTCGACGTCGTCTACAACCACGTCGGTCCCTCCGGGAACTACCTGCCGCAGTTCTCGGAGCGCTACTTCTCGGACAGGTACGCGACGGAGTGGGGCGAGCCGTTCAACTACGACGGCGAGGACGGCGGGCCGGTGCGGGAGTTCGTGGTGGCCAACGCCGGTTACTGGATCGCCGAGTTCCATCTCGACGGCCTCCGGCTCGACGCGACCCAGAGCATGCACGACGGCTCCCCCGAGCACGTCCTCGCCCCCATCGGCCGGGAGGCGCGGCGCGCCGCCGGCGCGCGCTCGGTCATCCTGGTGGCGGAGAACGAGCCGCAGGAGACGCGGCTGGTGCGGCGGCCGGAAGAGGGCGGTCATGGCCTGGACGCGCTGTGGAACGACGACTTCCATCACAGCGCGATGGTGGCCCTGACCGGACGCGGCGAGGCCTACTACACGGACTACCGCGGGACCCCCCAGGAATTCGTCTCCGCCCTGAAGTACGGCTACCTGTATCAAGGGCAGCACTACCGCTGGCAGGGGAAGCGCCGGGGGACGACGTCCCTCGGGATCCCCCGGCCGGCGTTCGTGACCTTCATCCAGAACCACGATCAGGTCGCGAACTCCGCGCGCGGCCTGCGCGGCCACGCTCTCACCAGTCCCGGACGGTGGCGCGCGCTCACCGCGGTCACGCTGCTCGGTCCGGGCACGCCGATGCTCTTCCAGGGCCAGGAGTTCGCATCGTCGAAGCCGTTCCTCTTCTTCGCCGACCAGGAGGGTGACCTCGCGAAGGCCGTGCGCAGCGGACGCCGCGGCTTCCTGTCCCAGTTCCGCAGCCTGGCCCTGGAGGAGTGGACGGCCGCGCTGCCCGACCCCGGCGCGCGCGCGAGCTTCGAGAGCTGCCAGCTGGACCACTCGGAGCGCGAGCGGCACCGTGAAGCCTGGGCCCTCCATCGCGATCTGCTCCACCTGCGTCGCGAAGACGAGGTCCTGCGCCGGCAGGGCGCGGACGGCCTCGACGGCGCCGTGCTCGGGGCCCATTCGTTCGCGATGCGGTTCTTCGGTCCCGGGGGCGGCGACCGCCTGCTCGTCGTGAACCTGGGCCGCGACGAGCACTTCTCTCCCGCGCCGGAGCCGCTCCTGGCTCCGCCTCCGGGGCGGCTCTGGACGGTGCGCTGGTCGAGCGAGGACCGCGCCTACGGCGGGTCCGGCACGTTCCCGCCCGACTCGGCCGACGGCTGGCGTCTCCCCGGCGAGAGCGCGGTGCTGCTCGCACCGTCCGCGGAGGCCAGGGAGCCCGCGGGCGAGCCGTGGCCGGAGATCGCCAAGGATCGCTCGCGGGGCACGGGCAAGCGCGAGAGGGAGGCATGAAGGAAGTGGTCCGCCGTTATCCCTGGCCCGGAGAAGGCGCGGGCTGGGCCGACCTCCTCACCAAGGAGTGGCTGGTCACGAACGGCCTCGGCGGCTACGCGTCGGGGACGGTCTGCGGCGTGCCGACGCGCCGCTTCCACGGTCTTCTGGTGGCCGCCCTGCCCGCGCCCCACGGGCGCACGATGATGCTCAACGACGTCGCGGAAGAGGTCTACCTGCCCGACGGAAGCTGTCATCGCCTGGGAGGAGAGGAGCACGAAGTCACCTCGGCTCCCCTGGCCGGCACCCAGTACCTGCGGGAGTTCCGCCTCGACGCCGGCCTGCCCGTCTGGGTCTTCGGCATCGACCCGCTCGTCGTCGAGAAGCGCGTGGTGCTGCCCTTCCGGCAGAACACCGTGCACGTGCACTACCGCAACGCCAGCGGCGGCACCGCCGTGCGCCTGCGCCTGCGGCCACAGGTCCACATCCGGCCCCACGAGGCGCCGCTGGACCGACCGATCAAGGAGCCGTACGTCCTGAGCGCAGTGGACCGGCGCTACGAGATCTCGGCGGGGCCGCACCTGCCCCCTTTGCGTCTGAGCATCCAGGGACTGCCTTCCACCTTCACCCACGACCCGGTTTCCAGCCCGGAGGTCCTCTTCCGGGTCGAGAAGAGCCGCGGCTACGACGCGCGCGGCGTCCTGTGGAGCCCCGGGTACTTCGAGGTATCGCTGGCCCCCGGCCAGGAGGTTACCCTCTGCGGCTCCACCGAGCGCTGGGAGGCCGTCCAGGCCCTGCAGGCGCGCGAGGTGCTGCAGTTCGAGCACATGCGGCGCCATTTCCTGCTCGACTCCGCGCACACGCCCGAAGACGACCCGGTGGCGGCCGACCTCGCGATCGCCGCCGATCAGTTCGTGATCACGCCCTCCGGCCGCATCCACGACATCGCACGCGCGCGCGCGGTCGGCGACGACGTGCGCACGGTGATCGCGGGGTATCACTGGTTCACGGACTGGGGCCGCGACACCATGATCTCGCTGGAGGGCCTGACCCTGGCCACCGGCCGCCATGAGGAGGCGGGGTGGATCCTGCGCACGTTCGCCCACTACGTGCGCGACGGGCTCATCCCGAACATGTTCCCGGAGGGCGAGAACCAGGGCCTGTACCACACGGCGGACGCGACCCTGTGGTTCTTCCACGCCGTCGCGCGCTACCTCCGGACGACGGGCGACCGCGGCACGCTCCGTACGGTGCTGCCCATCCTGCTCGACATCGTCGAGCACCACCTGAAGGGCACGCGCTTCGGCATCGGGGTCGATCCCTCCGACGGCCTGCTGCGCCAGGGCCAGGAGGGCTACCAGCTCACCTGGATGGACGCGAAGGTGGACGGCTGGGTGGTCACGCCGCGCCGCGGCAAGGCGGTCGAGATCAATGCCCTCTGGTACAACGCGCTCCGTTTGCTCGAGGGGTGGACGCGCGAGGAGGGGCGCGCGGAAGACGCGGGCCGCCTGGCCACCCTGGCCGAGCGCACCTACGGCAGCTTCAACGAGCGGTTCTGGTACGCCGAAGGCGGCCATCTCTACGACGTGGTGGACGCCGAGGGCGGCGGCAACGATCCGGCCTGCCGGCCCAACCAGGTCTTCGCCATCTCGCTCGACAACCCCGTTCTGGATCGGGAGCGATGGCCGGCGGTCATGGAGGTCGTGGAGAAGCGCCTGCTCACGCCCGTCGGGCTGCGCTCGCTGGCCCCCGGCCACCCGGACTACAAGCCCCGGTACGACGGGGATCTGCGGGCGCGCGACGCCGCCTACCACCAGGGGACGGTCTGGGGCTGGCTCATCGGGCCCTTCGTCGACGCCTGGCTCAAGCTCCACCCGGGGGAGCGGACGCGCGCGCGGTCCTTCCTCCAGGGCTTCGTGCCCCACCTGGGCGAGGCCTGCATCGGGTCCATCAGCGAGATCTTCGACGGCGAGGCGCCCTACACCCCCCGCGGGTGCGTGGCCCAGGCCTGGAGCGTCGCGGAAGTCCTGCGCTGCTGGATCGAGACTCGCGATCTCCCGTCCGTTTAACGATTTCTTGCACCTTGTGGTAGAGTGAAACTCCCCCGTGGCCCCGGGAAGCTCCCGGGCGCCCCTGCCCGGGACCCTTCGGGTCCGGGTTGGGGGTGTCGGTCGGAAAAGCCCCCAGGAGGAAGTTTCTTTGGCATCAAACCATCAACAAGACGAACAACGACTCGCGCTCTTCATCGACTTCGAGAACATCGCGATCGGCGTGCGTGACGCGCACTACCGCAAGTTCGACATCAACCTCGTGCTGGAACGGCTTCTCGAGAAGGGCAAGGTCCTGGTCAAGAAGGCGTACGCCGACTGGAGCCGCTATTCCGATTACAAGCGGGCCTTCCACGAGGCGGCCATCGAGCTCATCGAGGTCCCCCAGAAGTCCGTCGGCGGCAAGAACTCCGCCGACATCCGCCTGGTCGTGGACGCGATGGACATGTCGTTCCAGAAGGAGCACATCGACTGCTTCGTGGTGTGCTCGGGCGACTCCGACTTCTCGCCCCTCGTCTCCAAGCTCAAGGAGAACAACAAGTACGTGATCGGGCTCGGAGTCAAGAACTCCACGTCCGATCTGCTCATCGAGAACTGCGACGAGTTCATCTTCTACGAGGACCTCGTGCGCGGGCAGCAGCGCCAGATCCCGGTCATGAGCAGCCTCCCGGAGAAGGTCCAGGAGGCGTTCTCGCTCCTCGTGGACGCGGTGCTCGCGCTGCAGCGGGAGAACAAGGAAGTGCTGTGGGGCTCCATGGTGAAGGAGACCATGAAGCGCAAGAAGCCTTCCTTCAACGAGACCTACTACGGCTTCCGGACCTTCAGCCACCTCCTGGAGGAGGCGCAGCGCAAGGGGATCGTGACCCTGCGCCGCGACCAGAAGTCGGGAAGCTACGTCGTGGAGGACCTCGGCACCGGCGCGGGCACGGGGGCGACGACGCTCGCGGCTCGAGGCGAGGCCGCGGCGGCGGCGTCGGCCTCGGCATCGGCCTCGGCCTCGGCGGCCAGCGTCGGCGAGCCCCCGGTGTCCCTGGCCGCCACCGGGACGGAGTCCGCCGAGCCGTCGGCCAACGGGGCGAGGACGCCGCGTCGCCGTCGCAGCCGCGGACGCCGCCCGCGCGGCTCGAGCACGGGGACCGCGGCCGGCTACCCGGAGACGCCGACGACGGCGGGGGCCGATGAGGGCCCCGACGTGGACGAGCACGACGACCACGAGGACATGGAGGACGACGCTACCCACGTGGAGGCCTCGGAGGCGGGACACGAGCCGGCCCCGGCCACGGACCACCACGCGTCCACGGAGGGCTCCGCCACGGAGACGGCCGCCGGATCCGGCGACCGTGCCCCCGCTCCCGCGGAGCGGCCCTTCTCGCTCTTCTCGTGGATTCGCCGCGACAGCGCGGCCCCGACGTCGCCCGCCCCCGAGCCCGCCAAGGAAGACCGGGAGGACTGAGCCCAGGCGGCCCTAGGCCGCCTTGCGCCGCCGCCCGCCGCGCCTTCGCCGCGCGCGCGGCGGGGCCGCGGACGCGACACGCGCGCGCGCCCGGCGCACGCCCATCTTCCGTACCTCGAGCACGCGCGCCATGCTGCGGCCGCGCGGCACCGTGCGGCCGGTCTCCCATCCGAATATGGAGCCGGGGCTCACGCCGAGCAGCCGCGAGAACTGCTCGCGCGTCATGTGCAGGCGCGCGCGCAGGGCGCGGATGTCCTCGCCGGACAGGCGGGCGCCGCGGCCGCGGCGGCCTCCCGCGGGCACCCGCGACTCGAGCCGCCCGAAACCACGCTCGACGGAGCGCAGCGCGCGGCGATTCGCGCGCGCGGCCAGCCGCAGCTTCTTCATCTGACGCTGCAGCGCGCGCACCGAGCGCAGTCCCTTCTGCACTTCCTTCGCGGCCAGCCGGCGCACTTCCGCCTTGAGCGCGGAGGCTAGCGTGTTCACTTTCACATGTTCTCCCTGGATGGCGCCGACGCTCATTCGCGTCCGGCGGAAATGAGGAATCTGTGAAGGCTATCCCGCGCCCGCCGCGATTTCAAGACATTCCGGGCCTCGCGGAGCGCGGGCGTTTTCCGTTCACATTTGGAATGCATGCGGCCGGGGGCCGCCGCGCCCCGCTCCGGGGTAGGCTGGGGGGGAAAGGCGACGCTCCGCCATGGACGACACCGTGAAGGCGCTCCGCGCCGGGCCCACCATGCCCGCGTTCTTCTTCGGGCACGGCAACCCGATGAACGCGATCCAGCGCAACGCCTACACCGAGGCCTGGGCGGCCGTGGGCCGCGCCCTGCCTCGCCCCCGGGCCATCGTGGTCGTCTCCGCGCACTGGTACCTGCCGGGGACGTGGGTGACGGCGATGCGGGCGCCGCGCACGATCCACGACTTCGGCGGGTTCCCGCGCGAGCTCTTCGAGGTCGTCTATCCGGCCCCGGGCGATCCGGCCCTGGCGCGCGAGATCCAGGAGATGCTCGCGCCCGCGCCCGTCTCGCTGGACGAGGAGGAATGGGGGCTCGACCACGGAACCTGGTCGGTCCTCTGCCACCTCTTCCCCGACGCTTCCGTGCCCGTTCTCCAGATCGGCATCGACGAGTCGCTGACCTCGCCGCAGCATTACGAGCTCGGCCGCCGCCTGACCTCGCTGCGCGACGCGGGCGTGCTCGTGATCGGCAGCGGGAACCTGGTGCACAACCTGCACGCCTACGCCTGGGGCCGCCATCCGGTGGACCCGTTCGACTGGGCGGTGCGCTTCGAGGCGCGCGCGCGCGAGCTTCTCCTGGCCGGCGACCACGGCCCCCTCGTGGCCTACGAGACCCTGGGGCGGGACGCGATGCTGTCCGTGCCCACGCCGGAGCACTACCTGCCCCTCCTATACGTGCTGGGCCTGCGTCGCGAGCGCGAGCCCGTCAGCTTCCCCGTGGAGGGAATCGACGGCGGCTCCGTCTCGATGCTCACGGTACGGGTGGGTTGACCGCGCGACGCCTGGGCGACCGGACGCCTCCCTCCTGGCACACCTGGGTTCCGCTCGGCCTGGTCGTGCTCTCCCTGCTCGCCCTGGCCATCCTGCCCGGCCGCGCCGCCCGCCGCATGGCCGGCCTGCAGGGCGAGGTCCTGGAGCGCGTGACCCCCGTGCGGAACGAGCTGCACACCTTCGGGCTGGCCTTCGCCCGCGAGGTGCTGGCCTTCCGCGCCTGGGCCCTCACCGGAGAGACCGGCTTCGCGGACGAGTTCCGGCGCTCGACGGAGGACGCCGACCGCGCGCTCGACACCGCCGTCCGCAACCTGTCGGGCACCGACCTCGCCCCCATGGGGGCGGAGCTGCGATCCACGCTGGAGGGCTGGCGGGCGACGGTCAAGGAGACGATGGAGAGCCGCACCGGACGCGCGGATCCCCGCGCCGACCTCTCCAATCAGCAGCGGCGCGCCAACGCCGTGCTGGAGCTGACGAACCATCTCGATCGCCGCCTGGGAGGATGGGAAGAGGCGACGACGCGCCGCATGCAGGCGGAGTCGCGCCAGCAGGCCTGGCTCAGCCTGTTCCTGGCCGCGGTGGCCCTGGCCGCCACCGTGGCCGTGGCCATGCTCAGCGTGCAGACGCGCCGTCAGGCCCGCCAGCTGCGCTACCGCGCCCAGGAGGAGCGCGCGCTGCGCGACGTGGCCCGCGCCCTCTCCGCCGCCGTCACCGCGAGCGAGGTGACCCAGCGCGTCGTGCAGGCGGCCATCGAGACCACACGCGGCTTCGGCGCCTACATCGAAGAGGCCCAGGCCGAGCAGGTGGAGGTGGTGGCGGTCGCGGGTGCCGGCGTCCCGCCCCTCGGGACCCGCGCGCCCTTCCCGGGCTCGCTCACGGACGCGATCCTGCACTCGGGCGAAGCGACGGTGACGGAAGTCGGGGCCATCGGCGAGTCCATGGTCCCCTACTTCTCGGGCGAATGCCGAGCCTGCACCGGCCTGGTCGTCCCCCTGCTGGGCGGGGCGAGCACGGTGCTGGGGACGCTCGTGATCCTGCGCTCGTCGCCACAAGAGCCTTTCGGCCCGGACGAGGTCCGGCACGCCCAGGCCCTGGGCGACCTCGTCTCCTCCGCGCTCGGGCGCGTCCAGCTCCTCGAGGAGACGGAGCGCGAGCGGAAGGAGAAGACGGAGCTGCTCGAGTCCACGGCGCAGGGCATGTGGGGAGTCGACCGCGCGGGCCGATCCACCTTCGTCAACACCGCCGCCTCCAAGATGCTGGGGTTCTCCGCGGAGGAGGTGCTGGGGCGGTCCGTACATCCCCTCGTCCACCACACCCGGGCGGACGGCACGCCCTACCCGGAGGCGGAGTGCCCGATGACGCGCGTCATGAACACGCGCGAGCGGGCCCTCGTCGCGGGCGAGCTCCTCTGGCGCAAGGACGGCACGAGCTTCCTGGCCGACTACTCCGCCGCCCCCATCGTCGTCGGCGGCGAGGTGCAGGGCGCGGTCGTCGCGTTCACGGATGCGACGGAGCGCCACCGCCGCGAGCGCGAGATGCGCGAGAGCGAGGAGAGGTTCCGGGCCCTGGCCGAGAGCGAACGCGGCGCGCGGGAGAAGGCGGAGACGGCGGTGCGCACCCGAGACGAGGTGCTGGCCATCGTCTCCCACGACCTGCGCAACCCGCTCAACACGATCTCGCTGGCCGTGGGCGCCCTCGACTCGGGCGACGTGCCGGCGGCGGAGGAGGCACGCACGATCCAGGTCGTGCGCCGCGCCGTGGACCGCATGAACCGCCTCATCGCCGACCTCCTCGACGTGGCGCGTTTGGAAGCCGGGCAGAAGCTGACCATCCAGACCGAGCCCCTCGACGTCCGCGGCGTCGTCACGGAGACGTGCGACGGCCTCAGCGCGGAGGCGGAGCGCAAGCAGGTGCGCCTCGACGGCCAGGTCGACGAAGGCCTGCCCGCGATCAACGGGGACAAGCACCGCCTCCTCCAGGTCCTGGCCAACCTCGTCGGCAACGCGCTCAAGTTCACCCCGGAAGGCGGCCACGTCAGCGTGCGCGCGCGCCGAGACGACGACGGCAACGTCGTCGTCTCGGTGAAGGACTCCGGGGCCGGCATCGCGCCCGAACATCTGGCCCAGGTCTTCAACCCCTATTGGCAGGCGCGGCAGACGGCACGGCTGGGCGCGGGGCTGGGGCTGGCCATCGCCAAGGGGATCGTGGAGGCGCACGGCGGCCGCATCTGGGCCACGAGCACGCCGGGGACGGGGAGCACGTTCGCGTTTTCGCTTCCGCCCCTGGCCGACAAGCCGGAGGAGACGGCGGCGAGCAAGGACGTCGCCCGCTCCTAGGCGCGGGGCCTCAGGAACCTTTCTTCACGACCAGGAACTGCCGCGCGCGCACGTTCTTGCGCACGGAGCGCGTCCCGTCCGGCCAGCGCACGACGACCTCGTCCGCCGTCTCCGCGCCGCCGAGGCCGAAGTGCGGACGGGGATCGTGCGTGCTGAGGTAGGAATCCCCGGCCGCGATGTCCTGCGTCATCGCGCGCCCCCCGACGGTCACCGTCACCCGCGTCCCGATCGGAATGGCGGTGCCGCCCGGAACTTCGCAGACCACGGTCAGCCAGGAGCCGGCCGCGCCTTCGTTGTGGAGCAGCTCGGGCGGCGAGTCGAGCGCGGTGATCAGGATGTCGAGCCGTCCGTCGTTGTCGAAGTCCCCCACGGCCAGGCCGCGGTGCGAGCGCACGAGCGCGAACCCCGGCCCCGCCTCGGCGCTGGCGTCGCGGAACAGGGTCTCCGGCGGCGCGCCCGCGGGCACGTCGTCCCGCCGGAGCCGGTTCTCCAGCAGGAGGTTCTTCTGCCGGTACGTGCCGATGGCCTCGGGGTGCCCGTCGATCTGGGGATAGATGTGGCCGTTGGCGACCACGATGTCCAGGTCGCCGTCGTTGTCGAAGTCGGCCAGGGCCGTGCCCCACTTCAGCGGCCGGAAGGTCAAGGGCCCGACCCCCGTCGTCTTGCTCGCGTCTTCGAAGAAGGCGTGGCCGAGGCCCTTGTAGAGCGTCGCGAAGTCTTCCGAGAAGTTGGTGACGAAGAGATCCGGGATCCCGTCCCCGTCCGCGTCCCCGAGGGCGATGCCCATGCTGGCCTGGGCCATTCCGTTGCCGTCGAAGGCGGAGAACGACGTGACTCCGATCTCCTTGAAGCGGCCACTGCCCTCGTTGCGATAGAGGTAGTTGGGATCGGAGTCGTTGGCCACGTAGAGATCGGGGCGGCCGTCGTCGTCGAAATCCGCTGCGCGCACCGCGAAGCCGAAGCCGAGCGCGAGGTCCTTGAGGCCGGCCGCTTCCGTGGCCTCCACGAAGCGGCCCTTCTCGTTGCGGAAGAAATGGTCGGGCGCGCCCTTGAGGCCAAACGGTCCGTAGGCGACCTGCTCGAGGCCCTTCCACCAGAGAGTGCGCTTCGCCTTGAGGACGTCCTCGAGCGTGCAATCGACGTATTGCGCCACGTAGAGATCGAGCCAGCCGTCGCCGTCCGCGTCGAAGAAGGCCGCGCCCGTGTTCCAGCCCGGGGCCTCGACGCCCACCCTGGCCGCCGTGTTCTCGAAGCGCCCGTCGCCGCGGTTGCGATAGAGGACGTTGCGTCCGAACGTGGTGACCAGGATGTCGGGCCAGCCGTCGTTGTCGTAGTCGGCGACGAACGCGCCCGATCCCCACTCCCCTTCGCCGGCGACACCGGCCCGGTCGGTCACGTCCTCGAAGGTGCCGTCCGCGCGCTGGTGGTAGAGGGCGTTGCGGCCACGCTCGCCCACGCGATCAGCCTCCAGGCGCCAGCCGTTGACGAGGTACAGGTCGAGCCGCCCGTCCTTGTCGAAATCGAGGAAGGCGGCGCCCGCGCCCGCGGAATCCAGGAGGTGGTCCTTGCCCGGCCGCCCCGCCTCCAGCACGCGCGTCAGCCCGACGCGCGCGGCCACGTCCACGAACTGGAAATGCGCGGCGGGGACGGCGGTCTTCGCCACGGGCGCGACGGCCAGGGCCAGCGCGAGAACGGCCGCCGCCGCGACTACTTCCCGGGCGCGATGTGCTTGGCCCAGGCGGCCTCGACCTTCTTCCATTCCGCGTCCAGGGCCTCGGCCTTGGGCTCACGAGCCAGCATGGCCAGCGCCTTCGACGAATCGAGGAACGCCTGCTTGGCCGCCTTGGTCACGACGACGTAGCCGTCGTCGTAGATCCCCTGGCGCTCGCCTTCCGCGTTGGCGTGATGCCCGCCCTGGAGCAGGCGCTTGCGCACGCCCGCGACCGCGTTGTCGCCTTCCGTTCCGATCTGTGCCACGGCGGCGGCGACGTTCTCGACGGCGGAGCGCGCGGCGGCGGCGTCGCTTGCCTTCAGGGCCTGCCGCGCCCGCGCCAGCTCGCCCTGGGCGTGGCCGTAGGTCGCGGCCAGGATCGCGTGCACGAGCTTCACCTCGGCTTTGTTGGCCCCCAGGATGGTGTCCGCGAGCGCTTCGTAGGCCGCCACCATCTCGCGCGGTGTCGCGGGTGGAGGGGTCTGCGCGTGCGCCGGCGTGATCGCCAGCGCCGCGGCCAGGCCCGCGCCGGCGACCGTGGCCGTCCATCGGATTGCCGACCGCTTCATCGATGACCTCCCCGGGCCGACGTTCGACCCCGGCGCACAGTACAACGCGCGGCACCTCCACTCAAACGTGGGGGGCCTCTCGTTTGACGATCGCCACCCCTTCCTGTACCTTCTGCGCGCTCTGATCGACGTGACGCCTCGGTCGATCGGATCCCCTCCGGCGGTACTCCAGAAAGGAGCCGTGTGCGCTGGACGACAGGTGTACCCATTTCCATCCTCACGATCGTGGCCCTCGGATGCGGCTCGTCGCATGTGACGCAGCCGAGCACGGGCGCGGCCGGCCGGACTGCGGCCAGCCAATGGTGGGGGGCCGTCGGACGGAGCAATTCCGCGGCGTCCGGACACCTGAAGAGCACGGCCAACATCGACGGCTTCCGCGTGCACCCGGATCCGGGCGACGACGGTGTCATCCATGTCTTCGCCGGCGAAAGCGTGGCCGTCAACGCGACGGACATCGCCTCCCGTCCTCCCGCCCCGCAGAGCTACCTCGTCGTGAACTGGGGGGACGGCCCGAACCAGCGCGTGGGCTGTGGTCCCTGCCGCGCCGACCACTCCTACGCGCCGGGCCGCTACACGCTGGTGGCGAGCGCGGACAACCTCCAGCCCGCCGCGGGCGGGGCCACGGACCGCTCGATCACGCTCGCGGTCGAGGTGTCGCCGCGGCGCGAGAAGCCGGGGCTGAAGGGGATCCAGCCCTTCGCGCTCAGCTCGACGGACATCGCCGTCGGAGAGACGACGTACCTCCTGGTGCCGATCTTCCTTCCCGACGACGTCGTACTGACGTACCTCGACTTCGTGTGTTCACCCGATTTTGCCGCGTTCCCCGACTTCGGCAACGAGATCTTCGATCCCCCGAACGTCGCGCTGCCGTTCGTCGGGCTCGCCCCCGGTGTATGCACGTTCGCGGTGGCGGGGACGCTCAACGGGGAGCCGTTCGCGCAGAGCGCGACCTTCACGGTTCACTGAGGGGTCGGGCACGGCGAGCGTCTAGGCTGGTAGCGCTACGGGGATTCGAACCCCGGTCTGATGGCTGAGAACCATCCGTCCTAACCCCTAGACGATAGCGCCGTCAGCCAGTATAGGAGCGCGTTCGACGGGGTGTCAATCGCCGTACGGTCGCAGCGAGCGCGCGACGAGGCCGATCCCTCCGGCCAGCAGCACGAGCATCACGATCGTGTTGTAGAGCGACGTGGGGCGGAAGTAGACCTGCAGGTTCGCCAGGATCCCCACGAAGATGATCACGGCGCCCCCTACCGTGAGCACCCAGCCGATCACGCTCTTCCCGTCGAAGAACAGCATGCCGATGCCGAACACGAGAGGCAGGAGGGTGAGGCCGAACGTGTGGGGGCCGAAGTAGCCCCAGAAGCCGGACGAGACCGTCACCTGGTTCGTGATCAGGTACGCCCCCGCCACCGCCATGGCCAGGCCGAGGAAGAACTGGCCGACGCCGCCGCTGGTCCCGCCCGCGCCTTTCGTGCTCATCGTGGGCGGCGATTATAGAGGCGCGGCCGGTGGCCGTCGACACGGGTGAGCAGCGTCACCCCGTCCCTGTGACACATGTCCTAATCCCTTTCCGATCCGGGGCTTAGTTTCGAAAGGTCGAACTGGGAGGTGCCATGCGTACGACTCGATCGCCGTTCATCTTCGTCGCCGTCCTCATCCTCGCCGCCGGCGCGCTCGTCGCGTGCGGTGGAAACCCGGCCGGACCCGATGGCCAGGGCGTCGTGGTCCGCGGGACCGTGCAGGGAGCGGGCGTCCTCCGCGCCGCCAGTGCCGGCGCGGCCAGTGCCGCCACCGTGACCGTCAGCGTGGTCGAGAACCCGAGCATATCCACGACGGTTTCCGGCGACGGGTCGTTCACCCTGCGCGGCCTGCCCGAAGGCGGCTTCACGCTCGTCTTCAAGAGCGACGGCACCGAGATCGGTCGCCTCTCGTTCTCGGAGGTCAAGGCCAACCAGGAGATCACGCTCACCGTGCAGGTCTCGAGCTCGGGCGTGGTCGTGCTCGAAGAGAAGCGCAACGGCATCGGACACGGAGACGTCGAGATCGAGGGCAACGTCACCCAGGTCATCTCCGTGGCCGCGACCGAGAGCCGCTTCCTGATCAACGGCCGCACCGTCGTGGCGCGGCCGGGCGTGACGGCGGTGCGCGAGGGCAACCGCTCGCGCAACATCGAAGACGTCACCCAGGACCGCCACGTCCACGTCAAGGGCACGTGGCTGCCCATGGAGGGCTCGGTCCAGCCCGTCCTCGCGCAGGAGATCAAGCTCCAGGGCGACGACGGCGAGGACGAGACGGGCCCGGGCAAGGTGAATTGCGCGGCCGGCCAGAAGATGGAGGTGGAGGGCCTCATCAACGCGACCGCGGGATCGATCATCACCGTCAACCAGCAGGGCAAGGGCCTGTTCGCCTGCGACGTGAGCGGCGCGCGGATCCGCAAGGGCAACACGACCTACGCCATCGGCGACCTCAAGCAGGGCTGGCGCGTGCACGTCTCCGGGTCGGCCACGGGCCTCTCCGGCAGCGTGTGCAACGTCTCCGCGAGCGAGGTCAAGGTCCAGTAGCACCGACCGCGCGCTGGCGCGCTTCTTGCTCATACACCCATGGCTCCCGCCTGCCCGACAGGCGGGGGCTGTGGCCGTTCGATGAATGAGCAGGAGCAACGTCAATGAAGAGAGCGCTCTCCGTCCTCGTGTCGGCGTTCGTGGTCCTGGCCGTGGCGGCGCCCCCGGCCCCTGCCTTCCAGACCCGGACTGCCCGTTATTACGACGTCCAGAGGCTCCAGGACGATTTCGCCGTCCTGGAGGACAGCCTCGCCGCGCTTCCGACGAGCCATCCGCGCTATCGGCAGTTCGAGGACCGGGCCGACGTCCTCCGGCGGGAGATCGAGCGCCTGAGAGCCGACGCGGATCGGAGCCGGACCATCTCGCGCGAGACGGTCGACAGCCTGCGCGACCGCATCCACGTCCTGCACGGCGACATCGATACCGCGCTCAACCGGGGCTACAGCCGCCGCACCGGAAGCGGGCTCGTCCTGCCCGAAGCCACGGAGGTGACCGTGCGCCTGGAGCAGCCGCTGTCGTCGCGCACGGCCCGCGTGGAGGACCGCTTCGACGCCACCGTGGCTCGTCCCATCTACGTGGACGGGCGAATCGTCATCCCCGATGGCAGCCGCGTGCAGGGCACGGTGACGGTCGTCGAGCGCGCCCAGCGGCCGGCCCGGGGCGGGAAGCTCAACCTCTCGTTCGATCGCCTGTTCCTCGACGACGGCACCACCGTGGACCTCAGCGCGCGCATCGTCCAGGTCCGGGAGGACATCGGCAGCGGTGGCACGGTGAAGCAGGGCGCGATCGGCGCGGCCATCGGGGGGATCCTCGGCCGCGTGCTCGGCGGAACCAAGGGCGCGATCGTGGGCGTGCTCCTCGGCGGCGCCGGTGGCGCCATCAGCTCCAGCGGTGACGACGTGGAGCTGCCGGAAGGCACGGTGTTCACGCTCCAGCTCGATCGGGCGACGACGGTACCGGGGAGGTAGACTCCGTCCCCGTCGCCGCGGCCGTGCCGTCTTCGGGCCGCTCTCCGTGTCCGTCTCGAGCCCGTCTCCGTCCGTTTGGCCGATCCAGCCCCGCGGCGGGTGGTATAGTTCACGTTTTCGTCCGCCACCCCGCCGCGCGCAAGGAGACCGTCCCGAGAGATGTCGGTTCGCACTCGCATCGCCCCGTCGCCGACGGGAGATCCCCATGTCGGCACGGCCTACGTCGCGCTGTTCAACTACGCCCTCGCCCGCAAGATGGGGGGGCAGTTCCTCCTGCGCATCGAGGACACCGACCGGCAGCGCAGCCATCCCGCCAGCGAGCGGATGATCTTCGAGGCGCTGCGCTGGCTGGGCCTCACCTGGGACGAGGGTCCGGACGTGGGCGGCCCCTACGGTCCCTATCGCCAGAGCGAGCGTTTCGACATCTACCGGAAGCATGCGGACGATCTGGTGGCGCGCGGCGCGGCCTATCCCTGCTTCTGCACGCCGGAGCGGCTGGAGGCGCTGCGCGCCGAGCAGCGCGAGAAGAAGCTTGCGCTCGGTTACGACGGCCGATGCCGGACCCTGACTCCCGCGGACGCGGAGCGCCGGAGCGCGGCCGGCGAGCCCCACGTGGTGCGGCTGGCCATGCCCTCCGACGACGCGATGGTGGTGCAGGACCTCTTGCGGGGGGACATCCGCTTCGAGCGCTCGCAGATGGACGACCAGGTCCTGCTCAAGAGCGACGGCTTCCCCACCTATCACCTGGCCAACGTCGTCGACGACCACCTCATGCGCATCACCCACGTCATCCGCGCGGAGGAATGGCTCTCGTCGCTGCCCAAGCACGTCCAGCTCTATCGATCCTTCGGCTGGGAGATGCCCGTCTTCTGCCACCTGCCGCTGCTGCGCAACGCGGACAAGTCGAAGATCTCGAAACGCAAGAACCCGGTCAGCCTGAACCATTACCGGCGCGCGGGCTTCTTCCCGGAGGCGCTCGTGAACTACCTCGCCCTCATGGGCGGGGTCATGGCCAACGACCAGGAGGAGTTCACGCTGGCGGAGTTCGTGGCCGGCTTCTCGCTGGAGCGGATCTCGCTGGGCGGCCCCGTCTTCGACCCCCAGAAGCTGACGTGGCTCAACGGCAAGTACCTGCGGAAGATGGCGCCCCCGGAGCTGCTGGCCCGGCTGCGCGGGTACCTCCTGTCCGACGAGTACATGCTGCGCGTGCTGCCCCTGGTGCAGGAGCGCATCGACACGCTGGAGGGCTTCTTCGAGTACGGGCACTTCTTCTTCGCGGGCGAGGTCGCCTACGACGCGGACGCGATGAAGCAGCTCGTGCCCAAGGGCCGTAGCCCGGCGGAGACGGCGAAGGGTCTCCAGGTCCTGCTCGAGGAGCGGATCGACCCCCTGCTCGAGTGGGAGGCCACCGCCATCGAGGCCGCGCTGCGCGCGTTCGCGGAGGCCGCGGGCTGGGAGGCCAAGGACGCGTTCATGACCGTCCGCGTGGCCGCCACCGGACGCGCGGCCACTCCGCCCCTGTTCGAGACCCTGGCCGTGCTGGGCAAGGAGGTCGTGCGCCGGCGCTTGCGTCGCGCGATCGAGGTATTGAAGACGGCGCGTCCCGCACCCGCCCCGCAAGTCACGACAAAAGGATAGAGATGTCCAAGCCTCCGGAACCCGCACCCGCCGAAGAGACGCTCGACTTCATCCGCGAGATCGTCGCGGACGACGTCCGCACCGGGAAGCACCCGGCGCCCGTCACGCGCTTCCCGCCGGAGCCCAACGGCTACCTCCACGTGGGGCACGCGAAGTCGATCTGCCTGAACTTCGGCGTGGCCCAGGAGTTCAAGGGCCGCACCCACCTGCGCTTCGACGACACCAACCCCACCAAGGAGGAGCAGGAGTACATCGACTCCATCAAGGAGGACGTCCGCTGGCTCGGCTTCGACTGGGGAGAGCACCTCTACCACGCGTCCGACTACTTCGATCAGCTCTACGCGTGGGCGGAGCTGCTGATCCAGAAGGGTCTCGCGTACGTCGACGACCTGACCGCGGACCAGATCCGCGAGTACCGCGGCACCTTGACCGAGCCGGGCCAGGAGAGCCCGTTCCGCAACCGCAGCGT
>Ga0209382_10003157_pt1 | contig 23027 bp, 14 predicted proteins | sample SoiMetdeltSBSDD5_FD_187599 | JGI IMG/M metagenome (GOLD analysis project Ga0209382, IMG submission 187599) | Bulk soil microbial communities from a Populus tree surrounding site in Tennessee, USA - Soil MetaG P. deltoides SBSDD5 (SPAdes) (version 2) | ecosystem: Environmental > Terrestrial >...
GCGCCCGACCCGCAGTCATCTTTATCCGAGGGGCGTCGCCCCTCGGACTCCCCTACACGCTCTCTCGCGGGCCGCTCCGCCGGCCCGCTTCCGCCTCCGCGCGAAGCGCTACGGCGAGACCTCGCCGAAGCCTCGGCGTAGGCGGGCCGTTCGCGTGGCTCGCTCGCTCCGCTCGCTCGCGCGCTCGGCAGCTGCTTGAAGTACGCCTCGGCGGTGCCGCCACTCTCCAGTCCGTACTTGGCGGGTAGCGGCGGATCGCCTGGCAGCGGCAGGCCCTCGGCGTGGAGATCGTCATTGATCTCGCAGTCGCCGGCCGTGTTCCAGCGCCGATGATCCGTGATGCCGGCGGCCTTCTTTCGTGCCTCGTGGTCGCGCAGCAGGTGGCTGACCTCGTGAATGAGCAGCGTCGCGTTCTCTTCAACCGTGTGCCGCGCCACCCACGTGTCGTTGTAGTACAGGCGCCACTGCGCGTCGACGGCCATGCTGTCGATCAAGTCAGTGGCGACCGGAATCAGGCTGAAGAGCGCCGGCGCGAAATAACTGCGTTGATAGGCGGCCCGGACGCGAGCGGCCTGCAGCGCACGGGAATACCCGTCGGCTTCTCGATCCGGGCGGCGAATCAAATCGCGGAATGTGAACTTCACCGTCACTCCCGCGGCACGAGCTTCGCCATCTGCATCAGCTCGTAGAACGGACGGCACTCCTCGGGCAGCTTCATCAGGCCCTCCGGCCGGTTCCGTCGGTCGCACAACGTGCGCGCCGCGGATGCCGGGATGTCTGCGTTCTTCCGGCACGCGACGCCGAGCGCGATCATCGCCGCTTCCCACCGCTGCGGCGTGTTGTTGTTGAGTACGGCACCGGCAAGCGCGTAGCACACGGCATAAGCGCGATCGACGCGATCGGGCAGCACGAAGCGGCGGGGATCCTTCAGGATGTCCTCCGGATCCGGCAGATTCAGGGTCTCGCGGTACTCCATGAACGGCAGCGCCTGGTCGCCCACCAGGCCGGCGAGCGCCGCGCCTTGCAGCACGCGATTGCCCGGCGACACGGCGTCGATCGCCGCGAGGAACCGTGACGCCAGATACCAGGTCCGGCCCGACGGCCACGGCCCGCTCCGCCGGGCCGGATCCGCAGGAGGCGCCAGCCAGGCCTCACGACCGGCGGCCCTCACATACGCGGCAATCGTCGCCCGTTGGCCGTGATGGTATCGGCCCAGATAGTCGGCCGGCAGCACGGGCATGTTCCCCGGCGCCGGAAAATCGCTCACCATCAAATCGCACCACGTCTCGTGATCCATCGGGAACTCGCCGTGCCACAACCGGTTGGCCATCGGCGCCTGGATTTCCTGTCCGCCGGCGGCCCATTCCACCGCATTGCTGGCGCACAGATACACGACGCCGCCCTTCCCCGGCCCGTAGTCCGGCAGCCGCAGCTCACCGCAGACGTTCTCGGTCAGCAGGCGCAGCATCGCCGCCTGCGTCGTCGGCGGAACGGTGGTGAGCTCGTCCAGGAAGACCACCACCAGGTAGCCGTCCTCGGCGAGCCGCTGCGCGTCCCGCGCCCAGGCCATGGGCAACAGGCGCACGCCGTCCGGCGTCGACACCGGAAAGCCGCCGAAGTCCTGTGGTTCCCGAATCGACCCGACCAGGACCACCACCTTGCACTTGATCCCGACGCGATCGAATCCCACCTCGAGGCTCTTGGTGAACTCCGTTTTGCCGACGCCGGGAAAACCGGTCATGTGCATCGGGATACGGGCCTGTAACCCGATGGCGATGAGTTGCACGAAATGTCGGAATTCCACAGCCGGACTCCTTCGGGACCATAGACACCGTTTTTCACGCGACGGCCCGGGCGCCCAATGATTGTGTTTCCGGCTGCACCTGAAAGGTAGGTGGACCGAGCTGGCACCCGGCGGCAACACGCCCGCGTCATCCCGGGTGGACTGGATTGAAGTGTATGGGCGACGGGTCGCGCGCCCGTAGCGGAGAAAGCATCCGGACAGCCTGGCGCATCGAACCCGTGCGAGCTACAGAGCGCGGTTCTGCCGGCTCATTCCGTCCTTAGGACATTCGCCGGATCCACAGTGGTCGCCCGTCGAGCCGGAACGTAGCAGGAGAGCAGCGCCACCGCCATCATCACGACTGAAACCGCCAGAAACGTCAGCGGGTCCTGCGGCTTGACCTGGAAGAGCAGATTGCTCAGGAACCGCGTCAGACCGAACCCCGCCGCGATTCCAATGCCGATACCGACGAGGCTCAACATCAACCCTTGTCCCAGCACTTGCCTGAGGACACTGCTCCTTTCCGCTCCGAGCGCCATGCGGATGCCGAACTCGTGCCGGCGCTCAGCCACCGAATAGGACATCAACCCGTAGATGCCCACAACCGCCAGGACCACAGCCAGGACGGCGAAGATCCCGTACAGATTCCGGAAGAAGCGCCAGCGTCCGATTTGCATCTCCAGCCGTTGCTCCTCCGGCATCACGTCGAAGACGGCCTGATCGCGATCGACCTCAGAAACAGCCTGTCGCACGGAGGTAGCGATACTCGAGGGCTCCTGGCTGGTGCGGACATAGAGCGTCTTCTGCAGATGGATCGACGAGGCGCCGCTCGGATATTCCCATTGGTGTTGCTGGTCGGAGGTGTAAATCGCCGGCATGGACCGTTGTGCGGGACCCCAGTTCTTGACGTCCCTGACGACTCCCACGATCAGCCGCGGTTGCTCGTCGTCGCGCCCCACACCGCCGCCAGCGAACCGGAGATGCAGCAGCTTGCCCAGCGGATCCTCGCCGGGGAAAATGCTCCGCGCGAGCGTCTCGTTGACCACGGCGACCCACTGAGTACTTTCACGGTCGCGCTCGTCGATGCCACGACCTTTCAACAAAGAAATCTCCAGCGTCTCGAAATAATCTGGTCCTACTTCCTGGACGCTTGCCTGCGGCTGCTGTTCACGGGGCGGATCCGGCCGGCCCACGACCCGAAACGGCTGCGGATTCGCGGCGCTGGCGACGGCCGCCGAGCGGACACCCGGGATCGCCGAGATGCGTTCCTTCACCTGCCGATAAAACAGCGGAGTCTGGGCAGTGACGCGCTTCATGTTGCCGCCAAGCACTTCGACATACTTCGAGGATCCCAGCTGGACCCTGCCGGTCAGAAGATTCTCGGGGTTGTAGCCGACGTCGACCTGTTGCAGCCGCAGCACGCTGTTAATCATCAACCCGGCACCGACGAGCAGCACGAACGCCAACGCCACCTCGCAGACTGCGAGGATTCGGTTGCTTCGGTGGCGGGTTCCACTCGTCGATTGACGGCCGCCCTCCTTGAGCACCGTCACCAGATTGAGCCGCGTCGCCCGCCACGCCGGTACCAGGCCGAACAGGATTCCGGTCAGCAGCGAGACCGCTGACGTAAACAGCAGGACGTTGCCATCGATGCCGACCTCATCCGTCCTTGGAAACCGGTCGGCCGCCATTGCCAGGAAGATGCGCAGGCCGCCCCAGCCCACGAGCACTCCGACGGCGCCACCGATCAGGCTGAGCAGCAGACTCTCCGTCAGCAAGTGTTGGAACAGCCGGCCTCGTGCCGCGCCAAGCGACAGGCGGACGGCGATCTCTCTCTGCCGTTTTGCCCCGCGCGCCAGCAACAGATTCGCCACGTTGGCGCAGGCGATCAGGAGCACGAAGCCAGCCGCGCCCAGCAGCATGTAGAGAATCGTGTCGGTGCCGCGGGCATAGGTTTCTGCCAGCGGCTCGATCTTCACTTTCCAGTCCTTATCGGCGTCGAGTTGCTGTCCAGCCACGCGCCGGGCAAAGCCGTCCATTTCCGACTGCGCCTGCTCGAGCGTCACGGTCTGCTTGAGGCGGGCATAGGCCGTGAGCCAGCGCGTTTGCGGAGTGAGCTCGTTGCGCCGCAAATCGATCGGCGTCCACAGGTCGACGTTTTGCAACCAAGGCGCAGTCCAGGCGCCAGCCGGCATCACGCCCACGATGGGGTGCAGCCTGTCGCCCACGAGGATCGTCCGCCCGAGGACATCAGGGTCGCCGCCAAATCGGCGCCGCCACAACCCGTCGCTGATGATCACGGAGCGGTTCTCGGGAACGGCATCCTCGGGGGTGAAAACCCGGCCGCGTGGCGGCTTGATACCGAGCAGTGAGATCGCACCCGGCGTAAGAAACTGGATCCTTACGCGCTCCGCCGTTCCCTCGCCCGACAGCGTGTTTCCTTCGGCATACCCGACGATACCCTCGATCTGATCGAACGACCGCGCCTGCTCCTGCCACTCGATCAGGGTCGAGAGCATCGGCAAGCGCTGCGATTCCCGTTTGGTGTTCTGCTCGTGAATCACGACCAGCCGGCCGGGATCCTCGAATGGCAGCGGACGGTAGAGCACGGCATTGGCCACGCTGAATATCGTGGTATTCGCGCCGATGCCGAGCGCCAGCGACACAACAGCCACGACGGTGAATCCAGGCGACCGCAGCAGCGCACGAATTCCGTAGCGCACGTCACGCACGAGACTGTCGAGGACGGGCAACAGCGACATCGCAGTGTAATGGCAGGCGACTAATCAGCCTTCCCTGAGGACTCGCGCCGGGTCGATGCGAGCTGCGCGGAGCGCGGGAATCCAGCTGGTGTTTGCCCCGATCCCAAGCGCCAGCGAAAGAATGGCGACAACCGACACAACGGCTGTAGCGACGAGGGACGGAAGGCGTCACGCAGGTCCCGCATATCAACATTCGACGGTAGAGCCCGGCGGCGGGTTGGCTCAGCATGGTCTCATTGTTTCGTCCCGAGGGGCGAGGTCCGCCTTCGCCAAGGCTACGGCTCGCGGCGTGGCAACCTGTGTGCCCGCGACGTATCATCCGTCCGCGTGGGCGTGCGCACGCGCCCTGATGAACGAGGAGCATGCGACCGCCCCGATCCTTTCCGCTGCTGCTCGCCGCTGCGGCTCTCGTCCTGTCCGGCTGGATGGCACGGGCCGGCGAGACCGCGGGCCCCTCGGATGCCGCGCTGATTGCGCGGATCGGTGAGCGTGTCGCGGCGTACTACCAGCGCGTGCAGCGGCTCATCTGCACCGAACGCTCGACCGTCGTCCCAGTCGGAAGTGCCGACAACCTGCCGCTCGCGCGTACGGTGGAGTCAGAGTTGCGCGTCGAGATCGACGGCGCAGTCGAGCCGCGAATGACGCGCGAGGTTCAGCGCATCAACGGTCGCGCGCCGCGCGAGCGTGACAAGACGGAGCGCTCCGGCTGCACCGATCCGACGCCGCTGTCGCCGGAGCTCCTCGCGTTTTTGCTACCCGAGCGGCGCGACGATTACAGTTTCACTACGGCCCGCGTCGGCCGCGAGCGCGATCGCGCCGCCGTCGTCATCGACTTCCTGTCCGCGCGACGCGGCAGCCGGCCAGAACTCATCGAGGACGAGTACGGCCACGACGATTGTTTCGACTGGACGGGTTCCGGTCGCGGTCGCCGGCCGCCTCTGGGTCGACGCCGAGACCCACGACGTGCTGCGGCTCGATCGTCACATCATGGGTCCGACCGACGTGCGCGTATCGTCACGCCTGCAGACCAAGTATCGACTCCCAGGCTGGCTGACAATCGATCGTGACGATGTGACGCTGCGCTTCGGGCCGGTGTCGTTCAGCGATCCCGACGAGACGATGCTGCTGCCCGAGTCGATTGAGTCATTGACGGTAGTGCGCACCGGTCTGCAGTCCAGCCGACGCACCCAGGTGTTCAGGAACTACCGACGCTTCCTGGTCTCGAGCCGGCTCAAGCAGCGGTGAGCCCGAGACAGCCGTGTCTCCAATGCACGTGAGTGCCACGAGACAAGCCGGGGCTGCGTCCGGACCTTTCATTCGCGAGCGGCATGCGCTACCATCCAGCCGCTCCATCTCATCCGTATTTGATCGGTCACTTCGAGGCTGGACCATCCCGGCGCCAGGCGCGGCCTTGCGTCCCCACACAATCGGAGGCTCGCCGTGCCCGCCAAGGTGTTCGTCGCCATCGTCCTGCTGCTCGCCACCCTTGCTGCGTGCACACGGACCACGCCGCGCGTCGGGGACACCGCCAGAATCACAGCCGCGGATACCGAGCCCGGGAACTGGCTGACGCACGGCCGCACGTACAGTGAGCAGCGCTATAGTCCGTTGCGCGCGATCGACGGCGGCAGCGTCGGGCGGCTCGGTCTGGCCTGGTCGTACGATCTCGGGATGAACCGCGGCGCCGAGGCGACGCCGCTCGTCGTCGACGGCGTCATGTACGTCACGTCCGCCTGAAGCATCGTCCATGCGATCGACGCCAGGAACGGAACCCGCCTCTGGGTCTACGACCCGAAGGTCGATCACACCGTCGGCGCCAAGGCCTGCTGCGACGTCGTCAATCGCGGAGTCGCGTTCTACGACGGCAAGGTGTTCGTCGGCGTCATCGACGGCCGACTTGTCGCCCTCGACGCCGCGAGCGGCTCGGTGGCGTGGGAGACGGTGACCGTCGACCAGTCGCAGGCCTACACGATCACCGGCGCGCCGCGAGCGGCCAACGGCCTCGTCTACATCGGGAACGGCGGCGCCGAGCTCGGCGTGCGCGGCTACGTGTCGGCCTACGACGCGCAGACCGGTGCGCTCGTGTGGCGCTTCTACACCGTGCCGGGGGATCCGGCCAAAGGTCCCGACGGCGCCGCCTCCGACCCGGTGATGGCGCGCGCGGCCGGGACATGGACCGGCGAATGGTGGAGGGTCGGCGGAGGTGGCACCGTCTGGGACGCGATCGTCTTCGACCCGGAGCTCGATCAGCTGCTCGTCGGCGTCGGGAACGGGTCGCCCTGGAACCACCAGGTTCGGTCGCCCGGGGGCGGCGACAACCTCTTTCTCGCCGCGATCGTGGCGCTCGACGCCAGGACCGGCGCCTATCGCTGGCACTACCAGACCACGCCCGGCGAGAGCTGGGACTACACCGCCACCCAGCCGATCATGCTGGCCGACTTGACGATCGACGGCAGGTCCCGCAAGGTGGCGATGCAGGCGCCGAAGAACGGGTTCTTCTACGTCATCGACCGCACGGACGGTCGGCTGATCTCCGCCAGTCCCTATCTCGAGATGCGGCCTGCGCATGACACGCCCAAGGGCGCTCCCATCGCGTGGGCCTACGCAGTCGATCACGCGACGGGCCGGCCCATTGAGAATCCGGAAGCGCGCCACAAGAGCGGTGAGGTCCTCGTCCACCCGGGGCCGGACGGCGGCCACAACTGGCACCCGATGTCATACAGTCCGCAGACCGGGCTCGTCTACCTCCCGATCCAGGACAGCGCGCTCGGCTACGCCCACGACCCGGCGTTCACGCGGCGTGAGGGCTTCGACAATCTCGGCGCGATCCTGAGCCCGTTCCCTGATGCGCCCGAGGCGCGCGCGGCGATCAGGAACAGCGTGACGGGGTCACTCGTCGCCTGGGATCCCATAGCGCAGAGGGAGGTCTGGAGGGCGGCGCGGCGCGGGGCATGGAACGGCGGGACGCTCGCTGTGGCGGGCGGCCTGGTCTTCCAAGGGACCGTCGACGGACGTTTCCTCGCGCTGGACGCGAAGACCGGGGCGGAGGTGTGGTCGTACGACAACCAGGCCGCCACGCTGGCCGGGCCCATCTCCTACGAAGTCGACGGCGAGCAGTACGTCGCCGTGCCGGCCGGCTACGGGACCTCGTTCTTTCTCATTAGTGGCTTCTTCGCGCCGCGGGAAGGCGCACCGGTGAACGCACGGGTCCATGCGTTCAAGCTCGGGGGCGCGGCGCCGAAGCCGCACATCACCTTTACGCGCATACCGACGCCCCGTCCGCCCGACCTGCCGGTGACCGCAAACGAGTACCGGCGGGCCACGGACTTGTACGAGAACAACTGTCTCAACTGCCACGGCATCGCCGCGATCACCGGCGGCGTGCTTCCGGATCTGCGCAAGTCAGCCCGACTGCAGGACGCCACTCTGTGGCGGCGAGCAGTCCTCGGCGGCGAGCTCGCGTCGCTGGGGATGCGCCGCTTCGAGCGCTACCTGACGCCTGCAGACGCGGAACTGATCCGGTCCTATGTCGCCCGGCAGGCTGCGATGCAGTACGAGGCGGAGCGGGCCGGCGAGCGCCGGGAGTGATCGAAAACGCGACGTCAGCCGCTCAGCAGTGCGCCGCTCAGACTTTCAGGAAGATGCGCCTGCGGTATAGCAGCCACACCGGAACGAAGCAGGCCGCGGTGAAGCTGACCGAATAGGCAAACGCGGCCCAGCCCCGGTCAGGAATGCGTGCGAATACGTGCTCGCCCAGAAAAGTGATCACGTCGGTCCGCGTCCCGGCCGATGGGAAGTGAAGGTTGGACAACACTCCCGGGAGCAGTTCGCTGAACATGTAGGCCGCGATCGCATTCGATCCGAAGACCAGCCAGACCCAGGTCCAGCCCGTGCGCCAGCCTTTCAGTTCCACTGTCCAGAACACCAGCGTCAGCAGCGCCAGCGAGTAGCCCCCTGCGACCAGCACATACGAGCTGGTCCACAAGTTCTTGTTCAGCGGAAACCAGAGCGCCCACGAATAGCCGAGCGCCAGGCTGACGACGGCCGCCGCCGCCAGCCCGGTCGCCTGCGCGGAGATCGATCGGCGCGTCCGCAGCCAGAAGCCGGTCAGCATGCCCATCAGCGCGGTGCCAATCGCCGGGAGATCGCTGAGCAGACCTTCCGGATCGCGCAGGTTGTGGTCCGGCGCGTCGCGATACAAATGATAGGGGAACAGCTGCCGATCGAGCCACGAGACCAGGTTCTGGCGCACGTCCATGAACGGCACGTCCCGGCCCGGCAGCCCCGCACCGGGCACCGGTATCCATCGCAGCAGCACCCAGTAGCCGGCCAGTGCGATCACGAGCACCGCCGCCATCGCCCACGCGCGAGGCTGCCATAAATAGAGGAGCGACACGGCGAGATAGCAGACCGCGATGCGCTGCAGCACGCCGTAGAAGCGCATGTGCTCCAGCTCGAAGAACGGGAAGCTGTTGACGATGATGCCGAGAACGCAGAGGATCGCGGCCCGCTGCATCGTGTGGCGTACGATCTGCCCGCGCGTCGCCCCGCGAGCGAGCCTGCTCTCGATCGCGAACACCGCCGATACCCCCATCGCGAAGACGAAGGTGGGGAAGACGAGGTCGGTGGCGGTCAGGCCATTCCACGCGGCGTGCTTCATGAAGCCCCACGACCCGCCGCCGCCATTGTTGTTGACCATGATCATGAAGGCGATCGTGATCCCGCGGGCGACGTCGAGGCAAAGAAGCCTGGGAGCAAACCCGGGCAAGGGGGCAGGGCTCGCGGACAATGCCTGTGTCACGGCTGCGCTCGCCGCATACGGTATGGCGGACTGGCGCCATTCGCCAAATCGCCAAGCCTTTCAGGGGCGAACACGCGGTGATCGAATCAGCTTTGCAGCCGCCGAATGCGGATGTTCCGCCACTTGATCGTGAGCGGCTGACTGGTGCTGATTCGCGCCTCCGGATTCGCGTCGACTTCGCGTTGGCTCAAGCCGTGAATCTGCAAGCCGATGAACCCGCGCGGGTGGGTCTTGTAGACCGCTTCGTTGACGATGTCCTCGACGGGCTGGCCGTTCACCCAGGTCTGAATGCGCGGCCCCCGGGCCACGATTCGCACCTTGTTCCACCCATCGTTGACGAAGAACGGATGGCCCTCCTGAATCTTCTGCTGCGACGTCAACCAGTTCGTGCCCATCGCTTCGCCGTAGATATGGCCAGTCGCCGGCAGGCCCTTGTAGGTCCGGCGAATCTCGACCTGCGGGCCGTTCACCCGGCCGGCCCCGGCTTCGAAGGGACGGCCCTGCATCGCCACCGGACGCACCTGCGTGCGGATCTGAATGCCGGAATTGGTGACCGGATCGATCGCGGTCTCGAGCTCGAGCTCGAAATCGTCGAACTCCTGGAGGCTGCACAGGAACGAGTTCAGACTGGCGCTCGACTCGACGGTCCTCCCTACGATCGCGCCCTCTTCCACGGTGAACCGGTGTGCTCCGTTCATGTGGACCCAGCCGTTCAGCGACACGCCGTCGAACAGATTGATCCAGCCCTCCGCCGACGGCGCCCCCGAGCTCGCCGCTGCTGGCGTCGTCTGGCGGGAGTCTTGTGGCAGCGCGAACACGACGATCGAGTCGCCGGATTTCGTGGCGTTCTTGCCGCTGCCACCGGCAGCAATGGCGACGTATTGGCGGCCATTGATCATGTAGATGCTCGGCGTCGCGTAGCCGCCCGCCGGGAGTTGATGTTCCCAGAGCACGCGTCCCGAGCTCTTCTCGAAGGCGCGAATCTTCTCGTCGGCGGTGGCGGCGATGAAGATGACGCCGCCCGCGGTTGCCACTGCGCCGCCGAAATTGAGCGTGCCGGTGTTGCGAATGCCCTTCTTGACCAGGTCAGGGTACTCGCCGAGCGGCACCTTCCACACGATGTCGCCCTTGACGAGATCGATCGCGTTCAGCGTGCCCCACGGCGGCGCAATCGCCGGCACCCCGTGCGGGTCGAGGAACAGCGGATAGCCGTCGATCGTGTAGCGATCGGGCGGGGCGCCCACGGGGTCCGTGCGGCTGGCGTCAGCCGGCGGCGTTTTCAGGAACGCCGCGAGCGCGCTCAGTTCGCGCGGCTGGAACTGCCGGAACGACGGCATGGCGTTGCGTCCTTCCACGATGACCGTCTCGATCTCTTTCGGCGTGCGCTTGAGATCGGCGAGCGCCGGGATGGTTGGTGGCGTGCCCTGCCGCGAAGCGCCGTGGCAGGCGGCACAGGTGCGGTCGTAGATCTGGCGTCCCAACGCAACGGGCTCGGTGGGCGTGCCGGGTCCGCCGTACACGGGCCGCAGCCTGTTGATCGTCGGGACCTCGTTGACGTTGACGTAGAGCATGTTGAGCACCGGATCGAAGCTGCCCCCATGCCACTCCGCTCCGCCGAGGTGACCCGGCGTGGTGATCGTGCCCTGCAGGCTCGGCGGCGTGAAGATCGGCCCGGATACATAGCGGCGGAAGTCCGCCAGGGCCCTGGCGTGCGCCTCGGGGGTGATGTTGGTCAGATCAGCTTCGGTCAGGTTCTGCCGGACGAGCGGCTGTGGCTTCAGCGGAACGATCTGCGTCGGCGACGTTTCCTCGCCCGGCACGCCCGAGCGCGGCACGGGGATTTCCTGTACCGGGAACAGCGGCGTGCTGGTGTCGCGATCCAGCACGAAGGTGAAGCCCATCTTCGTCAATTGCACGACGGCGTCTTTCGCGGTCGGACCGGATCCAATCGTGACGAGGATCGGCGCCGGCGGATTGTCGTAGTCCCAGATGTCGTGACGCACGGTCTGGAAGTGCCACTTGCGCTCCCCGGTCATCGCGTCGAGCGCCAGCACCGAGTTCGCAAACAGGTCATCACCCTTACGGAACCCGCCGTAGAAGTCATCGGTCGCCGAGCCCGTCGCCGCGAAGACCCAGCCGCGCTGTTCGTCGATGGTCACGCCTCCCCAGGCGTTCGCGCCGCCATAGTTCTCTCCCTTGACCCACTTCCAGGTGTCGTGGCCGAACTCTCCTTCCTTCGGGATGGTGTGGAAGATCCATTTCATCGCGCCGGTCACGGTGTCGTAGCCACGAATGTGGCCGGGTGACGCGTCGTAGCTCTCGTTGACGCGTGAGGCGATGATCAGGATGTTCTTGTAGACGGCGCCCGGCGACGTCATCTCGATCACCGCGGACGCCGGGTCGACCCCAAGGTTCTGCCGCAGATCGATGAACCCGTCGGTCCCGAACGTGGTAATCAGCGTGCCGGTCTTCGCATCGACCGCGTAGACGCGGTCGCGCACGAAGTGAAAGATCCGCTCACCAGCGGTTCCCTTCCAGTAGGCGACACCGCGGTTGCGGAGCCGCACGACGTTGCCGTTGTTGTATTTCGCCGGGTCGAAGACCCACAGCTCCTTGCCCGTCGTCGCGTCCAACGCGACGGCCTTGAGGCTCGGCGTCGTGATGTACATCACCCCGCCGACGACCACTGGGTTCGCATGCATGGTCGAGCGCTGGTTCGCATCCCCGGTCTTGTATTCCCAGGCGCGTTCGAGCCGATGCACGTTGGCCGCGTGGATCTGTGCCAACGGTGAGTATTGATTGCCCTTCGCATCGCCGCGGTAGACCGGCCAATCAACACTCGTCGCGCCGCCGGACGGGATGACGGTCCCGTCCTGGCGGGCCAGGAGCGTCGCCCCGAAGGCGACGAGAGTTGCCGCAACGGAACGCAACACGCGCTTTCTGCTCATGGGTTCCTCACCACATCAAGCGAACTGCGAACTGCACCGAACGCGGCGCGTTGGCCTGGCTGGTGATCCGCCCGACGTCGCTCGTGGTCGGCCCGGTCACCGGCGCCGAGAACTGTACCCGATCGAACGCCCCGATCGAACGCGTTGAACGTCTCGGCCGCAGCTGCAGCGTGGTCTTCGCGATCGACGTGGTCTTCACCAGCGCGACGTTGAGTGTGTTGACTGGGTCGAGCCGGGGCCCGGCGAAGTCCGAGGGTAGCGTTGGGATATTGCGAGCCAACTGCTGCGCGGGAATGGTGTTGAATGCGACGGAGGTCGCTGTCACCCACCGGTGCAGACTGCAGCAACTGAAGGCGAGGTTCTCTGGACCTAGCGCTACGCTTAGCGTTGTCCGTTCGAATACGATCCCACGTTGCTGTGGTTGAAACCCAAGCAGTCCAGGTCGGCGACATCCGGGTCATCCTGCCGGTGCTGCTGCTGATCGTCGCAGTGGCTGTGTTCGTGTGGTCCCTTCGACGGCGCTAACCGGCATCGGCCTGCTTCAGCTGCGGCAACCCGTCGAGGCAGCAAGCGCGCAGTCTAGTGTCGCGTGATCATCTGGATGGCGAACGCCGTCGCGATCAGCGGATCGTCCTCCTTGACGCAGCCGTTGACGTTGCGAAAACTGCCATCGTCTGCCTGCTCAGGCAGTCGAACGCGCTGCTGAGGCCGGACGCGTGCGATCGCGGCGGCGTAGTAGAAGCGCAGTCCTGCGCTCCACGAAGCCTGCGGACCCTCACCGTCGAAGCCCGGCACCCGGTCGGACTGGTGATGTCTGTCGAGCCATGCGATCCCCTTGGCTATTCGGTCGTCACTGTCCGGAACCCCAGAGGCCCTGAGTGCCAGCACTCCATCGGCCGTGGTCGTACCGTAGCTGACGAACCCTTCGGCGCTCCGGCCTGCCTTATTGAGCGCTGGCGTCACAGGTGAGAAGGAGAATCCGCCGTCGTGATTCTGTGACCGCTCGAGAAACACACGCGCTCGAGTCATCGCCGGGTCCGAGCCGTCAACCCCGGAAGCGCGTAGCGCTTCGAGCACGAACCGCGTCATCGACAGGTCCACATGGCCGGCGTCGGGCGGGACGCGAATCGCGCCTCCCATTCCCCAACCGCCGTAGGCCGTGTGTTCCGGTGTCCAGCCGCTGGCCTCGCTGAACTGCTGCGCTCGCAGTTGTGCGACCATCGGCGCGATATCCGCCGTCCACGAACCCGCCTTCGCTCTATGAGCTGCGGCGGGCAGGCGGCGCTCGGCTGCCACCAGGGCATCGACCGCGAGTGCCGTGGCGTAGTTCGGATAGTCCGCATCGCCGCCGGTTACGCCTACGGCCCCGTCGGCGCTCGTATGCCTCGCGATGAACGCAATCGCGCGATCGACGGCGCCGGCCGGGGCGGGCACTGTGGCATCGGGAACGCGCAGCAACGCGCCGAGCACAAGGGGCGTCAGCGACTGGCCGGAACGAAGCAGTCCGTAGGTGGCGCTGTGGAAGCCTCCGTCGGCTGCCTGCTGTGCCCAGAGATACTGCGCGGCCCGCGCAAGCGGGCCGCGCTCGCGTTTCCACGAGCACCCGGCGGCGGTCGCCGCCGTCAACAGGAAGACGCGGCGGTTAACGCGCACGATCGACCGTGAGGTTGAGTATCGCCGCACTCGTCATCGCTACCCTTCCAGTGATGCAGTGGTGACCGGCCCATGTGCCATCGCTGTTCTGCAGGCCGAGAATCTTCTGCGTGATGTCCGCATGCCATTTCGACCAGGAGTCGCCGCCAACGCGCTTCATACTGTCGCTGATGTTGAGATAGGAGAAGAACTCCTCGCCGCCCATCGACCCGAATCCACCGACGAAGGCTGCATTGGCGAGCTGACCCTGAATCGCGCTGATCTGCTTTGCGTTCTGCACTCTGTCCGCCGCGGTGCGGCTCAACTGCTCCAGCGCCTGCGCACTCTGATACAGGGGGACGCCTGCGGCTTCGGCGGGCGCCGCGGGCGAGGCATCGACCGGTCTGCCGGCGGATGGCCTTCCGCCTCCGGCTCGGGCCACGGGCGGCGGAGGGGCGCTGAGGGCGCTCACCGTGTAGCTCTCGGCACGCTTCAAGACCGCGGCATCCACCGCGACGCCTCTGTTTCGAGCCTCGAAGAGGCTGCGCGAGGCCATCGACGTGCCGAGCACCGGCGCCCAGCCGCCAGCACTGTTCCAGCTTCCGTCCGACTGCTGATGCTTCTCGATCTTCGCGACCGTCTTCTGCAGCGCCTTGCGGACCCGAGCGTTCAGCGCCACCGTCGACGCGCGTCCGTCGATCTGCGACATCAGCATCGACGCGAGAAACGTGTCGATGTACGGGCCGAGCTTTCGCTGGATCTGCGTGTCCTGGCGAGCGGTGATTGCCAGCCCGTCGGCTGGACTCGCCTCGATCCGCTCCAGGACAAATACGAGTGCGCGCTCCACCTGCGGCTCGTACTGCCTGCCGGCCTGCATGAGCGCCAGGGCCGCGACCGCCGTGTTGGCGACGTCGTTGCCACTCGATTCCAGCCGCTCTCCCGGCCGCGCGGAGGACGCCCCGCCTCCGTCCTGGCCCCACCCGCCGTCGGCGCCTTGCGCCGACGCCAGCCACCGGGCCCCTCTGTCGACCGCAGTCGACAGCGGTGCCGGCGCCGCCGCCCTTTTCGGTTCCGGCGTCGTGCGCTGGGTCTGCGCCCAGACTGACGCGCCCGCCACGAGAGCCACTGACATCACAACCGCCACCCGTTTCATACGGCCTCCTTTCGCTGTACCTCGTGCTTCCTACTTGGACGATGCCCTCGCGTCAGCGGCTGTCACGAGGCACGAGACGCCGAACCGGTGCGAGGTCCTCCCCTGGCGTCACACGGGAAAGTGCGACGGCTCTGGTCCCGACGCGCAAAGACACGGCGCCAGGCACGATGTTCCGGCCACGTGCGCCTTGTTACAGTCAGAACGAATGGACCGGGGAATCTTGCACGCGGCCAAACCCCGTTCGAAACACGTGCCGGGTGGAAGACACAGACTGCAGGGAGAATGTGCGACTAGCGCCCGGCGAGCGGCCAGCGTGGACCCGATCGTGGTTTGACGCTGCGAGTGAAGGCCGCGGTCAGATTGCCAGTGCGCCTATAATCGCCGCGATGAGCACCCAATTCCATCTCGCGCAGGTGAACATCGGCCGCTTCCGCGCGACGATTGACGATCCGATCATGGACGGCTTCCGCACGCAGCTCGATCCGATCAACGCGATCGCGGACCGCAGCCCAGGCTTCGTGTGGCGCCTGCAGACGGAAGACGGCAACGCGACGGCGATCCGGCCATACGCGGACGAGCGGATGGCGATCAACATGTCGGTTTGGAAGTCGCTCGACGCGCTGCGGCAGTACGTCTACAAGAGCGCGCACGTCGGGCCGCTTCGCGACCGGAAGGAATGGTTCGAGCCGATCGAGGGACCGATCCTCGCCTTGTGGTGGGTTCCGGCCGGCCAGATCCCGACCGTCGCCGAAGCGCTGGACCGTCTCGAGCACCTCAAGGTGCACGGCCCGACGCCCAAGGCGTTCACGTTCAGGACGCCGTTTGCGCCTCCCGACATGACCAGCGAGCTGGCGGGCCTCGACGCCGACTTCTGCGAGTGGGCAACGTAGCTGCTACCAATACAGCTTCACACCGAGCTGCGCCTGCCGGGGCGAATTCGCCTGCGACGTGATCAACCCGAAGTTCGCGCTGTTGAAGTTCTGTTCCGGAGCGCCCCAGATCACCCGGTTGAACAGGTTGAACGCCTCCACGCGCACGTCGAGGCGCAGCCCGCTCGAGAGCGAGATGGTTTTCGCCACACTCAAGTTCTCCGTCAGGTTCCACGGTCTCCGCACGTCGCCATTCATCCGGGGTGCGTTGCCGAGCTCCCCAACCGGCTGTACGAACGCCGCTCGATCCAGATAGCGATCGACCAGCGGATTGAAGTCGTCGCCCGCGAGCGGCGCACGCCAATCGGCGCCGGTGAGGTTCGGCCGGTTGGCGCCGTTGAAGATCGGAAGCGGCGCGCTCGTCGTGACCCCGATCGGGAGGCCGCTGCTGTAGATCTGGATGCCTGACACCCGCCAGCCGCCGATGATGTGACTCAGGACTCCTTGACGCACCCACCGGCGTCCCGGTCCAAAAGGCAGCTCGTAGACGGTGCTCAGCTTGATGCTGTGCGGCTGGTCGAATCGGCCGATCGAGTACTCGAGCTCGGGCTGCGCCGTATCCATCGACCCGCTGCTGCCGCTGAACGTGTCGGCGTTGGTCATCAGTCGCGAGTAGGTGTAGCTGCCCTGAAACAGCAGGCCATTCGTCATCCGCTGCGTCAGCTTGAAGACGCCGGCGTGATACATCGATCGCCCGGTCTTGTCGCCGCCGCTGGCGGTGGTATTGACCGTCGCGTACTGCGGAAACGGCCGGAGCGCCTGAGCGACGCTTCGGTTCGTCTGCACCGCTGCGTTGGTGAAGTTCGGGTACGGCGCCTTGATGCCGGCCGCGACGGCAGTCGCCGAGGTGATTTGCGAGTTCAACAGCGCCACGGCACCGGCGGCGCCGAACCGCGCGATGAGGTCATTGACCACCGACAGCGGCACCTGGTTCAGGTTCAGCAGATTCCCCTGCAGGTTCGTGCCCTTCGAGCCGTTGTAGTCGACCTCGAGGGTCATCCGGCGCCCGAGTTCCCGCTGCACCGACATCGTCCAGCTGTCGTACGTCGCCGGAAGCAGGGCTTCCCTGCCGTTCCAGTAGTCGACATTCGTGTTGTTGGCGAACGACGGATCGATCTGCGGGGGCAGCGGATAGGCCGGGATTCCGCGATCCAGCAGGAAGGTCGGCGTCACGCCGGAATCCGAGTTGAGGAACTCGTACTGACCGATGAAGCCGGCGAAATGGCTGCTCGACGCGATCACCGTCACCCGGCCAAATGAACGACCGGCGCCCGCCCGGATCGTGGTCTTGTCGTTCAGACTGTATGCGGCGCTCAGCCGCGGCGCCCAGGCGCCGTAGTAACCGGGAATCAGGCTTCGCTTCCCTTCACGCCCAGTTCCGTCACCTGCGAACATGAGCGCACCCGGATAGTTGTTCACGGCCGGGTTCGGCTTGGTCGGGTCGAAGTCGGAATATTGATCGCCTCCGGCAACCGGCGGCTGCGTGAATTCGTAGCGCACGCCATAGTTGATCACCAGCCTCTTGTTGAGGCGCCAGTCGTCCTGCACGTAGAACCCGTAGTACGGGTAGATCTGCTGCAGGTACCGAATCGTCTCAGTCCGCCCTTCGTTGGCGTACCCGAGCAGAAACGAGGCGAACGAGCTGCCGCCCGCGTTGGCGAAGTTCGTGACACCCGGGACCCCGGTGTGAAGGAAGCTGAAGCGGGCCCGGCCCCCGTAATCCTGCTGACCGAAGCCGTTGGCCTGCTGGCGATCGTAGGTGAATCCCGCCTTCAGTGTGTGCACGCCCCTCGTCACCGTCAGGTCGTCCTTGATGGTGAACCTGGGCTGCTCGGTGCCGTTGTACGAAGCCCCGCCCCAGGTGGAGAGCTCGGTGAACTGGATCGCCCCCATGTTCTGGTTGCAATCGACCGCATTCGGAATACAGACCTGATCCTTCCAGTTCTGATCGACGTTGGGCGAGAACGAGTTCTTGTTGAACGTATTCGCGCCGACCGTCAGATGATTCACCATCCGGGATCCAATCCAGTCCCAGCTCACACGGTGGAGGTCGCCGTCGAACGTCGTTTCCTGACCATCGTTGAAGGGTTCGGGGAGCCCGTTGGCGCCGTTCGGTCCCGCTTCGGTCCCATTGGTCGTTCGGTTGAACAGGTACGCCACGCGATGCCGGCTGCTGAGCGTGTGATCAATCTTGACGCTGAATTTGTTGGTCTTCTCGATCGTGCTGCGGTCTTCGGACACGAAGTTGTTGTTCACGTAGCCGAATGTGCCCGGCACCAGCCCCTGCCGGTTCGGCAGGAGGGCCGACCTGGCCAGCGCGATGTACTGTTTCGCCACCGTGCTGAATCGATCCGCGGGAATCCGGTTGTTGGGGAACGGGTCGCGTATGAACCCGGCGCCATTGGGGTTGGCGCGTGTGGTCGCCGGATCGTAAATCGTGATCCGCCGGCCCTGGCTGTCGACCCAGTTCGAAAAATCTCCGTCCCACATTTCGGGTGTGGGCACGCTGCGGAAGGCGGCGTTGCTGCCCTGCTCGTTGTAAAAGCCCTCGTACGACACGAAGAAGAACGTGCGGTTCCTGCCGTTGTACATGCCCGGAATCCGGACCGGGCCACCGAGCGATCCCCCCACGTCCCGCTGCTTGTAGATGCCCTTCGTCTGCTCGAAGAATCCCTTCTGGTCCAACGCGTCGTGACGGAAGAAGCCGTAGGCTGATCCCTGCAGGACGTTCGTCCCTGACTTCGACGCGAACGTGATGCCGCCCCCGCCGGCCTGCCCGAACTCCGGCTTGAATCCGTTGGTTTCGACCGTGAACTCGGTAATCGCTTCGAGCGACGGCGTGAGAAATGCCGTTTCGGTGATATCGGCCTGCCGGTTGGTGTTGACGGACACGCCATCCAGGGTTGCCCCGAACGCGCCGCCTTGTCCTCCGCCGAGCGAGACCGCGGTATTGCCGACACCGCCTCCAGTCTTCGCTTCGGGTACGGTCGAGATGAGATCGAATGGACTGCGCATCGCGCCGCCGACGACGAGCGGAAGCTCGTCAATCAGTCTGTTCGACACCGACGTGGCAACCTTCGCGTCTTCGGTCTGCAGCGTGGAGTTCTCGGCAACGACGTTCACCAACTCGGTCATCGAGCCAAGGTTGAGCTGCACGTCGACACGCGCCGTCGATCCGGCGTTGAGGGTGATTCCTGAGATGATCGAGGTTCGGAACCCTTGCAGCGTGGCTTCGATGCGATACGTGCCCGGCGGCAGGTTGACCGCGATGAAGGTCCCTGCGTCGGACGAGATCACGTCGGTGGCGATGTTCGTTCCAGCGTTGATCACCTTGATCGTCACGCCCGGCACGGCCGCCTTCGTCTCGTCGGTCACCAGCCCTGATATGGCGCCGCGCTCGGTTTGAGCAAAAGACACGACCGGAATTGCAAGGATGACCGTCGTGAGGAGAACGAACACGTGGCGCGCGAGGGTCATGTTTTTCCTCCACGTTTCCGGGTTCACGGGTTGCGAGGCCGGTATCCTACCACCCCGCGCCGTCGTTCGAAGCGAACGTGAGCGCCGACACGCGTTCATGGGACTCGCAAGTGGTTCGACGGTCTATGATGCATCTCGGTCGATATGCCGCGCGAGCTGCGCCGAATCAGCTCGAGACGGCGCAGGATGTGAATCGCATGCCAACGATGTCGCGACGGCTCGAGTGTGCGGAAACCTGGGCCGGCAACAAGAAAGCGGCCAGCCTGATCGAGCTGCCGGGTTTGCAGGCCTGGGTGCATTCTGTGCCGGCCGGGTCCGGTGACGGCGGTGGCGGTGGCGACGTCCACTATCTTTCCGTCTGCCCCAGCTGCATCGTCTCTCGTGTCGCACTTGCCGACGTGAGCGGACATGGACCGGCGGTGGAGGCGCTCGGCGAGACCCTGCAAGAACTCATGCAGCGATACCTTCGCGCGCTGGAGCAAATCGAACTCATGCGGGATCTCAATATGGCGGTTCGAGAACAACTCGACAGTGTGCACTACGCGACGATGGTGGCGGCCGGATGGCACGGTCGCAGGGGACTGCTCGTTCTGACGAATGCTGGTCATCCCCCTCCTTTCTGGCATCAAGCGTCAGCTGGCGAATGGAGCTGGCTCGACACACGTCATCCAGGCGAACGGGGCCGGCCAGCCGGTGTGCCGCTAGGCCTGCTGCCCGACATCGACTACGAGCGGACAGTGATAAGACCGCACGTGGGCGACCTCGTGGTGCTGTACACCGACGGCGTCTCCGAGGCCGTCAACCGAACTGGAGAGGAACTCGGGCGCGACGGGCTGATGAAGATCGCCCGCGAGTTGGATCCCAGTTCCGCCGAAGCGTTCGGGACTGGACTTACGTCGGCGCTGCTTAGCTTTCGTGATGGCATCGAGGCGGCCGATGATGAGACCGTCATCGTGCTGCAACCAGTGCGCGGGTCGAGCACCTCGACGACGATCGATCCGTAGCGATGGTGGCGTTTGGGGAGGCCGGCATGAAATACATGCTTCTCAACCTGCTCTGGACGGCCGGGTGGATTGCCTTAATCGTGCTGGTCATCCGGTTTCTCCTGCGGGCCTTCAGGCGCGGTGCGTAGGAAGGCCTGATGATGCCCGAACACCGGGTATCAGTAGGATCCGATCCGAGCTAAATGCACGAAGAACCAGCGAGGCCAGATACCTGCATTAACCTCAGAACCTGAACCTCAACCCAAGCCGGAACAGGCGCTCGTCGATCCCCTCGCGGCCGCTGTTGGCGGTGCCGCTGATAATGCCGAAGTTGCTGGCATTCACGCTGTTCTGGGGGTTGGCGAAGTGCGGCGTGTTCGTGAGGTTGAACGCCTCCATCCTGAACTGGACGGCGCGGCCACCTCCCAGTCCGAATTCACGGAAGACGCTCATGTCGAAGTTCGCGAAGCCCGGCCCCCGCATGCTGTTGACGCCCGCGGTACCGAACCGCCGTTCGGTCACGGCACGAAAGGCCGACGTGTCGAACCAGGGTTGGCCAGGACCGATGCCGCCAAGAATCTCGACGTCGTCCTTGACCTGGTCGGCGAACTGCGTGCTGCCTGGCAGATCCAATGACGTTCCCGACGACGTGATCGTAAACGGCGCGCCTGAATACAGGCTGAGAAGTCCGTTCACTTGCCAGCCGCCGAACACCGCCGCGGCGATGCCGCCTTCGTTCAGCCACGGCTTGCCGCGGCCAAACGGCAGCTCGGCAACGAACGACGCCTGGAAGTTGTGCGGGCGATCCTGCGGCAGACGCGCCTCGTTCAAGGCGAAATACTCGAGCGCCTGCACCTGCGGCGGATTGTCGCTGAGCGTATCGCAGCAGATGCCGAACGCCTTCGACCAGGTGTAGGCGACATTGGCCTGCAGACCGTTCGCAAGCCGTCGTGCCAGCGACACCTGCAGCGAATCGTAATCGCTCCACCCCGGGTTGCTGAGAATGCCGGTCGCCCCGGTTCGCCCGTATTTCACGAACAGCGGCCGTCCCGCGTTGCCGGCACCGATCACCTGACCGGCGTTGGCGTCCATGATCTGGTTGATGTCGCGCTGCCGGGTCGCGACGTACCCGGCCTGCCCCGTGAATCCCCAACCCAGCTCCGCTTGTACGGTGGCGTTCCACGAGTGGATGTAGCCCCGCTTCGGCTCGTCCGGCAGCGCGCGCGCGCTGACGTTCAGCGGCACGGGGATGATCCCGGCGCTGATGTCCGGCACGGTAATCGCCGGGATGCCGTCGGCCAGTCGCCCGGCTGGCTGCAGCGCGTTCGGTTGCGGCACGCTCAGCGAAATAGACGAGGGATAGTTGCCGAGGATGTTGCGGACGAACGCCAGCGGATACGGGTCGTAGTTGATGCCGTAGCCGCCGCGTAGAACGATGTTCTCGGTGAGGCGGTAGGCCACTCCAGCACGGGGAGACCAGTTGCCCGGGCCCATGTCGTAGCCGCAGTCGGTCGGCACGGATCCGACGCCGCAGATGAGCATCTGGTTCGTGTTCGGATCGTAGCGCTCGAGTCCCCGTGAGGTGCGCGTGCCCATCGGGAACTTGTCGTAGCGTAAGCCGAGCGACGCTGTCAGCTTGCGTGTGGGCTGCCACTGATCCCGCGCGAAGAAGCTGAACTGCCAGTTGCGGCTCCGCGTGTAGTCGTCTTCGAAGGGAATCACGCTCTTCGAGATGCCCGTCGGCAAGCCAAGCACGAACGCCGCGATGGTATTGAACTGATTGCCGGCGGGCCCGCCCTGGATCTGCGTCGGACCTCCGCCGAAGGTGAAGCTGCCGGACCCGTCGCCGAGCTCGTGGCGGTTCATGGCCTGGCGTACGATGTCGCCGCCGAACTTGAGCGTATGCGCGCCTTTCGTCCAGGTCGCGTTCGCCGTGTACTGCACCTGCCAGTTGTCGTCGATGTAGGGTGAGTGGCTGCTCCCCGCGTAACCGATGTTCGAGTAATTGGTGATGTTGAAGTGGGGCCAGCCACCGTACAGTCGGTTCGTACCGTTGGTGCCGGGGATGCCGAGATACCCCGAGCCGAGATTCTCGTCGATTCGATCCGGTTCCGACGTGACTTCGATCGTCGTGACACCCAAATAGGCGTCGATCAGGAACGTCGGCGAGATCACGTGCGACACGCTGCCGGTAAAAGTGTACGTGTCGCCGAGGCCGGTTCCTGCCTTGGCAGCGGTCGAATTGACCGGCAGGCCGCCCAGATCACCGAACATGGGCGGGTTGCGGAACTCGTACCCGAGCCACCCGACACGACCCACGATCCCGAGCCTGGCGGTCGGGTTGTAGTTCACCTTGGCGTCCACGTTGTGGCGATCGAAGGTATAGTCACCGGTCGCGAAGTAGTTGTCGGCAAGACCGGCAAGATTCGGGAGCGGCAGGCCGGCGATGAGCTTCTGCACGATCGGATCGAAGCGCTCGCGCGGGATGATGTTGCCGGAGAACGCCGTGCGGCCGCTGCCGTTGGCCGCGCCGGTGGCCGGGTCGTAGATCGGGGTGGG
>Ga0209382_10003158_pt1 | contig 23025 bp, 23 predicted proteins | sample SoiMetdeltSBSDD5_FD_187599 | JGI IMG/M metagenome (GOLD analysis project Ga0209382, IMG submission 187599) | Bulk soil microbial communities from a Populus tree surrounding site in Tennessee, USA - Soil MetaG P. deltoides SBSDD5 (SPAdes) (version 2) | ecosystem: Environmental > Terrestrial >...
CCCATGCCGAGGCAACCGCGGCCATGACCGAGCCGCTGGCGGAACTCGCCCTGGCCCAGCTGAAGACGGCGCGCGCCTGACACTCGCCCTACACGGGAAATGATTTTATCGCAGGTTAACCAGGAGCATCGATTCGCCTGGATGGGCTGACGGGGGTCAGGATAATGCGAGAGCCTGCACAGGGGATGGTGAGCTGAGCGTGGACCAGCCTCGCCGCCGATGGGCTCTGAACCCCGACCCGCTTGAGGGGGATGAACGGCCAACCATTGAAGGGGTGCTGCGTGAATTGCGCCGCGCGCCTCCCACCCGCCTGATTGTCACCGCGCTGATCATCGTCTGGGCAATCCTTTTTGCCCGCTTCAGCTGGGAAGCGCCTGTCAACCTGCCGGTTATCGGCAAGACCATTCCAATTTCGACCGATGCCGAGCGCGCGCTGTTCGACCTCAGGGAGGTGACCGGCGAGAAACGACGAAAGGTCGGGCAGGACGACCGCATCATCCTGATCCCCTATACCCAGGACACGCTGCTCGCGACCATGAAGCGCTCGCCGCTGGACCGCGGCCTCCTTGCTCGCGCGCTGTCCAATATTGACCGGATGGGGGCCAAGGCGATCGGCGTCGACATCCTGATCGATCAGCCACAAGCCGAGGACGATCAACTGAAGGCAACGCTCAAGGCGATGCAGACGCCAACATGGCTCGCCTACGCCACGCGCGCGACTGCAGGCCCGGAGGTCGAGGAGTGGCAGCAGGAATTCATGGGCCGCTGGTTTGCGGAACTTACCGGAAGCAGGGTCCAGCCAATGTCGGTGAGGTTTGAGCCGGATACCGACAACGTCCTTCGCCGATGGCCGTCGCTGCCGCCGGGCTTGCCGACATTCTTCCCGATCGCTGTAACGGGTGCGAACAAGGATTTTTCCTATCAGGGGAGCATTGATTTCCGTTTGCCGGAAAACAGCGAAAGGCTGGTCTTCAACTCCATTCCGATCGATGGCTTTGCGAACCCCCAAATGGCGCCCATGCTCGCCGAACAGGTCAAGGGCCGCATCGTCTTCATCGGCGGCGACTTCCCCGATTTTGATCAGTTCGAAATTCCGGCCACCCGGATGCTCAACAACTATCCAACGATGAGCGGGTTGGAAGCGCATGCCACCATGGCTGCGCAATTGCTCGACCTTCGCCTGCCCCGGGCCGCGGGCCCCGCTTCGCTTTGGGCGCTGGCGATCCTGGTCGTGCTGTGCGGCGCCTTCACCGCAATGCTGGATGTGCGGCCGTGGGTGTTGGCCATCGTCGTTCTCGGCCAGCTGATCTTCTTCGGCGGATCGCCGTTCATTTTCGAATGGACCGGCCTCGACACTTACGGACTGCCGGCCTTCGGCTGGCTCGGCGGCTGGGGCCTGGCCTATGCCGCGACCGGCGCAGCGGTTCGCGCCGTGGGTTCAGAGCAGCGCCGCTACGCTCAATCGGCGCTCGGCAAATATTTGCCGCGCGACATTGCGGCCCAAATCCTGCGCGATCCGAGGAAGCTCTCGCTGACAGGCGAGAAGCGCGATCTCTACACTTTGTTCACCGACATCGAAGGCTTTACCGCCTTGAGCCACAAGCTGCCGCCGGACCGGGTTGCAAGCCTCCTCAACGCCTATCTCGACGGCATGTGCGACATCGTCCTCGACCAAGGCGGCACGATCGACAAATTCGTTGGCGATGCGGTGGTTGCCTTCTGGGGCGCACCGATTGCGCATGAAGATGACGCGGATCATGCGGCTAACGCCATGCTCGCCATGAACCGCTTCACGAAGGAGTTTTCCGACCTTCATGATGAACCTGGCGGCCGCCTCGGGCGCACCCGTGTCGGGCTTCATTATGGAGAGGCGATCGTCGGCAATTTCGGCGGCGAGGGCCGGCTCAGCTATACGGCGCTCGGCGACGCCATGAACTGCGCGGCACGGCTCGAGGGCGCCAACAAATATCTGAAGACCGTCGCGCTGATCAGCGAGGAAGCAAGGTCGCGTACGTCGCTGGACGTCTTCCGGCCGATGGGCCGGATCATACTCTCTGGCCGGGCAACACCGATCGTCGTGTGGGAACCAGCGCCCGAATTTGATCCAGCACTTCGCACTGAGCTGACCCGTTTGTGGACAGCATTCGACGCCGGGGATCGTTCCGCCCTCGACGCAATCGAGCAAATTTGCTTAACGCAGGATAAGGATGCTGCGCTTGCTGCTTTTGCCTGCCGCCTTCGCGAGGCGGGGCCGGGCGGCGCGTTCAACCTCAAGGAGAAATGACATGGCTCGCCTGTTGTTCGCTGCCGCTGCGGCTAGCCTCCTCGCCACCAGCGCGTCGGCCGCAGTGCTGGTCGTGCGGTCGTCCGGCCCGTCAGCCGCCGCCTATCCGCCGGGCAAGGCGCTGCCCGACACCCATGTCCTAAAGCTCAAAGCGACGGACACGGTCATCCTGCTGGACTCGCGTGGCACGCGGACCCTGAATGGCCCGGGCAGCTTCAGCGTGTCGGCCAGCGCAGCCCCCGCCGCAGCCACCCGAACTGCGGGCGCCAGTGCCCGCCGCGTCCGGCTGGGGGCAGTGCGCGGCACCGGCGGCACGCGAAGCGTGTGGCAGGCCGACCTTGGTCGCTCAGGCAATGTCTGCATCGCCAACCCCGGCGAACTGACGCTGTACCGGCCCGAGGCTAGCGCCCCTGCCGACATCACTTTGGTCGATTCCGACGGCAAGACCGCCAAGGTCCATTTCGAAGCCAATCAATGGGAGGCATCCTGGCCGGCGGAGCTGGAGGTGAAAGCCGGCAAGCGGATCAACATTGCCGGCTTGGCGCAGCCCGCCACACTCACGCTTCGGCAGCTGTCTCCAGTGCCGACCGGCCTCGAAGGGATGGCCCAAAGCCTGATCCGCGCCGATTGCCAGGCACAGCTTGACGTACTGATTGACACATTCAGCACGAGGTCCGACGGCTAGGATCATGACCACCGCGCTCGGCCTCTACATCGGCATTTTTGCTGCAGTGCTGGTTGCGCTGATCGCGCGGAAGCGCCTCACCAATCATGTGATGCTCGGCACGGCCGGCGCCCTTGGACTGCTTTACGGAATGACGGCTCACGGCATGCTGGGCATCATCCTGCCTTTCCTCATCCTGATCGTCGCCGGTGTCCAGGCGGCAAGCGTCATTGGAGCTAACCGTGGCGCTCGCTTCAGCGAGGAGGAGCAGGCCATGCTCGAGGGGCCGCTTCACGGCCTTGGCCGGGCCCAGGCGCGGCGGCTGATCGACCAGGGCGTTTGGATCGATGGGCGCCAAGGCGACGTGTTGATCAAGGAGGGTGAGGCGGCGGCCCAGCTCTTCTATCTCGCTTCGGGCGGCGCCGAAGTCCATTCGCGCAGCGCGTTGGTTGGGCGCATTGGTCCGGGTCAGCTGGTCGGCGAAGCGACGGTCCTCGGTCAACATGCGGCGATCGCGACGGTGACACTGACTGAAGTATCGCGCTTCTGGTGCGCCCAGGGGAAGAGCCTCAACGCCTATCTCGCGGCGAACCCCGACGCACGGCACGCGCTGGAGCACAGCTTCAATGTCAGCCTGCGGGAGAAGCTGGACGCGATGAACCGCGCCGCAGCTCCTCCTGACTCGGCCAGCTAGTTGGTCGGGAAGCCCCGCCGCTTCAGCAGCGCCTCCACATCGGGATCGCGGCCGCGGAACTGGCGATAGGCTTCGGCCCGGTCGGTTTCATTGCCCGTCGACAGCAAATAGGTCCTGAACCCGTCCGCGATCTTGCGGTCGTAGGGATTGCCGGTGGCTTCGAACGCCTCCCAGGTGTCGGCATCCATCGTTTCCGACCAGAGGTAGCTGTAATAGCCCGCCGAATAGGCGTCCGACGAAAACAGGTGTCCGAACTGCGGCAGGCGGTGCCGCATCACCATCTCCTTCGGCATGCCGAGCTTGGCCAGCGCCTCGCGCTCGAACTTGTCGGGGTCGACGATGCCGTCAGGCTGAGTGTGCAGCATCATATCGACCAGCGCTGACGACAGATATTCAACCGTGGCGAAGCCCTGGTTGAAGGTCTCCGACGCCTCGATCTTCTTGACCAGCGCCTCCGGCATCGCTTCGCCGGTCTGATAGTGGCGCGCGAACTTGTCGAGCACCGGCCGGGTCAGCAGCCAATTCTCGTTCACCTGGCTGGGATACTCGACGAAATCGCGTGGGGACCCGCCGAGCGATGGATATTTCACGTCGCTGAGATAGTAATGAATGGCGTGGCCGAATTCGTGCCACAGCGTCTCGCCGTCGTTGAGGCTGATCAGCACCGGCTGCCCGGGCGAGGGCTTGGTGAAATTATTGTTGTTGGAGCCAAGCACGATGTTGTCGTTCAATAGGCGCGCGCGGCTGCGATAGGTGGTCGCCCAGGCGCCCGAACGCTTGCCCTGGCGGGCATAGGTGTCGAGGTAGAATAGGCCAACTACCGCGCCGCTCTTGGCATTGGTGACCTCGAACGTGCGAACGTCCGGCTGGAACACCGGAACCTTGCCGGTATTTTCGGTGAACTTCAGGTCGTAGAGCTGCTCGGCCGACCAGAACATGCCCTTCACGAGATTATCGAGCGCGAAGTAGGGTTTGATCTCGTCCTGGCTGAGGTCGTACTTCGCCTTCCTCACCTTCTCCTGGTAGTAGCGATAGTCCCACGGCTCGATGGTGGTGACGCCGTCCTTGGCCGCGAACGGCGTCATGTCGGCGACTTCCTGGTGGACGCGGGCGACGGCCGGCTTCCACACCCGCATCATCAGGTCCATCGCCTTGGCCGGCGACTTGGCCATCGTGTCCTGCATCCGCCAATCGGCGTGGGTCGCATATCCCAAGAGCTTGGCGCGGTCGGCGCGCAGCTTCACGATCTTGGCGATCAGCGCGTTCGTGTCATTGGCATTGCCATTGTCGCCGCGCTGGACGAACGCCTTCCACACCTTCTCGCGCAAGCCGCGATCGGTGCCGAAGCTGAGGACCGGCTCGACCGCCGAACGGGTGTTGGCGATGGCGTAGCTGCCAGCGGGGAAGCCTGCGACCTTGGTGGCGGCCGCGGCGGCATCCTTCACGTCGGCCGGCACGCCCGCCATTTCCGCTTCACTCGCCTGCGTATAGGTCGACTCATCGGCAAGAAGCTTGGAGTTGAAGTCGGAGAATGCTCCCGCGAGTTGCTGGTTGTAGTCGGACAGCTCGGCCTTCTGCGCATCGTTGAGCTGGGCGCCGCGACGGACGAAGCCTTCGTAGGTTCGGGTCAAAAGGCGCAGCTGCTTGGCATCGAGGCCGGCCTGCTCACGACCTTCGTAGAGCTTGGCGATGCGGTCGAACAACTTCGCGTTCAAGTTGACCTTGTCGTAAGCCGCAGAAAGTTTCGGCGACCATTCCTTGTTGATCGCCTGCACGTCGGGCGTCGACAGGTTGCTCGAATAGACGCCGAAGATCGACTGGACGTAATCCAGCCGTTCGCCGGCCTTCTCCATCGCCTCGATGGTATTGGCGAATGTCGGCGCATCGCCATTGTTGGCGATCGCGTCGATCTCACGCAGCATCTCGTCGATGCCGAATTGGAAGGCCTCGGGGAATTGCGTCGGCTTCACCTGGTCCCAGGGCGGAACGCCGTCATAGGGGCCGGTCCATTTCTTGAGCAGGATATTGTCGGGCACCGCGGCGGTTGCGGCGGCCGATGCCATAGCGGTTTGGTCCGCAGCGATGGCCGGCGATGCGGCAGCAAAGGCAATAGCGGCCGCGCCGCCAAGCAGGATCGTCTTCAACTTGATACCCCTCCCCAAAACGGAAATTTATGCGTGGCTCTAGCGGGTTAGCTCTGAACGCCGTGCAACCATTTCGACAAGCGGCGGACAGCATCGATGAAATGAGTCAGGAAAGAATGTCGGCGGCAAGCAGCAACAGCATCTTGGTGTCGATCGCGCAGCCCTCGGCGCGCTTGCGCTCGACGAAGGCCGAAATCTCGGATCGCGGCACAAGATGCACCTCGATCTCCTCATGCTCGGTGCCGCCGCCGTCGCCGATCCGCCTGAGGCCATGCGCGCGGACCAGCGTGTAGCCCTCAGCGACCATTCCGGGCGAGCTGAAGAATTCGCCAACCACCTCGATATGATCGGCGGTGAAGCCGGTCTCTTCCTCCAATTCCTTGATCGCGGTGCCTTCGACGGTCGCGTCCGGATCCTCGTCGCCGACCAGCCCGGCGGGCATCTCGATGCATTTGCGTTTGCCGAGCGGGACACGCCGCTGCTCCACCAGGACGACCTTGCCGTCATGTTCGGCCAGAATGACAACCGCATGGACCCCGCCGCACCGCTCGACATATTCCCAAGTGCCCACGCGGACGATGCGGAGGTATTTGCCTTCCCATTCGACGATGCGATCGCGGCTCATAGCTCGATCAGCTTGTCCGGAATCTCGTTGGTGTCTGCGCTGCTCTTCGGGAAGTGCCTGGCAAGCACCTCACCGATCTGCTCGATCGCGGCGACGATCCCGTCGCCCGGTCGTCCCGCCTTCACATCGGTGATCAGCGTGGCCATCGCCTCGCCCCAGGTCTCCGGCGTCGTCACCTTGGTGATCGCCTCATCCGCCACGATTTCGGCACGGCGCTCGCCCATCGACAGGTAGATGAGGATGCCGGTGCGGCCGATGGTGCGGCGCTCACCACCGGTTTTGAACAGCATGACCGCCCGCCGGCGCACACGCCGGGTCTTGGTCGATCCCGGTGTTAAGGCAAGCCGCAGCGGCATCCATTTGAGGATGAAAAGCACTGCCAGGAACTTGGCGAGCGCGAAGCCGAGCAGCAGGGTCAGCAGTTCGCGCTGGGACGGCTGCGCGGTCCAGCCCATCAGCCGTGTCCACCAAAGCTCCAGCTGGTGCGGCCATGCGGCGAAGAAGGCCAGCACCAGGAACAGCACCAGCACCGCATAGTGCAGCCCGACGTCATGATAGGCATCGGACCGGTCGGCGGTGATGGCGATGATCTCGCCGTCGCTTTTTGCCTCCGCCGCGGCAATCGCCGCGCTGACCCTTGCATGATCCCCTTCGGACAGTTTCAGCATCACCACCCCCCTGACGCGCCGCCGCCGCCGAACGATCCGCCACCGCCCGAGAAGCCGCCACCGCCGCCTCCCCAGCCGCCTCCGCCGCCGCCTCCCCAGCTGCCTCCGCCGCCCCAGCCTCCGCCGCGGCGTGACGAGCGGCTCAGGGCGTCGAGGCCCCACAGGATGACCCAGGGACTGATGCCGCTGTCGCGTCGATACCGGCGGCCGCCGGCACGGCGGGCAATCTGGCCGATGACGACGAAGAAAATGATGACCATGAAGATCACCGGGAAGGGACTGACGCGGCGCTGGCTGCTGCGCTGTGTTTCCGCTGCGCCGATTTCCTGCGCGCGCTTGGCCGCCTCCGCAGCGGGCAGCTCCATCATGGTGATGATCTGGTCGGCGCCGGCCGCGATGCCGCCCGGCATGTCGCCGGCTTTGAACTTGGGCAGGATACTTTCACGAATGATGATGCTCGACACGGCATCGGTCAGGAACACGCGGGCGCCATAGCCGGTCTCGATCCTGACTTTCCGCTCATTCGGCGCAATCAGCAGGATGACACCGTCGTCCTTCTGCTCGTTGCCGATCCCCCAATCGCGACCGAGCCGGTAGCCATAATCCTCGATGGTCCGGCCTTCGAGGCTCGTAACTGTGGCGATCACAAATTGCCGTCCCGTGCGCTTTTCCAGGGCATCCGACTTGGTGTTGAGGTCAGCCTCCTGCGCCGGCGTCAGCAGGTCGGCCTGATCAACCACGCGGCCGGCCAGCTTGGGAAAGGTCTGGGCATAGGCCGGCGCGGCGGCGAGCAGTACCGCCAGCCACAAGCCGGCAAGGAAGCGGATCATCTTAGCCCGCGGTGTTGAAGTCGACCTTGGGCGCATCCTGTGCGCCCGCCGCTGCTTCGAACGGCACCTTGGGCTTGGCGCCGTAGAAGATCTTGGCGCCGATCGCGTCGGGGAAGGTGCGGATGCGGGTGTTATAGGACTGCACCGCCTCGTTATAATCGCGCCGAGCGACCAGGATCGAATTTTCGGTTCCCTCGATCTGACTCTGCAAGGTCAGGAAATTCTGGTTCGACTTGAGGTCCGGATAGGCTTCCTGCAGCCGCTGCAGCGGGATAATCGCTTGCGTGACGCGGTTTTGGGCATCGTTGAACGCGCGGACTTTGGCCGGATCGTCGAGATCGTCGGCGCTGAGCTGCACGCGCGTCGCGTCGGCTCGGGCCTGTGTCACCTCGATCAACACCGTGCTTTCTTGCTTGGCATAACCCTTCACCGTCTCGACCAGGTTGGGAATGAGGTCGGAGCGGCGCTGATATTCGCTCTGCAAATTGCCCCATTTGGCGTTGACATTCTCCTCGGCCGTCGGGACCGAGTTGAGCCCGCATGCGGCCAGGCTGAGCGCGGCCAGCGGAGCAAGCAGCTTCAAGCGGCGAACCATAGTCATCGTTCCACACCCCTTCGTTACGGAGAGCAAACGTAGAGGCCCCTCCCCCTCCTTTCAATATGCTGTCTTAACCCCACAACACACATTGGCCCGTATTGCTTTCAATTCGGCACGAGTGCGCTAGTCTCTCGCGCCACGCGACGCATCGAAGGGGGCTTGCCATGCTTTCCGAATTCAAAGCCTTTATCGCCAAGGGCAATGTGCTCGACCTGGCTGTTGCCGTGATCATCGGCGGCGCCTTCGCCACCATCACCAAGAGCCTGACCGACGACATCATCATGCCAATCGTCGGTGCCATCTTCGGCGGGCTCGACTTCGCCAGCTATTTCGTCGTGCTCGGGACCATCCCCGAAGGCTTCGCCGGCAACGCGGCCAGCTATGCTGACCTCAAAGCCGCCGGCATCCCCGTGCTCGGCTGGGGCCAGTTCATCACCGTGCTGATCAACTTCCTGATTCTGGCGTTCGTCATCTTCCTGCTGGTGCGCAGCGCCACCAAGATGATGAAGAAGGCCGAAGAGGGCCCGGCCGGTCCGAGCGAGGTCGAGCTGCTGACCGAAATCCGCGACGAGCTGCGAAAGCGCTGATCAAGGCTCGGTCAGTGCTTTCGCGGCTGCGAAAGCGCTGAACGCGCTTTCTACAGCCTGACGAGCATTTCCGGGATCTTGCTCGATCCCGGGCCGACGTCCCAGTGGACCTGGCGGCCTCCCTGGGCGGCAACCGGCCCGTCCTCGCTGTTGTTGGTCAGGATTTCGCCGTCGGTGGAGATGGTGAAGCGGCCCTCGGCGCGCGACATGGGACCGTCACCGCCCTTGTCGGGCAGCCCCAGCATCTTGGCGCGGGCGCCGAACGGTCCCCTGCCGCCGGTCAGCGCCGGCGCGGTCACCATCACTGACCCGTCGGCGCGGCGCCGGAGCATGATGAAGGGAATCAGCATGTCGCTGTCGGGCATCATCGGGAAGGCATAGTCCTGGGTCAGGCGGCCCTCGAAATGATAGTCGACGTCGAACAGGCCCTTGCCCTTATAGGTCACCGAACGCCAGCCCTGGTATTTCATCAGGTTGGCGGCGAAACGGCGGTTGGATTCGTCGTCGGTCCCCGGCAGGCCGAACATTTTCGCCATTTGGTCGGCTTCTTTCGACTGTTCCGCCCGCTTCTCGGCCGCCTTCTTCTCATAGTCGGCCTTGACCTTGGCGATTTCGGCCGCCGTACACGGACGCTCCTCGCTGCCATCTTCCGTGGAGTCGGAGTCGGGAACCGATGGCGCCTCAAGCGAGACGGACACCAGTCCGGAATCGGCCGCAACGCTGCCGTCCTTATGGCAAACCGCCATATCGTCGGCCCACGGCCCGGGCGGTGTCTTGTCGTCCGGAATCTGGATCATGATTTCACCGCGATAGTCGAGGACGAACGTCCCCGCCTTGTTGAGCGCCAGGTTCGATGTGAACTTGCCCGGCCCCCACAGGCAGCCGGCCAGCATCAGCGGCGCGACGGCCGCCGCGAGCATTTTCCCCCAAATTCGCATCCCTGCCCCCTTTTGGCCTGATCCTATTTTGGCCTACCGCTGAATCCTGCAGCCTGACGCAGCGCATCGCCGTCCATCACATAGCCGTCGCTGACGACCGTGACGACCCTGCGCAGCGCGCCGAGGTCGTTGGCCACGTCGCCATCGACCAGCACGACGTCGGCCTCCTTGCCAACCGCAATCGAGCCGGTGCGCTTGTCTGCACCCACCATCCGCGCCGGGACGATGGTTGCCGCCTGGACCGCCTCGGCCGGCGTGAAGCCGGCTTCCTTGTAGAGTTCGATCTCACGAACGATTTCGATGCCCTGGCCATCGGTCCCGGCAACAACCGTGACCCCCGCCTTGTGCAGCGCGCCGACCAATTCGACGAGCTTCCACCAGCTTTTGCGATAATCGTCGCGGGTATAGCCGTCGACCAACGGATATCCGCCTGCCTTGAAGAAGCGGTCGTAGACCGGCGACATGATGCCCATGTAGGAAGCATAGGCGGGCGCCGGTACGCCGCCGTCCGATGTCAGTGCCGGTTCCCACACCACTAGCGTCGGATCGATAATCGTCTTGCGCCTGGCGAGCTCGGCAATAAAGGCACGCGCATCTGCTCCGTTCAGATCCACGTCCTTGAAATACTTTGCCGGCCCTTCGATGCGCTGCGACGTATTGGCCTTGTCGACGACGTCTTGCGGCATGAACTGCATTGCGACGAAGTTGATGTGGGTGATTTCGTCATAGCCCGCCCGCACGGCATCGAGCGGGCGCATGTGCGCCGGGATATGGCCATGGACGTGCATGCCGAGCTTGTGCGCTTCGGCCGCCGCCGGTGCGATCCAGGCCGGGTCCATCGACGTATAGAATTTGACGCCCCACAGGCCTGCGTCGTGGATCTTGTGGACGGCGGCGATGGCTTCGGCCTCGCTCGAAACGATCACCGCCCCTTGCGCCGCCAGCGGGTCCTTCTTGTCGATGATCTGGGAGATGAACGGCTCACCCATCAGCAGGTCACCCGACTTGCGCCGCTTGGTCGTGTCGACCGCGCGGTCGATCTCGGTACCTGGGCTGCGGAAGCTGGTGATGCCCGTCGCCATGTTGGTGATGACGTTCCAGTCGTCGCCGATGTGCAGGTGACTGTCCCACAGGCCGGGGACCAGCGTCTTGCCGTGGCCGTCGATCGTCTGCGCTCCAGCGGGCGCCGCGATTGACCCGGCCGCACCGACCGCGGCGATCTTGCCGTCACTGAGCAGGACGGCTTGGTCGGACACGAACTTGCCGCCGTCCGCATCGAACAGCTGGACATGATCGAACAGGACCGGGGCCTTGTACTTTGCGTCGAGGAAGCGATGCGAAACGTCACGGACCGCCTTGGCCGTTTCGGCGTCCTGGAAGTCGATCATGGTCTTGAGATTGCCCTCGTAACCGGCGGGCATCGTCGAAATGGCGCCGATCTCGGCGAAATAATTGCCCTTGGTGTCGAGCCAGATCGGGGTCGGCGACGGCAACAGCCCGCGCACCCACGCCAGCTGGACCGTTTCCGCACCCTTCGGGCCATTGATCTGAAGGGTTGCGCCTTTTTCCAGGGTCGCCTTGCCGCTGGGGAACATCGGCAGGCCGGCCTGGCCGGCCTTCACCATCGCTGCTGCCAGCGGGATGTTGGAAAGGTTGGTGCCGCCCGCCGCCAGGTAGAATGCGGGCGCCGCGGGGGCTTCGCCATTGTCCGCCGTGCTGGTCCACTTGGCCTTGCCGTCGGCGAAACCGAAGGTTTCCGCCGCATCGCCATTCGGCGTGACGCCGCGGATGACGATCTTGCTCGGCAACCCGTCCCCGCCCAGCGTCATTACTTCATCGACTTCGGTGATCCAGCCGCGCAGCGACTGCGAATAGCGGCTGGCGATCGATCCGTCGGGCTGGGTCCAGGCCCATTGGTCGCCATGCTTCCCGGCCATCGACACGACGACGTAGTGCGCCGCATTCGCCGGCGGCTTCAGCAGTTGCTCCTTGGGAACTGGCGCCGCGAAGAGCGCGGCAGGCGATGCGGCAAGGCTAAGCGCGATCAGGGCACGACGTAGGAACATGGCGAGCGACTCCCCCGAGATTGGAATGGGGCGGAGCCTGCGACGAATGGCTGCACCACGGCAAGCCATGCTTCGACCAACGACGAACGGAGAGAGATAGAGGTGGGGAGCTTCTGTTGCCCGGTGCTCCCCGAACCGCTGGAATCCCCTTCTGTTGCCCGGTGGGGTCCAACCGCGCTTTAGCTTTGTAACGTTAGACCGTTAGGCCCTCAGTTACGCAGCAAGAGCGAGCGCCTCGTTATCGTTGGCACTTGTGTGAATGAGCCGTCACGGTGACTCAATCCGATCGGCAACCGGGACTTTATTGCACTCGTCGATCCTGTTTCGCCCCCATCAGCAACGCTCGCCAGGGCGAGGGCTGGTGGTGGAGGCGCCGGGGTACTGCCCCCCGGGTCCGAAATGCCTATTCCACCCGATATTCTACCGACATAGCCGGTTGCCCGGCGTCACTAAGATAGGTGACGGCCACTTTGGTTGCAACCAATTGACAAATTGCGGCCCGTTTCGGAACCGTCTCGCTCATGGTTGCGTTTGAAGCGGTCACTGTGGGGCCGGTAATTCGCCACCGCATTGGAAAAAGGGGATTTTTAATGAAGAAGCTTTCGTTCGCTCTCGTTGGCGCTGCCGCACTCGCCCTCGCCGCCTGCGGTGGTAAGGGGGACGACGCCGCTGGCGAGAATGCCCAGGAAAACCTGGAAGCCCAGGCCGAGAACCTCGAAGCCGCTGCCGACAACGCCAGTGGGGCCGAGGCAGCTGCGCTGGAAAACCAGGCCGACGCGCTTAAGGAACAGGGTGAGAAGACCGAAGATGCGATCGACGAGGCCGACGTCAACGCGTCCAACGTCAACGCCATGTAAGCCATTCTCCGCCTCCGTAAACCGGGGTGGAAGGAAGGGTCGGCGCCGAAAGGCTGCCGGCCCTTTCCTGTGAGGCTGATCCTGCTACGAGCGGGGTAATGAGCGACGACGCCATCCCTGCCGCAACATTGGTCTTGTGGCGCGATTCCGCCGACGGCCCGGAGATATTGGTGGTCGAGCGGTCGGCCAAAATGGCCTTTGCGGCGGGCGCCATCGTATTTCCCGGCGGACGGATCGACCAGGCCGATCGCCATTTGGCGGAAAGGCTGGGGCGTCCTGGGGAAGCGGCAAAAGTGACCGCGATCCGAGAGACGATCGAGGAAACGGGTGTCGTGCCGGCAGTGAAGGGTCGGCATGATCCCGCGCTTGGCCTGGCAATCCAGGCTTCGCTGCATTCCGGTGCCGAGCTTAAGCAGCTGCTCGACACCCACGGCCTGCAGATCGACCTGGATGCGCTGACCCCGTTCGCCCGCTGGATGCCGGCCTTCAAGCAGCCCAGGAAGTTCGATACCCTGTTTTACGTCGCCCCCGCGCCTGCCGGAGACTGGAAGCCGCACCCCCAGGAAGGAGAGTGCATCGCGGCGGAATGGGCGAGTCCTTCCGTCTTGCTTGACCGGATTGCCCAAGGCGAGGCCAGCGCGATCTTCCCTACAAAGCGCAATTTCGAACGGCTGGCGAAACACTCCAGCTTTGACGAACTGCTGGCCGACGCCCGCGCCCATTCGCTCGACACAATCATTCCGTGGGTCGAGGAAATTGATGGCCAACCGCATGTCCGCATCCCGGAAGGCCGCGGCTACCCAGTGATCTCGGAACCGCTAACAACCGCCTTTCGCGCCTGACGCGCGACTCGACTCCAACAGAAAAGGGGCCCCGGTCATGCCAGGGCCCCTCTCCATTCGCTTACCGCGGCTAGAGGCGGCGAGCGAACTAGCTCAGGTGCTTCGACAGGTGCTTGTTCATTTCGAACATGGTGCACTTGTCCACGCCAAAGACCCTCCGCAGCTTGTCGTCAGCAAGGATTTCCCGCTTGTTATTCGGGTTTTGCAGGTTGTTCTTGCGAATATGATCCCACACCTTCGAAACGACTTCGCTACGCGGCAGCGGGGCCGAACCCACAATTGCGGCGAGATCCGCCGACGGGGTTACCGGGCGGGCAAGTCCGCCCCCTGCTTTACGACCAGTCCCTTTTGCCATTTGGCCCTCCTGTTGTTCTCTAGAGAAATAGAGCGCGATTCCCCTCTGTGCGCAAGAGGGAGACGGGCGACTTCGTGGTTAAATTCATCGATAGTTGAACGGAACGACCCGATTGGCGGCATCATGGCCGATATCGGCCTGCCCGGCGAAGGCGATTCCGGACCGTTCGCACCAGTCGCGGACGATGGATTCGGCATCGCCTCCGAACACCGGATCATTCTCGGGAATTTCACTCATCCGACCCATGCGGATGCCTGCCGCGCGGCGGATCGACGGGCTTCCGGTGACATGGAACATGACGCGGTCGATGCGATATTCATGCTCGGCCACATCCTCGATCAGCAATTCGGCGCCGCCGAAATCCGGCTCGATCGCGGTACCGAGCAAGGTCGACAGGACGGTGAGGTTGAAGGCCATTGCACGCTGGCCGTGCCTAAGACCTGGTTCCAGCGCCGACTCATCCCGGCGAACCAGCCAATCGAGTGCCCGATGAATTGCCGCCTCGCCGCCCTGCCGCGCAATGTCCTGGACCATCGGACCATGGGCGACCTCCAGCCCTGACTTATGGAAAGCAGCAAGCAGAAATCCCGCGTCGGAATAGCCGAGATAGGTCTTTGCGCGGGCGGCAGGTGGCAAGTCGGCCGCCGCTGCTTCGGCAATCCGGTTGGAGCCATAACCCCCGCGAGCGAACCAGACGGCGTCATAACGCTCGTCGGCCATCACCTCGCGGAGCGCTTCCAGCCGTGCAGCATCCGGCCCCGCAAAATGACCGTCGCTGAAGAAGCATTGCGGATGGACCACCAACTCCGCATCGCCCCGGGCCGCCACAATTGCCGCAACGGCATCGGCCGCCTCGGGCCTCAGGCTGCAGCTTGGCGCAACAACGGCGATCTTCATCGGCCGGATGAATTGCACAAGCTCGCGCGCCCGCATAGGGCATGCGCCCAATGACCGACCAATATTTCTTTTGCGGGATCGGCGGCAGCGGGATGCTGCCGCTCGCCGCCATCCTTCGCGCCGGCGGGGCGCGCGTGTCCGGATCCGATCGCTCGCTCGACGCCGGGCGGCTCGGCAACAAGTTCGAATATCTTCGTTCGCTGGGCATCGGCCTGACGCCGCAGGACGGTTCCGGCCTCAAGGAGGGCATGACCCTGGTCACCTCTGCCGCGGTCGAGGAATCCATCCCCGACGTGGTCCGCGCCGGAGAACTGGGGCTCGACCGCCTTACTCGACCGCAATTGCTGGCAAGGCTGCTCAACGATGCGCAGAAGAGCATCGCCGTCGGCGGCACCAGCGGCAAGTCGACCGTCACCGGCATGATCGGCTGGATTTTGCACGCCTTGCATCGCCAGCCGAGCGTCATGAACGGCGCGGTGATGAAGAATTTCGCATCGCCCGGTTCGCCCTTTGCATCCGCGCTGGTCGGCGATCCCGAGCTCTTCGTCAGCGAGGTTGACGAAAGCGACGGATCCATCGCCCTTTATCGGCCGACGGTCGCCGTCCTCTGCAACATCAGTCTCGACCACAAGGAAATGGATGAGCTGCGGGCCCTGTTTGCCGGCTTTCTTGCCGCCGCGGACAAGGCGGCGGTGAATTTGGACGATCCCGAATCACGGCTGGTCGCCGATGCTTTGCCGGCCGAACGATTGATCGGCTTTGGTTTCGACAGCCCGAATGCCGCCCTCGTCGGCCGGAACCTGGAACTGCAGCCGGACGGGGTCCGCTTCACCGTCGACTTGGGCGGGGAGCGGCAGGAAGTCGCGCTCGCCATTCCCGGCAGGCATAATGCGCTCAACGCCTTGGCGGCACTTTCGGCCGTCCACGCCATCGGGATTCCGCTGGCCGATGCTGTCCCGGCGCTTGCCCGGTTTGCCGGCCTCAAGCGCCGGCTGGAAACAATCGGCACCGCCGGCGGGGTGACGGTCATCGACGACTTCGCCCACAATCCTGACAAGATCGCCGCCACCCTGGAAACCCTGACCGCGCAGCCGGGCCGGCTGCTGATCATGTTTCAGCCGCACGGCTACGGACCGCTTGCGAAAATGGGCGGTGAACTGGCCGACACATTTGCCGCCGGAATGCGCGAAGGGGACCGCCTGTTCCTGCCCGACCCGGTCTACCAGGGCGGGACGGTCGACAAGTCGCGCGGGTCGGACTGGCTGGCTATGGCGATCCATCAGGCCGGCGGGCATGCCGAACATATTCCTGACCGGGCCGCGATCGGCGAGCGCCTGCTCCGGGATGCATTGCCGGGAGACCGTATCGCGATCCTGGGCGCGCGCGACGATACGTTGAGCGAGTTCGCCGCGGACCTGGTCGAGCGACTTGGAACCGGCGCCCGCGTCGGCGATTGATCGCGCATGCCCGCTCGATTCCCATGAACCGCCAGCTTTTCCTCGACTGTGATGGCGTACTTGCCGACTTCGATGCCGGCGCAACCGACGTGCTCGGCATGTCGCCTCGCGCATTCGAAGATCGATTCGGTAAGCGGGAGTTCTGGAGGCGGATCGCCCGCGCCCGCGACTTCTATGCGGAACTGCCGCTGATGACCGACGCGCGCCAACTATTCGACGCGGTCGCCCACCTTCACCCGATCATCCTGACCGGCATGCCGCCCGGCAATTGGGCGGCGCCGCAAAAGGTCCGCTGGGCCGACGAGCATTTCCCGGGAACGCACATCATCACGTGCATGGCGCGCGACAAATATCGGCACATGAAAGGCGCTGACGTGCTGGTCGATGACCGTTCCGACCATCGCGACAAATGGCAAGCGGCGGGCGGCACTTTCGTGCATCACAAGGATGCCAGAAGCAGCCTCGAGCATCTCGCCAATATTTTTTTGTCGGTGAAAGTCCCGGCTTAGGCCGCGGCTGCGACGTCGACCTTCTCGACCCACTCCGGCCAGAACACCGGCTCGCGGGTTGACCAGCCCGGCGCGGTTGCCGCGCTCTCGCTGATCGATTGGAGCAGCGAGCGGCGGCGATCGGGATGGAGGTGCGGCAGTGCGGCAGCGGCGCAGAAGGCCGCGGGCAGCCACGGCCGGACACCGGCGCCGAGCAGCCGCTCGTAGAGGAAGCGGAACGCGGCGAAATTCTGCACCCGGTCCTGGCCCAGGTCGAAGGCAGCCAAGGTAACCAGCATGCCCAGGAACGGCTCGATCATATCGAGGCCGCTGTCATCCGGGATCTGCATCCTGAGGTGATCGAGCTGCTTGTAAAAACGGGCCTGGGCGCTGATTGCGGCGGCTTCAATCTCGTCGCGGGCCCAGGTTTCGAGGGGGTCCGAACGACCATAGGCAACGTCCAGCGAACGACGGATGTAACGCTGCGTCGCCTTCGGGAAGGAGGCGAACTCCTTCATCTCCGAAATGAGCAGCGCGCCTCCGGCTGGCTGACTCGTCCTGGTCGACATGATCCTCGACTCCTATCCACTCAGGCAGGATCATGCGGTCGATTGGGTTTCCAATCTCTTAACCAAAGTCCCACCCCGGGTTCATATTGAATCAAAGGGGAGTCTCGCCCGCAACATGAAATTCTCACACAGCCGTCTTCTTTTCGGCAGCTGTGTTTTTCAGGGCACGATCAAATGTCGGGATTTGGGTCAGACGCTAAATCGTTGCGTCGCCGTCACTTCTTCTCGGGTTTTTCCGGAAAGCCGGACGAAGGCGCCGGTTCGCTTGAATTTCCAGGCTGAGCGGCCGCACTTGGATCGGAAGCATCCATCGATTCGTCGCTGCCAAGGTCTGCCTTGGCATCCTCGTCGTCAGGGTGCTTCTTGACCCTAAGCTCGATTGCTTGGTCGGGCGCGCCCGACAGCGTCGGCGGCGGCCGCTTCTCGTCCGGTCTTTTGCCTGTTTTATGTTCCGTCATGGTGAGGCCCTTGGAATACGGTTTCACCGGCAGAACGAGTGCACCCCGCTGCCGTTCCACGTCAGGCCGACGAAATGTTCGACCGATTGGCGGTGATCGTCTGCCAACGGACAAGCGTGACATTGTGGTTTTGCCGCAAGTTTCCCTAATGAAGTCAGGCATGAACCGCGTTTCGCCATTTTCGGCCCAGGGCCGCTTCGCCGACTGGCGGCTGGCCACCCAGTCGATCATCGGCTTTTGGGCATTCTACCTCGTCACCGTCCTAGTCCGCGGCTTGTTCGACCCGGAGGGGGCGTCGGCCATCGGTTACCGCTCAATCAATGCGGCGATCGGCCTGGTCCTGACCTTTGCCATTTACGCAGCGATCCGCTTTTTGGCTCGGGACGGCACCATCCGGCGGATGGCAATCGTCGCCGCAATTGCCGCATTGCCGGCCGCAATATTGATGTCGGTTGCCAGCTTGCGCATGACAACCTGGTCTGATCCGATCGCACCCGCGAGCAAGATCATGACGCAGGAAGGTGTCGCCATTGTCCAGCGCGGCAACGTTATCCGCATTGTCCAGGACGACGGAAACGAGCTCCAGGTTACCTTGCCGCCGATGAAGGACCTGATTGCCAACAAATACCCGCGCCTGATCGCCGACGGCACGGTCACCTGGTACTTCCTTCTTGCGGCCTGGTGCGCATTCTTCATCGCCATGACGCAGCAGCATCGCACGCGGCTGACCGAACTCAGGCTGGCCGAGGCCGAGACTGCGGCCCATGCCGCGCAAGTCCGTGCGCTGCGCTACCAGGTGAACCCCCACTTCCTGTTCAATACGCTGAACAGCCTGTCCTCGCTGGTGATGTCGGGTCGAGCCGACAAGGCCGAGGCAATGTTGATGGCGCTGTCGACATTCTTCCGCACCAGCCTGTCGATCGACCCCTCCGCGGATGTCAGCCTGGCCGAGGAAATCGCCCTGCAGCGCCTCTACCTCGACATTGAGAAGGTCCGCTTCCCCGACCGCCTCGAAGTCGAAATCGATATTCCCGAACAGCTCGAGCAGGCGCGCATCCCGGCGCTGCTGCTGCAGCCGCTGATCGAAAATGCGATCAAATATGGCGTGTCGCAGACCACGGCGCGGGTGAAGCTGTCGATCCGCGCGCGGCACCTCGACGGCAGCCGCATGCAGCTCGATATCATCAACCGCGCGATGGGCGGTCCGACCAAGAAGGCCCAGCCCGCCCCGGCCCACACCGGCACCGGCCTTGGCATTTCGAACGTCTGTCAGCGGCTCGAGGCACACTTCGGCAAGCGGGCCGATTGCCGGTTCGGACCGATCGAAGGTGGTTACGAAGTTTCGCTCGCCATGCCATTGGAAGAAGATGACTGACGAGACTCAGCTGAAAATCCTGATTGCCGATGACGAACCGCTCGCTGCCGAGCGGTTGCAGATGCTGCTCGCCCGCATCGAAGGCGTGCACCTGGTCGGCACGGCGCATGACGGCGAAAGCGCGGTTCGCATGGCCGAGGCGCTGGAGCCCAACCTGGTGCTGCTCGACATCGCCATGCCGGGCCTCGATGGCATCGAGGTCGCACGCGCGCTTTCGCGCAATGGCGAGTCGCCGGCGGTGGTGTTCGTCACGGCGTTCGACCAGTTCGCGGTCGCCGCGTTCGACGTGGCCGCAATCGATTATCTGATGAAGCCGGTCGAAGCTGATCGGCTAGCCCGGTCGATCGACCGGGCCCGGGCCTATCTCATCTCCAGGGCCAATCGCGCCCCGGATGAGGCGCCCTCCGCTCCGGCGTCGCCCTGGCTAGAGGAATTCTGGGCGTCGGATTTATCAGGCCTGGTGCGCATCGCCGCGCGCGATATCGACCGGGTGACGGCGGAGCGCGACTATATGCGCCTCCACGTCGTCAAGCGCAGCTGGCTGATCCACCATTCGATGGCCGCGTTGGAGGAGGGGCTGGATCCGGAACTGTTCGTCCGGCTGCATCGATCGGCGATCGTCCGCAGGGATTTCATTGCCGGATTCAGCCGCAATGCCTCGGGCCGCTGGATCGCGCGGCTGGCCGACGGGAATGAACAGCCGGTGGGCCGCCTTTACGCCGACCAGGTCCGCGCGATCGCTGGGCGCTGAACGCGCCAACCCTTTGCGTGCGTGCTCTAAGGGCGCGACGCGAAGGAGGGTCGGGATGTCAGGGGTCTCCCCTCCGCTCGCGCCGCTGACCCATAAGAGCCCCGATTGGTGTCATTTGCATGCACCGCTCGACGGGCACTGTCGGGGAGTCGACCAAGCGCGCCGCAACTGACGAACGGCTACGCCTCAACGACAAACGGCGGACTTACTCCGCGGCCGCCTCTTCGCGCTCCCCGCGTGAAGCGACTCCGGCCGCGGTCACGTCCCAGGTGACATTGCCAAGGGTCCGCGTGATGTCGGGCAGCACTTCGACCGCGATGAGCAGGGCCAGCGGCTCGATCGGCACGCCCATCGCCAGGGCGATCGGCGCGATCGAGGTGACGAACGACAAGGCGCCCGGCAGGCTGACGGCCCAATAGCTCGCCACCGCCGCCACGGCGAAGCCGGCGATGAGATTGCCGGCATGAAGCTCGACCCCCATCCAATAGGCGACATAGATGGCGACCGAGACGTTCATCGCCGGGCCGGTGGCGCGGAACAGCGCAACCGCCAGCGGCATCGTCACGTCGGCGTTGCGCTGCGGCACGCGGAGCTGCCTGGCCGAGTCCAGCATGGCCGGCAGGGATGCGAGGCTCGACTGGGTCGAAATGGCCACCGCTTGCGGCGGGATCATCGCCCGGGAGAAGTCGCCGAGCTTCCAGCCGGCGAAGGCGATGGCGACGACATAGGCGGCCAGGGTCACGACGATGCCGACCAGCGAGACCAGGATGACATAGTGCAGGACCGCGCCAAATGCCGCGCCGCCCGCGCCCGCGCCGACCGCGAATGCCAGGCCGAAGACGCCGATCGGCGCCAGCCCCAGCACCCAGCCGACCACCACCAGCATCGCGTCCTGGATACCCTTGAAGAAGCGGCCGACCGCTTGGCGTTCCTCTTCGCCGATCCGCGTCACGGCGAAGGCGAAGATGGCGGTGAAGACGACCAGCGCCAGCACCTTGTCATCCGCCGCCGCGGCGATCGGATTGGTCGGAATCAGGCTGCGCAGCCAGTCCTGGACCGTCGGCACCGACGCCGCCGTGGCGGCGCTGTCGACGCTGGCCAGGCCGGCGCGTAGCGCCTCTGCCGCCGTGGCGGGCAGCGGGAATGCCTCAAGCAACAAGGGCATGGTGATCGCGCCGAATGCGGCGGAGCTGGTCAGCACGATGACGAAGAACAGCACCGAGCGTCCCGCGATCCGGCCCGCCCGCGCCTGGTCGGCACCCGAAACCACGCCCGTCACCAGCAACGAAATGATGAGCGGGATGACGGTCATTTTGAGCGCATCGAGCCACAGCCCGCCGACCGTCGAGGCGATGGTGATCAGCGTCTCGCGGATGGTGCCCGCCTGGTTGGACAGGGCGCCGAGCAGCAGCCCCGCGACCAGGGAGCCGAGGACCAGCCAGGTGGTGCTCTTGCTGTCTTTGCTCATCGCGGCTTGCGGAACTTGAAGACGAAGCGGTCGGTCTTGCCGCGGATGGCAGGGTCAAACACGTTCAGGCTGTGATTGTCGCCACCGTTGCGGAGCATGTCGCTCGTCGCTTCCAGCTTGAAACCCGCCCGCTTGAAATCGGCCTTGACGGTTTCAGGGTCGATCCGGTGCAGCTTTTGGACCGTGTCACGGGTGTCGCCCGGATTGGCGACATGGTCGATCACGCCGACCACCGCGCCCGGCTTCATCGAATCATAGACCGTCTTCAGCCACTGGTCGGGATCCATCTTCACGATCCCGTACTTCGCGCTTTCCCAATAGACGTCGTGATAGTCGAGGTTGATCAGCATGAAGTCATATTTGCCGGGCATGTCCGGTGCTTCCATCGGGCTGACGCGCAGGAAGACGTTCGGCTGCTTGGCATGCAGCGCGGTGTAACTGTCGAGCATCTTCTGGGTGTAGAATTGCTGGGGCTCCCAGATCGTCACCCGGCCCTTGGGGCCGACCGCGGGAGCAGTGATCTCGGCCCAATAGAAGTTTCCGCCAAACGGATCCGCAACCCACATGCCCTGCTGCAGGCCGAGAAACTTCAGCACTTCGGCCGGCTTGCGGCTTTCGTCGAGCTTGACGTTGGCCTCGGTCCGCGACGCCGTCGCGGCAATGCTCGCCTTCACGTCCGCCGGCGCAGCGGCCACCGCCACCGGAACCGCCGTTGCCACCATCAAAGCTGCCAGAAACATCGTCCGCATGACCGCCTCCATTGATTTGAGAGGATGGCTTATCGCCCACCTGAGCCTTGCGCCAGTGGCCAGACCAGCCATTTCGACCAACGGCTTGGGCCGGGATAGCTAGGGCATCTCCCAGCGAACGCGCTGGGCGAATATGCCCTTGGCCGGTTTGCCGTCAGCGCCGACCGCCGGGCTGAACTTTCCGCGCTTGCGCATGATGATGCAGGTTTGCGCATCGAGAACCGCAGCTCCGCTGGTCTCAACCACCATACAATCGGCCATTTGGCCCTTTTCGTCGATCAGGGCGACGATATGTGCCGTGCCCGACTGATCGTTGAACACCGCCTGCGACGGATAGTCGTTGGTTGAAAACAGCCTGCGTATCGTCGTGTTCATCGTTGGCGTCTGCTGGAGAAGTGCCATCTTCTCGGGAGTGCCGTTCCAATAGTCACCAAGGGTGGACCGGCACTTTTCCACGATTTTGATCAGGTTTCCCATCGGGCCGAGCGGCATGGAATAGTCCAGATTGGCGGTCGACCAGCGCAGCTCGGATGCGCTGGCAAGCTGACCGATTTGGGCCTTGGTCAGGTTGACCATTCGCACCTGCTTCTTCTCGACGCCGAAGCGCAGCTGGGACAACTGGATCGGCGCTCCGTTGCCAAAGGTCAGCTTGGCACTTTCC
>Ga0209382_10003160_pt1 | contig 23018 bp, 21 predicted proteins | sample SoiMetdeltSBSDD5_FD_187599 | JGI IMG/M metagenome (GOLD analysis project Ga0209382, IMG submission 187599) | Bulk soil microbial communities from a Populus tree surrounding site in Tennessee, USA - Soil MetaG P. deltoides SBSDD5 (SPAdes) (version 2) | ecosystem: Environmental > Terrestrial >...
CCCTGACGATGGACGCCTACCTCGCGCTGGAGCACATCTTGATCACTGGACGTCGCCGCGGCGGTGGCTACGAGGACGTCGTACTCGGCCGGCTTGGCATGTCGCGACGGATCCGCGTGCGTTGCCAGCACTACGCAGCCGCCTGCGAAATCGTCGCGCGCTCAGATCTGCTTGCGACGATGGCGCGCAGTCAGGCGGAGCTCGGCAGCCGCCAAGGCGGCACGCAGGTGTTGCCGTTCCCGCTGGAGATTCCGCCGCTCGAAATGTTCCTGTACTGGCACGCGAACGTGGATGCGGATCCAGGCTCTCAGTGGCTGCGTGTCACCCTGCTCGAACTGCTGCGCAAGTGACCGAATTCGATGTCGAAGGGGGCGCCTACCATTCGCCGGTGTTGGGCATCGACGCCCAGGGCTCGCGTGGCGGCAGCGCCCCGCCCTTCTGCAGCAGCTCGACCGAGATCCGATCGGGCGAGCGCACGAACGCCATGTGCCCGTCGCGCGGCGGGCGGTTGATCGTCACGCCATGCTCGGTGAGCCGCTGGCACATCGCGTAGATGTCGTCCACCTCGTAAGCGAGGTGGCCGAATGCGCGGCCGATCCCGTAGTTCTCCGGGTCCCAGTTATAGGTGAGCTCGACCTGCGCTTCGTCGTCGCCCGGCGCGGCGAGGAAGACCAGCGTAAACCGGCCTTTCTCGTTCTCCCTGCGGCGGATTTCCCGCAATCCCAGCGCATCGCAGTAGAAGCGCAAGGACGCGGCCAGATCGGTCACGCGCACCATTGTATGCAGGTACTTCATCGCATTTACTCGACGTGGTCGACTGAATCGGGCCGGACCGCGCAATGATAATGGAACCGGTTTGGAATGCTCGCCGTTCAGATTGATATGAAAAGCCACTGGGGTCATGGCCGCGCTCGTACCAAGGATTGACTGGCATTCCCGCGCAGCCGTGATCGCGGTGTTGCTGCTCGGGACGTTCCTCGTTTGCGCGCCTGCCCTGGCGCAGGACGAAGAAGAGGAGTCAGCGGTCACGCCGATGGAAGGCTGCGCGCAGCGCGACCGGCCGGACGCCTCGATGCTGGAGCGCATGCGGCGGCGCCTGACCGTCACCACATGCGCCTCGTCCGCATGGCTCGACAGCCTCGGCGGTGATCAATTCCGCTACGACCAATATCGCGCCACCTACGGCACGATCTCGGCCGGCGGCCTGTGGAGCGACTACGACGGCTTCGATCCACGGCTGCGCTTTCGCGTGCGCCTGCAGTTGCCGCAATGGGACGAGCGCATTTCCGCGTTCGCCGGGCGCGTCGGCGAGGACGACTACATCAGCGACACGGAAGGCGACTTCGAAGCGCTGCCGACGCGTCAGTTCGGAACCCTGGAAGAGGAAAGCGTGCTGGTCGGGCTCGGCTATTCCAGCCCCGAGCGCACCGGCAACGACTTCGACTTCGGCGTCGGCGTGCGCGTCGACCTGCCGATCGATCCGTATGCGCGCGCCCGCTATGAGATCGTGCGGGCGTTCGGCGAGCACTACGTGCTCACCGCGCGCGAGACCGTCTTCTGGCAGAACTCGGAAGGCTTCGGCACCACGACGCGCATGTATCTCGACCGCGGAATCTCGGACACGCTGCTGCTGCGCTGGACCAATCTCGGCAAGTACACGGAAGAGACGATCGGCCTGGAGTGGTACACGCAGCTCACGCTGTTCCAGAGCTTGAACGCGCGCACCGGTCTCGCCTATCAGCTGCAGACCGAGGGTGAGACCGACAACGAAGTCCAGCTGACGCGCCATTCCGCGCGGATGATCCTGCGCCGGCAACTGACCTGGGATTGGCTGTTCCTCGAGGTGCGCGGCGGCGTCTCCTGGCCACGCCGCAAGGTCATCGAGGAGCGCAAGCCGAGCCCGGAGATCGGTGTCGCGCTGGAGATGCAGTTCGGGAACCGGCCGCGCTGAAGCGGGAACCTACGCGTGCCGGGCTCCGTCACTCGCAACAGGAAATCCCCTGTTGGAGATGGTGGAGATGAAGTCCATGAAGTCAGTACACACAGTCCTTTTATCCTCGCTTTGGGCCTCACTGTTGTCCCTGTCTGGCCTGGCCACTGCGGCGGACGCACCCAGCGGTCCCGTGCCAGCGAAACTGGCGGCGACGCAGGCGGCAGAGCGCGATCTATGGGTCGGCCACATTTTCTGGGTTCGCGAAGTGTCGCGCGGCCTCGCCGAGAAGAACCAGGCTGCCGCGGATCTCGCCGAGAAGCAGGTGGTCGCGAACGCCAAGCAGATCGCCGGCTCGATCGAGCCGTTCTACGGCAAGGCCGCTACCGATCAATTGTTCAAGCTGCTGGCGGGTCACTACACCGCGATCAAGGCGCACGCGACTGCGACCGTCGCCGGTGACGCCGCAGGCGCGAAGAAGGCGCTCGGCGATCTGACCAGCAACGCCAACGAGATCGCTAAGTTCCTGGCGGGCGCGAACCCGAACCTGCCGGAAGCGACGTTGAAGAGCCTGCTCGCAGCGCACGGCGGACATCACGTGCAGCAGAATCAGCAGCTCGCCGCGCATGACATGGCTGGCGAGGCGCGCACCTGGGATGCGATGAAGACTCACATCTACACGATTGCCGACGCGCTTGCCGGCGGCATCGCCAAGCAGTTCCCGGACAAGTTCACATGAAGGAATCCGAAGTCATCCAGGACGTAGCCGCACTGGCGGCAGCCGACGTCGTCGCCGCTACCGGCGACGACGCGGCGCTCGCGAGCCTGACTGCGCAAGGCGATCAAGACGCTTTCGCGCGGATCATGCGTCGCTACAACCAGCGGTTGTATCGACTGGCGGTGAGCGTCATGGGCGACGCGAGCGAAGCCGAGGACGTGCTGCAGGAAAGCTACGTGCGCGCGTTCTACGCATTCTCGACCTACACGGGCGCGGGCAGCGTGGGTGCCTGGCTGGCGCGCATCGTGCGTAACGAAGCCATCGACCGTGTGCGCGCTCGCGAGAGCCGCCGCAATCATGTCGCAATCGAAGCCGATCTCGGCGGGCAGTCCGGGGAAGACGAGACGAACGTGACGATCGACCCAATGATGATCGACTCAATGACGATCGACCCACAGGCGCTCGCGTCGAATGCCGAGCTGCGTAAACTCCTGGAACGTGCGATCCAGCGCTTGCCGGAGCAGTTCCGCAGCGCATTCGTGCTGCGCGAGGTCGAGGGACTCTCGGTCGAAGAAACCGCGGAGTACCTCGGGATCCCGCCCGCGACGGTGAAGACGCGCGACCATCGCGCACGCAATCTGCTGCGCAGCTATCTCAAGGAGAACATCGACGCGACGATCCCGCAGACCTTCCCGTTCCTGGGGGCGCGCTGCGACCGCATCGTGGAGAAGGTGTTGGCGAGATTGAAGATGTAACTACGCCTTGTACGACCCGGACGTCGTCGTTCCGCCGTGTCCCGTCCAATTCGTGTGGAAGAACTTGCCCCGCGGCTGATCGATCCGCTCGTAGGTATGCGCGCCGAAATAATCGCGCTGCGCCTGGATAATGTTCGCCGCCAACCGCTCCGAACGATAGCCGTCGAAATAAGCAAGCGCTGAGCTGAAGCACGGCACCGGCACGCCGCTCTGCATGGCAGCCACGATCGCGCGACGCCAACCGCCCTGCCGACTCGTGACCGCGTCGCGAAAGAACGGATCCAGCAGCAGATTGACGAGACCGGGCTGGCGATCGAATGCCTTCTTGATGTCGCCGAGGAATGCCGAGCGGATGATGCAACCGCCGCGCCAGACGAGCGCGATGCCGCCGTAGTTCAGATTCCACTTGTACGTCTGCGCGGCCGCGCGCAACAGCTGATAGCCCTGCGCGTAACTGATGATCTTCGACGCGTACAGCGCCCGCCGCAGATCGTCGATGAGCGCGTTGCGGTCGCCGGAGAATGCGCTGCCCTCGAATCTGAGCTGCTTCGACGCCGCGACGCGTTCCTCCTTGGCCGCCGACAGCGAGCGCGCGAACACCGCCTCGCCGATCAACGTCAACGGCACTCCTTCTTGCAACGCTTCGATGACCGTCCACTTGCCGGTGCCCTTCTGGCCGGCGGCATCGAGGATGACGTCGATCGTCTGCTCGCCCTCGCGCGATTTGTACGCCAGGATGTCGCGCGTGATCTCGACGAGGTAGCTGTCGAGCTCGCCGGCATTCCATTCGGCGAACACGTCGTGCATCGCTTGGTTGCTGAGGCCGAGCACGCGCTTCATCACGTCGTAGGTCTCGGCGATGAGCTGCATGTCGCCGTACTCGATGCCGTTGTGAACCATCTTCACGAAGTGTCCGGCGCCGTCCTCGCCCATCCAGTCGCAGCACGGCTCGCCCTCCGGCGTGCGCGCACAAACAGCCTGGAAAATCGGCTTGATGTGCGGCCACGCAGCCGCGCTGCCGCCCGGCATCAGCGACGGCCCGGTCAACGCGCCCTCCTCGCCGCCGGAGACGCCTGAGCCGACATACAACATGCCAGCAGCTTCGAGCTGCTTCGTGCGGCGGATCGTGTCCGTGAACAGACTGTTGCCGCCGTCGATCAGGATGTCGCCGCGGTCGAGCAGCGGCAGCAGCTCATCGATCACTGCGTCGACCGCCGGGCCGGCCTTGATCAACATCAGGATCTTGCGTGGCCGCTGCAGCGCTGCGACCAGCTCGGCGGGCGTGCGCGCGCCGACGAACTTCTTGCCTTGCCCGCGGCCGGCCGAGAGGAACTGGTCGACGCGCTCGGCGGTGCGGTTGTACACCGCGACCCGAAAGCCTTTGCTCTCCATGTTCAGCGCGAAGTTCTCGCCCATCACGGCGAGTCCGATGAGACCGATGTCCGCGAGCTGAGTCATGTGTCCGACCTTTTGCGGTGAGGATCGACGTGCGATGCTTGCGCGCCGATGTTACTCCCGCACGCTGTAGCAGTCGCGAGGATCGCTCATGAACCGTCGTGAATTCATCGAACTGTCCACCGCGCTCGGCGCCACACTGGCCTGGGCACGCAGTGGTGCGCGCGAATCGCAGCTGCAATGGTCCGAACGCCGCGAGCTGTATCCGCAAGGCATCGCATCCGGCGATCCTCATCCTGACAGCGTGCTGTTGTGGACGCGCCGTCCGCCTGCAGCGGGCGCGGCAGCGAAACAGCTGACGGTCGAAGTCGCGCGCGATCAGGAATTCCAGCACGTCATCGCGACCTCGAAAGCAGAGTTGTCCGCGCAGAACGATTGGACCTGCCGCATCCTCGCCGCGGGCCTCGATCCTGCAACGGTGTACTGGTATCGCTTCGCCGACGACCAAGGTCATGGCAGTCGCGTCGGCCGCACCAGAACAGCGCCGCGCGAAACCGAAGCGCGTCGCGTGAACTTCACGTTCGTCAGCTGCCAGAACGTCTGCCAGGGCGCGCAGAACGCGTATCGACGCATGATCTACGAGGACATGCTGCGCCCGCCCGAGCGCCAGCTCGATTTCGTCCTGCACCTCGGCGATTTCATCTACGAGATCGTCTGGTATCCCGAAGACCGGCCGCAGGGCATGTACGACCGGCGCCTGCGCGACGTCGTGCGCTTCGCGCCGGGCGACAAGGTGCGCGACTTCCACGTACCTGTCACGCTCGATGACTACCGCGCCTTGTATCGCGGCTACCTGCAGGATCCGGATCTGCAGGACGCCCGCGCGCGCTGGCCGTTCGTGTGCGTCTGGGACAATCACGAATTCTCCTGGCGCGGCTGGCAGGGCTTCGTCAAAACCGTCGAAGCCGGCCATCCCGCGCAGACGCGCAAGGTTGCCGCAAATCAAGCGTGGTTCGAGTTCCAGCCCGCGCGCATAGCCAAGCCGGGCGGCGGCGAGCTCGAACGGTTCGCGCCGCCCAAAGTCGTGGACGCGCCCGTCGAGCGTTTCGACGAGCAAGGCATCGGCCAGGAGCCGAACAATCTCGCGGCGATCGACAGCCTGCACATCTATCGGCGCCTGCGCTTCGGCCGCAACGTCGACCTCGTGCTCACCGACCAGCATTCGTTCCAGACGGAATGCGCGATGGACACCGCCGCGTCCGATCCGTTCGGCAGCCCGGACTTTCCGAACCTCGTCCCCGAGGAAGTGAACGAGATCTTCGATGCGGGCCGCGTGTACGCCAACGGTCATGCACCGCCGACGATTCGCTTCGGCACGCAGGAGTTGCCGAATCCGCGCAAGGATTCGCCGCCGCACAGCATGCTCGGCAACACGCAGAAGCAGTGGTTCAAAGAGCAGCTGAAGAGCTCGACTGCGACCTGGAAGATCTGGGGCAATTCGCTCGGCACGCTCACCTGGCGCACCGATCCGCAGAATCTGCCGGCCGGGGTCGCGAAGAGCGCCTGGCCCGGCGCCGCTTATGCATCGTTCGGCGCCGGCGATTGGAGCGGCTACGTGACCGAGCGCGCGGAGATCTTCGACTTCGTGCGCGAGCAACGCATCGGCGGCTTCGCGATCGTCTGCGGCGATCGTCATTCGTTCTGGGCCGGCAGAGCCGCGAAGGCATTGCCGCCGCGCAAGTTCGAGCCAGTCGGCGTCGAGTTCATCACCGGCTCGATCTCGGCACCGGGTCTGCCGGAGGGTCTCGAACACAACATGCCGAAGGACCACCCGCTGCGCTCGCTGTTCCTGCACCAGACCGCGCCGGACGCACCGTACCAACGGATGGTCAACATGTTGCTCCTGCACGGAGTCCGTTCATGCCTGGAGTACGTGAAGACGGGCGACTATGAGCGCGCAGTGAAGCTGTCGAATCGCGAGATGTCGCCGCATCTGCAATTCCTCGATCTCGGCGGACACGGCTACGCAGCGGTGAGCGCGTTGAACGACGCGCTCGAAGTGGAGTTCGTGTGCATTCCACGACCGCTCGAGCGCAGCAAGACAGCCGATGGCGGCCCGCTCGCGTATCGAGTCGTGCATCGGGCGAAGTTGTGGAAAGGTGGGGAGGCGCCGCAGCTCGAGCGTGTGCTGATGGAGGGGAAGCTGCCGCTGTCGATATGAGCTACAGCTTTCTTCCGCTGACGATGGGGATGTGCCAGACGACGTACTGATCCGGATCGTGGATCGCATCCACGACGGAGTCGAACAGCTCGCGCACTTCGTCGACATCGAGCGCAGTGTGGCGCGCTAGCGCTTCCGTGTACCCATCGCGCCAGGCCGCGATGATCGCGCCGAATGTCGCGCGCGCCACGCGGATCGTATCGACCACGATGTAGTCGACGTGCAGATCCTCGAAGCCGAGCTGCTGCATCATCGACCACGTGCGCCGTCCGACGCGCGCATCCGTTCCCGTCGCGTGCGTAAACGGGATCACGCCCTCGTGCCACAGACGGTCCGGATCGACCTTGCCTGCAGCCGCGTGAATCATGCCGTAGTCCTCGCTCAGCACGTGGACCCAGCCGCCCGGCCGACAGATGCGGCGCAATTCGGTCAGCACTCTTTGCGGTTCCGGCACCGCCTGCGTCATGTGCCGGCACACGACGAGGTCGAATTGTCCGGCAGCGAACCGCAACTCGAATGCATCGCCCTGCTCGAACTGCACCCGAGGCGCCAACGCCGCATACCTTCGGCGCGCATATGCGACCGAACCTTCGAGGATGTCCACGCCCGCCAGCCCGGCCTCCGGGTAGCGCGCGGCGAGTCGCGACGTGATCTCGCCGCTGCCGCAACCGATGTCGGCGATGTGGGCGTCCTTGGGCAGCCGGTAGCGCTCGAACAGGTGCTGCTCCTGCGGCCAGATGGCCTCGGCCTGCGCCGCCAGGTTGCGCAGCATCGACTCGTCGGCCATCTGTTCGGCCTGGGGATTGCGCTCTTTCATGATGTCCGCTGCAACCTTTCGGAGCGTGTTAGCGTCCCAGAAGGCAGAACATCTCGCCAGAGGGGAATTTCCATGCCCGTTCGTTTTGCCGCGCTGCTCGGCGTTTGCCTGGTTGCCTGCTCCTTCGCTGCTCAGGCGGCCGAGAAAAGGCTCGACCGGACCTTCAGTGTCGCGCCCGGCGGCCGACTGACGATCGAGGCGGACGGCAGCGACCTGCGAGTCACAGGCACCGGCGGCAACCAGGTCGTTGTGCACATCCTGCTGACGGGCTCGGAGCGCACGCTGGAGCGGATGACGTTGTCCGCCGAACAGAGTGGCAACGACGTGGCGGTCGTGAGCAAGCACGACACGGGCAAATGGACGGACTGGCTGGGGGGCTGGAACAACGACGGCAAGATCGAAGTGCAAGTCCCCCGCGAGTACAACATCGACATTCGAACCTCCGGCGGCGACATGACCGTCGGACAGCTCCAGGGCACGGCGCGTGGTCGCACGTCCGGCGGCGACATTCGGGTCACGGACATCCGCGGGCCGGTGGACATGCAGACGTCCGGCGGCGATATCCGCCTCGAGCAGATCGATGGTCAAACCCGCATCAGTACCTCGGGCGGTGACATCGAGATCGCGCGCCTCAACGGCGATCTCGATGCGAAGACTTCGGGTGGCTACATCCACCTCGACGACATCGTTGGCAAGGTCCTGGCACGCACGTCGAGCGGCAACGTCATCGCTCGCGGTGTCCGCGGCGACTCGGAGCTGAAGACTTCCGGTGGCGACATCCGCGCCACCATCGACGGCAAGATCACGGCGCACACGTCCGGTGGCGACGTCACAGCGGAGCTGGTCGGGGAAAATCGCGGCATCTCGGTGTCGAGCTCCGGCGGCGACCTGACTGTCCGCATCCCCAAAAATACCAAGGGCGAGCTCAATGCAGCGACGAGCGGCGGCTCGGTCCGCACCGAGCTACCGGTCACGACGACCGAGATGGGCGACCACAAGCTGACCGGCAGCCTCAATGGCGGCGGCAGCCCGATCTATGCGCGCACCTCGGGTGGCAGCATCAAGGTGGTCACGGCAGGAGCTCCGTCGAGCTCGAATTAGCAAAGACCGGGGCTTTCTTTTGCCCCGCCCGACGCCGAAACTGCCGGCCTCTTGTTTCACCGAAGGAACCGGGCCGTGCTGCGAACTCATCGATTGCTGGCAACCTTCACGCTTGCGACCGGCCTGGCTGCTTCCCCGGGTTTCGCTGCGGAATCCACGCCTGCCGGAGCCGGCGCGAGCGCCGACTCGGCAGCGCTGCATCGCCTGTTCGAGGACTACTTCGAGCGGCAGCTGGAGCTCAGCCCGCTGAGCGCGACGTTCATCGGCGATCACCGTTACGACGACAAGCTCACGAACAATCTATCGCCCGAGTTCATCGCCCTCGCCCTCGAAGTCGATCGCAAGGCGCTCGAAGACGCCAGGAAGCTGGCTGCGCGGCCGCTGCCGGACACCGATCGGCTCAGCGTCGAGATCTTCATGTACAACCTGCGCAGCTCGCTCGAAGGCGAAAAGTTTCCGGGCGAGCTCGTGCCGATCAACCAGTTCCAGAGCCTGCCGACGTTGATGCCGGTGCTCGGCTCCGGCACGAGCGCGCAGCCGTTCGCAACGGCGGCCGACTACGACCGCTTCTTGAAGCGCATGCGCGACTACGTCGTCTGGTCGGACCAGGCAATCGCGAACATGCGCAAGGGACTCGCGCAGAACCTGACGTATCCACGCGTGCTGATGGAGAAGGTGCTGCCGCAGCTGAAGGAGCTGATCGTCGCCGATCCGACAGCGAGCCTGTTCTACGCACCGCTGAAGAATTTTCCGGATGCCGTCGCGCCTGCCGATCGCGCGCGCCTGCAGGCTGCGTATCGCGACGCGATCACGAAGGAGATCAATCCCGCCTATCAGCGGCTGCACGACTTCATCCGCGACCAGTATCTGCAGGGCGCACGCACGCAAGTGGGCTGGTCGGCAGTGCCGAACGGCCGCGAGTGGTATGCATATCTCGCCAGGCAGTCGACCACGACCGACCTGTCGCCGGACGCGATCCACGAGCTCGGCCTGAAGGAAGTCGCGCGCATTCACGGCGAGATGGAGCAGGTGAAGCAGCAGGTCGGCTTCAAAGGCGATCTGCCGGCGTTCTTCAAGTTCCTGCAGGACGATCCGCGCTTCTACTACGACAACGCCGACGCGCTGGTGAAGGGCTTCCGTGAGCTGAAGAAGAACATCGACGCGAAGCTGCCGAAGCTGTTCAAGGACTTTCCGAAAGCGGATTACGAAGTGCGCGCTGTCGAGCCGTTCCGCGCACAGAGTGCGGCAGGCGGTTTCTATCAACCCCCTTCAGCCGACGGCTCGCGACCGGGCATCTTCTACGTCAACACTTACAACCTGAAAGCGCAGCCGAAGTTCGGCATGGAGACGCTGTCGCTGCACGAGGCGGCACCGGGCCATCATTTCCAGATCGCGATCCAGCAGGAGCTGGAAGAGTTGCCACGCTTCCGCCGCTTCGGCAACGGTTACGTTGCGTACGACGAAGGCTGGGCGCTGTACGCGGAGTCCATCGGCAAGGAGCTGGGAATGTTCACCGACCCATATCAGTACTACGGGCGGCTGAGCGACGAGATGCTGCGCGCGATGCGACTGGTCGTCGACACCGGCCTGCACACCAAGAACTGGACCCGCGAGCAGTCGATCAAGTACATGCTCGACAATTCGTCGATGGCGCCGAGCGACGCCGAATCGGAAGTGGAACGCTACATCGCGATCCCGGGCCAGGCGCTCGGCTACAAGGTCGGCCAACTGCGCATCAGCCAGCTGCGCAAGAAAGCGCAGACCGCGCTGGGCTCACGCTTCGACGTGCGCGAGTTTCACAGCGTCGTGCTCCGCGACGGCTCGCTGCCGCTCGCGGTGTTGGAGGCAAAGATCGAACGGTGGATCGCTGCCAAGAAATGAACAGATTGCTCTCGCCAAGACGCCAAGATCGCCAAGAAGAACTCTGAATTGTCAGAATTCGGATTCTCGGAACTTGGCGTTCTTTGCGTCTTGGCGAGAGTCCATTTTCGGCTCCGTCACCACACCTCGCAGCGCTCTTCCTTCGACCGCACCATCGGCGCGCCCGCTTTGCACTGGAACGCCTGCTGGAACTCCGGCAGGTTCGAGACCGAGCCGATGACGCGATACTTCGCGACCGGGTGCGGGTCGCCCTGCACCATCGTGCGCGCGAATTCCGGGCGCACTTCGTCGCCGCGGAACTGGCCCCACGCGATGAAGAACTGCTGGTCGGGCGTGTAGCCATCGATCGTCGGCGCGGGCGGCTTGCCGCGCTGTGAGATCTGGAACGCGCGGTAGGCGATCTTCGCGCCCGCCAGATCGCCGATGCTCTCGCCGAGCACCAGCTTGCCGTTGTGATGCACGCCGGGCTCGATGAAGTAGCCCTCGTACTGCTTCACGACGCACTGACCGCGGTCCTGGAATTTCTTCAGGTCCGCGTCGGTCCACCAGTTCTTCAACCGCCCCTGCGCATCGAACTGCGCGCCCTGGTCGTCGAAGCCGTGGCTGATCTCGTGGCCGATCACCACGCCGATCGCACCGTAGTTGACGGCATCCGCGACCTGCATGCTGAAGGCCGGCGGCTGCAGGATGCCGGCCGGGAACACGATCTCATTGAGCGTCGGGTTGTAGTAAGCATCCGAGGTCGGCGCGGTGATGCCCCAGCGGCCGCGATCGATCGGCTTGTTGATCTGCCCGTGGTCGTCCTGCACGCCGAACTTCTGCGCGGCGAGCACGGACTCCCAATAAGCGTCGCGGCGGACGGCGACCTTGCTGTAATCCTTCCACTTGTCCGGATAGCCGATCTTCGGATTGAACGTGCTCAGCTTCTCGAGCGCACGCGCTTTGGTCTGCGGGCTCATCCAGTCGAGCCCTTCGATCGTCTCCTTCATCGCCAGGCGCAGGTTCTTCACCAGCTCCTGCATGCGCGCCTTCGCCTCGGGCGGGAAGTACTTCTCGACGTACCTGCGGCCGAGCGCCTCGCCGAGGAGCGCGTCCGTCGATTCGACGCAGCGCTTCCAGCGCGGCTTCATCTCGCGCGCGCCGTTGAGGAATTGCCCGCGGAACGCGAACTCGGCCTTGACGAAATCTCCGGACAGCGACGGCGCAGCGGAATCGAGCACGCGCGAGCGCAGATACGTCTGCCAGTCCGGCAGCGAGGTCTCCTTCAGCTGACGCGCGAACTCCTGCATCAGCTTCGGCTCGTTGAGGTTCAGCTCGCCCTGGCTCAGTCCGGTGGCCGTGTAGTAGCCGTTCCAGTCGAACGCAGCCGCGAGCTTCTGCAGCTCCGCGAACGTCATCTTGTGATCGGTCTGCTGCGGATCGCGCAGCGCGACGTTGTCGAGCGACGCGGTCGCGTACTGCTTCTCCAGGCGCATCACGGTCTCCGCCGCGGCCTTCGCCTGCTCCGCGCTGCTGCCCGCGAGCGTGAACAGGCGCTGCATGTACGCCAGGTACTTCTGGCGTGCTTCTTTGAAGCGCGCGTCATCCTTCAAGTAATAGTCGCGATCCGGCATCGCGAGCGCGTTGTTGTAGTACTGCGCGATGACAAACGATGGGTTGTGCGCGTCCGAATCGCCGATCACTACGAACGGCGCAGCGATGCCCGCGGCATGCAACGCGCCAATCGTCTTCTGCAAATCCGCGGTACTGCGGATGGCATCGATCTGCGCGAGCAGCGGTGCCACCGGCTTCGCGCCGAGACTGTCCGCCTGCGCTTCGTTCATGCAGCCGGCGTAGAAATCGCCGGTCAGCTGCTCGATGCTGCCGCGCTGCGCCTTCGACGCAGCTGCCTGCTCGAGGATTTCGTGCAGCTGCTCCTTGGTTGCCTCGCCCGCCGCCCAGCGGCGGCTCCAACGTGGCATCGAAGCGGGAATCGGATTCTCGGCGCGCCAGCGGCCGTTGGAGAACGCAAAGAAGTCGGTGCATGGATCGGTCTTGCGATCGATGTCTCCGACCTCGACGCCTTTCACTGAGGTGTTATCGGCCGCGCTGGCTGCGCACGCAACGAGCAACGTGAGCAACAAGTGTCCGCTACGCACGATTCGCATGGGAGATCTCCGCGCCTTGTTGTTGTCGAGGGCGCGTATGGTAATCCAGAAGATCGAAGAAGGTCCCGCGGACACTTTCGCGTCCGCGGGACAAGAGGCTGGTGTTGTTCTTACAGCGAGCGCAGGAAGTTCAGGACGTCCTGCCTGCTGCCCGAGCTGAGCGAGTTGTAGCGATTGACGACTTCATTCGCCTCGGACGGACCGAACTGCGAATTGCCGCTGCTGCGATGAGCCGCGATCGCTGCCCGCAGATCGGACGTGCGTCCGTCGTGCAGGAAGAAGATGCGCTGACCCAGACCCCACAGCGGTGCGGTCCGGAACTCGTCGCCGCGCGCCGCGCCTTGCAGGACGTTGTCTGCCAGCCCCGGCCCCATCGCATGCAGCGCGAGGTCGGAGAACAGATTGGCGTCTTTGCCGCTCAGCGCCGCGACTGTCGCAGTGCCCGTACGCAGCGTCGGTGTATGGCATAGCCCACAACCGACCGATGTGAACAGCGAGCGACCGCGGGAGATCGAGGAGGAACCGCCCGGCGTGTTCGTCGACGGAGTCGGCGGCGCCAGGAAGCGCATGAAGAACGCGAACTTCTCCACCGCGCTCACCGTATCCGTCGGCAGCGGTCCGTCGACGTTCGTCACGTCGTTCGGCAACGTCGCGAGCTGGCAGCGCGGGTTCTGGTCACGCTCGACCTGGAACAGCTCGTTCGAGATGCCCATCTCGACGTTGTACGCCTCGCCGGAGAACAGCAACAGCGACTGGTTCTGCGCCTTCCAGCCGAAGCGCGAGACCGTGCCGTCGTTGCCGTTGCGGTTCAGACGCCCGCTGATGCCGAGCGCCGCCTTCGTGTTCGGGCTCGCATTGACATTGTTGATCAGCGTCTGGTCGGTGATCATTTCCATCAAACCCGCGCCGAACGTCGGCGTGGGAATGCGGAAGATCACGTTGTTCTGCGCTACCGCCCTCGCGAAGTCGTCCTGCACGGCATTGCAGTTCGTAGCGTCGCCGCTCTCGTCGACGCGGCCGCGGATCGTGAACAACGCGTGCACGCCGCCGTCGCGGCTGCCGTCCGGGTTGAACTTGAACCGCGCTTCGCGCACCGGCCCGTTCAACGTGATGAACGAAGGCACGGTGTTCTGCGCGCCAAAGGCCGTCGCGACTGCGACCTGCGGATTCACTGCCGGCGAAGTGCCGCCAACAGCGGGCTGCAAGTGACAACCGGCGCAACCATCCAGGTTGAAGCGCGGGCCCATGCCCTCGCCGACGCCTTCCGCTTCCTCGAAGTCTTCGAGTCCGACCTCGAAGAACGAGTGCTCGTTATCCGTGAGATCCCCGAACGGCAAGCCGGCACCGGGCGCGCCGCCACGCACGCCCGGATCCACTTGCGCGTGTGCCGTCGTCGCCAATGCGGCTGCTGCCAGACCAGCCCAGACGACCCTCCTCAAAAAATGATGAGCTTCCATATATGCAAACCCCTTTTGAGTCTCTAGATGTTGGTGGTGTGTAGATGACCCGCCCGGAGTTGGCATTCCCATCGGAGCAACTGCGCGCGCCGACGGTGCGAACGGATGGATCGGGAGAGACCAGAGGGAGGACGACAGACCCACGCGTGCGCTCGTGTATGCCAATTTGGGATCTGCCGGCAACCCCGCTATCCACGACCGCAGCTCGGACCGGAGGCTTTGCGTCCCCATCTTTCGATGGGTTTGCCAAAACGAGCGCGCGCAGTGTGCGCCGGCAGACCCGGTCTACCCATCTATATTTACTTCGATATTGCCGCTGCTAATGCGCTTGCCTAACGAGGCAGCAGCTTTTCGATGAGCGCGAGCAGACGTGCGAGCGAGCCGCGATTGGCCTGCAGAATTTCGTGCGCGCGGGCGATCATCTGGTCGCGGCGAGCGGCATTCGTCAGCAAATCCAGCACGGCGCTGCCGAGCTCCGTTGCCGACTCAACCTGCACAGCAGCTCCGCTCGCGAGAAAATTTTTTGCAATGTCCGCGGCGTTGAATGTGTACGGGCCGACGATGATCGGTCGATTCAATGCTGCGGGCTCGAGCAGATTATGTCCGCCGACCGGCACGAGACTGCCGCCGACGAATGCGACGTTCGCAGCGGCATAGAAGCTCAGCAATTCGCCGAGTGTGTCGACGAGCAACACCGATGTGTCCGCCGTGACCGCCTCGCGCGCCGAGCGCGTAACGAATCGCACGTTGCGCGCACGCAGCCACGACTTCACTGCATCGAAACGATTCGGGTGCCGCGGCACGAGCACCAGCAGCGCATCGTTGCGAGCAGCGCGCACACGCTCGTGCGCATCGAGCACGATGTCTTCCTCGCGTTCGTGCGTGCTGCCGGCGATCCACACCGGACGATGCGCGAACTCGGCACGAATGTGCGAACCGGCGCGACGCACGTCCTCGGGGACTTCGAGATCGAACTTGATGTTGCCGGTCACGTGCACCGCTGCCGGCGCAACGCCGAGCGCGCGAAAGCGCTCCGCATCGGCGGCGGTCTGTGCCGCGATGGTCACGTCGCACGCAAGCGCGTCGCGAAACAATCCTGCGAAGCGCAAGTGACGTTGACCGGAGCGATCGGAGATGCGTGCGCTCGCGAGCAGGATCGGGATACGTCGCGCGAAGCATGCGCGATACAGGTTCGGCCAGATCTCACGCTCCATGACGACCGCCAGCTCGGGGCTCGTGCGATCGAGGAACCGGCGTACTGCCCCCGGCAGGTCGTACGGCAGATATGCATGGCGCACCGAATCGCCGAACAACGCGCGCACGCGCTGCCCACCGGTGGGAGTTGCCGTGGTGACCAGGACCGGATGCTGCGGATAGCGCGATGCGATTGCACGCACCAGCGCCGCGGCGGCTTGCACCTCGCCGACTGAGACGGCGTGAATCCAGACCGGCCGGGCCGCGAACCGCAGCTGTGTAAAGCCCAGACGCTCCGGCAGGCGGTCGCGATAGGACGGATCGCGCAACCCGCGCAAGGCGGTTGCCATGAAGGCCAGCGGCGCTGCGACGTACAGGAGTGCCGAGTACAACAGCCTCAGCATGTTGCCATGTTCTTATAGATGTCTAACATGCGCGCCGATGGTACTCGAACACGAGCACGATCCCGAACGTGTCCCGCTCTATCGCTTCCTGAGTCCCCGGTATTGGCCGTTGTGGCTCGGCCTGGGGCTGGTGCGTACGCTCAACACGCTGCCGTTGCGGTGGCAGATGGCGTTCGGCCGCGCGCTCGGCCGCATCGCCTATGTGCTCAGCCGGCGCGACCGCCGCATTGCCGACATCAACATCCGCCTGTGCCTGCCCGGCCTGACCGCGCAGGAGCGCGAGGAGCTGGTGCGGGAACACTTCGAGTCGCTCGGCTGCGCGCTGCTCGAGACGGGCCTCGTCTACTGGGCGAGTCCGGAGCGTTTGCAGCGGCTGGTCGACTTCGAAGGCGTCGAGCACCTGCGCGCTGCGTTGGCCAAGGGTCGCGGTGCACTCATGCTGAGCGCTCACTTCACGACGCTGGAAATGGGCGCGCGCGCCCTGACGCTGCTCGGCCCGACCAGCATCATGTACCTCACTCCGAAGAACGCGCTGGTTGCCGAGCTTTCCCGCCGCAACCGCAGCCGGCACACGGTCAAAGCGATCTCCAGCGACCGGGTGCGCGATCTGCTGCAAAGCCTCAAGAGCAACCTGCCCGTCTGGTATGCCCCGGACCAGCGCTACACGGAGAAGAACAGCGAGATCGTGCCGTTCTTCGGGCAACCCGCCGCCTCGAACGTCGCGACTTCGCGGCTGGCGAAGATCTCGGGCGCGCCGGTGCTGCCCTACTTTCCGAAGCGTCGCGCCGACAATCGCGGTTACGTGGTGCAGATCCACGCGCCGCTCGACAACTTTCCTACCGATGACCCGGTGGCAGACACGCGCCGCTTCCACGAGCTGATCGAGTGCAACGTACGCGATCATCCCGAGCAGTACCTCTGGACCTACAAGCGCTTCAAGCGCCCCGGGCCGGACGGCGATCCGTACCGCGCATGAGCATTCATCCGCGCTATTGGCCGACGTGGCTCGCGCTCGGCATCCTGCGCTCGTTCGAGCCGCTGCCGTTTCCGTTGCTGGTCTGGCTCGGCCGGCGCGTCGGCGAGGTCATCGTGCTTCTGCCGCTCGGGTTCGTGCGCATCGCACGGCGCAATCTGGAGCTGTGCCTGCCGGAGCTCCCAGTCGCCGAGCGCGGGAAGATCCTGCGCGAGCATTTCCGCAGCCTCGGCGTCGGCATTTTCGAAACTGCGATCAGCTGGTGGAGCTCCGATGCGCGCATCCGCAAGCTGACACGCATCGAAGGCGAGGAACATTTGCAAGCGGCGCTCGCGCGCGGCCGCGGCGCGATTCTGCTCAGCGCGCACTTCACTACGCTGGAAATCGGCGCACGCGCGCTGACTGCACGGGTCGCGACCAGCATCATGTATCGGCCGACGCGCAACGTCGTGCTCGAGCGTTTCCTGATGCGCAACCGCGGGATGCGGGCGAAGCGCGCGATCCCGCGCGATGACGTCCGCACGTTGATCACCGCGCTGAAGAACAACGAGCCGGTGTGGTATGCGCCGGATCAGAGCTATCGCAAGAAAGGCGCGGAGATGGTGCAGTTCTTCCACCTGCCCGCAGCTACCAACACAGCAACGTCGAGGCTTGCGCGAATGACGGGTGCCGCGGTGCTGCCCTACTTCCCGGAACGCTTGCCTGGCTCGCGCGGCTACCGGATGGTGATCCAGCCGATGCTGGAGAATTTTCCGACCGACGAACCGGCAGCCGATGCGCGTCGCTTCAACGAGCTGATCGAGGCGCAAGTGCGCCGCGTGCCGGCGCAGTACTTGTGGATTCACCGCCGCTTCAAAGGCCTGACCGCCGACTACCCGAACTACTACAAGCTGTAGGTCACTAACTAGCGGCCAGCAACCAATTCCACTGTTGGTCCCCGAACGCGACATTCGGACGCTGCCCTTGGATCTTCTCCAACGACCGTCGCAGCCGTGCCAGCACGTCCTGCTCCCACGCGCCGCGTGCTTCGATGCGGCCACGATCGAAGTCGAGCAAGTACACGTTCTGCCCGGCGGCCTGGTCGAGCAGGATGTTGTGCGCGTTGAGGTCGGCGTGGTGCACGCCTTCCCGATGAAACCGTGCAAGGGTCCCGCCGATCGCCTGCCAACTCTCGCGGGGCAGCTGCGCACCGGTGATCGCGTCCGCCAGCGTTCGGGTATTCGGCAGATGCTCGGTGATCAGGTCCGCGCGATAGGTCAGCGCGCCCCGGACATAACGCGCGGCGACCGGCGCAGGAACGGGCAGTCCCCGGCGGCGCAATTCCGCCAGGAGGCGCCACTCGGCAAACGAGCGCGTGCGAGCCTCGCCGAGCCAGACGTAGCGGTCGCGCGCAAAACGAGCGATGAACCCGCCACGCCGATAGTGCCGCAGCACCCAGCGTTCCGCGCCCGCGCTGACGACCGCGATCGACGCGCGCCCGCCTGGAATCTCCTGCAACGAGCCCTGCCGCCGCCAATGCTCGACGTCGAACAGCTCCGCTCCTGGCTTACGCAAGCGCGAGGTGTCGTATAGGATGCCGCCGGCGGCGACGCGCAGAAGACCTTCTTGAACAGCAAGCATTAACAACAATTCTAGCGATCCGCTTCCATTCATGTCTTCCCGCTTCTTCGACACTCCGCCGGCCAGCGTCTGCCTGCTGCGCCTGTCGGCCATTGGCGATACCTGCCACGTGCTGCCGGTCGTGCGCACCTTGCAGCGCGCCTGGCCCGATACGCGCTTCACCTGGATCATCGGCCGCGTCGAGGCGAAGCTGCTGGGCCACATTCCGGACATCGAGTTCATCGTCCTCGACAAGAAGAGCCTGGCTGGCTCGTATCGCCTGCTGCGCCAGCAGATGCGCGGCCGTCACTTCGACGTCCTGATGCACATGCAGGTCGCGCTGCGCGCCAGCCTGTTCTCGATGCTGGTGCCCGCCAAGGTCAAGCTCGGCTTCGATCGCAAGCGGGCGCGCGAGCTGCAGTGGCTGTTCACGACCAACCGCATCCGACCCACCGAGCGGCAGCACGTGCTGGATGCGCTGTTCGGCTTCGCCGAGAAGTTTCACGTCTACGAAAAGCTGCTGCGTTGGGACATTCCGATTCCGCAGGCCGCGCACGACTACGCGCGCCGCGTCATTCCCGATGACGTCAAGACGCTGATCATCAGCCCCTGCTCGAGCCACCGGCTGCGCAACTGGCGGCCGGAGTACTACGCGCAGATCGCCGACTATGCGATCTCGGCGCTCGGCCTGCGCGTCGTGCTGTGCGGCGGCCGCAGCGAGCTCGAGCAGCGGATGGGCGAAGCGATCGTGCGCAACATGACCGAGCGCTGCGAGAACACCGTTGGGCAGGACACGCTGCTCGAATTTCTCGCCACACTGGAACGCGCCATCGCGATCGTCACGCCCGACTCCGGGCCGGCGCACATGGCGACGGCCGTGGGCACGCCCGTGGTGGGACTGTATGCAGCGACCAATCCTGCACGCTCCGGCCCGTACCTGAGCCGGCAATTCTGCGTCGACAAGTACGATCTCGCGGCCCGCCGCCTGCTCGGCAAGTCCGCGGTCGATTTACCGTGGACCACCAAGATCGAGCGACCGGGTGTGATGGACCTGATCACGCCGGACGACGTCATCAAGAAGCTGCACAGCGTGCTGCTGGCATTGGCAAGAAAAAGATAGCGGCTGGCGTAAACTCCGCGCATGCCCGCCCCTGCCCTGCCCGTCACCCTGCTCGTGATCGCACGCAACGAGGCGCCGATCATCGGCCGCTGCCTCGACAGCGTGCCGTTCGCTGCGGAAAAGCTGGTGATCGACTCGGGCAGCACCGACGGCACACAAGAAGTCTGCGCTCGGCACGGCGCACGCGTCGTCCATCAGGATTGGCTCGGCTTCGGCCCGCAACGCAACTTCGGCAGCACGCAGGCGAGTCACGACTGGATCCTGGCGCTCGATGCCGACGAAGCGCTGTCGAGCGAGCTCGCCGACGAAATGCAGCGGCGCCTGCCGCAGCTCATGCAATCGCAATCTGCCGGCGCAATCTTGCGGCGCCAGACCTGGTACATGGGCGCGCCGATGCGGTGGTATCGGCCGATGATGGGCGAGCGTCTCGGCCGGCTCTATCATCGCGGCCGCGCGCGCTGGACGGACGTGCGGGTGCACGAGTCGCTGCGCTTCGACGGCCCCACGGAAACGTTTGCCCAACCGTTCATTCACCTGAACAACCCGACGCTGGTCCACAAGCACCTCAAGACGCTGCGCTACGCCGAGCTCAAAGCGCGCGACTGGCTCGACCGCGGCAAGCCCGCGCAGATGTGGTTGATGCCGTTCGTGCACCTCGCAGCGTTTTTCAAGGACTATGTGCTGCGGCTGGCGTTCCTCGACGGCTGGCGCGGCTATGTCGTCTCGCAAGTCGCCGCGTCATATGCTGTCTACAAGCGCATGCGTTACTACGAGATGAAGCGGAATCCGGCGTCGCGCGAAACGGCGGCCCAACTGCTGCGCGGCTACGGCCTCGACCCGTGATGAGTCCTCGATGAGCACGAAGCACTATCTCTTGTACGGCTCGGAACGCTACGCGCTCGCGATCCTGCGTCCGCTGCAAGCTGCCATCAAAGCGCGCGGGGACGAGGCCGCATGGTTCTTCGACGGACCGGGCGGCGAGGAGCTGCAGCCCGGCGAGACTCTGCTGCCGTCGACCGATGCGGTGCGCGACTTCGCACCGATCACCGTGCTCACTTCCAGCAACGCCGTGCCGCACTTCTTTCCCGGCGTGAAGACCGAAGTCTTCCACGGCTTCGACGCCGGCAAGCCGCGACATATCTATATCCGCGGCTTCTTCGATCTGTACTGCACGACCGGGCCGCGCGACACGCGTGCGTTCGAGGCGAAGGCCCGCGAGCTGGGTCACTTTGCCGTGCACGAGACCGGCTGGCCGAAGCTCGATCCGTTCATGCGCGCACACGGCGCCAATCAGCCGCCGCCCGTCCGCGCCAAGCCGGCGATCCTCTATCACTCGACCTTCTCGCCGTCGTGGAGCGCCGCGCCGATCCTCTACGAGACGATCCGCGATCTGTCGCAGACCGGTCGCTGGCAGTGGATCGTGACACTGCATCCGAAGTCGGAGCGCGAAACGGTCGAGCGCTATCGCGCGCTGCAGGGCGAGCACTTGCGCTTCGCGACCGAGGACAACATCCTCGACCTGTTTCCGCAGGTCGACATGATGATCTCGGACACGTCCTCGGCGCTGAACGAGTTCCTGCTCACCTACAAGCCCGTGATCACATTCAAGAACCGCCGACCGGGCCCGCAGCTGATCGACATCGACAAGCCCGAGCTGCTGCTGCCGTCGATCGAGCGCGCACTGGCGCGGCCGCCGGACTTGATGGACGCTATTCGCCAGTACGCGGACTCGATTCATCCGTATCGCGACGGGCGCTCCAGCGAGCGCGTGCTCGATGCCGTCGACCAGTTCATCGCCGCGGGGGCGAGCAACCCGCGCCCGAAACCGCGCAACTGGTGGCGCAAGTTGAAGATCCGCCGGCGCATCCGTTACTGGGGCCGAGCATAGAGGCTTGCTGCATATGGCCGTAGAAATCAAAGTCCCGATCTCGCCCGGCGAGCTGGTCGACAAGATCACGATTCTCGAGATCAAGTCGGCGCGCATGACCGATCCGGCGAAGCTCGCCAACGTCCGCACCGAGCTCACGCTGCTGCAGGACACGTGGCGCGCGTCCGCTTACGCGTCGCACGACATCGCCTCGCAGTGGGCCGCGTTGCGCACGATCAACGAGAAGCTGTGGGACGTCGAAGATCTCATCCGCGACAAGGAACGGTCGCGCACGTTCGACCAGGAGTTCATCGAGCTCGCGCGCGCCGTCTACGTCACGAACGACGAGCGCGCCGCCGTCAAGCGCGACATCAACACGCGGCTCGGCTCGAAAATCGTCGAAGAGAAGAGCTACGCCAAGTACTGACGGTCACTGGCGGTGCAGCAGCGTCATCGCCGCGTAGACGGCGAAGCCGACGGTCAGCAACACGAGCCCGACAATGTCGAACATGCCGAGTGTGCCGGCCGCGCTCCCAGGCTCGCGTGCCGCAAGCGTGCGCTCGCGATTGATCAGGAAGATCGGCACCGTGACGCTGATCGCCACGACCGTTCCGAACAGCAAGTAGAGCCAGACGCCGCGCATGCCGAGGCGGCGTGCTTCCAGCACCATCCAGGTGAACACCGCGAGGCCGAAGAAGAAGATGTCCAGCGTCAGGAAGCGGCTGGCAGGATTGACTGCGGCATCCGTCCAGAACTGGACGTTCGCGCCGACGAAGCCGAGGGATAGATACGGCAAGCCGTTGCCCCACGTGCCGACGAACGCGAGTACCGCGATCAGACCGTAGGCGAAACACAGCGCTTTGCGTGAGATCGGCATCGCTTACTCCGCTTTTTTAGTTCTGAATCGCTGCAACTCGTCCCGGAGCCAAACTGCGCTAGGCGATGCGGCAGCGTTGCCGCACTTGACCGAGTACGGTTTGCCGCTGGCGCTGCTCGCGCTCGCACCAAGCTCGATGAAGCTCTCGGTGTTCGTAACCAAGCCCCTCTTCAAAAGGTACTCGTACTTCTGATTCAAGTGGCTCGCGGCACGTGCCGACGGATACCACGACCCGTTGCGTTGGAACTGGCAGCCCGACGACTCGAGGTACTGCAGCAGGTGAGAGATCTCCGTGCGCGTAGTCGCGTCGGGCTCTGCCGACCAGACGGGCAAGGCGAGCATAGCGAGCGATACTGCGAGCAGCCACTTCATCGTCGATAGCACCTAGCGCTTGCGAGTCCAGCGGATGTCTTCGCCTTCGCGTCGGTCGACGAAGGCGACGACCTTGCCCTGTGCATCGCGCACGAAGATGCGACGCGTGCGGGGCTGACCGGCGGCGAAGAATACGTCGCTCACCTCAGCGAGATACTGCGCTGGCTTGCGACCGCTGCGTTCCGCCGTC
>Ga0209382_10003161_pt1 | contig 23010 bp, 16 predicted proteins | sample SoiMetdeltSBSDD5_FD_187599 | JGI IMG/M metagenome (GOLD analysis project Ga0209382, IMG submission 187599) | Bulk soil microbial communities from a Populus tree surrounding site in Tennessee, USA - Soil MetaG P. deltoides SBSDD5 (SPAdes) (version 2) | ecosystem: Environmental > Terrestrial >...
TCCGGCGCTTGCCGTGCACGATCTCATTGATCCGCCGCGGTGGTACCCCGATGTCGACCGCCAGCTTGTGCTGGCTGATCTCCAGCGGTGCCAGGTACTCCTCGGCGAGGATCTCGCCCGGGTGAATGGGCGGCATCGGCGCTGGCGTTGGCATAACTTGCTCCGTTAGTGGTAGGCGACGATCACGACGTCTGTTGGCGCTAGTCGGAAGCACCTATGCCCACTCCTGAGGACGGCGGGAAGCTGGCGGCGAGTACTACAGCTACCCGGACCTGAAAGCAGCGCTGAGCAATCTCGGTCTCCTGCCTCCTGGTGGCATATCTGCCACATCTGACGTACCTGTTCAAGTGCACCTGACCACCTGCCTGTGGCACCACTCGCGCCACGAGCTCGACGCGCTCCGCGATCGCGTCGCCGCCGACGGCGGCCATCTGGCCTGAGACTGTCAGAACTGCACCTGACCAGGGCGTCCAGTCAGCGGAGCCCATCGCACGGATTCAACGTGAACGCCAGGCTTGGAGCAGTTCTTGCGGACCGTATGTGGCCTGGAGGCCGGCGCAGCTCACCCCGCTTCGTGAGACTGCGACGAGTGGGACGAGCTCGTCGGTGACAGCCGCCCGGTGCTTATGCAGTACGGCTAAGTCACGGCCGTCGAACGGGGCGGCCTCCAACCATTTGATCGAGCCCAGGAACAGTATGCGTTGAGCGACAGGCTGCCGATCGGCGCCCACCAGGTCGATCTCGACTACGTTGCTGCGAGTCCAGTAGCCGCCGATCGCTGGCGTGGCGGGCAGCCCACTGTCCGGCACGATGCGGGCGAGGGATTCGCGGACCACGGGCTCAATCGCGCGCCCTCGCCAACTTGTCCACTGTTGCTTGATCCGGGCGAGCGTCAGGTCTCCACGCATGCGTTCGACCTCCGCCATGTGAGGCTCAAGTAATGCGAGCCAGAAACGCAAATAGGGATCTGCCACCCGGTAGCGACGTTCCTTGGAGGGTCGCAATGAGATGGGCAGCTCGGCGGCTATTACCCGTTTGCTCGCCAGGAGCTCAACCGCTCGACTGAGGGTGGTATGTGCAATGCCGCCAGCCGCACTAGCAATGTTGGTGAAGGTCCGTTCCCCCGCCCCGATCGCACGCAGCACGTCCCTGCCCATCGCGTGCGGCGGAAACTCGGCGGCGAGAGAACGCTCGGCCGAGACCAGGAGGGCAGAGATTGGGTTATCTAGCGCGGTACGCAGGAACTCCCACATGGAGCCGCCCGGCGGCCACTCCCGGCAGATTAGCGGAAGTCCACCAGTAATCAGCGCCGCATCAAAAGCCTCGGCCGCTTCCAGGTCAAGCATCTCACTGATGTCGGCCGGATTGAGCGGTCCCACCACCATTTCCCGTCCACGCTGGTGGAAGGGTCGGTCGTAGCTGTTCAGCGCCTCCATCATGGACAGGTCCGAGCCTATCAGGAGCAGCAGTACCGGTTTTCGGCTAAACAGCCGGTCCCAGGCCCGCTGTAACATGCCCTCGAAGGCGTCGATACGGTCCATGAGGTAGGGAACCTCGTCGATCACAACCACACTCGGGACATCGTCGGGCAGCATTTCCGCCAGCAGCCTGAAAGCCGCGTTCCACTGGCCCGGTGTCTCCTCGGCGAAAAGACCGCGCTGCGGAAGGGTGGAGGTGGCCACGGCATCGAGCAACTCCGCGAGCTCAGCCTCCGCGGAGCCGCCGGCAGCGGTGAAGAACAGGTTGGGCACCTCGGCCCGCCGGAGAAACTCCTCGACCAGACTGGACTTGCCCACCCGCCGCCGCCCACGCATCAGAAGGCACTGGCCTGGCCGCGCCGAGCCAACGGCCGCCCCGACCCCGTCCAGCGCCTCCCGGAGGACGCGCAGCTCCCGATCCCGACCGATGAAACGGCGCACGGAGGACCCTTCCGCTCAGAGCGAGAGGCTATCGACCCAGATAGTACCATGAGAAAGAGTAGCGCAGCCGCTACCGTATAGACCCATCCGTAGCGGTCTGCTGTGGACAGCCGTAGCCAGGTGAACAGGTGGTGCACCGTGGTGTGCGACGGTCCGGCCGTGCCGTGCTCCCGCCGGACGGCGGCGGCGATCTTCAAGCGGGCCAACGAGGACAACGGCGAGGACGGCCGCGACTGGCTGACGAACTTCGACTTCGACCAGGACCACAACGTCGCGACCAACCGGGTCAACCGTACGGCGACGAGGACTGGCCCCCGGACACCGACGACCTCAAGGGCTACGAAGGCGTCGGCACCGACAGCTTCGGCTGGACCCGCCACATGGCCAGCGGCCGCCCCGACTCACCCAACTCCTACTGGTGGCAGCACGACTTCTTCGTCCACGACGAAACGGTCGACACCGCCAACACCACCGAGAACGGCCAATGGCTCCGCGGCCCCTGGTACACCGCAGCCAACGGCGGCTTCGAACCGGGCCGCAGCGCATTCTCGCCTACCGTTGGCCCGCCGCCCGCGTCTCAACCGGCTCGGGTTACCTTCGAGCCCGAGCGGCACGCTGCTTGTAGGAGTACGGTTCTTAGTAGTTGACTCCTGCAAGGGTACGGAGGCTGGTGTGTCGCTGCTGAAGCCGGTGGACGTGTTCGACCGCGATTGGGAGTGGGGCGAACTCGCCCGGTTCGTCGGCGACGACCAGCCCGGCGCGACCCTCGGCGTGGTCTCCGGGCGGCGCCGGCAGGGCAAGACGTTCCTGCTGGAGGCGGTGTGCGAGGCAACCGGCGGCTTCTACTTCGGCGCCACCGAGGCGATCCCGAAGCGGGAGGCACTGCGCCAGTTCGGCGCCGCCATCGCCGAACACACGGGCGTGTCGGGAACGCTGCGCTTTGAAGACTGGGAGCAGGCGGTCGACGCCGCGCTGGCGCTGGCCACCGACCAGCCCATCCCGGTCGTCCTGGACGAGTTCCCCTACCTCGCACGGGAGGCCGAGGAGCTCCCGTCGGTTCTGCAAAAGGCGTTCTCACCACGGCGGCCACAGCGCCGGGCGTCCAAAGCACGGCTGCTGTTGTGCGGCTCGTCGATCTCGTTCATGGGGAACCTGCTCGTGGGGGCGGCGCCGCTGCGCGGCCGGGCCGGGCTGGAGCTGGTCGTGCCGACCTTCGACTTCCGCTGCGCGGCCGACTTCTGGGGCATCGCCGACCATCGCCTGGCGGCGCTGGTGTATTTCGTGGTGGGCGGCACGCCCGCCTACCGGACCGAGTACCTGCGCGGCGCCGCCCCGGCCAGCGTCGAGGACTTCGACAGGTGGGTCGTCGAATACGTGCTCAACCCGGCCAGCCCGTTGTTCCGGGAGGCACGGGCGCTGCTCGCGGAGGACCCCAACCTGCGGGACACCGGCCTTTACCACACGGTGCTCGCAGCGGTAGCGGAAGGGAACGCGACGCGCGGCGGTATCGCCAACCGTATCGAACGGAAGGCGTCCGACATCTCGCACCACCTGACCGTCCTGGAGGACGCGGGCCTGCTGAAACCAGAACCCGACGCGTTTCGGGCCAACCGTTCCCAATACCGGGTCACCGAACCACTGGTGCGGTTCTACCACGCAATCATGCGTCCATACTGGTCGCAACTAGAGCGGGTGCGGCCTGGGCGGACCGAGCAGATCTGGGCGGCCTCCCAATCCCGGTTCCATAGCAACGTGGCCGGCCCCGCCTTTGAACACCTATGCCGGCTCTGGGCTGAGGACATGGCAGACCCCGAAACCTTCGACGGAACCGTGGGCAGGGTGTGTCACGGGGTGGTACACGACAAACAGGCACGGGCCGGGCACGAGGTCGACGCCGCCGTCTTCGACCCAGACGGAAACCTGCTCGCCATCGGCGAGGCGAAGTGGGGAGACGTCATGGGCATGGGGCACCTGGCTCACCTGGAGCAGACCGCCGGCCTACTCGCTGCCCGCGGCCAGCGATCTCGCGTGATCGTGTTGTTCAGCGGCACCGGATTCACACCCGAACTGAGAAACGCGGCGGCAACCAGCGGCAGCCGCATCCAACTCGTCGACCTGGAGCGGCTCTACACCGGAAGTTGACCATCCCCGCCGGCCGACTACGACGCTCGCCGGGCATGCGCCTTGATCGCCTTGTCCACGGTGGCCGTGGCCGTGCTGGTCGCCTCATCCGCCGCCGCGAGTGCGTCGGCTGTAGGGGCGCCATCGGATGCGATCGGACCGGTGACGTTCTCAGACCGCGAGTTCGTGCCGACGGCCGAACTGGGTCGGTGCCGTAGGACGGGCGGATGGATGCCGCCCGGCTGCTGGCCGCGCTGAAGGACCCGCGGCGGGGCTGGCAGGCGGTCGTCGTGGGGGAGGGCACCCGGTGGCCAAGGCGGCCGGTGGGCTGCGTACGGCGTGCAAGGCGGAGCGCAGCGGCCGGGCCACCGTGCGGCCGTACCTGTTCCGTGGTCGTGTCCGGTGGCGGTGTGTGACCGCAAGATGGAGGCCAGTCCGCGGGCGCACGCGATGTACTGCCGGTGCCCGGCCCGGACCCTGGCGCCGGGCTCACCGGCTCTGGCATCCCATCCGCCCGCGGTGTACCTGCGTGAGGACCCGGTGCGCGAGGCGGTCAACACCTGGCTCGGCCAGTTGTTCTCGCCGTTGATCTGCATGTTCGCTACCACGCCGCCGAGAACACGGCCGATGTGTGACCGTGCGGCCGGTGGGACGGGGTGAATAGTGCGCGTGTCCGAGGGGCTACCTCAGCGAGTATCTCAACGCGTGCGCAGCCAACGGCGGGCAAGCCCCCCGAAGGCGACGCACTGCAGCGACTCCTGCCCTGGAACCACGACCCGAACAACACCACCGCCAGCCCCGACACCGACCCACCAAAAATCACCGACACCGGCTAACCACAACCAACAATTGAACCACACCCGCCCCGGTCGCTCACCGGCCGGTCCTTCAACATGCCCTCCACGCCATCAGCGAATATTTACGCTCCGGCCGTGTCGTCAACGGTTAGTAGTTGTTGCGCGTTTGCAGGGTCACACGAATGCCTTGGTACGCAAGGCCAATGGTGGCTGGTTCGGGTGGGCATTGCGTGTGAGTATGCCGCGATGAGCGGCGAGACGGCGCCTGGCCCGAGGCGGCGGGTTCTGTCAATGCGCGTCCTTCGATTTGTCGCGTCGGTGGCCGTGCTGGTGCTGGTGATGGCGGCCGTGGTGGCGTTCCTGGTGGTCAAGGGGCCGCCGTCGGAGCAGGAGCTGCTCGAGCGGGCTGGCCTTACTGACAAGCTCGAACTTCGGATAGGGGTCAAGGATGATGTGCCTGGTGTCGCGCTGCGAGACGCCGACACAGGCCAGTTTTCCGGATTCGACATCGACATTGCGTACATGGTCGCCAGCGATCTCGGGTTCCGGCGTAGCCAGGTGCATTTCTACCCGATCGAGCCGGAGGACCGGTCGAAGATGCAGGCGCGGGACGGAAACCGGTTCGTGACGGTCGATCTGGTCGTCTCGACCTACAGCATCACCGAGGAGCGCGAGAAGCTGCCCAGGGTAACCTTCTCGGCGCCGTATCTGCTGACCGAGCAGTCCGTTGTCACGATCGAGGGTCACTCGACGGTGCAGTCGTTGGAGGACCTGCGTGGCGAGGCCGTGTGCACGCTCGGCACGTCCACGTCGCAGACCGCGGTCGCGAAGGCCGGCGCGAACGTGTTCGGTAAGAACCGCCTCAGCGAGTGCTTCACCGGGTTGCGCAGCGGCCAGTTCGAGGCGGTGACGACCGACGCCGCGATGCTCGCCGGGTTCGTCGCCACCGACCCTCTGCAACGGTTGCAGCACCACGACATCGGGCTGGAGGCCGTCGAGGCGTGGGGCATCAACACCGGCGGCAACGAGGACCTGCGCACGCTGGTGAACCTGTCGCTGTACCGGTCGCTGCACAACCCGAACGACCCGAGGTGGGAGGAGGCGTTCGACCGGAACCTACGTCACGAGCAGCCGGTCAACCTGCCACAGGAGATCGCCGAGGAGCACCAGCCTGACGTGGATCCGGTCCGCGTCCGGCAGTGGCCGTGGGACCGCGACAAGTTTCCGCCCGCCGAACCCGCCCAGCCGGCGCCGAGCACGTCGCGATGACCGGCGCCTCCGACGGCGCTCACCTGCGCAACCAGCAGTGGTTCCTGACGCTGATCCCGGCGTTTCCGCTCGTGCTGCTCGTGCTGCGGCTGTGGTACTTGAGCAAGCAGGACATGCCGACGATGTTGCTGCTCGTGCGGTACGTCAGCCCGCTCGGGCTGCTCAGCGCGCTGGTGATCACGCTGCTCTGGGTGCTGCCGGTCGTCGTCCTGGTGGGCCGGGGGCTCGGTGCGCTGCTGCTGGTGAGCGCCGCCAGCCGGGAGGACGCCATGCGGTCGTGGCTGGTGCGGGCGAGCCTGCGGATGCCTGACTGGGTGGTGCTCGTCGTCGTGGCGCTGGCGGCGCTGACCTGGCAGCTGCGGTTCCTGCCGGTGCTCGTCATGGTCACGCTGTCGATCTTCGGGCTGAGTGTGCGCGACCGGTACGGCTCGTACCGGTGGCAGGTGAGCGCGGCGTGTGTGGCGCTTCCGCTCGTCGTGGCCGCCGGCGTGTACACGTGGATCGGCCCGGCGGTCGTGGCCGCGTTCCGGCAGGGGGAGACCGTCACGGCGCTGCTGCTGCTCGTGCCGATCGGGCTCGCCCCGCTGCTGACCGGCCCGGTGCCGGCCAGGGTCGCCAGGCTCGTGACGCACTGGCCGGCCATGGTTGCGGCGCTGTTCGCACCGTTCCTGATTGGCGCGATCTTCCTACGCGCGCCGATCCTGCCGTCGATCGCGTTGGAGGTCCACGCGGCCGATACCGGCGACCCGGCGCGCGTCGTGCGCGGCCACGAGATCACCGTCGACGACCGCATGACGACCGTGCTGGACTCCGCGGGCATTGTGCAGTTCGTGCTCAACGACCGCATCGCGTCCAAGACGCTGTGCGCGGACTCCTGGGTCGTGCCGAGCAGTATGGTCGACGTGCACGGCTGGCCGGTCGAGCAGACTGCCCTGGAGTGGATCGCCCCGGCGCGCGGTCAGCAGCCGGCCGATCCGCGATGCCAGGGACGGCCCGACCCGGCCAGCTGAACGGGCTCAGCGGCGGCTGCCGCGCAGCCTGCCGGTCGACTCGCCGAGCGGATCGAGCGCGACGCAGATCGAGATGCGGTCGCCGGCGCCCCAGCGCCTCCTCGTCGTGGGGCACCGAGCAGGGCAGGCGGCGCACCCTGTTGGTCTGCCCCGCACCGGGGTTGTCAATGCAGTCGCCGGTGCGCAGCACGTCGAACGGGACTTCACCCTCGGTCGTGGCCCCGGGTCGTCCGGGGCGTCCGAGGTCAGGACCGCGCCCTGCTCGATCGCCTCAGAGCAGGCTCGACGTTCGAGGAGAGATCAACGACGGCAGTGGCAGCGGTCCCCGAACCGGCGAGAGCCTCGCCGAATCACCAGCCGAGACTCGCCCGACCGGACTGGGCAGCAGCGGGGGCACAACAGCGCTGATCACGGATGCGCTCACCGCGACCACCCCTGCCACGCAGGCAGGTGGTCAGGTGCACTTGAACACGAGTACGTCAGATGTGGCAGGTATGCCACCGGCGGGTGTCCGAGGGGGGACACCAACACGGCCCTGTGGCATACCTGCGCAATGCAGGTATCCATGCGAAGAGGCTACCAGACCTGGTATGCCTGTCGTGCTAGCCGCTTGAGCGGGCTTCTCCCACGTTTATCGATCGGGACGGACTCGCCGGGCTCGCCGCCAGTTGCCGGTGACGCAGAATGAGGCCGCCGACACCGGCTCGTGCACTCGGTCATGCTGGCCGAGCTCGTTAACTTCTCCGACGTGCGCGCCCCTGGTTGAGTACCTCTCTGATCGTGTTGAGCGAGACGTCGTGACGGTTGTACTTGTGGCGAAGGTAAGCGTGTACGAGTTCCGCTTGCCATCCGGGACGTTGCGCCAGCTCGAGGATGAGCTGCTGGGTGTTGGCGGAGGGTAGCCGTGTCGAGCGGCTGCCCTCCTTACTTCCCTTGCGCTTGTTGGACACCCGGTCCTCGTTCTGGATCGGGAAATACGGGCGCCTACCGGTGTCGTCGTCGTACATCATGGGCACCGCCCCCTCATGAACGACGCTAAGGACGGCGTTCATCGCAGGTCCATGACCGGTTTCCGGCAGTGGGCTGACGACGCGTTGGCGCGTCTATGCCCGAATCCGCCGTCGATGACCGCAGATGAGGCATGATCCACGATGCTGGGGAGTCACGCCGGGCTCGTTCCGGAGCCGTGCGTAGCTGGAGCCGCGGCTACCGGGGAAGGGACTCGTCGAGTAGGTGGCTGTCCGCATCGCCGTCGTTGATCCGTTGCCGCTGTTCCGGACTGGCGTCGCGACGGTCCTGGAGGCTTCCGGACATGAGGTGGACGCTCCGACTGAAGTCGTCGGGTGGGTTCGACGCCGGGCGAGCACCTTGGTGCTGCTGACCTTGCGGTCGGAACACGATTGGGTGCTGCTGGAGCAGTTGTGTGCGGTTGGTGGGGCCCAGCTCGTCATCGCGTTGCTGGATGACGAGTCACCGGTTGTCGGTGCTCGCGCGGTTCGGATCGGCGCGCGCTCCGTGCTTCCCCGTGACGTCAGCATGACGACCCTGTTGCGAACCGTGGAGGCGACGATCAGCGGGCAGGCGGTGATGCCCGCGTCGGTGGCGGCGACCCTGGCCGACGACCCTCGTGGCGGCGAACGCGCCCCGTCCGCCGAACAGTTGTCATGGCTGCGGCAACTAGCGAGCGGCACCACCGTGGCACAACTGGCGGAGCAGGCCGGTTACTCGGAGCGGGCGATGTTTCGTCTACTGCAGGCCCTGTATCGGCAGATGGGAGTGGCGACCAGGCTGCAGGCGATCATGCGTGCCAAGGAGGCCGGCTGGTTCTGATCGGGCTACCGGATGCCGAGCGCCGCTATGGCGGGCGCCAACTGGTTCGGCCGGCGGCCCGACTCGTCGAGCTTGTCGAGGATGAGCCTCATTCTCTTCACCAATGCAGGTGTTGGCGGGGTCAGGTCCCGTGCGGATCGGAACGCGTCGACGGCTTCGTCGAGCGCGCGCCGGTCGTCGAGGGACAACCCGCAGATGGCGAAGCCCTTGAAGTCCCAGGCGGCGAAGTCCCTCTCGTCGTATCGGATGCGATCGGTCGCCTCCTCGTACAGCTGCTCGAACCGCTTGTTCGCGGTGGCACGGTCGCGCCTCTGCCGATCCGCTAGGGCGTGCACTGCGAGCACGACGAGCGAGCGGCCCTCCCTCCGGTAGTGCTGTGCTCGCTCGATCACACGGCGGGCTTTTGTGACCTCGTTCCTCGCCAAGTGGACGAGGCACAGTGTGGTCCGCGCCTGGAGCAGCGTGATCGGGTCACACAGACGCAACGCCTCGTCTTCGGCCGCCGATGCTGCAGACTCCGCGGACTCGAGATCTCCTCGGTCGAAGACGACATCGGCGCGCCCGTCCATATAGGAGGCGTAGAGCCAGTCGTCGGGGCGCTCGGCGACGGCCTCGTGGGCGGCCCCGAGGAGCCGTTCCGCGTCGTCGGGCCGCTCCAGTTCCGCGAACCAGCGCGCCAACTTGAGCGCGATCGAGACTGTCCGGGACGTCGCGAAGCTCAATGCTCGGGGTGTGTCCGGATAGTCGGCCATTCTGGGGATCGCGAGCGCGTTCTCCGCGTTGCTGACGGCGGTGCCGTAGTCGCCACGCCGGCGATGGCAGTCGGCGATACCTTCCAGCGCGCCCATCCATACCATCGGGTCGTGCAGGCGAATGGCCTCGTCCCTAACGAGTTCGAAGTAGCCGAGCGCCTTGTGGGTGTCGTTCTTCTCCCAGTACATCGCCGCCAGGTTGCCCCGTATCCGCATCTTCGAGACGTCGTCCTGTCGCTTGTTCGCGATGTTCAGTGCTTTCCCAAAGGCATTGCTCGCTTTCGAGAACCTCCTATCAGAGGTGTAGATGTCGCCGAGGGCGTTCCAGTTGGCCATCGCGAGGTGGCTGTCGCGAAGCTTTCCTGTCACTTCCTTGCGTTCTTTGCGCAGCAGGTGAGCGCAGTTCCATTCTCGTAGCACACCATCGATCAGTTCGATGATGTTGTACGCGGCGGCGTGCTCTCCGGCACGCAACAGCGCTGTGAGCATCGCGAAGTGCACACGAAGATCCGCAGGGCTACGCGGATCGAGGTTCTGGAGGTCAGTCAACCGACCTACCGCGAGAACATACAGGGTGGCACGCGCACTGGCCTTCTTGCCTCTGAGGATCAGCTCACAGTCGTCAGACGGCACGAAATATTGGTCAGACCGCGTCCGATGGACGACCCGGCTGTCGACGAGTGCCCACAACGCCACATGGATGACGGTTGGGGAGAAAATTGCCTGACTCAAGTCATTGACAAGTTCGCATACGGCGTGCTCCGGGACCGGGGTGTCAAAAGCGGCAAGGGCTTCCAGCACGTGGCGCTGTGCCGGGCTCAGATAGTCGATGAGCAGGTTGGTGAGGAATATCGATATGTCTTCGCCGACCTGCTCGTCCAGTCTTTCGGTGAGCGCAGCGAGGTCGATCTCGCCGTTCGCCGCGACTATCGCGGCGAACGCCAGTTCCGCAAGCCGCGGGTTTCCCGCCAGCCTCTCGAAGAGCACCCGGCGGGAAACTTCCGGAAGGCTCCCGGGATCCATCCGTCTGTGCCGGTCCATGCTCGCGAGATATGTGGAATAGTGCTCGTCAGACATGCTTTCCATGATCTCGGAAGGTCGCGCCGACCAGGTGCGGTCATTTGGCGAGAACAGCATGCGCTGTGTGACCAGAAGTACCGTGACGAGATGCTCGCGGTAGGTCGCGAGCATCTCCAGCGCCTCATCGAGATCGCGGTCCACCTGTTCGGTGTCGGGGTCCAGCAGGTTCTCGGCAGAGTCGATCGAGACTACGACCCGGGTGTCGCCGAGTCGCTGCAGTTCCGACTCCAGCCGTACCAGTGGGGATCCACCACACCGGGACAGAACAGCGGACTCAGGTTCGAACTCGCCGGTCACGCAGTCGACGAGCGTCCGCACGTCGAGCGGAGTGGCGGCGTTCACCTCGTATGCCCGGATCCGTGACGGTGCCCAGTCGCCGGTCTCCTCCGACAGTTCCCCCAGTACGCTGTTGACCAGCGCCGTCTTTCCGATCCCACGTGTCCCACCTAGCGTGACGACGCCACCGGATCCGCTGGTCAGGGTGGTCCACAGCTTGGCTCTCTCGCCTCGTCGATCGACGAGCCCAATAGTGCCAGCTTGGATGTCCTGCTTTGGCATCGTGCGGGCGGCGGCGGCGCGGACCTGCCTCGGCCGCCTCTGGAGGTACGACTCCGCGGCGAGGGCAGCCAAGAGGAAGCACCACTCCTTCGCCTCGTCCGGGTCGTCCGTCCGCAGTTCTCTGCCGAGGTGCACGAGCCCGACACCGATCAGTGACAGCAGGCACTGACGGTCCCACTCGCGGCCCCAGCTTTGGCGGATCTGACGAGGACGTGCTCCGTGTATCGCGACACTGATCTTCTGGAACCGATCCGCGCTCGACGGCCCGTCGGGATTCACGAGGACGCTCGCGATTTCGTTTCGTGACGTCGTTCCGTACTCATCGAACTTGTCAAGTGCCAAAGCAACGAGCAGATGCATCGGGTCCCTCGCCAGGGGAGCCTGGTCGGAATACCGATCGCAGTCAATGAGGACATAGGAGTCGGCGTCCACCTCCGGCCTCACCGGCATGAGGACGTTGCGGCCACTGAGGTCGCCATGTGCCTTGCCGACGAGGAGGTCCTCGACGATCTCTTGCCCTTCGGGACCTGTGACGAGTCGGAAGGGATTGGGTAGCCGCCGGGGCCAGCCCTTCATCGCCACTAGGGGAGGTCTGGCGAAAAAACCGTGTCGGACCGCCCACGCCAGCACGTCATCCTGTCGCCTGCCCATGGTGCCTATTACGATGTCGGCGACCCTTCCGGGCTGCCTGCTAACGCGATTATCGTTCCACTCCGTCAACACCGAGTGGACAACGGTTGCGCAGTAATCGGGAAAGTCGGCCTTGTCGAATAGCTCACCCAGTTGTTGCGACGCGTCGAGGTTTCCGCTGGCGATGTGCAGGAAAACGGCGCTCCACTTGTCGAGCGAGATCGTCTCGTCCTCCACTTCGGCTATGTGCCGCCTACCGAAATCGCTGGGCTTGTGCAGAGGGCACGCGTCTCGGGAGGCCTGGCGGATGTTCGCGACCCTTGCCGCACCACCGGCGTTGAAGAACTTCAGTACTCGCTGGTCCGCGCCTCCGTCGTCCCGCTCGCGCACGACCCTGGCCACTGGTTCGCCGCTGCGCCCGTCGTCGAACCACTCACGGTGCCTCAGGGAGAACGTTTTCCCATCCAGCCAGACCATGAGAGCGGTCACCACGGCCTGAGGAAGGCGCTGAGCCCACCTCTCCCGGTCATGGAGTTGCCCCATGCCCGCCTCCCGAGGTCTCGGCGATGCACTACGGAGAATCTAGACTTCGAACGAGATCGATCGCATCGGTTCGGGACCACAAGTGAAGAAGGGTGTCATGGCTGACGGACTGTCTGACGAAGAGAAGGCCAGAAAAGACCTGCTCTGGGGCATGTACACCGATCTTCGCACACACGCACGGCATGCTGAGACGCTGCGGTCCAGCGTCGTGAACTTCATGATCGTCGTGGCGTCGGTCCTAATCGCCGTGATCGCCAACGACGGGCATGTCGCCGGGAACGAGCTCGCGCTGTGTCTGGTGATCGTCGTGGTCGGCGCGCTCGGGCTCGCGTTCGCGGCTTCCTACACGGAGTTGTATGAGCGCAACAGGTCGAGGGCCGTGCGAGTCCGCACAACCCTCGACGACATGTTCTTTGCAGGCGGCGAAACCATGACGTCCCTTCTCCGGGCGGCAGATCAGCAGCACGAGGTCGGTGTGCTCTACCGATGGAGCAGGCGGCTTACGGGTAGCACCCGGCGTTTCTGGTTCGTGTTGCCGAGCCTGGTTCTGGTGGCCGGCCTCGCGCTGACCGTCCTGGCACTTTGAATGGTGGCTGGCCACGAGTGGCAACTGAAGGAGCCGGTTCGGTCGCACTCGTCAGCAGGTCCAGGGTGGTCGACACGGAGCCGAAGGTGTCCGTTGTGGGCACCACGGCGTAGATCCGGCGGATGGCCCGGGCGTCCAGGGTCAGCGACTGCCCCTCCTCGTCGGTCAGCGTGACCTCAATGGTTCCAGCCGCGCTCTCGCGGACTCGATGGACGTCACCCCGGGCCGCGTGCTCGGGGTTGGCCATGGCCTGGGTTAACGGCTGCCCGATATGGCGTGCCAAGTGCGTCGAGTATTGCGGCCGGTGGCGAACGGGACGCCTCATTGACCGGTTCTGATCAGTCGCGCCCTTCGTCAGGGTGGGGACGGCGCGTGCCACCGCACGGCTCGCCGCCGCCTGGTGCACTCTGCCCTGCCGCTGCTGCCAGGCGGCGATCTCGGCAACCGGGCCCGCTACGATGGTGGCCAACTTCTCCTCGCCGCGCGCCCGGTCAGCACGCCGAGGGCGCCCAGCCGGCGGGCGGCCTGCCGCAAGTCCCGAGCTACGTATCCCAGGTCGACCGGCAGCACGCAGTGGGGGGTGCGGGCGCCGCGGTCATGGCGGATGGCGAGATCGGTCAGCGGTCCGGGGGAGTAGCCGTCGCTGCCGCGGCTGAGCACGGCCAGCACATCACCGGCGGCGTGGACGATCCCATTGACGTCCTCGTCGTCGCCGTCGCGGACCAGCCCGGTGGTACGGTCGGCCAGCTGCACGGCTTGTGCGAGCGCGGCACGTCGCTCGGCTGGGATGGGGCGGCCGTGTTGGTTGCGTTGCAGCGGACGCGGTGCCGGTGTGGTCGCCCACCGAGCCTCCAGCTTGGGCCAGATGAGATCGGGGGCGAGCGCGCTACCGGAGTAGCGGACTCGTTGACCGCTGGTGGTGCGGTCGCCGGTCCAGGACACGCTGTACCCGCGAATCCGGCCGGCCTCATCGCGGACGGTGCGTGGTTCGAGGTCCTCGCGGGCGAGCTCGGCGATGATCTGGCTGCCATCATGGCTGATGGCGGCGCAGTGACCGACCAGCCGCCGTAGCTCCTGCCGCGTGGTGCGTGGCCGGCCAAGCCGCGCGGCCTTCCCGCGTTCGGGCGGGGTCGGTGCGGGCGCCGCCGTCCTGTCTGCGCAGCGGTAGTGACCAATCCGAGTTCGCGTCCAGCTCCCGGCACGCTTCCCGCAGCTGCAGGTAGTCGCGGCAGGGGTGCACACGTTTGCCGGTGCGCTCGTCGACAAGGTGGCGACCAAGTGGATGTGGTCGTCGGCGTGCCGGACCGCGATCCACCGGCACCCCGCCTGATGGAGCCCGGTCGCGGTCATCAGCCGGTTCGCGACGTGCTGCCACTGCTCGTCGGCGAGCACCGGGTCGTCCGGGTGCAGCCGGACCGGGCAGTGCCACACGTACCCGGCCGCAACACCACCGCCTCGGCCCTCGGGTCGTACCGGTAGTGCCGCAACCACGCCGGCGCATCCCAGGGAGGCGCTGTCCCGAGCGCAGATACGTAGCCCCCTCCGCCGTGATCCGTGGCGGGTTCTGCACCGGCAAGCCAACCTGCCGGGCCGGATCGGTCATGGTCATGGTCATGGTGAGCGGCCCGCAGGTCGAAGTCGAACTCACCCGCCTCGAGCACCTCGCCATCGAGCTGTACCCAGGTGAGCTTGTCTGGTTGGTGCAACAATGGCGCGCCGTCCCAGGACGCCACCACCCGCGGGTTGCGGTGCTCCTCGAATCGGCCCGGTCCGAACAGGTACCTGAGCAGTCCGCCCGGCTGGTAACCGCGCAGCACCTTCGCGATCACGACGGGTCAGGGCAACAGCTCGGCGCGGACCCGGCGCAGCAGCTCGTCCGCGCCGCAACCCCAACCCGTAGCGAACGGGAAGGTGTCGCACCTGGGGACGTACCCTGTCCGCGAACGAAAACGCGTGGGTGGGACCAATGACTGACACCGCAACGGACGCTGCCGAGACTCCCGAGTCGCCGGCCCGTGGGGTCAGTCCGTATGCGGCTGGTGGTGGCGGCGTCACGTTGGAACGCCGGGTAGCTGCGGTCTACCTGGCTCGGTTGATTACCGGGTCGACGGCGGGCGAACTGGGTGAGCGCCGAGTCCAGCGCGTGGGCTTCCAGCAAGCGCCGGCGCATCCGGTCGACGACCTGGTCATCATCGCCACGCGCGACGATGGCACCGATCCGCTGGAGCTGAGCATCGCCGTCCGGCGCGCACCGGCCTTGATCACGAGCGAGAAGGACACCGAGAAGCTCTTCGGCAGGCTGATCGCCGAGCTGCGCCGCCGGCCGCCGGCCGGGGTGGAGAAGCGGTCCGCAATCTGCGTTGCCGGGCCACAGCGAGCCGCCCAGCAAGTACGCCAGCTCGCGGCGATTGCCCATGATCAGACGACCGCGGCGGGATTTGTCGATCTGGTGCGCACGCCAGGTCGTTTCGAGCGGGCGGTGGTCGACCGGCTCGGGCACCTGGTCAACTTGGTCGCGGCGAACCTGCCAGCGGAGGGCGCCGATGCGACCCCAGCTGCTGCCGAACTCGTCACCTGGCAGCTGCTCGCGCGGCTCGACGTGCTCATGCTGCGACTTGAGTCGCCGGACGAGACGGACTGGGACGACCTGCTCAACACGTTGGAGCCGTGGGCACGCGAGCCGACAGCGGGTGCGGCGGCGGCGCTTCGGGACCGCCTAGAGGCGCTCGCCGCCGCCTACATGCCGGTGGCTGCGGATGTCGACCTGGCGATGATCCGTCGCGATGCGCACGAGGTGCTTCATGTCGAGCGCCGACGACGGGAGGTTGCATGGGCGGAGTTGCGCCGACTCGACGCCGAGGCCCGCCATGCAGTCCGCCACACTGTGGGTGTCGACGCGACCGGCGAAGGCCTGCATCTGCCTCGCCCAAGGCCCGCTTCGGCGATTCGCCAGGAGCTGTGTCCTGGGCCGCCGGTGCTGCTCTCCGGTGAGTCCGGGGTGGGCAAGTCCGCGCTTGTGCTCGACGAACTTGCGCCCGCGGCGGCAGCCGATCTTGCTGACAACGACGCTGTGTTCCTGAACCTTCGGCAGCTGCCCAGGACCATGGTCGAGCTGCGGCATGCGCTTGGTGCGCCGCTGGACGATCTGCTGGGGGAGCTTTCGGCTCCCACTCGCGTGCTGGTGCTTGACGGTGCTGACGTCGTCATCGAACGCGACGACCAGATCCTTGAGCCGCTGCTGCGCGCCGCGATCGCTGCGGACGTCACCCCGTTGGTGATCTGTGCGACGGACGGTCGCGCTGCCGTCCACGCCGTGATGCAGAACGTGGCGGGCAGCGTCCGCCAGGTCGCCGTCGAGGGCCTGGACGACGCTGAGCTCGACGATGTTGTTCGGGCGTTTCCCCAGCTGCGACGGCTGGTTGACGTGCCGCGCGCCAAGGAATTGCTTCGCCGCCCTGCAGTGGTCGACCTCTTCGTCCGCTCCGGAAGCACCGGGCTCCCGCTCAGCGAGGCGGATGCCCTCGACATTGTGTGGACCAACCTCGTCCGCAACGCTGAGCGCACCATTCGCGGCCTGCCCGACGCCCGTGACCAGGTGATGTGCCAGCTGGCGATGCAGCAGCTGCGCCGAACCGACGCCGCGACGACGTCCTCCTCGCTCGACCCGGCCGCCGTCGCCGGCCTGCAACACGACGTGTTGCTTCGGCGCGCCGACCGGTGGCAGACCTTGCCGACGTTCGCGCATGACTTGCTCCGCACCTACGCAGTTGCACGCGTACTGCTTTCTTTCGACGACCCAGTCGCCGAGTTGATCGCGCGTGACGCGCCTCGCTGGGCGCTCCCAGCGGCGCGACTTGCCATTCAAGTCCTGCTCGCCGCACCCGATAACCCGGACTCTTCGCTCGCCGGCCGGTTCGCTCGGGTGCAGGCTGCGGTCGATCGGCTTGCCGAGGCAGGACACGGAAGTCGGTGGGCCGACCTGCCGACCGAGGCGCTGCTCACCTTGCCCAATGCCAAAGATATCCTGGCTGACGCCTGGCCGGCGCTCGTCGATGGAGAAGCGGCGGGGTTGCGGCGGCTGCTGCGGGTTATCCAGCAGCGCTACGGCGGTACCGGCATCATCGACCGGCTGATCGCCGAACCCGTGGTTGAGCTGCTCCTCGAACATGACTGGCCGTCGGACCTGCATAATCAGGTGAACGAGCTGCTCAGCGGGTGGCTGCGCGGTGTCCTCCTCGCTCGCGAGCCCGCCGGGCACCCGTTGCGCGTGCGGCTGCGCGAACGGCTCGTCGCACGTGTCGCGGCCGGCGACGAGCGGCTGGCCGACAACCGCCGTGAGCAGGCCGAGCGGCTCGCCGCCCGCACCCCAGAGGAGGTGACGGCGGATGAGGAACATGCCCGTAGGTGGCGCCCGCTCACGGCGCACTTCATCGACGGTCATCGAAGTCGCCGGCCGTATCGGGAGCTGCCGCGCGAACTCACTGAGGATGCGCTGCTCACGCAGCTGGCACTGCTCGGCGCTGACCTCGGTTCCGCTGGCGAGACGCTGCTGCGCCGAGTCGCCACCGACGGGCCGCAGCATCTGGCGCCGACCGTCGAGGAGGCCTTCACCGACTTCAGCCTCGCGTCCTACAACACATCGCTGCTGATTGAGCTCGTTGAGGCGTACTACGTCGACGACCGAGGCGACGACGGTTTCAGCCGGATGCACAACTACGGCATCCGCAAGCATCGCTTCCGTGGCCTGTTCACGCCGCACGCTGCGTACTACCGCGGCCCGTTTCTCGTGCTCTTCCGCACAAACCTGCGCGCAGGCGTGGCCTGCCTGAACCGGCTCCTCAACCACGCTGCCCATGCCCGCGTGCAGGTCCTCCGCCGACCATCCTGGGACGCCGATCCAAGACCGGAGGACGGTTACGTCACTGAACTTGACATTACCGGCGAACGCCGCCGGTACGTCGGCGACGCACACGTATGGATCTGGTACCGCGGCACCGGCGTCGGCCCATACCCGTGCATGAGCGCACTGCAAGCCCTGGAACGCGTCTGCGACGAATACCTGCAGGCGGGAACACCGCCAGCCGTGCTCGTGCGCCTGCTGCTTGAAGGCTGCGAGAACTTGGCCATGCCGGCGCTCGTCGTAGGCATGCTGGTGCGGCATCTCGAGAAGGTTGACACCGAGCTCGACCCGTTCCTGGCCGAGCCAGCGATCTGGCACCTCGAGTTCGCCCGCCTCCCGAACGAGTACTCGGGTCTGGCCGCCCGAACCGACGGCATCGTCGCGCCGGAACGACGCAACTGGACTCCGGGCGACGTGTCGATGCAGCTGGTTCTCGCCGCCAGTGCCGAGCGGAGGGATGCACTCCGAACGGTCGGAAGACGCCTCGTCGCACTCGCCACCGAACTCGAAGGCACGGACGCGGACAGCGAGGAACTGTCCGAGGAGCTGGCTCGAGTCCGCAGGTGGGCTGGAAGCCTGGACATCGACAGCTACTCGTTCACCCCCACCGAGGAGGGTATCCGCATCGAGCAGGTCGTCGACTCGGATGTGGAGGCCCGGCTCGCGCCGACGAACACCGACCTCGCCCGCGGCAACAACGTCATACGGATCATGAATCGCTACCCGTATCGATTCGACCACCTCGCCAAGCGAAGCGAGGTGACGCGCCGCGACCTGCTGGCCGACCTTGCCGTGGCCCGCGACTTGATCGACAACCCACCAATCCTGGTACCGTTTGGCGCCTCCGCCGCGCCCGCGGCGGTGGCCGCCGCCGCGCTGGAAGCCCGGTTCATCGACGGACTGGACGTACCCGACGATGATCTTGCCTGGTCGGCCCGCCTGCTGGTCGAACTCATGAACGCGTTCGCCGACCAGGGTGCATCCGATGAGGACTACTCGATCTTTGGCAAGGGGCCCGACCGTGCGGCGGCCCGGGCGCTCCCCCTGCTCACACTTCCCGCGGCCAGTACCCTCCGCGACCGGCTCGCGGATGACGGAATCGGCCCCGAGGCAGTCACCAAGGCCATGTCATGGATCGTCGAGCATGCCGCCAACGAGACGCGGCTGTTCCTCGCCCGCGGCTTTGACGCGCTCTGGCAGACCGAATGTGACACCACCAGCGGCGCATGCCACCATCCGACGGCCCTCGCGGTGATCGAAGACACCGCCCGAGACTGCCTCATCGGCCCCTGGGATCCGGCCCCGCAGCGCAATGGCCGGCTCCACATCGACGGCCCCGTCGCGATACAACTCGAAGCCGCCGAGCACGATCACGTGGACGTGCCTCGGCTGAACGCCGCCATCCGCGGCGCCGCCGCAGCAGCCAGCTCCACTGCGTGCTGCCGCGCTGATGCATCCACGTTGCTGGCCGCCGCCCTCGCCGCGCACCGAGCGGGCATGCGCGCGTCCGAGTATGGCGACCAGCACAGCGATAACGACGCCGCTGTGGCGGCGCGCGCCGTCCTGGACATCGCTGCAACCGGAGACAGAACGCTGCTGTTCACCCACATCGACGGCTACGCCGACCACCCACGGCTGCTAAGCGAGTTCCTCCACGCCCTTGTCGCAGCTGGCGAGGAGACGCAAACACGAGCCGCGGCCGCACGCCAGGCCTGGCCGGCAGTACTCGATCACATCATCAAACTCGTCACCTCCGGCACCTGCCCCCGCGACGACCACCAGTACGGCTATACGCCGCTCGCCGCCGCCATCCCGACCCCGTCATACGCCTCCGGCTATCTGCACCGCGAATACGAAGGAGCCCCGATCCCCTGGCCCGACCCAATCGCCCTCGCACCACAGATCGAACAGTGGCTGCCAATCGCCGCTGGCCACCGGGAAACCATCGACGCGCTCGCTCAACTCCTCGACCGCTTGCCGGCGGAACGGCAGGCAAGGATCGGGCTGGCGTGGATGGAGCAGCTGGTGATGGCCAACCCGGCCGTGATCGCCAACCGCAGCTTCATGCTCCCCAATTGGCTGCAACGCGTCGAACCGCACGCGACATCAGAGCCGCTCCGCACCGCATGGCACCGCATCGTCGACGCCCTCACCGTCGCGGGCGACGATCGCGTCGCCGCCCTGGCCGACTGAGTGCAGCCGCCAAGCCGAGCTGCTGCAGTTGCCGCCCCCGATGTAGTGGTCTTGACGTGACAGCTGCTGAGTGCCCGGCGGATTATTGATCTGAGGTTCGAAGGATGACAGGCTGTGGGCTGCCCCGGGTGTGGGGCCGCCGGGCACAAGCCGATTATGCAGTCCGAAGAGACTCCCGTTGCTGCCGAGCCACAGCAGAAACTTCACGAGGATGGTTGACTATTTGCGACCGCGCAACGCACGCGTGAAGTGGGCTGAATGGAGGGTCGCCTCAGCGATCGGAGTATGCACGGCGGCCGAGAGGCAAGGAATGAAGCTAGCGCGATACGAACGCCCGTAGCGCCGCCCGGTCGCGGAGAGCCAGTGACGCGCGGTATGGTAAATTCGACCGGCGGTTCAGCTCAGGCATGGTCGCAAGTAAAGGCCCGCCGTAGCTCAAGGGATAGAGCGCCCCCTTCGGAGGGGGGAGGTTGTGGGTTCGAGTCCCACCGGTGCTTCGAGGGGGCGCGCCTCACGGCAGCGCCCGCTCACCTTTGACCGCGCACGGCGAACAACTGCAACCAGACGACGAAACGCCGGGTGCGCTGGCTGAGCGCCATCCGGCGTTTGCGCTGGTCAGGAGCGGTAGCGGTGGGATTTTGAACCCACGGAGGGCTTGCACCCTCACGCGCTTTCGAGTTCCACTCTGCGGTGTACGCCGAGGTCCATGATAGGTCGTTACGCTGGGACGATTCCAGCCAGACCACCTATCTAGATAGCCCCGGAACACCAACGACTGAGACCCAAACTGAGACCCACCGCACCGGCTAGTGCCGCGTCACGCAACGTTGGCCAGGTACCCGGGCCGCCCCAGCGGCGTTGGTCCTCCACGATTACAGCGCCAACCTTCTGTGACGCGGCACTAGTCCCAGCCGGCTGAGGGCAAGCTATCCGCCAGAAACTCGCTCAACGGACTCTGCGGCAACTTCAGGCCGCGTTGCCCGTGACGTATCCCTATTCTCTACAGTCAGGCGCTTCTTGAAAGCTGAATTTCACGCTAGTGAGCGGCAGCGTGTCATCCACAAAGCGCAGATCCACGCGCCGATCCATATAGCCAGGCGCTACCCCATCCCAATGGGTCAGGTTGTTACCAGTCTTGTTCCAGTAGCTAAGGCCATCGGAGAATTGGAAGCGGTCAACGACCCAAAAGTACGCCACCTCCGGGCAATCGTTTTGCGAGCGCGAATTGTCTGAAGACGTGAGCATTGCGAGCGAGCACGGTGGAATAGCGCCCACAGTTAAGTAGTAGTAGTCTGTAAGATTGACGGGCGATTTCACAGGGTCTACACGTAGCCGCTCTACTATTAGGTGGCCGTAAATGGTTCGGTTGCTCGATTCTGTATGCGCACATCCAGGCCGTCGCTGCTGCGGTGTTCTGTCGGGACTTCCGCATCTCGCCACCAAGACACGCGCGCCGCGTATCTGCGATCGTGCTGTTCCTGCATCAGGGAATTAATCCGAACCTGACTGGCATTTGTTTGTTGCTGATCCCGATAGGTGCCTAGGGCAATAAAAACGGCAGGAACTGCAAAGGTCAGGGCGAGTAACGTGCTGACCGCTTGAACCCATGCTGCAGTTGTTGCTGATCCAGCATTGCACCCCTTCTCGACTAGGCCACCCCTTTGCGCTGCATGTGTGACTGGTATATAAATTCCACTTAAATTCCGCGCCCACCCATTCATTAAATCCCCACTTTAAGTCGAGCATCATACCCAATCGCTTCGCCTGCTACATCCTGCCATTGCTGAGTCGTGTGCATCAGCGATTGATGGTGCCGTGTCCGATCCTGAGGTTTCCGGGCTGCTGGCGGTGGCCGCGGTGCAAGGCCCTGGGCTGCTGGGATGGTTCGCTGCGCAGTGATCAGGGGCGGGATCACCCGGTTGCGGTGGTGTTGACGTTGTGCGCGGCGGCGGTGTTGGCCGGGATGCGCTCGTTCACCGCGATCGCCGGGTGGATCGCTGACCTGCCCGCCGAGTTGCTGGCCGGGTTGTACCTGGCGCCCACGCCGGCAGGGCCGTCAAAGACGACGCTGTGGCGGGTCCTGACCGGCGTCGACGCCGCTGCGGTCGATGCGGCGATCGGCTCCTGGCTGGCCGAGCAGGCCCGACATGCCACGGCCGCCGCAGCGCCTGACACCGACCCGGCCGACGGGGCAGACCACGCCGACGGTACACAGCAGAGCGATGGGCCATTGCTCGCGGTCGCGGTTGATGGCAAGACAGTGCGCGGCGCGGTCGCCGCCAACAGCGCCCCAGGTGCACCTGATGGCCGCGGCCACCCATGGTGGCCCACCTGCACCTAACCAGCAGCTGCACCTAATACGTATATTCCAACGCGGGAGGGTTGGGTGTATCTGGCCACGGTGATCGACTGCTACAGCAAGAAAGTCATCCGCTACGCGATGGGGCGGTCTCAACTCGTCAGTGCATTTTTGCTGGTTAGGTACTCGTTGAGGACTTCGGCTGGGGTGCGCCAGTTGAGGGTTTCTCGGGGGCGGCCGTTGAGTTGGGCGGCGACGGCGTCGAGGTCGGCTTGACTGTGGACGGAGAGGTCGGTGCTCTTGGGGAAGTACTGGCGGAGTAGTCGGTTGGTGTTCTCGTTGCTGCCGCATTGCCACGGCGAATGCGGGTCACAGAAAAAGATCGGGATGTTGGTCCTGAGGGTGAAACGGGCGTGGTCGGCCATTTCCACGCCTTGGTCGTGGGTGATGGATCTCCACAGCATGGCGGGGAGCTGCTGAACGCACTCGGCCAGCAGCAGGGAGACCCGATCGGCCCGGCGGT
>Ga0209382_10003162_pt1 | contig 23009 bp, 18 predicted proteins | sample SoiMetdeltSBSDD5_FD_187599 | JGI IMG/M metagenome (GOLD analysis project Ga0209382, IMG submission 187599) | Bulk soil microbial communities from a Populus tree surrounding site in Tennessee, USA - Soil MetaG P. deltoides SBSDD5 (SPAdes) (version 2) | ecosystem: Environmental > Terrestrial >...
ATGCGGTCGCCGCGACGGTCGCCGGCATGCCGGTGCTCGAGATGCGCAAGAGCTTCCCCTTCCGCTGGGTCCTGGTGCTGGCAGGCGGCTCGGCCGCCTGTTGACGGACTCAGCGGCTCGGCCGCCCCGTCAAGCGGCACGACGACGCGGTAGCCCTCCCTGTTAACGGCAGCCGCCGCGTGGCGTTCTGCTAGCGACGGTGCCGCTTTGGAACCGGGCCAGCCGGCCCCTCGTAGGAAGGGCCACCGGGGGGAACGAACATGGGCAGCCTCTTACGCAATCTGGTTCAGGGTGCACGTCTGCTGCGCAAGCAGCCCGGGTTCACCGGGCTCGCGGTGCTGGTGCTGGCGCTGGGCATCGGCGCCAACAGCGCCATGTTCAGCCTCGTCAACGCGCTGCTCTTCAAGCGGCTCGAAGTGAACGATCCCGAGGCGCTCGTCGGCTGCTACAGCCGGAGCGTCGTGCGACCCGACAGCTACCGCGCCTTCTCCTACGCCGAATACGCCGACGTGCGCGCGCACAACACGGTGTTCAGCGAGCTCCTCGCGCACAACCTCAGCATGGTCGGCCTCGGCGAGGGGGACTCCACCAAGCGCGTGTTCGCCGACACCGTCTCGTCGAACTACTTCGACACCTTCGCCGTCGCCATGTTCCGCGGCCGTTCGTTCACCGCCGCGGAGGAGAAGCCGGGCAGCGCCATCCCAGTGGTCATCGTCAGCCACCTGTTCTGGCGCCGCTCGCCCGAGCGCGACCTGCTCGGCAAGACGTTGCGGATCAACGGGCGCGAGCTCACGGTGGTGGGCGTCGCTCCACCCGGGTTCACCGGCACCTCGGCGATGGTGAGCCCCGCGCTGTACCTGCCGTTCGGCATGTACGAAGCGGTGATGAACGACTTCGACAGCGAGCGCCTCACCCTCGCCGATCCCCGCAACCGCAATCTCATCCTGGTGGGGCGGCTCCGTGCCGGGCTCGACGCGGAGACGGTCGACCGGCGGCTCGCCGCCATGGCGGCGCCGATGCAGCAGGGCGTGACGCGCGACGAGCAGCAGACCATGGTGGCGCGGAAGCTCTCCCGCGTGAGCATCTCCACGTCGCCGCAGACCGACGAAGGGCTGCGGGTGCCCTCGATCCTCCTGCTCTCGCTCTCGACGGTGGTGCTGCTCGTCGCCTCGCTGAACATCGCCAACATGATGCTGGCGCGGGGCGCCGCGCGGCGGCGCGAGATCGCCATCCGGCTCTCGCTCGGCGCTCGCCGCGGCAGCATCCTCGGCCAGCTCGTCGTCGAAGGGCTGCTATTGGCGCTGATCGGTGGTGCCGGCGGCTTGCTGGTGGCGGCGTGGAGCACCACCGTGCTGGCGCGCTCGCTCGCCCTGCTGGCGCCGTTCGACCTGGCGGTGAGCGCGGTGCCCGACGCGCGGGTGCTCGCCGCCACCGCCGGCTTCTGTCTCCTCTCCACGCTGCTCTTCGCCCTCGGGCCCGCGTGGAACCTGTCGCGTCCCGACGTCGCGGCCGATCTCAAGGCGGGCCAGCAGGAGGCGGGCCGCAAGGGCCGGCCGCGCCGCCTGCTGGCGCGCCGCAACCTGCTGGTCATGGGGCAGCTCGGCCTGTCGCTGATGCTGCTCTCGACGGCGGGGTTGTTCGTGCGCGGCTCGCTCAAGGCGGCGAGCGTCGATCCCGGCTTCCACCTCTCCAACGCCGCGATCGTCGAGATCGATCCGGGCCTGGCGGGGTACGACCCGGCACGGGGCCGGCTGCTCACGGAGCGGGTCGTCGAGCGCCTCCGCGCCCTGCCGGGGGTGGAGTCGGCGGCGGTCGCGGCCACGGTTCCGTTCGGGATGATCTCGCTCGGCCGCGACCTGCAGCGCGCCAGCGACCCGGCGAGCGACGCCGCCGACCCCGCCAAGCGGGCGGGGGTCGTCGCCAGCGACTACAACATCGTCAACGCCGACTACTTCGCCACCATGGGGATCCCGGTGGTGCGGGGCCGGACGTTCCGCGCCAGCGAGAGCGGCGAGGGCCCGGTGCGGGTGGCGATCCTCGACCGCCTCGCCGCCGAGAAGCTCTGGCCGCACGGCGACGCCGTCGGTCAGTCGATCCGCCTGCTCGGCAACGATTCGGGCCGCGAGGCGATCGAGGCGGAGGTGGTGGGTGTCGTCGGCGAGGTTCGTGAGCACCTGCTCGGCGAGCAGGCGAGCACGCACGTCTACGTGCCGTTCGGACCGGCCTACCAGTCGAACGTCAACGTGCACCTGCGGCTGGTGCCCGGAAGCGCGGCGACCCAGGCGCGTCTGCTGGCCGCGATCCCCGGCGAGGTGCGGGCCGTCGACGAGCGGCTCGCCGTGCTCACGCTGCGCACCATGCGCCAGCACTTCGAAGGCAGCTTCGACGTCTGGGTGATGCGCATCGCGTCGCGCATGTTCAGCCTCTTCGGGCTCGTCGCCATGCTGCTCGCCGCGGTGGGCCTCTACGGTGTGCGCGCCTTCTCGGTGGCGCGGCGGACGCGCGAGATCGGCATCCGGATGGCGGTCGGGGCGAGCGCGGGCGATGCGGTCCGCATGGTGCTGGGCGAGGGGTTGACGCTCACCGCCATCGGCGCCGGCGCCGGCTTGCTGCTGTCGCTCGCCGCGGGACAGGCGCTCGCCGGGATGCTGTACGAGGTGAGCGCCACCGACCCGGTGGTGCTGGGCGTGGCGGCCTCGCTGCTCGCCGGCGTCTCGCTGCTCGCTTGCTACGTGCCGGCGCGGCGGGCGGCGCGGATCGCGCCGATGGTCAGCCTGAGGAATGAGTGAGGTCGCGCACGGCGGGGAGCAACCCGAAGCCGTCCGCGGCGCGCACTGCCACGAGCACGGCGCGGGCCACCGCTTCCTCGGCGAGGACGCCGACCTGGTGCGGGTGCGCGCGTCGTTCGCCGCTCGACATCGCCACGACGAGGTCGCCGTCGTAGAGCGTGAGAGCCGGCGCCAGCGTGCGGTAGAGACCGCCGAAGGCCATCTGGCAGACCTTGAGCAGCGCCTGCTTGGGGAGCGCCGCGTCGGTGAGCACCGCCGCGAGCGTCGTGTTTCCATCCCAGGGATGGGCCGAGTCGGCCGGCAGCGACGCCATCACGCACCGCGCATCGAGCAGCTCGAGCGAGTCGGGGGCCGGGCGGCACCCCGCGACGATGCGGCCGCTCGCCGGATCGCACACGTCGCCCGCGGCGTTCACCGCCACGGCGGCCGCCACGGTGACGCCGCCCGGCACGGTCAGGCGCACGAAGCCGAACCCGCCCTTCATTCCCAGCGCGGGGCCGAGCGCCTTGCCGACGGTGGCGCCGGTGCCGGCGCCGACGCTGCCTACGGCGACCTCGCCGCGAGCGGCGGTCGTCAGCGCCTGCTCGGCGAGCGAGCGCCCCGGGCGCGCCGCGGGGTCGCCGAAGGCGAGGTCGAAGAGGATCGCGGTCGGCACCGTGGGGATGACGCCGACGGGCGTGCGGAAGCCGTGGCCGCGGTCGGCAAGCCACGCGACCACCGGATCGGCGGCGGCGAGGCCGAAGGCGCTGCCGCCCGCGAACACCAGCGCGTGCGCCCGTCCGGCCACGTGGTGTCCGGCGACGAGCGAGTCGAACTGCCGCGTGGCGGTGGCGCTGCCCCGCACCTCCGCCGCCGCGGTGGCCCCCTCCGGGCAGAGGACGACCGTGACGCCGGTCTTGCCGGCGTGGTCACTACCGTGCCCGATCGCGAAGCCGGGCATCACGAGGTCGGAGGCACTTTCGGGCAGCGGTGGGTAGGGCGGCATGCGGGGATTCTAGGGGTGACGCGGAACGGGGGAGGCTGGGCGTACAATCGCGAGGATGCCTCGGTTGCGGCCCATCCATGCGATCTTCGTCGTCGCCTTCTTCGTCGGCGCCGTGGTGCTCGCCGAGTGGGCGCTGGACACGCGCTCCCGCCGCTCCGAAAGCGAGCGCGTCACTCCCGGGCGCGACGGCACCGTGCGGGTGGACGTGGCGGCGATCGCCCCCGGCCAGGTGCGCTTCTACGACTTCCTGAACCCCGGCAATCAGGAGGTGCGCTTCCTCGTCGCCCGCGACCAGCGCGGCACCCTCCAGGTCGCCTTCGACGCCGCGGAGAACGACTTCAAGCGCAAGCTGGGCTTCCGGCAGGAAGGCGACTGGCTCGTCAACAACAAGTGCGACACCGCCCTGCGGCTCGAGGAGATCAACGCAGGCAAGAGCGGCTGCCGGCCGGCGCCGTTGCGCCACCGCGTCGACGGCAACACCCTGGTGCTCGCCGAAACCGACGTGCTCACCGGCTGGCGCTACTTCCACTAGTGCGCCTGCGCCTGCCGCCGCCGCCGTGGGTGGTGGCGCACCGCGGTGCATCCGCCGACCGCCTCGAGAACACCATCGACGCCTGCCTCCTGGCGGTGGAGATCGGGGCGCCGATGCTGGAGGTCGACGTGCAGCTCGCCGCCGACGGGGAGCTGGTCGTCTTCCACGACTGGACGCTCGAGCGGCTGGCCGGTGACGGCCGTGCCGTCGAGTCGCTGCCGAGTCGAGAGCTCGGCGCGATCGAGCTGACGGTGCCGGCGCGCCAGGGCGGCGAGGGCTCGTCGCCGCGGCGCGGCCACGCGCCCACCTTCGCCGAGCTGCTCGCGGCGCTGCCTGCCGACTTACCCCTCGACGTCGAGGTGAAGCGCCGCCACGCCGACCGTGGTCGCGTCGCGCACGCGGTGGCGCGGGCGGTCGCCGGGCGCGAGAACGCTCTCGTCTCGAGCTTCGACTGGGAGCAGCTCGCGGCGGTGCGCGAGCTCTGCCCCGACCAGCCGCTCGCGCCGATCGCCGATCGCGACGCCACCCCGCTGCTCGCAGCGGGCGACCGACTCGGAGCGTGGAGCCTGCACGCGCATCGGCGGCTCGCGACACCCGAGCTCGTGGCGGCGGCCGCGGCCGCCGGCCGACCGTTGCTCGTCTACACCGTCAACGAGGTGGAGGAGGCGCGCGCGCTGTTTTCCGCTGGAGTCGCCGGCGTGTTCACAGACCACCCGGCGCGAATCCTCGAGTCGCTGCCGGCGGCCGACACGCGACGACGGTCGACAGCTTCTGGACCTCTCTTTCCCCGGCGAGGGGAACGAGAGGCAGGGGGATAGGGGTGGCTGACCAACCCCAGGTGGCAGACCCAACCCAGACGGCCGACCAGCGCCAGTTGGCAGAGCAACCCCAGGTGGCCGACCAACCTTGCTGATCGCCGCGGTCGACCAGGGCTCGTCGTCCACCAAGGGCGCGCTCCTCGACGAGAACGGCAGCGTCCACGCTCGCGCCGAGGAGCCGGTCGAGGTCACGCGTGGGGGCGCCTCCATCACCCACGACCCCGCCCAGCTGCTGGAGTCCGTCGACGCCGTGCTCGCCCAGCTGTCGCGCGGACGCCGCCCCGACGGCGTCGCCCTCGCCTGCCAGCGCTCGACCTGCCTGCTCTGGGATCGCTCGACGGGCGCGCCGCTCACCCGTGCCCTGTCATGGCAGGACCTCTCGGCGCACGACCGCGTGGCCGCGCTCGGCCCGCACGCCGACGAGGTGGCGCGGCGCACGGGGCTGCGCCTGACAGCCCACTACGCGGGCGCCAAGCTCGCCCGCCTGCTCGACGACGATCCCACGGCGCGCCCCCGCGCCGAGCGCGGCGAGGTGGTGGCCGGCACGCTCGATGCCTTCCTCGTCCACGGCTTGACCGGCGAGCCGACGACCGAGCCCGGCCACGCCGGCCGCACCCTCCTCTATGCGCTCGCGGAGGATCGCTGGGACCCCGAGCTCGCCGACCTCTTCGGCGTTCCGCTCGCGGCGCTGCCGACCATCCTGCCGAGCGCGGCGCCACGCGGCACGCTGCGGCGCGGTCCACTCGCGGGCGTTCCGCTCGTCGCTCTGCTCGGCGACCAGCAGGCGGCGCTCGTCGGCGACGGGGGCAGCGGCGGCGACGGTCGAGTGGCGGTGGTCCACTTCGGGACGGGCGCCTTCGTGCTCACCGACACCGGAGCGACGCCACGTCTTCATGACGGTCTCCTCGCCGCCGTCACCTGGTCTCGAGCCGCGGCGGGTGGTGCGAACCTCCGCCGCTGCCAGCTCGAGGGGTCGGTGAACAGCGCCGGCAGCGCCGTCGACTGGGCGCTCCGCCTCGGCGGTCTCGGCACGTCCGAGCTGATCGCAGTGGGAGCCCAGGAGCTCGACCCCGAGCGGCTGCCGGCGTTCCTGCCCGCATTCCTCGGCGTCGGGGCACCCTGGTGGCGTGGTACCCCTGGGGCCGCCATCGCCGGCTTCGATCTCGCCGACGGCGCCGTCGAGCTTCTTGCGGCGGTGCTCGCGGGAGTGGCGCAGCGGGCGGTCGATTGTCTGGAGGCGTTCGCAGACGGCGGCCTGCCGCCGTCGATGGTGCGAGCGAGTGGCCGCCTCGCCACGCTGCCCGCACTAGCCGGTATGGTCTCCGACGCGTCGGGCCTGCCCGTGGAGGTGGTGGCGGAGGAGGAGGCGGGTCTGCGAGGCACCGCGCGCCTGGCAGCGGTCGCGCTCGGCGCGGCGGAGAGCGTCCTCGCCCGACCACCGGCCCTCGCAGCACGACGGCAGCCACGGTGGGGCGCCCCCCGCCGGGACCGCGTCCGCGAGCGCTGGCGTGCGTTCCTCGCCGCCGCCGCGGCGACCCCGGCCCCGAGGGGTGTCCCGGGCCGGCGAGACTAGCGGTACGAGGCCCTTCCCGGGGGTGGGCCAGGGAGGCCTATCCCCTTGTGTGATATACCTTGCCGCTGCTCCGGAGGCACGTATGCCCTCTGCCAACCTTGTCATTTACAGCGACGAGTACCAGGCGCTCGAGGAAGCGCTGCGCCGGCTGCGGCAGGAAGCCAACGCCAAGGCCGTGTTCCTCATCGACAAGAACGGTCAGCAGATAGCTTCCACCGGCGAGATCGAGAAGTTCGACACCACCTCCCTGGCATCCCTGACCGCCGGCAACGTGGCGGCCACGGACGGTCTGGCCAAGCTGATCGGCGAGCGGGAGTTCTCGGTGCTCTTCCACGAGGGGCAGCAGGACCACATCCACATCTCGATCGTCGGCCGGCGGGCCATCCTGCTGGTGATCTTCGACGACCGCTCCTCGCTCGGCCTGGTCCGCTTGCGGGTCAAGCGCGCCTCCGGCGACATGGAGAAGATCTTCGACACCATGGCCAAGAAGGGGGAAGCGGCGGAGCTCGGCGGCGAGGCGAGCCCCTTCTCCGAGATCACTGAAGAAGACATCGACGCCCTCTTCAGCGAGTAGCGTCATGGGCCCGCTAGAAGGAGCCACCCGCGGCACATGACGTTCATCAACTACGCCAGCAAGGAGATCAACTGCAAGATCGTCTACTACGGGCCTGGCCTGGGTGGGAAGACGACCAACCTGCAGTACATCTACAACAAGACCGCCCCTGACGCGAAGGGGAAGATGATCTCGCTGGCCACCGAGGCCGACCGCACGCTCTTCTTCGACTTCCTTCCGCTCGACCTCGGCACCATCCGCGGCTTCACCACTCGCTTTCACCTCTACACCGTTCCCGGGCAGGTCTTCTACGACGCCAGCCGCAAGCTGATTCTCAAGGGCGTCGACGGCGTCGTCTTCGTCGCCGACAGCCAGCGCGAGCGGATGGAAGCCAACATCGAGTCGATCCGCAACCTCGAGCAGAACCTGCGCGAGCACGGCCTCGACCTGAAGACGATCCCCTACGCGCTTCAGTTCAACAAGCGCGACCTGCCGACGTCGATGGCGGTCGACGAGCTCTACCGCACCCTCAACTTCAAGCGCGAGCCCACCTTCGAGGCCGTGGCGCCGCAGGGCGTGGGGGTCTTCGACACCCTGAAGGCGGTGGCGAAGCTGATCCTCATCGAGCTGCGCAAGCGCTGAGCGGGCACCCCGCCGAGAACCGAGAACCAGGATGGCCCTCGGAGCGACCATGAGCAAGCGGTGGCAGAAAGTCGAGATCGCCTGGCTGAAGAAGCACTCCGGTGACAAGTCGCTGGCGCAGCTCGCGCAGCGCCTCCACACCGACACCGCCACGGTCACCGCCAAGCTCGAGGAGCTGCGCGGCGCCGGCAAAGGCGCTCAGGCCGCCGCCCCCGACAGCGTCGAGCACTTCCAGGAGGGCCTGCAGGCGCTGTACGCCGGCGACTGGGAGCGCGCGGCGACGCTGCTCGAGTCGGTGACCGACGACTCCAGCCCCGAGATCTCGGGGCGCGCCCGCCAGTTCGCGGCCGTCGCCCGCCAGCGCCTCGCCGAGGCGCCGCCGGAAGACCCGTGGCTGCGCGCCGTCTTCGAGAAGAACCACGGGCGCTACGCCGAGGCGCTCGCCATCTGCGCCGACGGGGGGCGCAGCGAAAACGACGGCCGCTTTGCCTACCTGGCCGCGGTCCTGCACACTCTCGGGGGGGACCTCGAGGCCGGGCGCGCCCAGCTCGAGCGCGCCATCGCCCTCGACCCTCACAACCGGGCCCATGGCCTCCACGACCCCGACCTCCGCCCCCTCCGCGCCGAAGCCGGCGGCGAGTGAGGGGGGGAAACCCCGGGTCGGCTCGGTCGTCGCGCTCGGCGGCGGCAGCGGCCTCTCGGTCCTGCTGCGCGGGCTCAAGCACCACGTGGCCTCGGGCGAGCTGGCGTCGCTCACCGCCGTGGTCACCGTCGCCGACGACGGCGGCTCCTCGGGGCGGCTGCGCCGCGACTTCGCGATGCCGGCGCCGGGGGACATCCGGAGCTGCATCGTCGCGCTCGCCGACGACGAGGGTCTCCTCGCGAAGCTCTTCCAGTACCGCTTCGACGAGGGCCGCGAGCTGGCCGGCCATTCCTTCGGCAACCTCTTCCTGACCGCGCTCGCCGGCGTCACCGGTGACTTCTACCAGGCGATCGTCGAGACCGAGCACATCCTCTCGGTGCGCGGCCGCATCCTTCCCGCCACGCTCGGCAACGTCGACCTGCGCGGCGTCGGCGTCTCGGGAGCCGTGTACCAGGGGGAGTCCGCCATCGGCAGGAGCGGCGAGCGGCTCGCGGATCTGAGCCTCGTGCCCCCCGACCCGCCGGCCTTCCCGCGCGCGATCGAGGCGATCCGCGCTGCCGACCTGGTGGTACTCGGTCCGGGCTCGCTCTATACCTCGATCCTCCCCAACCTGATGATCCCCGGCATCCGCGACGCCGTGCGCGCGACCAAGGCGCGGGTGCTGCTGCTCATGAACCTGATGACGCAGCCGGGCGAGACCGACGACATGGACGCCGTCGCCCACCTCGAGGCGATCGAGCGCTGGGCGGGGCGCGACCTCGTCGACGCGGTGCTCGTCAACGCCACCGCTCCGCGGCTGCCGCTGCTCGACCTCTACGGCCGCGAGGGCGCGGCGCCGGTGCTCGTCGACGAGCACGAAATCGCCGACCATGGCGTGCAGGTGTGGGTAGAGGACCTGCTCGGCGAGGGCGAGCTCATCCGCCACGACTCCGACAAGCTGGCACGCGCCGTCCTCGCCCTCGCGCCTCCCTGGCGCGATCCCGCCGACGAGGCGGTGGTCGTCGCTACTCGCGCCGCGTTGCGCGAGCGGGGCACGCCATGAGCCCACCGGCCGTCGCCATCGTCCTCGCCGCCGGCAAGGGCACGCGCATGAAGTCGCGGCTCGCCAAGGTGCTGCACGAGGCGGCGGGCCGTCCGCTGCTCGCCTGGGTGCTCGACGTGGCGCGGGAAGCCGGCTGCGAACGGATCGTCTGCATCGTCGGCCACGGCGCCGAAGAGGTGCGCGCACGGTTCGCGGCGCCCGACGTGCGCTTCGTCCTGCAGGAGCAACAGCTCGGCACCGGGCACGCTCTGGCGCAGGCGGCGCCCGAGGTGCCAGGGGCGGCGACGCTGCTCGTGCTCTCGGGCGACGTGCCCCTCGTGCGGGCGAAGACGCTGCGGACGCTGCTCGCCGCTGCGGACGGAGGCGGCGGAGCCATGGCTGTCGCGGACCTCGACGAACCGGGAAGCCTGGGGCGGGTGATGGCGCGGGCGGACGATCGTCTCGACCGCATCGTCGAGGCCGCCGACGCGACGCCGGCGGAGCTCGCGGCGCGCACCGTCAACGCCGGCCTCTATGCCCTGCCGGCGCCGGTGGTGTTCGAGCGGTTGTCGCGCCTCGGGAGCCACAACGCGCAGGGCGAGCTCTACCTCACGGATGCGGTGACCGCGCTCGCCGCCGAGGGGAACGGAGTGGCTCTCGTGCGCCTCGCCGACCCGATGGAGGCGCTCGGCGTCAACACGAGGGCGGAGCTCGCCCAGGTGCACCGGCAGCTGGTGGACCGCAAGTTGCACGAGCTGATGGCCGCGGGTGTGACCGTGCTCGAGCCGCAACGCACTCGCGTCGACGGCGGAGCCCGCATCGGCCCCGACACCATGATCCACCCCGACGTCTCGATCCTCGGCGCCTGCGCGATCGGCGCCGGGTGCGTCCTGCACCAGGGAACCTGGCTGCGCGACACGACACTGGGCGACGGAGTCAGCGTCGAGCCCTACAGCGTGCTCGACGGCGCCGTCGTGGAGGCCGGTTGCAAGGTCGGGCCCTTCGCTCGCCTGCGGCCCGGTACGAGCCTGGGCCCGGGCGCGCGCGTGGGCAACTTCGTCGAGGTCAAGAACTCGCGGCTCGGTGCCGGGGCCAAGGCCAACCACCTCGCATACGTCGGCGATGCCACCGTCGGCGAGAAGGCCAACATCGGCGCCGGCGTCGTCACCTGCAACTACGACGGCGAGAAGAAGCACCCGACGACGATCGGCGCCGGCGCCTTCGTCGGCTCCGACACCATGCTGGTGGCGCCGGTGTCGGTGGGCGAAGGCGCCACCACCGCGGCCGGCTCGGTGATCACCAAAGACGTGCCCGACGGCGCCCTGGCGGTCGGGCGGACGCGGCAGCGCAACGTCGAGGGTTGGCATCAACGACGCAAGGGGAAGCGTTGAGCCTGGTTGGCGACGCGGCTGACCGGGACTACAGTAGGCCGAAGGAAAGGGGGTGACCGGGCCGGAAAGCAAACACACCATCAGGGGGAACTAGAGCGCCAGGTCCTGCCGTCGGCAGGAAGACGAGGTTGGAGGTTCCTCACCGCGAGGTGAGGCTAATCCCGGGAGACGATCCCGGGAGAAAATCGAAGCGATCGGCGGATGCCTCCCAGGAGCCACCTGACAGGAGCCCGCTCGCTCACGGATCTCAAAGCGGCCCGGCAACGCGCCGACAAAGGTCAGTGAGCGGCACCAACGGTCCCCGCGACCGTTGTTCTCGAGCGGCTCCCCCCCAAAAGACCCTCGAGCGGGCCAGCGAGTCACGAGACTGGTCCAGCGTCGATGCGCTTCGTGTGCCGGGCGGCCCTCGCTACCCGGTCTCCACCATTTGGTGTCAGGAGCTCCACCATGTGCGGAATCGTCGGCTACGTAGGACCCCGCGAAGTCGTACCCCTTCTCCTCGACGGTCTCAAGCGTCTCGAATACCGCGGCTACGACTCCGCCGGCGTGGCGGTGGTCAACGGTGAAGGGCTGCAGACGGCCCGCGCCGAGGGCAAGCTCGAGGAGCTGGTCAAGAAGGTCGGAGAGTCTCCGCTTCACGGCAGCTTCGGTCTCGGGCACACGCGCTGGGCCACTCACGGGCGCCCCTCGGAGCGCAACGCCCACCCCGTCGTCGACGCGCGCGGCCGCGTGGCGGTGATCCACAACGGCATCATCGAGAACTTCGCCGAGCTCAAGGCCGAGCTCAAGGCGGACGGCTGGGTGTTCTCGACCGACACCGACACCGAGGTGATCGCCAACCTCGTGTCCCGCGAGCTCGACCGCGGAGGCGACCTCTTCGCCGCCGTCGAGGCCGCTCGTGGCCGGCTCACCGGGCACTACGCCTTCGCCGTGTTGCGCGGCGATCGCGGCAGCGGCGACGGCGGGCGCGAGATCGTCGCCGCACGCCAGGGACCGCCACTGGTGCTCGGGTGCGGCGACGGGGAGCAGTTCCTCGCCTCCGACCCCACGGCGCTCGTCTCCTACACCCGTCGAGTGGTTTACCTCGAGAACGGCGACCTCGCCCGCATCGACGAGCGCGGGATGGAGATCCACGACCGCGCGGGGAATCTCGTCGAGCGCGCCGTGCGCCAGCTCTCTTGGGATCCGGGGCAGGCCGAAAAGGGTGTCTACAAGCACTTCATGATCAAAGAGATCCACGAGCAGCCCCGGGTCGTGCAGGAGACCTTCTCGGGGCGCGTGGACTTCGAGCGCGGGCGGGTCGAGCTCGAGGAGCTGGGCATCGCCCCGGAGCGGCTCGCGGGCATCGAGCGCCTCCATCTGCTCGCCTGCGGCACGTCCTGGCACGCGGCGCTCGTCGGCAAGTTCCTGCTCGAGGAGCTGGCGCGGCTGCCGGTGGAGGTCGACTACGGTTCCGAATACCGCTACCGCGACCCCATCGTCGACGACAAGGTGCTCGCAGTTGGCGTCTCGCAGTCGGGAGAGACGGCGGACACGCTCTCGGCGATGGAGGCGGCACGGGAGCGCGGCGCCTTGCTCGCCTGCATCTGCAACGTGCCCGGCAGTCAGGCCACCCGCATCAGCGAGGGGACTCTCATCACCCACGCCGGCCCCGAGATCGGCGTCGCCTCGACGAAGGCGTTCACGACCCAGCTCGTCGCCTTCTACCTGCTGGCCCTCTACCTGCGCCAGATCCGCAGCGAGCGTGGGCGCGGCGAGCCGATCGACCGCCGCCACCTGCAGAAGCTCTCGCACGTGCCGCAGGCGATCGAGGAGGCCCTCGAGCAGTCGCGTCGCATCGAGGAGCTGGCGCGGCGCTTCTTCCGCGCCGGCGACTTCCTCTACCTCGGGCGCGGCATCAACTACCCGATCGCGCTCGAGGGCGCCCTCAAGCTCAAGGAGATCTCCTACATCCACGCCGAGGGCTATCCCGCAGGGGAGATGAAACACGGGCCCATCGCGCTCATCGACGAGGACCTGCCGGTGGTGGCGGTGGCGACGGGCGACCGCGTCTTCGACAAGATGCTGTCGAACCTGCAGGAGGTCAAGGCGCGCGACGGCAAGACCATTGTCGTCACCGACCGCCCGGATGCCGTCGGCGATGTCGCCGACGAGGTGCTGCGGGTGCCGTCCGTCGGCGAGCTCTTGCAGCCGATCGTCAACGTGGTGCCGCTGCAGCTCCTGGCCTACTACACCGGGGTCCGGCGGGGCGCCGACGTCGACCAGCCGCGCAACCTGGCGAAGAGCGTCACCGTCGAGTAGCGAGGCGGCGGCCGGGTCAGGCGCCCGGCGTGACGCTGACCCGTCGGCTCAGTCCCTGACCCGGCCGTGTGGCTGCAGCGGATCGTCAAGCTCTGACGCTGCAGCGGGTTGTCCGTCCGCTCCGGTCTGGCACGCGACTTGGCAGTCCGTGTCGAAAACCCGGCCGGCCGGAGCCGGCCCCCACACGAGGAGAGTGATCATGCGGCGAGGGTTCTTCGTCCTCGGTCTGGTTGCCGCGGTGCTCGCGACGGTGTGCTTGGCGTCCCCCGCGCAGGCGCAGGGCAGGATTCGCGTCGGCGACGAAGAGGCGTACCGCGCCGCCACGCCACGCGCCTACCCGCTCGGCGGCCCCGACCGGCCGGCGAGCTGGTCGGAGACGATCGTCTCCCCGGGCGCCAACTTCGTGCGGGTCCACTTCGACCGCTTCGACATCCCAGACGGCGACTTCGTCACCGTGTCGAGCCCCGACGGCTCCGACTACTGGACCTACACCGGCCGTGGCCCGCGGGGCACCGGCGAGTTCTGGGCCTTCATCGTCGAGTCCGACACCGCCGTCGTCGAGCTGCACAGCGGGCCGCGGGCCAAGGGGCGTGCCGGCCGCTACGGCGTGTCGATCGACCGCATCGCCCGTGGAGACGTGCCGCTCGACGAGGAGGGCTTCCCGATCGAGAAGGTGATCTGCGGCACCAACGGCCGCGAGAACGTCGCCTGCCACCCCGAGGTCAACGTGCGGCCGGTGGCGCGTCTCTCGTTCCAGAGCGGCGGCTCGAGCTTCGTCTGCACCGGCTGGCTCGTCGCCGGCTCGAACAACAGCACGATGATGACCAACAATCACTGCTTCACGACGCAGTCCGAGGTCAACACCGTCCAGGCGCGCTTCAACTACCAGCGCACGACCTGCACCGGAACGACCACCGCGACGACGACGACCTACGCCGGCGGCACCTTCCTGCGGACCAACTCGGTCAACAGCCTCGACTACACGCTGTTCACCCTGCAGGGGAACCCCGAGGCCACCTGGGGCGAATACACCGCCACCAGCAAGAACCCGAGCGCCGGGCTCACCCTCAACTTCCCGCAGCACAGCGGCGGCAACCTCAAGACGATCGCCTTCTGGAAGGACTCCGCGCACACCCTGCGCTGCAACGCGACGGCGGCGAACCAGAGCATCGGCGGCGCCGCCGCCGGCAGCCAGCTCACCTACAGCTGCGACAGCGAGGGCGGCGCCTCCGGCTCGCCGATCATCGACGCCGGCACCGGGCGCGTCATCGGCATCCACCACTTCGGTGGCGTCTCCTCGAACCCCTGCCTCAACTCGGCGACGCAGATGAGGCAGATCTGCCCGAACGCGGGCTCGCTGATCTCCTGCGCGACGAACTAGGTTGGTCTGCCACCCCCAAACCCCCCTGCCCCCCTTCCCCCTCGCCGGGGGAAGGGGGTCCGGAGTCCACAGGGCATTCGCCGCGACTGAGCTCCTCTTCGTCGGCTCCCGGGAGCTTCCCGAGAAGAGCTGCGTTAGTCCTGCGACTCCTTCCCCGCCCCCTTCCCCCTTGCCGGGGACGGGGTTCCGATGGGAGCCACTGTCTCACCAGGGAGTGGCCGTGCCGTCGCCGCGCCGCCACACCTCGTAGTCCTGCCAGAGCTCGAAGTGGTCCCAGCTCCAGGCCGCGCGCTCGAGGCTGCTCGCGCGGAGCATTCGTTGGTTCCAGTTCGATGCCGGATAGCAGAAGCTGCCATCGAGCTGCACGGCGACTGACCAGAGGAGGGCCCCGGCGAGCGCCCACTTCCACGCGCCGCCGAGCGAGCGCCAGACGAGCGCGGCGCCGAGGGCGAGGATGGGCAGGACGTCGACGAGATAACGCGGACCGAACGACCAGCCTCCGGCCCACTGGTAGTAGGCGCCGCTCAGGACCCCGTGCAGGATCGCGGCGATGCCGAAGATGCCGAGTCCGGTGCCGCTGGGCTTCCACGCGCAGCGCACGAGCCCGTAGATGCCGAGCAGCGCGATGGGCGTGAAGACGAGCAAGCCGCGGTTGGGGCTCACCAGCAGGCCCGCCAGCCCGAGCGGCGCGCGCCGGAGATCGACGGCGCCCTTCATCAGTCCGTATGCGCCGAGGAAGTTGTCGAAGTAGCGCTGGTTGTAGAGCGCGGTCGCGAGCAGCGGCGGCACTGCGCCGGAGAGCAGCCAGGCGAGCTCCACGGCGGCGGTGCGAAGCGGGGAGCGGAGCGCAACCCAGGCGACCGCGGCAGCGAGCATCAGCGCGGCGCTCGGGCGGGTCATCGCACCGACGCCGAAGACGAGGCCGGCGGCGGCGAGCGTCCACGACGGCCGATCGGGGTGCCCGAGGAGCAGGAGACCCGCGGCGATCGCCAGGGCGACGACGCCGTGCTGCCAGAGCATCTGGCTCGCGGTCGCCCAGATCGAGGTGCCGAGCCCGAGGCCGAGGCCTATCCACATGGCACCCGACGGTGAGGCAAGGCGGCGAGCCGCCAGGTAGGTGACCACAACGGAAGCGGCGGCGATCACCGCGGCTGCCACCTTCTCGAGCCCCTCGCTCGCCGCCAACAGCTCGGCGTCGTCGGCGCGCCCGGTGGCTTTCAGCCAGTGGTACGGGGCCACGAAGAGCGGGAGGGCGACGAGGCCGGTACCCGGTGGATACAGGGAGACCGTGCTGCCGCCGACCTCGCGGGTGTACCAGGGCTTGACGATCCCGGCGGCGGCGAGGTCGTCGACGAACGGGTCGAGGGTCAGCGTGCCGTGGGCGAGGACGGCGAACGGCAGCAGCCGGTTGGGGATGGTGTCGCCGCCCTGCCGGAGGGGAAGAGTCCGGCCGTTGATCAGGTAGGCAACGAGGCAGAAGACGAAGAGCCCCGCGGCGACGAGGACGCGAGGGCCCCATCCGCCGCCAACAGGCGGCGGGTCCTGCTTTCCCCGCTGCCGGCGTTTGCGCTTGCTGGCGGCCATCGCTCGTGTGGGAAACGCGGGCGAAAGCTACGTGCCCCCATGCCCGGCGTCAAGCGGGCAAGGGCCTCTCGTCGCGTAGCATCGCCGCGCCATGGGCGTGTGGACGGAGCGGGACTCGGCGCACTTCCTCGACGTGGGTCGGTACTACGTGCCGCACCGCGAGCGACAGATCGAGCTGGTGACCGCCCTCGTTCCACGGCCGAGCGAGGCGCGCCAGGTCATCGACCTGAGCTGCGGAGAGGGGCTCCTCGCCGAGGCGGTGCTGGCGGCGCAGCCGGAGGCCACGGCGCTCGGGCTCGACGGGTCGCCGACGATGCGGCGGGCGGCAGAGCGGCGGCTCGAGCGGTTCGGCGCGCGCTTCGCCACCGCGCCCTGCGACGTCCACGCGCTCGAGCTGCCGGCCGTTGCACCGCTGCGAGGGATCGTCGCCTCGCTGGCGCTCCATCACGTCGACCATGCCGCAAAGCCGGATCTCTATCGGCAGCTCCACGACGCACTGGCCCCTGGCGGCGCGCTGGTGATCGCCGACCTCTACAGACCGGCGAGCGCCGGGGCGTGGGAGGCGGCGGCGACCGGATGGGATGCGGCGGTGCGCGCGAACGACACGGCGGCAGGGATGGGAGGAGCCGTCTGGCGGCGTTTCCAGGACGACCGTTGGAACTGGTTCCGCTACCCGGACGACTACGACCAGCCGGCGCCGCTCGCCGACGAGCTCGCCTGGCTCGGCAGCGCCGGATTCACCGCCGTCGACGTCTACTGGGCGGACTGCGGCCACGCCGTCTACGGCGGCACGCGCGGCTGAGCCGATTCCCTTCGCGACCGGTACGCCACCCGCTCGCGCGATGGATCCGGCCCGTACCGGGCCGCCCCTGATACCCTCGCGACGATGACCGCCGGGCCCTCGACGACTGCCACCGAGACCCTCGCGCGCGAGCTCAACGCCGAGCAGCTCGCCGCCGCCACCCATGGCGAGGGTCCGCAGCTGGTGATCGCCGGCGCCGGCTCCGGAAAGACGCGGGTCATCACCTACCGCATCGCCTGGCTGGTGCGCGAGCGCGGCATCGACGCCTCGCGGATCGCCGCGGTCACCTTCACCAACAAGGCGGCCGGCGAGATGCGCGAGCGGGTGGAGCGCCTGCTCGGCACCGACTCGCTCGGCGGCTTCGTCGGCACCTTCCACCGCTTCTCGCTCGGGCTCCTGCGCCGCTACGCCGACCGCGCAGGGCTGCCGCGCGACTTCGCGATCTTCGACGGTGGCGATCAGATCAACCTCGTCAAGCAGGCCCTCGAGCTCGAGGGGCTGTCGGAGACGCAATACCCGCCGCGCAGCATGCTGGCGACGATCTCCAGCGCCAAGAACCGCATGCTCGACACGGCGGCCTTCGAGGCGCGGGCGCAGGACTTCTACAGCCGCAGCGCGGCGCGGGTCTACCGGCGCTACCAGGGCCTGCTGGCGCAGGCCGGCGCTGTCGACTTCGACGACATGCTCTTCTGGGCGGTACGCATCCTCGGCGGCAACCAGAAGATCCTCGAGAGCTGGCGCGAGCGGCTGACCTACCTGCTCGTCGACGAGTTCCAGGACACCAACGCGGTGCAGATGGAGCTCGTGCGCCTGCTCGCCGGGCCCATCGGCAACCTGACCGCGGTGGGCGACGAGGATCAGGGCATCTACCGCTGGCGCGGCGCCGAGCTCGACAACATCCTCAACTTCGAGAAGCACTTCCCGGGCGCCACCGTGCGCAAGCTCGAGCGCAATTACCGCTCGACGCAGAACATCCTCGACGCCGCCGGCGCGGTGGTGGCCAACAACTCCTCGCGGCGCGGCAAGCGGCTCTGGACCGACGCCGGCCGCGGCGAGCTGGTGCGCGTCTACAAGGCGCAGGACGAAGGGGATGAGGCGTCGTGGGTGGTGCGCACGCTGGTCGAGCTCCAAAGCGGCCGACCGCTCAGCGATCTCGCCATCCTCGTGCGCACCCACGCACAGACGCGCGTGCTCGAGGAGGAGCTGCTCCGCCGCGAGATCCCCTACAGCCTCGTCGGCGGCGTGCGGTTCTACGAGCGCGCGGAGATCAAAGACGTCATCGCCTACCTGCGCGTCTTGCGCAATCCGCGCGACGCCTATTCGCTCGAGCGCATCGTCAACCAGCCGCCGCGCGGCGTCGGCGCCGGCACGCTGGCGACGCTGCGGCAGCAGGCCGCCGAGCTCGGCGTCACGCCTTGGGACGCACTGCAGCAGGACCAGGTCCTCGAGGATTTCCCGGCGCGCGGAGCGAAGGCGCTGCGCGGCTTCCGCGAGCTCATCCTGGCCCTCCAGCGCGAGGCGGAGACGTTGGTGCTCCCCGAGCTGCTGCGCCGGCTCCTCGATGCGACCGGCTACCTCGAGATGTACGACAAGGGGGACCCCGAGAGCGAGGCGCGTCTCGAGAACCTTGAGGAGTTCCTCTCCGCGGCGCAGGAATTCGCGGAGCAGACGCCGGGCGTGGCGCCGCTCGAGAGCCTGACGGCATTTCTCGACCACGTCTCGCTGACGAGCGACATCGACTCCTGGGAAGGGGGCGGCGGGCTGGCGCTCATGACGCTACACAGCGCGAAGGGGCTCGAGTTCCCGCTCGTCGTCGTCGCCGGGCTCGAGGAGGGGGTGCTGCCGCACTTCAACTCGCAGGGGAAGCTCGAGGACCTCGAGGAGGAGCGCCGGCTCCTCTACGTCGGGATGACGCGCGCCAAGGAACGGCTGATGCTCTCCTGCTGCCGTCGGCGGCGCGTCGCCGGACGCTGGCAGGACCAGCTCGAGTCGCGTTTCCTCGCCGAGGTTCCCGAGGGCCTCGTCGACGTCGAGGAGAGCGCCGAGCGCTTCGTCGACGAGCGGGCATGGGGGGTCTACAGCTTCTTCGACAAACCGACGCCCCGGTCCTGGGGCTCTGGTGCGGGGCCCGACGGTGCCGAGACCTCGCGCACTCCGGGTACGGCGTCGCGGCCGGCGCCGACGAGCGGGCCGCCGCGTCTCGCGCAAAGCCCTGGCAGGTCCCCCGCGCCGATGCCCCCCCACGGCGCGGGACGTCCCGGAACGGTCGCGCGTCCAGCGGCCGCCACGCCTGGCCGTGCCGACGCGGTGGGAGCGGGCGGCCTGCGGCGGGGCACCCGGGTGCAGCACCCGACGCTCGGCCAGGGAGTCGTGATGGACATCGAGGGCTCCGGGCCGACCGGCCGCATCACCGTCTACTTCGAGCGCTTCGGCAAGCGGAAGCTCGTGGCGCAGTTCGCCAAGCTCGAGCCGACGTAGGACGCGATCTCAGCCATTGGTCTGCAGGCAAGTGTCCATGCATTCGACGCACGCGTTGGCGCCGCGGTACTTCTCGTAGTCGCGGACCGCACAGCCGCAGACGCGGAAGTGCTCGCACGACGAGCACGACGTGGCGCACGCGGAGCACTGGCTCGTGCCGACGTCGGTGAACACGAATGCTCGTCGTCGGTCTCGGGGTCGTAACCGGCACAGGCACTCGTGTCCACTTCGGCGTCTGGAGGCGGCGTAGATGTCGGTGTCGGGACGGCGATGTCGACGCTCCCATGGTCTCGGTGAGCATCACCGCTACGTCCGTGGCGGTGTCGTCGTCGGCGGCCTCCTCGACGGTTTCGGCGGGCTCGTCCGGCTCCTCCCTGGGTGCGCACGCAAGACAACCGAATGCCAGGGCGCAGGCCGCCAACAACGCGAGGCGGTCCATGGGCACGAGGCTCCTTCGGGGCGGGCAGCTGGTCGGAGGTGGCATAGTCTCGCACGGCCTCGTTCGATAGCCTGGCCGGCAACATGCACTTCGAACCGTCGCACCGTGCGCGCGATCACCAGCAGCGCGTCTCGCGCTTCATCAGCGAGCGGCTCGCTCCAATCGAGCGCGCCTACCACGAAGAGATCGCCGCCGGCCGCCACGGCGGCGACTGGCGGCTCTGGCGACAGCCGGAGATCATGCGCGAGCTCCGGGCGCAGGCGAAGACGGAGGGTCTCTGGAACCTCTTCCTCCCCGATGCCGAGCTCGGTGCCGGCCTCTCGACGCTCGACTACGCGCCCGTCGCCGAGGCGACCGGCCACAGCCTCCTCGCGCCCGAGGTCTTCAACTGCCAGGCGCCCGACAGCGGCAACATGGAAGTGCTCTGGAAGTACGGCACCGCCGACCAGAAGGAGCGATGGCTCACGCCGTTGCTCGCCGGCGACATCCGCTCGGTGATTTGCATGACCGAGCCCGACGCCGCCTCGTCCGACGCCACGAACCTGCAGGCGACGATCGTCGCCGAGGGCGACGAGGTGGTCGTCGACGGGCGCAAGTGGTGGACGACCAACCTCGGTCATCCCGACGCGCGCCTCGCCATCTTCATGGGGCGGACGCCTGACGAGGCGAAAGACCGACACCACCAGCACTCGATGGTCCTGGTGCCTCTCGACGCGCCGGGCGTGACGATCGACCGCATGCTGCCGGTCTTCGGCGACTTCGACGAGCCCTCGGGGCACGGCGAGGTGACCTTCCGAGGCGTGCGCGTGCCGCGCGGCAACGTGATCGGCGGCCTCGGCATGGGCTTCGAGATCGCGCAGGGGCGTCTGGGCCCGGGGCGCATCCACCACTGCATGCGTTGCATCGGCGCCGCCGAGGCCGCGCTCGCTCTCATGGTCGATCGCGGCACGGCGCGCACGGCCTTCGGCAAGCCGCTCGTGGACCTCGGCGGCAACCGCGAGCGGATCGCGGAGGCGCGCATCGCCATCGATCAGGCGCGTCTGCTGACGTTGCACGCCGCGTGGAAGCTCGACCGCGTCGGCCCGCACGCGGCGATGGCCGAGATCTCCGCCATCAAGGTGGTGGCGCCGCGCGTGCTGCAGCGGGTGGTCGACGACGCCATCCAGCTCCACGGCGGCGCGGGCGTGTCGAAGGACGTGCCGCTCACCGGTTTCTACGCGCAGGCGCGCGCGCTGCGCATCGCGGACGGGCCCGACGAGGTGCACCTGGCGCTCATCGCCCGCCTCGAGCTGGCGCGGCGCCGCGGCGGCGAGAGCCCGCGGTGAACGCCGAGGGGCCGGCGCCGGCGACAGGCGCGGCGCCCCTCGCCGGCAACCGCGCCGGGCCGGTGCGCGCCGGCGAGGAGCTCGACGTCGCCGCCGTCGACCGCTTCGTCAAGGAGCGGGTGGCAGGGCTGCGCGGTCTGCCGGCGGTGTCGCAGTTCTCGGGCGGCGCCTCGAACTGGACGTACCTCCTGCGCTACGAGGGCGGTGCAGGCGACAGCCCGCACACCGAGCTCGTGCTGCGCCGGCCGCCGGCCGGCACCAAGGCGCGGTCGGCGCACGACATGGGCCGCGAGCACCGCATCCAGGCGGCGCTCGCGCCGCACTATCCGTACGTTCCGCAGATGGTGGGGCTCTGCGAAGACGAGTCAGTGATCGGCGTGCCGTTCTACGTCATGGCTCGCATTCCGGGCGCGATCCCGCGCCGGACGCTCCCGCCGGGAGTCGACTGGACCGTCGACCGCACGCGGGAGCTCTGCGAGAACGTCGTCGCCCGCCTCGTCGAGCTCCACCGGGTCGACGTCGACACCGCAGGCCTGGCGCCGCTCGGCAAGGGGCCGGGCTACCCGCGGCGCCAGGTCGAGGGGTGGTCGCAGCGCTACGAGAAGGCGCGGACGTGGAACGTGCCGAGCTTCGGACGCGTCCGCGCCTGGCTCGCCGAGCGGACTCCCGACGACGCCGGGCGTTGCCTCATCCACAACGACTACCGCCTCGACAACGTGGTGCTCGCCGAGGATGACCCGACGCGAGTCGTCGGCGTGCTCGACTGGGAGATGGCGACGGTCGGCGACCCGCTGATGGACCTCGGCGCGGCGCTCGCGTATTGGGTGGAGGCGGGCGACGACTGGCTCGCGCGCCGGATGCGCCGCCAGCCGACGCACCTCCCCGGCATGCTGCGGCGGGCCGAGGTGGTGGAGCGCTACCTCGACGCCACCGGGCTCCACGCCGCCGACTGGCCGTTCTATGAAACCTACGGCCTCTTCCGCGTGGCGGTCATCGCGCAGCAGATCTACTACCGCTACCACCACCGGCAGACGCGCAACCCGGCGTTCAAGAGCTTCTGGGTCCTGGTGCGCTACTTCCACTGGCGCTGCCGGCGGGTGATGGCGCGGGCCGGCGGCTGAGGCGCGGGTCGCGATCGGGTCTCGCGAGTGCGGTGGCTGTCAACGCCGTCGATCCGCGAGTCGCAGGATGATGGTGCCGTCCGTCGCGTGCCCGCGGCGGCGCCGAGGAGCGCTGCGGCGCGCTCAGTCGCCGGGGCGGGGTCCGTTGCGGCTGGCGGCACGGTCCTGGAGCCACTCGTCCTTGAGGATCGCAAACAGGTAGTTGTCGATCCACACGCCGTCGAGCTGGAAGTAGCCGCGCAACAACCCCTCGCGGCGGAAGCCGAGCTTCTCGAGGACCTTCTGCGAGGCGACGTTGGCGATCGCGGTGCGCGCCTCGAGCCGGTGCAGCCGCGTGCGCGAGAAGAGGTCGGTGATGAGGCGGGTGAGCGCGCGTTGCATCAGCCCGCGCCCCTGGAAGGGGGTCGACAGCGAGTAGCCGCACTCGGCGAGGCCGTGCTCCCACGAGTGCACGACGAGGGTGATCCACCCCGCCGGCTGGCGGTGCACGAGAATGATCCAGTCGAAGCGGTCGCCGCGGCTGCGCCAGAGGTCCTCGGCGCGGCGGGCGGCGAGCTCGGCGCGAAGCTGCGAGGTGGAGAGCGCCGCCAGCGGCTGGTAGCGCCGCACGCTCTTCTCGGCGCGCCAGAGG
>Ga0209382_10003163_pt1 | contig 23007 bp, 15 predicted proteins | sample SoiMetdeltSBSDD5_FD_187599 | JGI IMG/M metagenome (GOLD analysis project Ga0209382, IMG submission 187599) | Bulk soil microbial communities from a Populus tree surrounding site in Tennessee, USA - Soil MetaG P. deltoides SBSDD5 (SPAdes) (version 2) | ecosystem: Environmental > Terrestrial >...
GGAGCCGCCGGGGCGCTGGTGGGGGCGGCCGGGGGCGTCGGGGCACAGGCGGCGGCGAGTCCGAAGGCGATGCCGGTGCTCGTCAGCCCGGCGAGGCGCAGGAACCGCCGCCGAGAGAGCGAGCGGGGGATCGTGCGGCCCTGGTTCGCGTGGGTCTCGGGGGTACTCATCGTGGTGTCCTCCTGCCGCGACTCGGCGGACGGCGGGCCGCCGCCCGGTTGACCAGTACGAGCCGGTATGGTAACGTCACTGCACGAAAGTGTCAATATGTACAGTGAGGTTGTGCATGCGTGATGCCCCCGTCGACCTTCGGGCGGTCGCTGACGACCTGGATCTCGCCGAAGGGACGCCCACGGTCCTCGGCGCTCGCATTCGTGCTGCGCGCATCCAGCGCAACCTCTCGCTCGGCGACCTGGCGAGCGCGGCCCAGGTCAGCCGCAGCCTGGTGAGTCAGATCGAGCGCGGCGTCGCCTCGCCGTCCATCGAGACGGTCCGCCGGCTTGCGTCGGCAATGAGCGTGCCGGTCTTTTCCCTGTTCCTCGACGAGCAGGGCGAGCAGAGCATCGTGCGGGCCGGCGACCGGCGGGTGGTGCACTACCCCGGCAGCGCGGTCACCCGCGAGATCCTGAGCCCGAACCTCAGGGGCCGGATGGCGGTCCTCTGGGTCACGTTCCCGCCGGGCGAGCAGAGCTCGCTCCAGCCCGTGCGCCACGTCGGCGAGGAGTGCGTCGTCATCGTGGCCGGGACGCTGGAGGTGCTGATCGCCGATCGGGCGATCCGCCTGGAGCAGGGCGACAGCATGACGTTCGATTCGGAAGCACCCCACATCTTCCGTAATCCGACCGACGTGCCGGTCGAGGCGTTCGTCGTCATCTCGCCGCCCGACCTGTGATCCCGATCGCGCATCGAGAAGGCAGGCGCCCGCCCGTGTCGAATGTGCCCGTGCCGACAAAGTCCGTATCGCGAGCGATCAGAACCCAATTCCGTACGGGTGGAGTGACACAGCGATGGCGGTTTCCACGACGGTTCCACTGAAGCCCGGCTTCAAGCTCACGAAGCGCGTCCGGCGGCCAGCGGCCGCGCTGATCGCCCAGCTCGCGCAGTTCGCCGCAGCCAACGTCTCCGACATCCAGGGGCGGCAGCTCACGATGCGCTCGGAGATCCACCCCGTCACGTTCCCCGGCCGGAAGGTCGTCGGGCCGGCGCTGACGGTCAAGGCCCGCCCCGGCGACAACCTGATGGCGATGAAGGTGATCGAGCTGGCCCAGGCCGGCGACGTGATCGTCATCGCCAGCGACGGCGAGGCGAACCTGAGCGTCTGGGGCGGGATCATGAGCATGATGGCCGCGAAGCGGGGCATCGCCGCCGTGATCACGGACGGCGTGGTGCGCGACGTCTCGCAGTGCCGCGAGGCGGACCTGCCGATCTGGGCGACCGGGCTGACGCCGGTCGGGCCGACCAAGCTCGGGCCGGGCCAGATCAACCAGCCGACGAGCTGTGGCGGGGTGATCGTCAATCCGGGCGACGTGATCCTGGCCGACGAGGACGGCGTGGTCGTGGTGCCGCGGGACGAGCTCGAAGCCGTCATCGCCCGCTCGCACGAGCGCGTGGCGAAGGAGGAGGGTTGGCTGGCGCGGATCGCCCAGGACGACTTCAGCCCGCTGGTGGACACCGACGAGGCGCTCCGGGCGATGGGCTGCGAGATCCTGGACTGACCTGTCCCTGACAAGGAGGCTCGCATGGCCGACCTGGCCCTGACCTGCGCGATCAAGGACTACGATCACATCGCCCCGCTCCGCGCCGGGGACGTCAAGCCGGAGGGCGTCGCGCTGAGCTTCGACTTCGGGCCGGACGTGCTGAACCGCGTCGTCAACCTGCCGGACGTGCAGGTCGGCGAGCTCTCGTTCGGGCGGTACCTGATCCGAGTCGCCAGCGGCGACCGGAGCATCGTGGGCCTGCCGATCTTCACCACCTGCCTGTTCCGGCAGCGCTGCTTCTACGTCGGCCAGGCGAGCCGGCTCCAGGCCCTGGCCGACCTGGCCGGCACTCGGATCGGCACCAACGAGTGGCCGGCGACCGGCAACACCTGGGCCCGCGCCGCCCTCCGCGAGCAGGGCGTGGACCTCGCTTCGATCGCCTGGTCGGTGGGGACGGTGGACGGCCCGAGCCCCGGCTCGGTCAAGGACCCGCTGCCTGCGCACGTTCGGCCGGCCCCGGCCGGGCGGTCGCTGCGCGAGATGCTGCTGGCCGGCGAGCTCGACGCGCTGATGATCGCCTACCCGCCCGAGGGCTTCTACCGCCCGGACAGCGCAATCCGCCGCCTGATCCCCGACTGGGTCGGCGCCGAGAAGGCGTACCTCGCCCGGGTCGGCTACATCCCGGCCCATCACGTGATGGGGATCAAGCGCTCGCTGGTCGAGCAGCAGCCGTGGGTTGTCAAGAGCCTGTTCGACGCGTTCGACCGGTCGAAGCGGCTCTGGCAGGAGGGCCGGTTGAAGCTGACCGACACGACGCCCTGGATCCTGGCAGAGATCGAGGAGGCGCGGACGCTGGTCGGCGAGGATTGGCAGCCGTACGGCGTGGTGCCGAACCGGGCGGTGATCGCGGCGCTCTGCCAGGAGCAGTACGCGCAGGGGCTGGTCGAGAAGCCGCTCGACCCGGCGGCGGCGTTCGCCGACTTCGAGCGCATCGTCCCGGGCGTCTAGCCGTGACGGACCTGGTGACCTCGAAGCCCGTCCACAAGCAGACGGTCGTGTCGTCAGACCGGGGGCTGGTGACCGCGAACCAGCACCTCGCGGCCGAGGCCGGCGCGACGATACTCGGGCAAGGCGGCAACGCCGTCGACGCCGCCGTCGCCACGGCGTTCGCCGTCGGGGTGGTCGAGCCGGGCGCGTCGGGCATCGGCGGGCGCGGCTACCTGGTCGTCCACGTCCCGGCGACCGGCGACAGCGTCGTGTTCGACGGGCACGAGCGCGCGCCGATCGCCGCCCGGCCCGACATGTTCGAGATCGAAGACGATCGCGGACGCCCGACGTCCGGCTGGGGGCCACAGGTGCCGGTTAAAGGGGATGCCAACGCGGTCGGGCATCTCGCCGTGGCGGTCCCGGGCGTGGTGGCGGCGCTCTACGAGGCGCACCGCCGGTACGGCCGGCTGCCCTGGGCGCAGGTGCTCGCCCCGGGCATCGCGCTGGCTGAGGACGGCTTCGAGGTCTCGGTGCCGTTCGCCCTCGGGATCGCCCGGAACCGCGCGAAGCTGGCCCGCTTCCCGGCCACGGCCGCGCTGTTCCTCGCGGATGGCCAGCCGCCGCTGCCCGGCAGCCGCCTGAGGATGCCGGACCTGGCCCGGAGCTACCGCTCGATCGCCGAGGAGGGTCCGGGCGCACTGTATCGGGGGGCGCTCGCCCGGGCGATCGTCGAGGAGATGGGCCGTGGCGGCGGCATCCTCTGCGCGACCGACCTCACGCGCTTCCAGCCACGCACCTGGGACGCGCCGCTCCGGGGCACCTACCGCGACTACGAGATCCTGACCGTCCCGGAGGCGACGGGCGGCATCACGCTGCTCCAGGTGCTGAACCTGCTCGAAGGGTTCGACCTGGCGTCCCTCGATCCGCAGGGCGCGGCCTCGCTGCACCTGCTCCTGGAGTCGCTCAACGTCGCGTTCGTCGACCGCCTGGCCGTGCTCGACGATCCGGCGTTCATCCCGGTCCCGTTCGACGGCCTGGCCTCCAAGGCGTTCGCCGCCGAGCGCCGCACGCTGATCTCGGCCGAGCGTTCGCTTGGCGACGTGGAACCAGGAGATGCCTGGCCGTACGAGCCTAGCGGCGCGCCGAGCCCCGGCGTGCTTCCCGGTCGCGTCGCCGGAGGCGCCACCGATCGCGACACCACCCAGATCTGCGCCGTGGACGCCGACCGGATGGTCGTCTCGCTGACCCAGTCGGTCATCGACCCGTACGGCAGCGGCGTCGTGGTGCCGGGGACCGGCATCCTGCTCAACAGCGCGATGCACAACTTCACGCCGGTGCCCGGCCAGCCAGGTGCGATCGCGCCGTGGAAGCGCTCGGTCCACAACGGCGTCCCGACGATCGTGCTGGGCCGGGATGGCGCGCCGGTCCTGGCAGTTGGCGGGGCCGGCGGCACCAAGATCATCACCGGCGTCGTCCAGGTGCTGGTCAACGTGCTCGACCACGGCATGACGGTGCAGGAGGCGATCGACGCGCCCCGCGTGCACCACGAGGGCAACCTGAGCGAGGTGGATGCCCGGCTCGGCGGCCCGGTCGTCGAGCAGCTGCGCCGGCTTGGCCACCGGCCCGCCGTGGTCACGTCGGAGTACGGGCGGCCGGCGTTCTCGCGGATCAACGGTATCCAGGTCGCGGCGGACGGGCGAGCCGCGAGCGGGGTCGACCCGTTCGCCGATGCCGGCGCCGCCGCGCCACGAGCGTAGCCAGTCGTGCACGGGAGGTTGCAGCACACCAGATCGGCGCTGGCCCGGCCCCGAGCGGCCGAGTCAGAGCCCCGCACCGAGCCTGACTTATACCGCCACACCAGGACGAGGTCGGCTCCGTCTGGGCTGCCGGCTGCTGACGATCGAGGTGGGGCGGTGGTACATTGCGGACATCGCGCGTTCGACATGCCCCGCTGACCGTCCCATCACCCGGTCCGGACGGTTCAGCGCGGTCCGGTAGGAGCTCACCATGCAGCGATCTCGCGCACCCCACGGCCTCTCGCGACGGCGTTTCCTGATCCTGTCGACGGTCGGCTTCGGGGCCGGCCTCCTGACGGCCTGTGGCTCCCAGCCGGCGGCCCCGGCCAAACCGGCTGAGCCCGCCAAGCCCGCCGAGTCGAAGCCGGCCGAGACCAAGCCGGCGGCCCCGGCGGCGACCACCGCCCCGGCCGTCGCGCAGCCGACCGCCAAACCGGTGGTAACGGCCGCGGCTGCCGCTCCGGCCGGAGCCACCGCTCCGAAGCCAGCGGCGGCTGCAGCCGGCAAGGAGCCGAAGCGCGGCGGCACCCTCAAGATGGGGATCAACCAGGAGTCGGCGACGATCGACCCGCACAAGTCGAAGGACATCGCGGGGACCCAGATCAAGGGACTGGTCTACAGCCAGCTGCTGAAGTACTACCACGGTCGGCAGCTCGTGCCGGACGTGGCCGAGAAGTACGAGACCGTCAACGACACGACCTACGTCTTCACCCTCCGGAAGGGCGTCAAGTTCCACGACGGGGCCGAGCTGACGGCGGCGGACGTCAAGGCGTCCTACGAGCGGATCCTCGATCCGGCGACGGGCTCGCAAGTGTTCGTCCACATGAAGGGGATCGAGAGCGTCACGGCGAAGGACGACTACACCGTCGAGTTCAAGCTGAAGGCCCCCCAGGCGACCTTCCTCGCCGCCCTCGGGCTGACCGGCAACTACATCGCCCAGAAGAAGAAGATCGAGGCCGGGGTCGATTTCGAGCAGGACGCCGTCGGGACCGGGCCGTTCAAGCTGAAGTCGCGCACCGTGAGCGTGGACACCCAGCTCGAGCGCAACCCCAACTACTTCCTGCCGAACCTGCCGTACCTGGACAACATCATCCTGCGCCCGATCTTCGACGATTCGGCGCGGATGAACGCGCTCTACTCCGGCGACGTCGACATCGTCACCTACGTCAACTGGGCGGCGATGGCCGAGATCGAGAAGAACCCGAAGTACATCCTCCAGTCGAACAAGGAAGATGGCTTCGTGATGATCGAGTTCCGGGTCGATCAGCCGCCGTTCGACGACGTCCGGCTGCGCCAGGCGGTCGGCTACGGCATCGACCGCGAGGCGATCATCAAGACGGCCACGTCGGGTCGCGGGAAGCCGGCCTACGGTGGCGTCATCCCGTCGTGGATGTGGGGGTACGGCAAGGAGCTCGAAGAGACGTACAAGTACAACCCGGAGAAGGCGAAGCAGCTCGTCAAGGAGGCCGGCGCCGAGGGCAAGAAGCTGGAGCTGACCACCTGGCCGCCGGACACCGAGCTGTTCGGCCGGCCGTCGGTCGTCGTCGCCAACCAGCTCAAGCAGATCGGCCTGGACGTCACGCTCAAGCCGCAGCCGGTCGCCGAGTGGGCCGCGACGCGGGTGAGCGGCGCCTACCAGTTCTTCGTGGATGGCAACCTGTACGCGCTGCCGGACCCGGACTTCCTCTCCGAGTACGTCACGACCGGCGGGCGGATCCCGGCCGCCAACCGGTTCTCGGACAAGGAGATCGACGGCTGGCTGGACGAGGCGCGCAAGGTGAACGACCAGGCGAAGCGGATCCCGCTCTATGCCAACGTCCAGAAGAAGGCGCTGGAGCTGTGCCCGATCGCCTTCCTGTTTTATCGCGAGCAGGGCGAGGCGAGTCAGGCCGACGTCCGGGGCCACGAGTACCTGGGCAGCCTCGGCGCGAACAACAGCCTGCTCGAAGTGTGGCTGGACCGGTAGCGACGGGCGGACGTGGTGAGGAGTCCCCTACCCCCTAACCCCCTCCCATCATGCCTACCATGGGGCCCCCTACCCCCACGGCGTGCGCGGGGGAGGGGGAACAGGCTCGTCTCCCCTCCCTCGGGAACGGGGGAGGGGTTGGGGTGGGGGCTCTCCGTGGTGAGGCGGTAGGCGCACATGGTCAAGTACATCATCCGGCGTCTTCTCGTGGCGGTGGTGCTCGTCCTGGGCGCCGCGTCGCTCGTCTTCGTCATGCTGCACGCCGTGCCGGGCGACCCGGTCCGGGTCTTCGTCGGGGATTTCGCGACGGAGGAGCAGGTCGCGGCGATTCGGACCAAGATGGGGCTGGACCGGCCGCTGCCGGTCCAGTACCTCGAATGGCTCGGCGGGATCGTCCGGGGCGATCTCGGCCAATCGCTGGCGATGAGCATCCCGGTCTCGCGGCTGATCCTGGAGCGGCTGCCCCGCACCCTGGAGGTCGCGGGCATCTCGATCCTGCTCGGGCTACTGGTCGGGCTGCCGATCGGCATCACGGCGGCGCTGCGGCGCGGCCGTCCCGAAGACGTCGGCCTCACCGCCAGCTCGCTGGTGACGCTCTCGATCCCGGCCTACGTCAGCGGCACGGTGCTGGTGCTGATCTTCGCGGTCTGGCTGCGGTGGCTGCCGGCGTCCGGCTTCGTCAGTTTCTCGGACAACCCGGTGCGGCACCTGCAGTTGCTGATCCTGCCGTGCGTCACCCTGGCGTCCCACCTCGCGGCCAGCATCGCCCGCATGACGCGCTCCTCGGTGCTGGAGGTGATCACGCAGGACTACGTCCGGACGGCGCGCGCCAAGGGGCTGGCCGAGCGGCTGGTGTTGCTGCGCCACGTGCTTCGCAACAGCCTGCTGCCGGTCACCACAATCGTCGGGCTGCAGGCCGGCAACCTGCTGGGCGGGACCGTCATCGTCGAGGTGATCTTCGCCTGGCCGGGGATGAGCACGCTGCTCTTCCGGGGCATCGAGACGCGCGATTTCCCGGTGGTTCAGGGGTGCGTGCTGGTCATCAGCTCGCTGTTCATCATCATCACGCTGCTGGTCGACATCCTCAACGGTGCGCTGGATCCACGGGTCGCACAGGGTGAGCACGCATGACCGTTCCACGATCCACCGCGATAGCCACCCCGGAGAGCCCGGTGGCGGGGGTGGCCCAGCTGCCAGTGCGGTCGAGAGGGGTGGCGCCCAGTCTGCTTGCGCGGGCGCTGCGCGAACCGAGGATCGTCGTGAGCGGCGCCGTCATCGCCCTGCTGACGATGACCGGGCTGCTGGCGCCGCTGATCAGCCCGTACGATCCGGAGTTCATGGACACGTCGCTCTCGCTGGCCGGATCGAGCGCCGACCACTGGCTGGGGACGGACCAGCTCGGCCGTGACGTGCTTGCGCGGCTGATCTTCGGCGCCCAGCTCTCCTTGCAGATCTCGGTGTATGCGGTGGCGTTCGCGTTCACGGTCGGCGTGGCGGTCGGCGTGGTCAGCTCGTACTTCGGCTCCTGGATCGACACGATCCTGATGCGGGTCGTCGACGTGCTGCTGACGTTCCCCGCCCTGGTCCTGGCGATCACGGTGGCGGCGTATCTCGGGCCGTCGCTCAAGAACATCGTGCTGGTCATCGGGATCGTCTACACGCCGGTCTTCGCCCGGCTCACCTACGTGGTGACCCGGGCGATCAAGCCGGTGGAGTACGTCCAGGCGGCCCGGGCGCTGGGAGCATCGCACGCCCGGATCATCTTCCGCGCGATCCTGCCGAACTCGCTGGCGTCGCTGATCGTCCAGATCTCGCTGAGCCTGGGGTTCGCGATCCTGACCGAGTCCGGGCTGAGCTTCCTCGGGGTTGGCGTGCCGCCGCCGGCCCCATCCTGGGGCTCGGAGATCGCCAACGCCCGGCTCACCCTGAATCAGGCCCCGATGCTGGTCGTCTGGCCGTCCGTGGTGATCGCCTGCGCGATCCTGAGCTTCAACATCCTGGGCGACGCGCTGCGCGACCTGCTCGACCCGCGCATCCGCACCCGCTGAGCGGCCCCACCCCCGACCCCTCCATCACTCCTACCATGGGGCCCCTTATCCCCACGGCGTTGCGATGGAGAGGGGAGCAGATCCATCGTCCCCCCTCTCCACCGCAGTGGGGAGGGGGATGGGGGGTGGGGATTCTCCGGCTACTCGCCGGGCACGCCGACGGCCTGGATGCCCTCGCAGGGGTTGCCGAACAGCGCCCACATCCGCCGGTCCTGGGGGCAGATTATCGTCGCGGCGTAGGTGGCGCCGTCCTCCTCCGACGACGGGTGGCGACAAATGCTCTGGACGGGCGGCTCGGCGTGGTCGCTGAGGATCCGTAGGATGTCGTGCATGCTGATACTGCCGTGCCGCCGGGTCGCCAGCTCGCAGGCGCGGGCACGGCGCTCGTACGTGCCCCGGTTCTCTTCGACGGTCGGCGCCACATCCCGAAGCGCGGGCGCGAGGAAGTGATTGGTGCGGGCGAGCAGGCCATTTTCAGGCTCGAACACGTGTACCGTGTCGCCGGTCACCTCGAGGGCAACGGCGCGCTCGGCGTCGCTCGCGACGAGCAGCATGCCGCAAACGCGCGGCTGCTCGCGGACCATCCTGATCACGTCGTCCACCGAGCGGGCGTGCCGCAGGAGCGGCTGGAGGTTCAGGATGTGCCAGGCGCGATCGGCCTTGCTGAGGTCGACGACGATGCGCGGCGACCACTGCCCACTGGTCGTGAGCGCGACGCCGTGACTATTGACGCCGACCGGCAGGGTCAACTGGCCGGCGATCTGGAGCTCGTTCCGGTAGGTGCCGTCGGCGTACTCGCGATGCAGCAGGACGTGGCGCTTCGGCCCGAGGCGGAGGTCGCGCGTCTTCCCGACGTAGGTCTTGCCGTCGACCGTGGCCAGCCCCATCGCCAGGATCTGGGTGCAGTCCTGCAGCTCCGAGTAGGCTCGGGCGTACGCAACGTCCGTGTTGACGTTCAGGTCGAGGAGGTCCGGGTACGCGATCTCGGCGCCGGCGGCGATCCCATGCAGCTCGTCGAGCAGCTCGGGGAACGCGCGCGAGACCCAGGCTTCATTCCGCAGGGTCATCGCCCGATACGCCGAGCGGTTGAGGCCCGCCGCGATCCCATCACAGAGCTGAGTCGCCGCGACGATGTTCTCGCGAATGAGGTCGCCGGCCGCCTTCCCGAGCTGCCGTCCTTGTTCGTACGGCGTCCCACGGAGGTAGACGACGCGACCATCTCCAAGCCTGGCGACCCCCGGGGCCTGAAACATTCGTGGCCTCCTCATCCAACCAGAAGTGCGCGCTGACATGGTATCGGGCTTTGTGCTCCAGCGGCCCAGGTGGCCTGGCGGCATCATGCGGCACCAGCCTCCGCCCCGGCGAAGGCTGGTCGGGGGCTCGCGTCCGGTGGCGTACGGAGTGGGGGATGCATGGATCGACCGAACATGATGGTCGTCGTCGATGATGACCCTGCATCACTCACCGGACGGTGACTCGAGGGGGCGAACACTCTGGAGAAGGGCACGCCCGAGGATCGATCCGGTTTTGCAGAAGCGAACGTGCATGCAGATGCACTTCTCGGCATGCACAACCCCGGCACTACGAGATGATGGGGCCGGTATCGTGGCTGCCACGGTGTCGGCTCCAAGCGCCGGAATCCTACAGTTGGATCATTACCCTGAAGGGCACACCGATACGTGTCCCGTTATTTACCGGGCAACATGCATCGGCATGCACGTTCGCTTCTGCAAAACCGCAGCTATCTGCTGGGATTCTGTTTTCGCGGAACTTCGTGCCGAAGCACCACGCCCGGTGAGAGACCGACGGGTATCGGTCCCCTTCAGCGTCGTCGCCTCGCCATGGGCCAGGCAAGCCGCACGTCGACCGATGTGTTGCACCCGGTTCAGCAACGCGTTTGGCGCACAGGCCCGCCGTCGCCAGATCACTGTGCGTCCTCGCGTGTCATGCAGGGATTCCAAGGTGCTTCAGGCCTACCCCCATGGGGCGCACACGCATCCCGTCGTTGACTCATGTCGCCGTGTCATAAGCCGACGATCGCCGGTGTCCCGTTCAGAGTAATCATCGCCCTGCAGAACTCCGCGACCTGAGGCTACCCGTGCTGCCCTGCCTGGGAGAAAGGTCGGGCTGGACGGGTAGCCTCAGCGTCGGCACTCGGGTGGCGCACGTCGTGAGGTGCGTCGGAATCATGATCCGGATGTACGGCTGCCCGAGCACTGTGTCGAACCATTGGCCGATCAATGAAGGCGCCAAGCGAAAATGGGTCAGTCAATCTGCCGATCTGAGCGCCTCAGCGCGTAGTCGACGGCCTGCTCTAGCGTCATTGCGTGCCCTTCCGCCCACGCTGCGCCGAATGCTCCTTCTCCCATCGCAGCGCGTACCTTAGCGAGATCCCGATCGAGATCCGGACGGATAGTCGGGATCTCGAAGGTGGCGGTAGCTTCGCGCAGCGCGTCTGCCGCGCCGAACAGGCGCGCTGCGTCCGCGTGGCTCCCTTCCAGCTGGGCCAGTCCGGCGAGCCCTGCCAGTGCGCGCGCGACGAGCCAACGATCCCCGAGTTGACTCAGGTCGTCCAGCGCCTCGCGATAGAGGGCGAGCGATCTGGCAAGATCTCCTTCGGCACGCCTCAACTGGCCCAGGCCCATGAGCACCATGCCGCGCCCGAATCGATCTCCAATCTCACAGAAGATTGCGACTGATTCCTCTCGGTGAGCGCGCGCCGACACAGGGTCTCCGCCGGCCAGGGCGAGGGCCCCCAACTGGCTGGACGCGAACGCCAGCGCCCAGCGGTCTCCGACCTGCCGAGCGAGCTGAGCGCTTTCCTGATGGTACGAAAGCGCCGTCGCGGGGTTCTCGAGATACTGCGTCGCCACGCCGAGGAACGTCAGCGAGCGAGCTGTCCCCCGCCGATCGCCAACCTCCCGAAACAGCGCGACGCTCTCCGTCAGGGCCGCCTCTCCTTCGGAGTATTCGCCTTGGACGACTGCCAGGGCGCCGAGAGCGTGCAGCGCCTGGGCGCGAAGCGGTCCCCGCTTCGACGCCGATGGCATGCTGAGCATCGCCTGCAGCCAGCGACGCCCCTCGCTCATGAAGCCGGCGAAGTACCAGTAGAAGTCGAGCAGCCCGGCCAGGCGGAGGCCGATCTGGTCCGGGTCCTGCTGCTCCTGGCACCAGGCGAAGACGGCCCGCAGGTTGTCGGCCTCTGACTTCAGCCGTCTCAGCCAGGTGATCTGCTCGGGACCCGTCAGGTGGGGGCTGGCAACCTCCACCAGCTCGAGGAAATGGTCGGCATGGTGTCGTCGCAGGAGCGTGATTTCGCCATGCGCGTCGATCTGGTCGCGGCCATACTCGCGGATCGTCTCGAGCATCGTAAAGCGTGGCTCAGTCGTGGTGCCGGCTTCGAGCAGGAGACTCTGCATCAGGAGCGATTCGACTCCCTCGAGCACGTCGACTCCGAGATCAGCATCGACATCACACACGGATGCGGCGCTGTCCAGCGTGAAGCCGCCCACGAAGATGGCCAGGCGCCGGAACAGTCGCCGTTCGGCGTCGCTCAGCAGCCCGTAGCTCCAGTCGATCGCGCGGCGGAGGGTCTGGTGGCGTGCTGGAGCGTCGCGTGGACCGCCGGTCAGGTGGGTCAGTCGACGATCCAGGCGCGCCAGCATCGCCGCCGGCGTCAGGACACGACTCCGCGCCGCGGCCAGCTCGAGCGCGAGCGGCACGCCGTCCAGGCGGTGGCAGATCTCAGCGACAGCTTGCGCGTTGCCGGCCGTGACCGAGAAGTCCGGCTTGATCCTCGTGGCGCGATCCACAAACAGGGCCACGGCCGCGGACTGCTGGAGCGTCTCAGGTATCGGCGGCCGATCGAGGCCGGGCAGGGTCAGCGGCGGGATCATCAGCTCGTGCTCGCCCGACAGATGCAGCGGCGCTCGGCTGGTCACCAGCAGCTTGAGCCTCGAGCACGAGGCGAGCAGGTCGGCCAGTTGGGGAGCCGCCGGGCGAAGCTGCTCGAAATTGTCGAGCAGCAACAGCAGCAGCTTTTGTTTCAGGAAGGCCTTCAGCGAGTCCTGGATTGGGCGCTTGCGAGCTTCTCGGACCCCGAGGACCTGCGCGACGGTCGAGATCACCAGCCCCGGATCGCTGATGGGCGCCAGGGGGACGAAGAACACGCCATCTGGGAAATGGTCGAGCAGGTCCGCAGCGACCTGGAGCCCGACTCGGGTCTTGCCGATGCCACCGGACCCGACGAGCGTCACGAGGCGTACATTGTCGCGCCGGAGCAGCTCGCGGGCGCGCTCAACGTCCTGCTCCCGCCCGATGAGCGGCGTCAGCGGAGTCGGCAGGTTGTGCTCGTGCCGGTGGCCACCCGCGAGTGGTGGGAAGTCCGCCGGCAAGTCTGGATGAACGAGCTGATAGACTCGCTCCGCTTGTTCAAAGCCACGCAGCCGATGCTCAGCCAGATCCCGGAGCTCGACTCCGGCCGGTAAGCCGCCGCGCGCCAGGATGGCCGTCACCTCGGACAGCAAGATCTGGCCACCGTGCGCCAGACCTCGTAGCCGAGCACAGCGATTGACCGCCGAGCCGTAGTAGCGACCGGCTCGTTCGATCGCCTCGCCGGAGTGCAACGCGATCCGAACGCGGAGCGGGCCGGCGGTCGGCCATCGCTCATGCTGGAGTGCGCGCTGCAAATCGTACGTGGCGGCCACCGCGTCGCCAGGGCGAGCGAACACCGCGAATCGGCTATCGCCCTCGCCGTGCTGGGGCACGACCCTTCCGGCATGCCGTGCGGTGCACTCGTCGATGAGCGCGTCATGCCGTGTCAGCGCTCGCTGCATCGCCTCGGCATCCTGCTCCCAGAGCGCGACGCTGCTCTCGATGTCCGTCAGCACGAACGTCCGGAGCACTCTCCTGGTGGTCGGCGTCTTGTCTCGAGAGGCGCTCACGTCACGTCCAATCCGCCAGCCTTGGCGCCGCGTAGCGGGATGGACAGAGTACACCCCTGATTCGGCACGGCCACATTCCCGGACGATGTCGCTACGATAGGCTCGGCGATCGAGCGTGTCAAGGACCGCCATACCGAGACCGCAGACCTTGAGCACGTCATCAAGCGCCTGTCGTCCGACGGGTGTGGCATGGGGACGACAACCGGGCTGAAGGGCCTGCGATGGCTACGTGCTTCTCGTTCGCGAGCGTCGACGGGCATGCACGTTCACTTCTGCAAAACCGGAGAGGGGGCGGCCATCTGGTGCATCAGAGCGCCGCCACAATGCCGATACGGGCGGCACGGTCACCCGGGAGACGGATATCGGCGCTCAGGCTGGGGCAGCCAGGCCGATGTGCGCGGTGCACGGCTGACGTAGCAGGAGCTTCTCACCGATGGAGCCGTAGCCGGCGGTGACATGTAGGCAGCCCCTCGGGTATCCGATGACGCGAGGGGCTGCCGGCCTTCGAGTCCCCCGGCCGCCCGGCTCAGGATGTGGCGGCGGTCGAGGACGACATTGGCGGCATCTCGACGCCTCGTGCTCGAGTGATGGCACCGGGAGACCGGCGCACGATGAGGCAGTTGAGGCAGAAGATGTGTCCCTTGGACGTCAACAGCGTGGCCTCAACGGCGCACTGCTGGCAGGGAATACGGACGACGTACACGTGAGGATCTCCTTGTGTCGCTGTCGAGCGGGAGTGGGTACAGGACCTCGAGCCTCGTACCGAGAAGGCTCGTCTATGAGGGAGGGTAGGGGGCCATCGTCCGTCTGTCGTCCGCTCCCGCGTCCATATCCGCGTCTCTTGGGCGGAACGTCAGTCGAGCGGCGAGCCTGCAGTACTGACGTGTGGCATCACGGCCGTCGAGCGGTTGCGTCGGTCTCAGAAGATCGCTATGCTCACCAAGGCCGCAAGGCGTACCTCATGCCCGCGCACCGGCAACCAGTGGCGACCCGACGAAGGCGGAGGTATGGTTCAACGGGAGCATGGCGGAGTCCGGTCACGAGAGACCCGGCGACGTCGCGCACCACGCCGAGCTCGCAGTCGTGCGTCCACGACGATGACGCCCTCCACCGGAGAGATCAGCCGAGGGTCGTGATGGCGGGACTGAGGCTCCTGGTGCTGGGTGGACCACGGTTGGAGCGCGACGGCCAGCCGATCGAGCTTCCGCTTCGCCGTGCGTCTGCGTTGCTGGCGTACCTCGCCGTGACCGGACGCTCCCAGCGACGCGACACGCTCGCCGCCTTGCTGTGGCCCGATGCCGACGACCGCGAGGGGCGGGGACGGCTCCGGCGGACGCTCCATCGGCTCGCGGACGTGGTCGGGCCGGACGTCGTGCTCGCCGCCGGGGACACCCTCTCGATATCGGCGCGCGCTGGCCTCTGGTTGGACAGCCAGCACTTCGAGGATCATGCGGCGGCGGCGCTCAGCTCCACGGCCGGGACCATGGCGGATCCGGAACGTCTTGCGCGTGCGTCGACCGCCGCGACGCTCTATGCAGACGACTTCCTGGCCGGCTTCACCCTGGCGGACAGTCCAAACTGGGATGAGTGGCAGTTCCTGCAGCGCGAGCACCTTCGCCAACTCTTCGCGCGCGTGCTGGAATGGCTCGTCGGCGCGCATCAGACACAGGAGGAATGGGACGAGGCCCTGCCGTATGCGCGCCGGTGGCTGGCGCTCGACATGCTCCACGAGCCGGCGCATCGCGCCCTGATGCAGCTCTATGGCCGCGCCGGGCGGCCGGCCGCGGCACTGCGCCAGTACCAGGAATGTGTACGGCTACTCCGTGACGAGCTTGGCGTCGCCCCCGAACCGGAGACCAGCGACCTCTTCGAGAGCATCCGGCGACGGCGGCTGATCGCGCCGGCCGAGCCGAACGCGCAGGCGACACCGGCCGTAGCCTCGGATCCTGAGGCTCCACGGCAGGCACCCGTGCCGACGGGCGCGGCGGGGCCGCCCCGTGCGGTCGACTTGCCCCCCAGTCCGGATCGCGGCAGTCCGCGTCCTTCCACCTCTCCACAGGGCTACCCTGAGCAACGTCGGTGGGTCACCGTGCTCGCCGTCCAGATCATTGGCCTGGTCGCGCTCTCCGAGGAGCTGGACCCGGAGGATGCGAAGGCGCTGGTCGACCAGAGCGTCGGGAGCTTGACCGAGCATTTGGATCGCTTCGGCGGCAGGCCGATCAGCATGATGGGCGACGCGCTACTGGCGGTATTCGGGGCTCCGACGGCTCACGAGGATGACGCCGAGCGGGCGGTTCGGGCCGGCCTCGCCATGCGCAACGGCTCGCTGACCCAGGCGGGCGATCCGTACGAGGGTCGATTGGCGGTGAGCGTCGGGATCGACACCGGCGAGGCGATGGCGACGGCGACCGACACGGGGACTCGCGGCATCTCCATCACGGGAGGTGTCGTGACGAGCTCAACGCGACTGATGCACCAGGCACCTCCGGGGGCCGTGCTCGTCGGATCGGAAACGTATCGCGCCACGCATCGGCGGATCCGGTTTCGGGAGCCGTCGGCCATCAGCCAGGCTCGGTCAGGTCAGGGAAACACGGAGCGCGCCGCTTCAGGATGGGAGGCCCTCGAACCGGTACCCGAGCCGAGAAGCCGGGGGCCTTACACCTCGCCATTCGTCGGCCGCGACCGTGAGCTCGCACTGCTGGTCGCAACCTGGACCAAGGTGCTGCATGAGGCCCGTCCGCACCTGATCACGGTGCTCGGCGAGCCGGGCATCGGCAAGTCGCGCCTGATCGCCGAGTTCGAGCAACGGGTGCGGAGCACCGAGGACGGCCTGGTCTTACACGGCCGTTGCCTCCCCTTCGGCGAGGCGCTCGGCTATCGCGTCCTGGCCCCGGCCCTTCGCGGAGCCGCTGGCATCTCGGATGAGGCTGACATCGAGGCCGCCCGTGCCCGGCTCGAGGCGGCGATCTGCCGGCTCTCGGAAGCGGGCGACCTCGACGGTGATCCCCAGGCGATCGCGCGGCAGCTGGCGCTGGTCGCCGGGTTCGATTCCGCGGCCGATCGAGACGGACCGCCCGTGGATGAGCGGACGCTGCACGTGGCCGTGCGCCGGTTCATCGAAGGGGTTGCCCGTCGGCGCCCCATCTGCTTGATCGTCGAGGACATTCACTGGGCCGACGACGCGCTTCTGAGCCTGATGGAGTTCACGGCTTCGCGCGCGCAGCGCGCACGCCTCATGATCTTGACCCAGGCCCGCCCGGAGCTCCTGGCGAAACGGCCGTCCTGGGGCGGCGGCGTGCGCGCGTTCACTTCTCTCCCGCTTGAGCCGCTCGACGACGAGGCTAGCAGGTCGCTCGCCTCTGCTCTTTGTACGGGGCGGGGCCTATCAGAAGAGCTCGCTGCGCAGGTCGAGCGCCTTGCGGGCGGGAATCCACTCTTCGCCGAGGAGTTGACCTCGACGTTCGCCGAGCGACCCGAGAACGCCGTCGTGCCGTCGGCGTTGCTGGCGTTGATCTCCGCTCGATTGGACGCCCTGCCCGCTCAGGAGCGCCAGCTCGTTCAGCACGCCGCCGTGTTGGGGAAGCACTTCTGGGTCAGCGCACTGGAAGCGCTCGGGATCGACGGCGACGTCGAGCTGCTCGAGGATCTGGAGCAGCGAGATCTGTTGCGCGTCCAGATGCACTCGCGCTTCGGCGGGGATCGTGAGTACGCCTTCAGGCACGATCTCATCCGCGAGGTCGCGTATGGGATGCTGCCGCGAACTGAGCGACGGCGGCTTCATCGCGGGGTCGTCGACTGGATCGAGCGCGTCGCCGGCGATCGCGCGGATGAGCATCTTGATCTGCTGGCGCACCATGCGGTTCAGGCTGAAGAGCACGACCGAGCGCTCCGCTATCTCACCTGGGCGGCGCGGAGGATGCGACACGCCTCGGCGCACCGCGAGGAGGCGGCGCTCCTGGCACAGGCGATCGACATCGCGGCGCGGACCGGCCGAGCCGACCTCGTGCCGGACCTGCGGGCTGACCGTGGGAGAGCATTCGCAAGTGTGGGACTGTGGACCGCCGCCCAGAGCGAGCTCCAGGCAGCGCTGGCCGGGCTGGCGTCGGACCGCTCGGAACGGCGAGCGGAAGTGCTCGTCGATCTGGCGCTGGCATGCAACTGGTCGATGGAGACGGCCGAGCTGAAGCGCCATGCCGGCGATGCACTCACACTGGCCAGGTCCGTCGGGCGGGCGGACCTGGCGATCGGTTCGGGGTTCTGGCTCGCCTGGGCGTCCGGCTCCGACGGGGACGTCAACGCGGCCGTCGAGCAGTATGAGCGCGTCCTGGCAGAGGCCCAGGCGATCGGGGTCTCGCCCGCGCCGAGCGTGCTGCCGTTGTACTCCACGACACTCTGCTGGACGGGCGAGTTCGATCGCGGGATCGCGCGCGCCCGTCAGGCCGTGCAGATCGCGCGCGCCGGCGGTGACACCGATGCCACGATCCTGGCGCTGCAGGTCCTCGGCCTGGCGCTGGCCGGGACCGGCTCCTACGACGAGGCGATCCAGGTGTTCGACGAGGCGTCTCGCTTCGGCCGTGACTACGGCATCGGACCCTTCCTCGCCCGATCGATCGCCATGTCGGCCGGCTTCCACCTCGACATCTTCGACTACGATGGCCACCTGGCGCTGGCCGAGGAAGCCCGTGACGTCGCTCGTTCAGCGAACTTCCCGCCGCCGCACGTGAGCGCAAGCATCGACCTGCTCCTGAGCTTCGCCCGGCGTGGGGACGTCTCACGCACCGAACACCTCGCCGATGAGGTCGCACAGGCGGTCGAGCGGGCATCCGGCTGGCACGGCTGGTTGTGGAGCCTGCGATTCGCACAGGCTCGGGCAGAGATCGCCCTGGCCCGAGGTGCGTACGAAGACGCGATCCAGTTCGCCGAGGCGGCGCTCGAGCGGAGCCAGGGGAGGCGTCCGAAGTATCAGGTGCTTGGACTCGTGACCCGTGCGCAGGCCCTGGCCCAACTCTCACGCACTGATGAGGCACGTGCCGATCTTCGGAGGGCGGTGCGCGTGGCCCGACGTCTTCGTGATCCCGCGCTGCTGCTCCGTGGCGTGTCCGCACAGCTCGACTTCGACCGGGACGACTCGCTCGTCGCCGAAGCGCGATCGACAGCCCGAGCGATCCTCGCCCGCCTGCCTACGTCCGACCTCCGTCGGCGCTTCCAGGATGCGGAGCCCGTTCGGCGGCTCGGCCCACTCGGCGCAGAGGGTCCGCGTTGTTGACATCGCTGCTCAGGGCGCTCGGCTCGCCGAGGTAGCACCCCACCGGGTCGACCACCAACACGACTGCGCTGCTGTTGAGCGGCAGCTCGGTCTGGATGTTCGCGGCATCGCCGTTCTGGTGCCGGTCGAGCATAGGTCGGACGAGGGCGAATCGGCCGGCACGAGATCCAGGTCGCACCTCCACGTCACCGCGTTGCCAGGGGACGTTCAGAGGACGCCGCCGGGGACGAGGGAAGGACGACCACGGCGTAGTCTTGGGCAGGAAGTCGCGGTCGATCAGGCGACCGAGGCGACCATGAGCGTCTCGGCAGATCGACAGACCCTTGCGAAGGACTGTCGCGAGCCGGCCGCCGCGACGGACGCCACATGCAGCCAGGGAACAAGACGATAGAGGACCGACAGATGACCACCACCGCGACGAACGCGCAGACCGACCACCGGCTCCGCGAGGCGCCGAACGAGGGCGACCGCCCCGACGACACACACCAGGAGGACATTCCAATGACGCAGGCAATGCAAGAGCCCCGCATCCGCAACGGGATCAACGTCGACACGCTCTACGGCACGCTCGACGCGATCAAGGCTCAACCGGGGCTGGCGACGTTCCAGTTCCGCGCGACCAACACCTGGATGGGCGGCGCCCACAACCGGAGCACGATCAAGGAGTTCTACGGCGCCGGCCAGACCGACCAGTCGCGCACGTCGGCGTGGGAGCTCGACGCGGGCGAGCCGCCGATCCTGCTCGGCGTCAACGAGGGCCCCAACCCGGCCGAGTACCTGCTGCACGCGCTGGCAGCGTGCCTGACGACCTCGCTCGTCTACGTCGCCGCGGCGCGCGGCGTTCGCCTGGACGAGGTTGAGTCCACCCTGGAAGGCGACATGGATGTGCGCGGCGCGCTCGGCATCTCCAAGGACGTGCCGAACCGCTACCAGGCGATCCGCGTCACCTTCCGCATCAAGAGCGACGCCCCGGTCGAGAAGCTGGCGGAGATCGTGGCGCGGGCGCAGTCCCGCTCCGCCGTCTTCGACACGGTCGCCAGCCCGGTGCCCGTCGACGTGGACTTCGTCAAGGTGGCGTAGGCCGCCGATCGCCAACTCCGAGGCGCCGCGCGGGATCGGCCCTCGCCCTCGGCCCCCTCCGTCGACCGGCGTCGGAACGGGGTGCGTGGCGGGGGCCGATCCCGCGCGGGCCGAAAGGTGAGACCCATGGAATACGACGCAGTCGTCGTCGGCGCACGGGTGGCGGGGTCGAGCCTCGCCATCTTACTCGGCCGCCAGGGCAGGCGTGTCCTGCTGGTGGACCGCGACTATTTCCCCAGCGATACGCTCTCCACCCACCTGCTCCAGCCGCCCGCGGTGGAGATGCTGGACCGGCTCGGGGTCCTGGCCGAGGTGGAGTCGTCCGGCCTGCGGCGGCTCGGCCGCCTGCGCACCTACCTCGGCGATGTCGTCGTTGAGGGGCCGTTGCGAGCGCCGGGCGCCTACGCGCTCTGCGCCCGCCGCGATCGGCTGGACATGGCGCTCATCCGGCAGGCGGTCGGCCGCCACGGCGTCGAATTGCTGGAGCGGACGAGCGCGCACGGGCTCGTCTGGGAAGACGGGCGGGTGACCGGGGTCGAGCTGCGGACGGCCAGCGGCGCGGGGCGCACGGTCCGCGCCCGCGTCGTGGTCGGCGCCGACGGCAGACACTCGCGAGTCGCCGAGTGGACGGGCGCCGCGCGGTACGAGGAGACACCGGCGCTGCGGCCGGTCTACTACGCCTACTACCGCGGCGTCACGCCCCAGCCGACGCCGGCATTGGAGGTCTTCTACCAGGACGGCCGCATCGGCTTCGTCCTGCCGATGGAGCCGGGGATCGACTGCCTCGCGCTCGAGGTGCAGCCGGAGGAGTTCCCGGCGTTCCGCGCTGATCCGGACGGCCGGCTGGAGGCGGTCCTGCGCACGTTGCCGGGGATGGCGACCCGGCTGGCGGATGCCGAGCGGGATGGGCCGGCGCGGGGCATCCGCGGCGTGGAGAACTACCTGCGCATACCGTACGGACCCGGGTGGGCACTCACGGGAGATGCAGCGTTCTGTAAGGACTCGAGCACCGGTACCGGCATCGAGGACGCGTTCCGGCAGTCCTTCTTGCTGGCGGACGCGCTCGGCGCAGCGCTGGACGGCGAGGACTGGGAGACGACGATGGCGGCGTACCATCGCCGCCGCGACGAGGCGGTGCTGCCCGGCTATCGGAGCACGCTCACGTATACGCGGACCGATGACCCCTCGCCAGAGGCCCTGGGCTGGCTGCAGGCGGTGGCTGCGAACGCGGGGCTCGTGCGCCTGCTCGGGCAGGCGTTCCCGGCCGCCGTCCAGGCTCCGGGCGTCCTGCCGGCCGGCCTGCTGCCGTCGATCGAGCGCAGCGTCGGCCGGTTCGCCGCTGCTCGGGACGCGCACGCGGACAAGCCGGCCGCCTGACTCCGCCGGCCCATCGCTGGGGCGGCTAACACTTTGATGCAACCGTAGCGCGGACCGGTGAGCAGATCACCGGTCCGCACGGCCGTACCGATGCACACCCAGTCGTTCGACCCGTTAAGGCCGTGAGGGAACGGTCCATGTCTGAGACGTGACGTCGGCAACGACACGCCGACCGGTGACCACCCGTGGCATTCGGACCCCGAGGTGGAGCTCAGCACGCGCCCCGGTCGGGTGGCGAGCGCACGCCACCTCCGCACGGTCTCGGTCGGCTGCACCGCACATACGAGCGTGCGGCCCGAAGACGCCGACGTGGTGCCGTGCATGGTTCATCGGCCCGGCCGGGAGCGGACCGTGTAGCCATGAGCCACTCTGGCCTCGATTGGACGACGGACGTCCAGGGATCAGGCCCGCGTGGCGAGGGCGCGGACGATGTCGGCCCGGCTGACCATGCCGATCAGGGCACCGTCGCGGGCGACCGGGACGCGCTTGATCTTCCTCTGGGCCATCAAGGCGGCGATCTGCTCGATCGAGGTGGCCTCGGCGACCGAGACGACCTCGGCCGTCATGATCTCGCGGACCGTGGCGCCGCGCTTGCCGAGCACGTCCGCCTCGCTGACGATCCCGATCATCGCGCCGGCCTCGTCGAGGACCGGCATCCCGCTCACGTTGTGGAAGGCGAGCAGCCCGGTCAGCTCCTCGGTCGGCGTGTCCGGTCGGGCGGTCACGACGTCCCGGGTCATGATGTCGCCGGCCGTCCGTCGGTCGCCCATGTAGTCGACCCCGCCAATGGCCGACAGCCCGACCGCGCCCGATTCCTGCCGCCGCCCGTGTAACAGGGCGGACTCGTCCTCGAAGAAGGCGCCGCTCGCCCCTTCGTGGATCTCGAAGGTGAGCACGCGCTCGTTCTCGAGCCGCAGCGCCCCGCGGATGACGCCAGCGGCGCCGACGGCGCCCTCGTCCGGCGTGCCGGCCGGGACGACCGCGATGATTTCGCCCCCGCGGACCGCGAGGACGATCGCCTCGTCGCTGTCCTGGGCCTCGGTGTCTGCTTGCCGCGAGGTCGGCTCGCCGACGAATGCGTCCTCGATGTTCACGCGCTTCATGGGAGACCTCCATGCCACCGTGCGCTCCGCCGACGCCGGGGGCCGTGCGCGCTATCCGGCCCCGTGACAGGAAGCGTACACCGGTGCGTCCCGTCTCGTGTCCGGGGCTCCGCGACGAGGGCGCCGTCAGTACGACTATCGGCGGCATGCGGCACGAGACGGCGGCGTCGGGATGAGTCCTGCCTCTTCCCCTTCCAGCCCCCAAACCGGCCTCCCAAATCGTGTGCCCTCCGACCGATGGTCGGTCACGCTGCCGCCCCTCCCTCTTCGCAAAGCATGGCGGGGAGTACAGGGGGAAGGGCTCCCCCAGTGTTGCTATCTGCAAGCTGAGCGCTGAAGACGCAGATAACCTCGCGGGGCCCATCTAGCGGGCGCGTGCGAGACTGATCGCGAAGCGGAACGGGACACCGAGACTGATCGGTTCACCACCGAGAGACATGCATTGGGATAATGACCTGGAGATACAGAGGCCGATGGATCGCCGCCATGCCGCGACGCGGCAAGTCACTTGTCAACTGCCTGGTATTCATGCGACTCTGCGTCGTGCCCAGCGGCTTCCTGGGGCGCGTCAGGCCGTCAGATCGGCCGATCGGGCGCATCGATCCAGCCTAGATAGATAATGTCGGCGCGCTTTCGCGCGATGGTGGAGTGAGCGTGTTTGGACCAACTCACGTCTGAAGGCTGATCCGGCGGAGCCGAAGCGACCTCGACGAACCAGCCATAAATCTCGCACTCGGCGAGTGA
>Ga0209382_10003165_pt1 | contig 23004 bp, 12 predicted proteins | sample SoiMetdeltSBSDD5_FD_187599 | JGI IMG/M metagenome (GOLD analysis project Ga0209382, IMG submission 187599) | Bulk soil microbial communities from a Populus tree surrounding site in Tennessee, USA - Soil MetaG P. deltoides SBSDD5 (SPAdes) (version 2) | ecosystem: Environmental > Terrestrial >...
TGGCCGATGACTTTGCGCAGTTGCGGCAGCGGCTTCCTGGAGATCGCGCCCCACTTCGAAAAATCGACTGCTTCCGCCGGGGCGACTTTGGCCTTGGCCGAAGCTGCCGCTGCTTCCGGCGGCGAGGCCAGCTTCTGCAGTCGTTGAATCCAGGCGCGCAGGTCGGCCATCACAATGCGTCCGCCGCGTTCGCTGCCGCGAACGTGCGTCAAATCAATGCCCAGTTCGCGAGCCAGTCGCCGGACGGACGGCGCCGCGGCGACTTCCGCTTCCGATTTCGTCCCGACTTTGTCTTCGTGCTCGTCTTCGTCCTCGTGCTCGTCCTCGACAACCACTGGTTTCGCTTTTCCCGGCTTTGGCGCGGCTTCGGTTTTTGCTTCGCTTGCCGGTTTGGCGTCAACACCTCCGGCGTCGATGGAAAGGATGACCTGCCCGACAGAGATTTTGTCACCTTCTTTGACGCGGAGTTTGGTGACCTTGCCGTTCGCGGTGGCGGGGATCGACGCGACTGCCTTTTCGTTTTCCAGCTCGATGATGGCCTGGCCTTCTTTGATCTCGTCGCCTTCTTTGACCAGAATACTGACCACGACGCCGGAATCAGCGCCTTCGCCCAACTTTGGAAGCTTAACGTCCATAAGGTCTCTCTCAGTGCCGCACTAAGGAACGGAGACGCTAAGAGAGCGCACCGACGGTGTCACCAAGAAAAATCCAGTAGGCCAACGGGCGGGTGTTTGACACCGCTTGCGATATCATTTGGAAATTCCGCCGTCGACCAAAAGGTTCATCCTGACGCGACGGCCGCCCTCCGAAGAATTGCGCATGCTGCGAGGATTCTTCGGAGCGCGACCGGTCCCCGGTCGCAGCAGCTTCGAGCGGATCGCGACACTGGAAAGCGGCGGAGGCGCGGTTGTTGGACTGGGGATTTGCTCGTTCGGACCGCGGCCTTCCAGGCCGCAACGCGTCCCCACCGGATAGTCTAAAAACTCTACGCATCCCGCCTGTTCGGAGCCGCTGCGGTCCCGCGGCCGCGGGACCCCGTCCGCAAAGACTCGCGCTCGCGTCGAACACTCTCACCCGACCGGGAGGGCGCGACCGGTCCCGGGTCGCCGCAGCCACGAGACGCGGGGGAGAGAGTCCCGGAGTCGCCCGTCGCATGCGGACTTGCTGCGCGCCGGGACGTCGCGCGCTCCGATTCGGTTTGCGGCTGCGTGTATAGGCACTCAACAACAACGCAACGTCCGAATTTAAACTTCGAAAGCGACGCGAAATTACACGAATTTGCACGAACGGTTTGCTGACGATGCCCGGTCAAACGATTTGCGGAAAGGCCTTCTCCGGATCCACCTTCAGATCCTTGATCGCCTTGGCCACCGTCTCGCGCGGGATGTGTCCTTTTTGGGCCAGGGCATAGAGCGTGGCGATCACGGTGCATTCCGCGTCCACCTCAAAAAAGCGGCGCAGGTTCTCGCGAGTGTCGCTGCGGCCAAAACCGTCCGTGCCCAGAGTCATCAAACCGCCCGGCACCCACGGCGCGATTTGCTCCGGTACAATCTTCATGAAGTCCGAAACCGCGACGAACACGCCCTTTTCCTTTTCGAGTAACCCTTCGACGTAGGATTTCTGCGGCGGCTCGGTTGGATGGAGCATGTTCCAACGGGCTGCTCGCAGCGCGTCCGAGCGCAGTTGCTTGTAATTCGTCGCGCTCCAGACGTCCGCGGACACGTTGTAACGCTCGGCGAGATGTGGGCGTTGTGCTTCTTGCCGCCCGGACCCGGCTTGAATTTGTAAAGCCCTTTGAGAATTCCTTCCTCAACGCCCTCCGGCATCGGCGGCATGGCGTAGTTCTCGTTATACAGCGTCAGGTAGTAGAAAACGTCTTCGCCGTCGTGATACATCCGGCGCATGCCATCCTGAATGATGACGGCAATTTCGTAGGCGAACGCCGGATCGTAGGTCAAGAGAGTCGGAATCGTGCTGGCGAGCAGCAGGCTGTGGCCGTCTTCGTGTTGCAGCCCTTCGCCGTTGAGGGTGGTGCGGCCGGCGGTGGCGCCAAGCAGAAATCCCCTGGCCTTGATGTCTCCCGCCAGCCACATCAAATCGCCGATCCGCTGGAAGCCGAACATCGAGTAGTAGATGAAGAACGGGATCATGTTGACTGCGTGGCTGGCATAAGCCGTGCCCGCGGCGATGAACGACGACATCGAACCGGCTTCCGTGATCCCTTCCTCAAGAATCTGTCCGTCCTTCGTCTCGTGGTAGTAAAGGAGCGACTTGCTGTCCACCGGGTCGTAGAGCTGGCCTTTGTGTGAATAAATGCCGATCTCGCGGAACAGTGCGTCCAGGCCGAACGTGCGCGCCTCGTCGGGAATGATCGGCACGATGCGTTTTCCGATGTCCTTGTTGCGGAGCAGGTGCCCCAGCAATCGGACGAAGGCCATCGTGGTGGACGCTTCGGTGCGGCCGGACCCTTTGAGAAACTCGGTGAAACCTGAAAGGGACGGAACCTTGAGCGGCGCGGCTTCGACCTGGCGCTTGGGAAGGAAACCGCCGAGCGCTTTGCGGCGTTCGAGCAAATACTTCATCTCCGGACTGTCCAGCGGCGGGCGATAGAACGGAGTATCGACAATCTCCTCGTCGCTGATCGGGATGTTGAACCGTGCGCGGAACTCGCGAAGCTCTTTTTCGTTCAGCTTCTTCTGCTGGTGCGAAATGTTGCGGCCCTCACCGGCTTCCCCGAGGCCGTAACCTTTGACGGTTTTGGCGAGAATGACCGTGGGCCGGCCCTTGTATTCCATTGCTGCCTTGTAGGCGGCATAGACCTTGCGCGTGTCGTGGCCGCCGCGCAGGAGCTTGCGAATCTGATCGTCGGTCAGATGATTCACCATCGCGAGCAGTTCGGGATATTTTCCAAAGAAGTGCTTGCGGGTGTAGCTGCCCGGCTCGACCGAGTATTTCTGGTAATCGCCGTCAACGCATTCCTCCATGCGCTTGAGCAAAAGGCCCTTTGTGTCTTTGGCCAGCAATTCGTCCCAGTCCGAACCCCAGATGACTTTGATCACGTTCCAACCGGCGCCGCGGAAGGCGGCTTCGAGTTCCTGGATCACCTTGCCGTTGCCGCGGACCGGGCCGTCGAGCCTTTGGAGGTTGCAATTGACGACCCAGATCAGGTTGTCGAGATTTTCGCGCGACGCGAGGGTCAGCGCGCCGAGGGATTCCGGTTCATCGGATTCACCGTCACCGACGAACGCCCAGACCTTCGGTTCCTGGGACCAGTTGACGAGGCCGCGCGCTTGCAGGTAGCGGTTGAACCGCGCCTGATAGATCGAGATGATGGGGCCGAGACCCATCGAAACGGTCGGGAACTGCCAGAAGTCCGGCATCAAGTACGGATGCGGATAGGACGACAGCCCGCCGCCTTCGGAAAGTTCCTGGCGGAAATTGTGCAGATGGCGTTCGTCAAACCGGCGTTCGAGAAACGCGCGCGCGTAGTTGCCAGGCGTCGCGTGGCCCTGGAAGAAAATCAAGTACGCCGGCCGGTCGCTGTCGCCGCCGTAAAAGAAGTGGTTGTAGCCGACCTCATAAAGCGTCGCGAGCGAGGCATACGTGGAAATATGACCACCGAGACCGTTGTGCTTGCGATTGGCGTTGACCACCATCGCCATCGCGTTCCAGCGGATGTAACTCTTGATGCGGACCTCAGTTTGCCAGTCGCCCGGAAACGCCGGCTGTTCCTCAACCGGGATCGTGTTGATGTAAGGCGTGCTGACCGCGTAGGGCGCATTTATGCCGAAGGCGTGCAGGCGGTCCTCGAGGTTGTCGACGAAGGAAGGCGCCTGGCCGGAGCCTTGAGTCCTCAATACCTGGGCCACCGCATGCTCCAGCGATTCAAGCCACTTTTTCCGGTCAAGGCCGGCGGGCTTTTTCGGCGCGGACTTTTCAGCCGCATCGATCGGCGGAACGGTATCTTTCAGTTTCGATTTCACGCTTAATCAACTTCGCATCCAGCTTCCGCGACGCCAAGAGAGCCACCGCGAAGCGACAATTTGAAGGCGACCGCAACCGGACGCAAACAGAAAGACGAACCCGCGCTCACACGCGATGCATCTCCGAGATGTCGGCGGACCAACTGCCCGTGGCGGCGGGCGTCTCGCCTGCCGCGCCCCGAAAGCGCATCTGTTTAGCGTGGTAGGGACAACGCGCTGTCCCGCGGATGCGGGATCCCCGCCCGCGTGGTAGCGGGCGGAGTGAAGTCCCATACAGCGTTCCCCAAAACAACGGGTTGCGCCGCTGTACGCGGCGCGGACGGCGCAGCGCCGTCCCTACCACCACGCTAAACACATGCCCGGAACAGTAATTGTCCCAAGGTGCATTGTTAATTGTTGATTGATAATTGAGCGTCGCTGATTGGGGAAGCCCCCGCCACACGGGGCACTATGCTCCTGATTCGCGGCCTGTGCCTATTGTGCGAACCGGCCCGCAATAGTTGCCCTTGACCGGTTTGACCTTTCTTAGCGACTGGCAACTCTGTAAAATGTCACTATGCGCAGACGGACGATCCAGGATTCGGAAACTGACGTGACCTGGCCCCGGGCTGCTTCCAAACCCGGTCGCTTCGCTCCCGGCGACGAAACTTCATGAAAGCTCTTGTTGTCACCATCCTCGCCGCGGCCCTGGTCGCGGGTTGCGCCAGCCAGCGCATGCCGACCCGGTCGGGGCGTCCGGAAGTCACGATCCGAGGCAGGACAACCGCAGAGTTGAAGGCGTATTTCGTGACCGACCTGGGCAGCCGTGGGTACACGGTACGGAATGCGGACCCGGCGGCGATGATTTTCGAAAAACAGGAAAAGGGATCCGTTGCGTTGCTGGTCATAGGTGAACGGGATCGAACGGCGTGGAACCGCGTCAAGGTGAGTATCGTCAGCCACCGGCGGGGATCGCATCGCGTCATCTGCCAGGCGTTTCTCGTCGGCAATCGTGGGAGGCCGGTCGAACGCGTGGAAGAAGTCTCCGGCGAATGGGAGACCATTCAGGCCTGGTTGGAGCGGGCGAAGGCGAATCTCGAGCCTTTGACGCCTGATCGCGCCCGTTGAGACTCAACCGCCGGCCACGCGGCTTACCGTTTTCGCCGTGTCGCGCGCGGCTGGGAACTGGTGCCCGACGCGGTCAGTGTCTTGGAACGGTTCTTCGCCGCGGGAAACGCCAGCAGCCGCCGCGACTCCGCCAGCAGAAGGGCCGTTTCCTTGAACGGCTCGTAACTGACGTCCTGCCAGCGCACAAGGCCGTCGCCATCCACCAGAAACGTCCCGTGCAACGGCATGTTTTCAAAGTCATCAAATGCCCGATACGCTTTGAACACTTCCAGTTTTTCGTCCGACAGGAGCGGAAAGGGGAAGGGTTCGTCGGTTTTGCTGAGCGTCTTCTTGATTCCATCGGTGGAATCGGTGCTGATGGCGACGACGGAGATGCCGGCATCTGCGAACGCTTTCGTCATCGGCGCGAAGGCGCTCAGTTGCTCGATGCAATGCACGCAACCGCGGCCGAGGTAGAAAACGACCAGCACCGGTTCGCCGCGATATTTTCTCAACGAACGCTTCTTCCCATCGCCGTCCGGCAGCGCCCACTCCGGCGCAGGGGACGGTTCCCAGCGGAATGGACCGAGACCCGCAATCGCGGGCCGCTCTCCGGCGTCGTCGGCTTGGGGCGCGGCGACGCGCCAGTCTGCCGGCAGTTTCAGCTCCTGCGCGATTGGCTGTAACCTCCTGAAAACCGGCATCTCCAGATCGATCGCTGAAGAGAGGGCCTTCAGCTCCTTGAAAATCTCCACCGCTTTGTCGGTCTTGCCGCACTGCCAGAGAACGTCCGCGTAATTCGCGATGAGCTGTACCTGGTTCGTCCCGCTTTCGTATGCCTCGCGCGCGAGTGTCTCGGCCTTTTCCTTGTCATCGAGCTTGAGGTGGATCTGCGCCCGCCGTTCCTTTGCAACGTCTTTGGCAGCTTCCAGCGATTCGCGCGCCGCCTCGGTTTTGTCCTCCGCGATCGCCTGATAGACCTTCAACTCGGCGACGTAATTTTCGATCGCTTGAAGGCGGTCGGTGAAGTTGTTCATCGCATCGAGCATCGCCCGGTTGATCTTGTCCGACGATTCCTTCGCCTCGCGGGCTTTCGTTTCGGCCTTCTCGACGGCCGCCTGGCGTTCGCCGCGCATTATCTTGGCTGCCCGCTCCAACGCGTCGATCTGCGCCCGGCCCTCCTTCAGATTCCGCTTGCTGAAATGCGCGGCACCCAGCGCGCGGGCGCGGCGCGCCTGTTCCTCGGCAATTTCCGTCGGCGGCAGGTAAGACGTGTCGCTCAGAGCGATCAACTCGTCCCACAGCTCGTATCGCAGCAGTTCCTCAATCAGCCGCCGCCGGCCGTGAAACGCCGTGCCGCTGCTTTTCTCGTACAAGGTGTTGTCCTCCTTCTTGTCCATCGTATTAAAACGCGGGTGGTGCGGCATCTCGATCATGTTTTTCGACAGCTCGATGGCGTCCCGCGCGCGGCCAATGCGGCCGTAAGTCTGGCAAAGCCACTCGCTGTTATGCGCGTAATTGTGAATCTGGTCCGGCAACAGGCGATCGGCGATGAGTTGCGCGTTATCGACACGGACGGCTGCTTCCTGCTGCCAGGCCATGTCGTGGTAGCGCTTCAGTTTGGAAAAGGTGTGGCCCGGCATGTGCCACAAGTGCGCGATACCTGGCGAACTCTGGCCGCACCGCGCCGCCGACGGAATCGCCCGCACCGACATCTCCTCCTTTTCCCCGTCCCACAGATGAATGCGATAGTGGTGTGCCGGGTGCATCGGGTCGGCTGCGAAGATTTCCTTGAGCAGCGACTCCACGGCCTGGGCGCTTGTGATCGGCAGGCCCTTGCCGGAGTTTTCCCAAATGTGAAAGGCAAGGAACGCCTTCGCTTCGATGTCGTCGGGGTGCTCGTAAACGATCCTTTCCAACGCGCGGATGTATTGGCGTCGCCGCTCCTTTTCGTCTTTGCCCGTGTCGTTGTAATAATCGGCAAGGCTGTCGATCCACATTACCTCCCGCTTGCCGGCGTTGTCCTTTTTCGCGGACGCGAGTTTGATGAACTCTTTGGCGCGCGCGGCGTTGTTGATGTTGGCCATCGCCAGACCCCAATAGGCGATCGCGCAATTCGTGTCGAACACGGCGGCCTGGCGAAATGAGCGCTCCGCCTCGAAATACCAGAAGCCATGCAATTGCCCGACGCCTTGCGCGAAGAATTTTTGCGTCAGGGCATTGGTGGTGGTGACGGCGAAACCGATCTTCGGCATGCCCGGCATCAGGCGCGCGGCCTGCCGGGGACCCTCGTTGAACGCTTCACCGTGCGAGGAATGGCCGGCGGCGAGAGCGAGCGAATCTTTTGGCGCACTGGCTGGATCGGCCTTCGGCTCTGCCGCGAACAGGGCGGAATACCACGCAAGGCAGCTGACAAACGAGAGGAGTCTCTTCATGCGTCGTCTTCTTTGTAACTACTATCTCTCAAAGTTTGCGCAGGCTGCGAGTATTATTCGGAGCGCGGCCGGTCTCCGGTCGCAGCAGCCTCGACACCCCACGGCCACTTCCAAAACCTCCCACGTCCAAGCCGAGAGCCGATCCTGCTGCGCGCGGGCACGTCGCGCGGTCGTCAATTTCGGAGCGCGCCCATCCTGGGCGCAGCGGCCCCGAGGACCGCGGATGCGGAAAAGTTTTCCCAAGCATCCGGCTTCGGACGCGCTGCAGCCTGGAAGGCCGCGCTCCGCGAAAACTCGCGCAGCCGTCGAACATTCCCGGCCACAGGAGCGCGACCGGCCTGCCCTGCCGAAGCATTGCGAAGGCGCGTCTCCGGTCGCCGCCGCCACGAGCGCGTGGAAAGGGCGTTCCGGAGTCGCCCGTAGCATGCGGACCCGCTGCGCGCCGGGACGGCGCGCGCTCCGATTCGGTTTGCGGCTCTGCAGCGTTGTGATCTCCGATTCCGCCTGTCATGTGCCGGTCAATGTATATCCAGTCCAACCGAACTCCGGCATTCACTTCGGCATCGCCGGCCCGGCCACCAGCGGCTGCGTGCTGCGCAAATAGGCGAAAAGATCGCGTGCCTGCTCGTCCGTAACCGCGTCGAGCAGTCCCTCGGGCATCAGCGACATTCCCGCGGCGCGCATCTCGACGATGTCTTTTTGCTCAAGCGCAACGTTCCGACCGTCGAGTCCGCGCAAGACAACCACCTGCTTGTCTTTGTCCACCAGAAAGCCGTTGAGCGAGCGCTCGTCCTTCGTCTCGACCAGATAGTTTTCGTAGCCTTCACGTATCTCCGCGTTCGGATTGACGATGCCAAGCAGCATGTTAGCCAGATCATCCCGTTTGAAGTAAGTGAGGTCGGGGCCGATCTGGCCGCCCTGCCCGAACAACGTGTGGCACTGGCCGCAGACGTTGCCGAACAAGGTTCGTCCTTTGTACGGGTTGCCAATGCCGCTATTGATGACTTGAGACAGGTGATCGATGCGTTTCTCCATTTCCGCCGTAGTCGGACTGCCCGTGTTCGGCCAAACCTGGTCCGCAAGTTTCGCGAGTTGGGGGTTTTTGTGCAGCTTGATCTTGCGAACCACGCTCAATGGCACAGCCTCGGGCTTGATCGACCCGGCATCGACTGCCTGCGCCAGCCGTAGCGACCAGGCAGGTCGGCTGGCGAGCAGTGTCTCTGCGGAGGCGATCGAATCTTTGCCGAACTTCGAGTAAAGGGCGATAACCCGTTCGCCGATTTGAGCTTCGTCGTACTGTTGGAGTGCAGCCAACGCGGCTTTCCGCAAGCCTTCGTCGTTCGCGCTTTCGAGGACTTTAAGCAGAATAGGCACACTCCCCGTTACTTTCACCTCGCTCAACAGTTGCAGGTAATCCAGCCGTTCGCCCGTCTTCGCCGCTTCGTCTGCGGCCGTGTGCAACGCCTTCTCGATCGCTTCCGGACGGCCAAGCCTTACACTAAGGGCAACCGAGCCGACGTTCTGACGCGCCATTGCTTTCACCAGCTCGCCCGGAAGCCCCGCCAGCGAGCGGCCTTTGAACGCCGCTTCAAAACCCGCCATCAACTTCTCGGCGTGCCCGCGGCTCGGCGAGAGGTCGAACAGCCGCGCGCAGGTCAGCAGATCCTTGCGCGTGCCGGCCTGCGCGTAACGGCGCATCACTTTGTCCAGGATGTGCTGCTTCACCAGAGGTCGGTTCCAAAGCGCGCTATCTTCGAACAACCCGACGACCTGTTCGCGGTCGTTTTCCGCGGTCGCTTCAATGGCCCACCAGAGCAACATCGGCAGGCGGTTATCGTCGGCGTCCTGGTCATGGGTGAGCAGGTTGTGGACGATGGAGAGGCAATCCTTCGCCGGAAGCCGGCGCGCGGAAGAGACAAGCTGGCCGCGGACCTCCAGGCTGGTTTCGACTTTTGCGAGTTGAGCCAGTTCCCTGGCGATCGCCGGGGAAGCGCACCGCTCGTCGCACAAAAGACGGACGGTCCACAGGCGCACGAAGGGATCGAAGTGGCGGAGCAGCTTTGACGTGAGCCCGTCATCCAAACTGTAGCAGCCGACGTAAGGAGGCTCATTCGCGCCCTTCCCTTTCTCCAGGACGGTGGAATCAGCCTCCTTACGTCGGCGGCTACCAGGTTGAGAAGAGTTCGATGTGCTCAGATACAACGCCCAAAGGGTTTCCAACGCGGGTTGGCCCGAGCTCTGATGCACCATTCCTTGCAACTGCGGAGCGATCGACCTGTCACGCCGGTCCGCGAGCAGTCTGAGCGCAGTCTGGCGGTGCCACTTGTTCTCGTTTCCGAGCAAGGTGACAAGTTCGGCAGAGGAGAGTTTTGTGAGGTCAAATGGCCTGGCCGGTTTGGCGCCCTTGGCTTTCAGCCGATAGATTCGGCCGTTGGCCGGATCGATCTGGCCCTCCTGGTTGCGATAGTGAGCCACCTGCTTGTCATACCAGTCGCAAATGTAAATCGCGCCGTCCGGGCCGACCTTGATGTCCACCGGACGAAACCATTTGTCGTCGCTGGTCACCGGATGACCAAGATCGACAGTACGAAACGACGATTTGTCCGGCATGATCTCGCTCAGCACAATTCGGCCTTGCAGCGGCTCGACGCCGAAGAGTTTTCCTTGATATCGCACGGGCAGCGCGCCGCCGTCGTAAACGACGAAGTTATGAGTGAACCGCTCCACGTCCGGGTGCGGCATCGCCGGGAAGTAACCGAATGCATACGGATTCGACAACGGACCGTGCTTCTCAAATCCTTTCTGCAGGTAACCGCCCTGAACATAGTGAAAGCCTCGGGTATTGCCGCCGTTGTGACCCGAGAAGACGCGGCCTTTGGCATCGATCTCGCAGCCGAACGCGTTGCCGCCGCCCTCGGCGAAGACCTCGAAGCGCCGCGTCTCCGGATGGTAGCGCCAGATGAGCTGGCCCATCGTGTGCAGGAACGGTTCCTTGTCAATACCGGGGCGGATCATGTTGCCGGTGACCGTGCTGCCTTGGGCGCCGTAAAGCCACCCATCCGGTCCCCAACGCAGCGAGTTGGCGACCGAATGGGTGTCCTCCAGCCCAAACCCCGCGAGGTGCACGATCGGATCACCATCCGGCACGTCGTCGTTGTTCGCATCCGGATAGAAAAGCAAATACGGCGGATTCAAAACCCACACACCGCCGCGCCCTCGCTCGACCGAGGTGACGATATTCAAGCCGTCAACAAACACCTTATGCTTGTCGAACTTGCCGTCGCCGTCCGTGTCCTCGTGAATGGTGATTTTGTCCGCGCCTTTGAAATGATTCGGCGGCGGAGGCGGGACTCGATCGTACACCGCGCGCCAGTAACCATCCTTGCTGACTACCTTCAAACCGGCCGGCGCGGGATACTGTCGATATTGCACCACCCACATCCGTCCGCGCTCGTCGAAGTTTAGAAACACGGGCTGAGCGACGATCGGCTCGGCGAGCACTTGTTCCAGTTCGAGATCGGGAGGCACGGTGAACGATGCGGCAGCTTCGACAGGTGCAAGCGGGAGATCCTGAACCTTGGCGGGCGGATTACCCGCCTCCACCTTTTGGGGCGACGGCGCGTTCCGCTCCGCCGGCGGCATCGGACGATCGATCGCCCAAAGAATACCGTTGAACAACAATCGACGAAACTCGGCGTTGTCGAAATCGTCCGGGTGACCGAGCGAGGTGTAGAAAACACGCGCCTGTTTCGGCCCGTAGCGATGGATCCACGCGACAGGTTCGGGCGGTTTGTCCGGGATCGAACCGATCAACAATGGTGTCGCCGACCCGTTCAACGGGCTGACCTGGTAGAGCGAACCGTTGCCGACGAGGCGTGCCGGATCGACGCCCGTGAGAATCGGATGTTTCTCCGAACCGACCGCGACCGTGATGGCGGTCTTCGGCCCGTTGCCATGATGTCCGGTATAGTTCCCGCCGAGCACTTCAGGATCGAATTCAGGCCAGGCCGCTCCCTTCTCCGCATCGGTTCCCCGCGGCGCAAACCCGTGGCTCGCCGTGCGAATCCCCACGAGCGGCTTTCCGGACGTGAGATGGGCACGCACGGCGTCGAGTTGTTCCCTGGGCAGCGCGCGGCGGCGTGTGCTGACCAGCAAAAGATCCGCATCGCGCAGTGCCTCGATCAGACCGGGAAACTGGTTGTTGTCTTTTTCACCCTGTTGAACGATGGAGACGCGAAGACCACGAGGAGCGAGTTCACTCTGCGCGAACTTCGGCAGGGTCTCCCAGGTCTTGTATTCGTCCTCGCCGATCAGCAAGACCGCGTGCGGGCGCTTATCTTCGCTGAAGCGAAACGGTTCGCCGCCGAGGAGCGCCACGCTGGTGATGCTCGGGCACCAGTATTTCTCGACGTGCTCGATCATCAGATCAGTGCCTGCACAGTGCGGAACGGAGGGGCGCTTGCGCGAGTTATACATCGTGTCGGTCATGTCGCGCATGAGCACGACGTTCTTACCCTGCTTGACCATCTGCCGGATGGAGAACGGCCGGCCGAGCACGCACATGTTGAGGTGCACGCCCATCACGATGACGTTGTCGATGCCGCGCTGCTGCATCAGGTAATAGGCCTCGGCGGAGTCGGTGACCGCATCGCCCTCCTTGACCTCGATGACATCAATCTGCCGCCGCCACGGCGACCCGTTCTCGCATCGCGGCCAGTCGTCACAACCGCCGTCGGAGTCATCGATCGGCAGCGGCGCTTCGCGATCAGCATCCAGGTTGCACCACCTTTGGAGCGGCACCCTGGGTGTCGCGGGAGGCGCGGACTGGGCGAGCTTTCGTTGTGGCGTGCCTTCGTAAAACTTCATGGTGTCGCTGGGGCAATGGATGATGAAGACGCCGTGGTTGCGGGCCTCCTTGACCACTTCGTTCATGCGTGGCGCCATCTCCGCCACGCGGCGCGTGGCGCCCTTGCACCAATGCTGGTTCCACATGTCACAGACGACGATGGCGGTTTTCCCGGGGTCCCACTTGGCCGTTTTTTCCTCCACGCGCCACTCGCCGCTGCCTTTCGATGTCTCGACACGGGAACGCGTCGGAAGAGTCAGTGAGTCCGCGCCGGCTGACCAGCCGCAGGAGAGAAGATGGACAAACAGGCAGAGCGAGAGTGTGTTGAGAGGTTTGCCTTTCATGGCGCGAAAATGTGCTAACGGTTTTGGTCTACCGAGGTTAAGCCTAAGGCCGCCGGAACTCAACGCAATCTACGACACGATCCGCAGACCGCTGGGTGGTTGAACAGGAGATAACGGAGGGAACAGAGAGAGAAGAACATTCCTCCGCCGGCAGGGCAAGGATCGATTAATAAGTCGGGTGGCCTTTTCCGCTGATTGCTTCCGTTATCCGAATTCTCAGGTCTCTGTTTCCTCTGTTTTCTCCTGTTCCTTCCCTCGGTCGTTTTGCTGGTTCGCTCCGGTCAGTTGCTGAAGACGTAATTGGTGCGGTAATAGTCGGTCACCGCCCAGAGGTTGAGCGGGTAGAGCAGGCCGCGGTATTTGATGAAGCGCGCGCTGCCGTCGGCCATCATGTAATTCGATCCGCCGCTTTTCGAGTTCTTCTGACCCCCGGAATGCCGGCTGCGCTCGATCTCGGTGACATCGTTGCCCCGCCCGCCGCGCGAAGGCTCGAACAAATCCATGTAGAAATGGTCGGAATCGCTCTTCTTCTCGCCCATCACGATGGTGTCGGAGGGAAGCCGGATGGCCGTTTGCAGCATCGCCTGATTGGGCGACGTATCGACATTGTACCCGGGGATCGTTGTTCTAAAATAATCGTTCCAGCCATTGATGATATAGCTGCGAAAAGCCTCATCGGGGCGAGGTAATTGCGGGACGGGTGCGGCTGCACGGACCGGAGGCCGGATGTCGTTGGGACATCGCAACACTTCGAGGTTCTTATAATAGGGATGGAGCTGGGTTGGCCAACGATTGACATCTACCCGCACGGGAAAACGCTCTTTGAAGTCACCAGCGTAAAGGACAGCCGACAACCCGAGCTGGCGGGCGTTGTTGAGGCATTTGATCGATTGTCCCTTGCCCTTCGCACGGGCCAATGCCGGAAGGAGCAAACCGGCGAGGATTGCAATGATGGCGATAACGACAAGCAGTTCGATCAACGTAAAGGCCTCGAGCTTGAACCTCGGTTCCCGGACATCTGATTGTGATTTGAGACGTGATAATTCTTCCGGGCTGGGGTGGCAATCTGTTTTCGCGGCATTTTTTCGTCCCTGCCCGCAAGCATCCTGGCCCTCAGCCCGAGTCCTTAGTCACAGAATGGTTTCCGGCAGTCGCAGAGCGGGTTAAATGGCGGCGAAATGGGAACGCGACTGTGAACCGCGCGCGAAATCGATTCGACAGCACCCGTCGCACGCCGGCGATTCCGGTTTGGGTCGCTCGCCCTTGCGCACGCGCTGCGGACACGTTCACTGTCCCCGCCTGGCGGACCGAAACGCAGGAACGGTTTGAAGACCGATGCCAACCAACTTTTGAACGAAGGAACAGTATGAGCCGACTATTACGCTTCAATGAATCGGGCCGCCCCGATCTGGTCGTCCACCTGGCGCTCGGCGCCGCGGCGGTCGCGGCTGCGGTCATTTGCCTGTGCGCGACGTTCGAGTTCGCCTCCGGCCTCGACCGGATTGTGGAACGGCTTTCGGCCCGGCCCGCGGCGGCGAATTACACGACGCCCAATGACGAACCGCTTAACTCCCTTACGAACGTCGCGGACCTGGAACTCGGTCCGGTCGGTACCGGCGCCTCGACGCAATCCGACCCGGCGGTCGGGCAACCGGCAGCAGGCCGCGCGACAGATTTGCCAACAGGTTAACTCAATTAGGGTTGTGCGAACCTGAAGGCCAGTTGGGAGGGCCGACCACCACCCCGGTCACGGGTATGACCGGGGTGGGACTGGCCTTCCCAACTAACTTCAATCCTTGCCGTTCACAATGGCCGAACTCCGGCAAAGCGGGAGGCTATGAATGTCTCAAAGCTATGTGTGACGAACGCTTACCATTCCTGGAGGATTCCCGGCAAGACCGCGATGCATTCATGCCTTCGGAATCCATCCGTTTGACACCCCGAATTTTGCCGACAGATTTCTTGGGGTGCGGTATGGAATGACGGGTTGTTAAATGCACACCGACGCACCATCCGAAGGCCGCTTGCGAAAATACGCGCTGTTCGCGGGTGTTTGGACGTTGCTTGCCGTGTTGTCGGCGGCGCAAGGATATATTTCCCAGTCCGTTTACGGTCCGCCGATTTCCTGGGGCGTCGCTTTTCGCCGTTCTTTCGAGGAATGGTATACCTGGGGTGCGCTCTCCATCGGCGTGCTTTGGCTGGCCAACCGGTTTCCCTACACGCGGGCGACCGCGCGACGCTGGTATTGGATTCATTTTCTCGGAAGCGTGGCCGGGTCGGTGGCGTTCATCGCGATCTACTCCTGGCTGCTTGATGGTCAGGTATCGGTGCAGGACGGCACCATTCTGGAGTTTGCCAAGGTCTTCAAGAAATTCTGCCTGCACTACATCCTCGTGGGCATGACGACGTATTGGCTGCTCGTGCTCGCGCATCACGGCTGGCATTATTACCGGCGTTATCGCGAGCGGGAGTTGCAGGCGGCCGAACTTCAAAAGCAGCTCGCGCAGGCAAAGCTCGACGCGCTGCGGATGCAGCTCAATCCGCATTTCCTCTTTAATACGCTCCATACCATTTCGGCTTTGATCCACGACAATCCTGAGTGCGCCGATCGCATTGTCGCCCGGTTGAGCGATCTGCTGCGGCTGAGCCTCGACCAGTCCGACGCGAACGAAGTGCCGCTTCGACAGGAACTGGCTTTCCTCGACCGCTATCTTGAGATTGAACAAATCCGATTTCAGGATCGGCTGACGGTCGAGAAGAACATTGAGCCGGACCTGCTGGAAGCGCTCGTCCCGTGTCTCATTCTCCAACCGATTGTGGAAAATGCGATTCGGCACGGCATCGAGCCGCGCGAAGAGATGGGACGCATCGCCATTCGCGCCCGCCGCAACAATGGCATGTTGGAACTGAGCGTGAGCGACAACGGTTCGGGACTGTCCGACGACGAAACCACTCCACGGCGCGAGGGTATCGGGCTGTCAAACACGCGGTCGCGCCTGCGACATCTTTACGGCGATCATCAGCATTTCGATCTGGCCGGCGTGCCGGGTGGCGGCATGGAGGCGCGGATCGTTGTCCCTTTGCGAACGAAAGACACCAACGAAGGCGACGGCCATGCCGGATGAACTCAGAATTCGCACGTTGATCGTGGACGACGAGGCGCCCGCCCGCGCGCGCATCCGTCAGTTGCTGAAAGGCGAGCCGGACTTCGAGATTGTCGGCGAATGCGCCAACGGGCGGCAGGCCGTCGCCGCCGTGCAAAAGCAGCGCCCCGACCTTGTCTTTCTGGACGTGCAGATGCCGCGGCTTGGGGGCTTCGACGTGTGCGCTGCTCTCGACGCCAAATCGCTGCCGTCGGTGATCTTCGTGACGGCCTACGATCAATACGCGTTGCAGGCCTTCGAGGTTCACGCCATCGACTATCTGCTCAAACCGTTCGATCGGGAACGCTTTCAAAAATCGCTCCGGCACGCCCGCGAGCAATTGCGCCGCGGCAAGGACGCGCCGACCGCTTCACAGATCGCGTCGTTGCTGGAAGACCTCAAACCCGGTGCGAAGAAGCTGGAACGGCTCGCGTTCAAGACCAATGGCCGGGTCATCTTCGTCCGTCCCGAAGAGATCGACTGGATCGAGGCCGACGGCAACTACGTGGATTTGCACGCCGGCGGCGTTTCGCATCACTTGCGTGAGACGATAAGTTGGCTGGAAACTCAGTTGCCGTCCGGCCAGTTCATGCGCATCAGCCGGTCGGTGATTGTGAACCTCGACCGCATCAAGGAATGCCAGCCGATGTTTTACGGAGACTACGCCGTGATCCTGCAAAATGGCGCGAAGCTCACGCTGAGCCGGAATTTTCGCGACCGGCTGGAGAAGTTGCTGGCGCGCCGGGCGTGATTTGATCGGGATTCCCAAAGCCCGCCAGGTTTTGGACTGCACCAGCCCTCTGGCGCTTTTGTGCGCGTGGAAAAGAGCGGCAGAGGACTGCCGCACTCCAGGACGCTGTCGCGGACCCACCACGCGTTGGAGAACTCATAGGCCAGATGAGATGTGAAAAAGGAAAGAGTCCCTCCGCGAACCGGCGTGATGAATCGGCCTAAAAACTGAATCCGATGCCGACGGTCACGAAGATGGATTGGTCGAAACGGATTTCGGCTTCTTTGCCCGCGAGTTGCTGGGTGAAGTCCTGCAGGTGCTGGAATTGCGCCGCGGCGACGGCCGTAAGCCTTTCGGTGATGTAGAAGGTAAGACCCGCGCCGGCGTAGGCGCCGATGACGACATCCGTCTCTGATGCCGTGGCGGACCTCGTCACGCTTCCGATGCCGCTGAGGGTCGTCATTTCGGTGAAACTGAATTCGCTGTCGAGGTAGGCGCCGGCGAAACCGCCGCCAAATTGCAGCATGAGCCAATCGTTGAACGGCGTCTCGTAATGCAGACCCAGCCGGAGAGTGTAAGCCTGTGCTTCAAGAGAGTATTGGCCGGACGTCACGGCGCCGTTCGGGATCGTGCTAACGGTGCGCGTGGGTGAGGTGCCGATCTCTGCGCCTGGGCCGCCAAATGTTCCGGCGTAAGGCGGCGGCGGCGGTGTGATTCCATTGAGCGCGTAGGCGTCGCTGGTGCGGGTGATGTCGGCCGTCGAGGTTCCATTTTTGCGGAACTCCAGGTCGGCCCATCCGACGGCGGCTTCGATACCCCATCGATAGTCGCCGTTGTCGCCAAGCTGTCGGATGTACGAAAGTTCAGCGCCCCATTGCGGGTCGTCACTCACGTCCCGGATGGCGCCGGTTGCGGCGGCGGCGGAGCTGTTCATCACGATCGTGTCGTTGCCGGGAACCTGAGACGCGTTCTGGTAACCCCAGAAAAAAGTGTTGGTGCTTGCGCTGCCGTTGACGTCCACACGATTGAATCCGTCGTCGTAAAAATGGTCCACGCCATTGGTCGCCGGGCCGGGATCGGTTTGAGCCTGAAATCCGCCGAGGTTTTTGAAATCGGCCGAGATATTGAAGCCGATGCGCGAGTTGAGGCTGAAACGGTTCTTGGGGCTGCTCTGGGCCGGCATCTGAGCCGTCGAGGCCATCAGAACCATTGTGAAAACGATGGCGTGGCGAAGTGGCATTCTCCAGCGGCGCTGCGTGAGGTTGGTCGTGCAACGGAGAGCTTTCCGGGGATTCATCGGGCGGATTGGAAGTCGAACCCGGTTCTTTGTCAAATTCCAACTCTTGGAACCGCCTTGAAGGGGTGCAGCTTGGCACTGTCACCGTTGGAGCGCGGGATTCCAATCCCGCCAGCCAAAAGTCTGCGCCACTCGCGGGATTGGAATCCCGCGCTCCATTACGACTGTTGTCATCAGTGCAGTGATCGAAGCGGCAAGTCGCGATCGCCTCGCTGGCAAAAACGCCGCTGCGGAGGCCACCCCCTGAGCGCTCTTTTGACCGTTACTTTGCGCCGGAGTTGAACAATATTGGTCGAGGCTTTCCCAAAACGGGCTGAGCCCTCGGGTTGGTGTGCTATGCTGCAATCGGGATCATGAACGACCGGTTATCAACATCCACAAGCCCCCAAGGTGCCGATCCCAACTGTCTGGTGCGGACCGTTGCTGACGCCATGAAGGACGAGCCGGCGCTCGAGGCGGTCAGGATCGATCGCGCCCGGCGTTCGGTGTCCGTTGCCACGCTCGGCAAACCGAGGAACGCAGACCTGGAGGGTCAGCTTCTGGCGCAAATCCGGCAGATGGAGGAGGCCGATCACGATCAGCGTTGCGCCCTGCTCGACGGCGCTACGGATTGTTCAACCTGCCCCGTTCCCCAATCACCGGAACAACGGAAGAAAATCACGATCCACGCCGACACCGACTCCACCACCATCGCGCGTGTGACTTGTCCGACAGCGCCGTCGTTCTGGCGCTGGCGCGAGCTTCCCTGGCCGAGGCTCGTTCCGCGCAAGGTCATGCTGCCGGACGAGGCGGACCACGATCAGGAATGGAAAGCCCAATTGGTCGCGGCTGCGGTTTGTGGCCTCCTCGGTTTGACGGCGTATTTTCTGAGCGAAGGCGCGCTCGCCAAAACACTTTACGCGCTGGCTTATGTTGCCGGCGCCTGGTTCACGGTCCACGAAATCCGCGAACGTCTCCAACAGCGAGTCCTCGACGTGCATTTTCTGATGCTGGCCGTGGCCGCGGGCAGCGCGAGCATCGGTGCGTGGGCCGAAGGCACCACGCTGCTGTTTCTGTTCTCGTTCTCCGGCGCGCTAGAACACTACGCGATGGGCCGAACACAGCGCGAAATCCGGTCCCTTTTCAAAACCGCGCCCAAGGTGGCCGTCGTTGTCGATGAACGTAGTAACGAACGGTCCGTCCCCGTCGAACAGCTCGAACCGGGAATGCGGTTGCTCATCAAACCCGGTGAACAGTTCCCGGTGGACGCTGAAATCGCGAAAGGCCGTACTGCCAGCGACGAATCGAATCTAACGGGCGAGGCGGCGCCGGTCGAAAAAGCCGTCGGCGACCCGGTGCTCGCCGGAACGCTGAATCTCTGGGGTGTTGTCGAGGTCACCGTGCTCCGGCGGGCGCAGGAAAGCGCCTTGCAGAAAATCATCCGGCTGATTCAGGACGCCCAGCATCTTAAGGCGCCCGCGCAGCGCTTCACCGACAGGTTCGGCACCAGCTACACCTATGCGATTTTGGGCCTGACGGTCGCGATGTTTTTCGTCTGGTGGCTTGCGCTCGGTTACCAACCGTTCCTTTCGACGGAGGCGCACCAGAGCGCGTTCTATCGCAGCATGACGTTGCTGGTCGTCGCCTCGCCGTGCGCGCTGGTGTTGTCGATTCCATCAGCCGTTCTCGCGGCGATTGCCTGGGCGGCGAAGCGCGGCGTCCTCTTTCGCGGAGGAGCTGCTGTCGAGAAACTGGCGGACGTCAAAGTGGTGGCGATGGACAAGACCGGCACCCTGACAACCGGCGAATTGAAAGTGGAACGGGTCGAGAGTTTCCCGCCGGGTCGCGAACAGGAAGTAGCCGGGCTGGCGTACTCGCTCGAAAGACTTTCCACCCATCCCCTGGCCCGCGCTGTCACGCGCTATGGGAAGCAGAATGGATTGAGGACACTCGCTTTGGAAAACTTCGAGTCGGTCACCGGCTTCGGCATCAAAGCGGACTATCTCGGGCAAACGGTGTTGCTGGGTCGTCGCGAATGGCTCGCCCAAAGCAGAGCAGGCATCTCGCCTGTTTTTCGCCGCGGCGAGGCAGGCGGGACGCCTGCCCTACGTTGGCTGGCGGACGGTTCGCCGGCCGGGCCGGGCCTTTCCGAGGTCTGGCTCGCCCACGGCGATCTGGCCGGGCGCGTTCTGTTGCGCGACGACATCCGTCCGCAAGCCGCGAGGGTGGTGGAAGAATTGCGGCGGGAAGGATTGCAGACGGTGGTGCTGACCGGCGACCGCAAGGCCGCCGCCGAAAACCTGAAGCGGCAGCTCGGTCTCGATGACGTCCGCGCCGAACTCAAACCTGAAGAAAAAGTCGAAATCATTCGCTCGTTTACGGTACAGAACCGTCCCGTGGCCATGATTGGTGACGGCGTCAATGACGCGCCGAGCCTGGCCGCGGCGCACGTCGGCGTGGCAATGGGCGCCCGGGGTTCCGATGCTGCGTTGGAACAGGCCGAAGTCGTTCTGATGCACGACCGGCTCGAGAACTTCCTGAACGCCTACCGGCTCAGTCAACGCGCGCGCAGCGTGATCAGACAAAACCTGTTCATCTCTCTCGGCACAGTGGCTGTTCTTGTCACGCTGGCATTGTTCGGCGGCATTCCGTTGACCATCGGGGTTGTCGGGCACGAAGGGAGCACCGTGGTGGTCGTGTTGAACAGCCTGAGGCTTTTATTCTCGCCTGTCGCCCGACCGCCGGAGGGTGGGTCACAACCGGACTGGACCGCGCCCTTGCAGGGCGCAGCGCGACCGTCGAATCCAAGCGGTGTATAAGCTCGACCGGTTTTTGGCTGTCCCACGTGCTGCGGCCAGAATGGCCGCGGTCCGGCAATCCAATCGCCCCTGGCGACAGGAGGGATTCAAGTTTAGCAGATGGGTCGACCTCGCAATGGCTACGCGCCTTTGGTGCCTTGGTTTGGCCAATTGAACCGCGCAATCTATCCAGTCAAATGAAGTGGGCATCCCTCTTGCCCGCTGGATTGCTATCGGAACAATCTTCGCGCTCCGAGCAGATTTTTGGAGCGCGACCGGTCCCTCGGTCGCAGCAGCCACGGACAACAAGAGGGAGGCTCGGAGAGTTACGACGTGTTCTCAAAGCCGGAGCCGCTGCGCGCCGGGACGTCGCGCGCTCCGTTTTGGCTGCGGCACTGCCTCGCTGAAGGTGAGAATCACCGAGCATTACTTCGATCGCGTTCCAGGTGTGAGGGCGAGTGTCTTATCCGACTGAATAGTTACGGCTTAGCTCTCGAAAATGCGGTCCATCTCATCAGAGAGCTTCTTCAAACCCTCCAGGCTGTCCCCGCCGGGCTGCTCGGCGATGCCCCAGCCTTCGTAGCCGATGTCATCCAGCGCCTTCATCACGGCCGGCCAGTCGTTATCGCCCTTCAGAAACTCAACGCCGAACCCTTTCCCGGGACCCTCTTCGTCACGGCGTTTGCGGCTGTATTCCTTGATGTGGAGCGTCTGAATGCGTTTCCCGAGGATGCGGACCCATTGTTCCGGCCAGCCGTAGGTGATGAGGTTGCCGATGTCGAGGTGCCAGGCGACCCACGGACTGTTGAACTCATCGACGTAACGCGCCGCCTCGAGCGGGCTGAGGAGAAACTGGTTCCAGACGTTCTCGATGGCGATCTTGACTCCCAGCTCTTCGGCCAGCGGGAGCGCCTTTCGAATCTGCTCCTGCGAGCGCTCATAGGCGTCGGCGTAGGAAACCTGCTTGTTGACCACACCCGCGACCAGCAGGACCGCGGGAGCGCCGTAGCGTTTGGCGTCGCGCAGGGCGTGCTTGAGTCCTTCGAGTCCGCGCTCGCGCGTGGCCGGGTTCGGGTCGGTGAGCGTCTGGTTCCAATGCGTTGAGCAACAGACGCTGCCGGCTTTGAGACCCGTTTCTTCGAGCGCCCTGACGACTTCGTCCTGGTCCAGGTGGCTCATCGGTTCCACGCCTTCGAAGCCGGCTTCTTTGACGGTTTTGAACTTCTCGAGCACCGTTCCCTTCACACCGACCGTCGCGTACATGATCCCTTTTTTGATCTTCCTCTTTTTGGGAGTGGTGGGCTCGGCTGCAAGGAGGCTCGTCGGCGCGAGCGCTGCCATCGCCACGGCGCTACTGCCGACCTTGAGGAAATCACGACGGTTCAGATTTGCTTTCATAAGAGAGGTTTTCGATTCCTGCAACCGTGTGGCCCCCTCACCCCCACTGGGGGAGAGGGAAGGGGTGAGGGGGTCATGGACAGGGAACTCGGCTTCGACGCATCGGATAAGTCATTGAATCGTGCGCGGTTGTCAGAGCTGAAGAAGTTTCACCCTCTCCCTGGGGGAGAGGGCCGGGGTGAGGGCGAGCGTTTCATCGCAGTGAATTGGCACGGCTCAGACCAGCTTCGTTCTCCCGGGCATCGCCACCACCGGCACTTCGAGCGGCGTATCCCAGGTCAGGTTTTTGGGAGCAAGTTCCTCCTGCGAGTTCATCACCTGTTCCCACGTGATGACCTGCCCGGTGTAAGCCGCCATGCGTCCCATGATCGCCAGCATGGTGCTGTGGGTCATCCAGGTGCCGTGATTGATCGTCTTGCCGGCACGAATGGCGGCGAACAATTCGTCGTGTTCGGTCTGATACATGTCGTTGCTCGGGCCCTCGTAACGCCATTTGGTGCCGCCGGTGATGATGTGGCGGTTGGCGGAGCAATCGACGGTGCATTTGCCTTTGGTCCCCGTCATGTGCACCGCGTAATCATTCGCGCAACCGGAAATCTGCCGGCACTCATGGTGTCCGCGCGCGCCGTTCTCGTATTCGTACATCACGCCGAAGTGGTCCCAGATATGGCCCCAGGAAGTCCGCGCCTGACGCCCGCCGTTGGCCGACGCGCGGACCGGAACGGCGTCACCCATCGCCCAGGCCATCATGTCGAGGCTGTGCACCGCCTGCTCGACGATGTGATCGCCCGAGAGCCAGGTAAATTGATACCAGTTGCGTACCTGCAACATTGCGGGCGTCCAGCCGGGTTTCTCCTCCTTGTCCGGTTTGACCGGGCCGGTGTTGTACGTCGTGTAAATCGATCCGATCTCACCAACTGCACCGTCGAGAATACGGGAGAACGTCTCACGCTTTGGGAAATGCG
>Ga0209382_10003166_pt1 | contig 22998 bp, 20 predicted proteins | sample SoiMetdeltSBSDD5_FD_187599 | JGI IMG/M metagenome (GOLD analysis project Ga0209382, IMG submission 187599) | Bulk soil microbial communities from a Populus tree surrounding site in Tennessee, USA - Soil MetaG P. deltoides SBSDD5 (SPAdes) (version 2) | ecosystem: Environmental > Terrestrial >...
ACTCCCCAGCAGGCGGCATGTCCGCCGGAAGCCACGAACCGCGCTGTCCTACGCTCGCCCAGGCACAAGAATGCTTGAGTTCCCCGGTGAAGCGGCTCCAGAAAACATGAACTCGTGGCGGCCACAGTGGCATCGACGCGAACCGGTGCCGCGGGTCGAGGGCGTCGCGGCGGATATGTCCCTTGTGGACTCGCACGACGGGGATGCCGGCGCGCTCGGCGAGGCGGGTCAGCCGGTGCAGGTGCCGGTACACGGCGGCGGGTTCCCAGCCGGTGTCGGCGAAGATCGCCGCGTCGAACGCGGGGATCCGGCCCTTGGCGGCCAGCAGCAGCAGCGCGGAACTCTGCACGCCGGCGCCCAGGGACAGGAAGCGGTGTGTGGGCCGGGTCATCGCCGGCCCCCGGCACCACTTGGGTTGGGGGTGGGGCGGCCGGCGCCGTTGGCGAAGATGATCACGTCTTCGTGGGTGATCAGGTGCATCGGGGTGCCGGCGGCGCGGGCCTTGCGGACCTGCTGGAGTTGGAAGAACGACGGCCGGGCGACCAGGTGCCCGTCGCGGACGGCGGCGAGCAGGGCGATGCACCGTTCGATCGGGGTCAGCCCGGCGGCGGTGCCGGCGGCGATGACCGCGCTGGGCAGGTCGACCAGGTCGCCGCGTTTGCGCCAGGGTCGCACGGTGACCACGACGATGCCGCCGGGGCGCAGCAGCCGGCCGCAGCCGCGCAGGATGTCGGTGAACCCGCCGATGAGGCCGGGCAGGTCGCGGTAGGCGAGGTTGCCCTTGTCGGTGCCGTCGTTGTACCGGTTGTGCGCCTTGGCCACGCCCGCGCCCGGGGTGGGGCGGACCAGGCCGTGCACGGTCGGCCCGTACGGCGGGGAGGTGACCACCAGGGCCACCTGCCGGTGCAGCACGGTGGGCAGCAGCGCGTCCAGCATGGTGGCGTCGCCGCGGATGACCGCGCCGTGGCCGGTGGCGCCGCGGCGGTGGGCGTGGGCGAGGTTGGCGTCGGCGATGTCCGACCACCGCGGCTCGTACTCCACCCCGATCGCGTCCCGGCCGGCGTAGACCGCCTCGACCAGGGTGGTGCCGATCCCGGCCATCGGGTCGAACACCAGGTCGCCGGGTTCGGTGTAGGAGGCGATCGCGTGCGCGGCGATCGCCGGCAGCATCCGGGCCGGGTGCCGCACCGAGTCCGGCACGTACCGGCCGCGGCGCTGTCCCGGGCCGGCCTGCTGCGCGGTCATCCACACCGACAGCCGTTGCGGGTCGGCGGCGCGGTGGCGTCCGTGGTAGCCGGCCTGCGGTGCGGTGGTCGCCCTGTTCGGCTCGACCGGCTCGTCGGGTGTCGCCAGCGCGGTGTGCCTAGCCACGCACACCACCACCCGCCGACGCGCCGGCGGCCGACGGTGCGGGGGTGAAGACCAGCAGGTCGGCGTGCACCCGCAGGTGCGCCACCGCCCACCGCTGCCCGCTGGTGGCCAGCGCGAGCAGTTCGGCGTCGGTGGCGTAGTAGACGAACTGGTCGCCGTCGACGTCGGCGCGTACCGCGACGATGTGCTGCAGGTAGCCCAGCCGTGCCTGCCGGGCGGTGTTCACCAGCGGGCCGAAGTCCTCCGGCGCCGCGTGTACACCGGCGGGCGCGGCGACGACCAGCACCAGGCAGCCGCCCGGGCGCAGCAGCTGCACGCAGGCGCGCAGCAGCCAGCCCAGCCGGACCTGGTTGGTGGCGTCGACCGCGGACAGCGGCCAGCACGCCACCACCAGGCTGGTGGTGCCGCGGACCGAGTCCGTACCCGGCTGCGGGCTGCTGCCGTCCTCGGGTGGCAGGTCCTCGGTCAGGTCGTCGCCGAACCAGGCGGCCAGCTCCGGCGGCTCGACCTCGGCGCGGTGCCGCTTGCGGCGGCCGGTGCCGCCGCGCGCGGCGCCGGAGGCGGGTGCGGCGCCGGAGGCGGGTGCGGTGCCGGAGGCGGGTGCGGCGTCGGGGTCGGCGCCGGTGGCCGGTCCGATGATCAGCGCGGCGGCGTCGGTGAACCAGCCGCGGTGGTGGCGGCGGGCGCGGGTCAACGCGGCAGCGGCCAGGGCGTGGTCGTCGGTGAGGTCGATGACCGCCTCGCCGGGTCGGCTGTAGGCGGCCACCAGCCGCTGCGCCAGGCGGGCGGGGATGGTGGCCTGGTCGTCCCCGGGCGGGGTCCGCCAGACGGTGATCGGCACCGGCGGGTCGCCGGCGACCAGATCGAGGTTCGCATCGCCGGAGGGCTGCGCCGGCGTCGGTGGCGTGTGCGCTCGTCTCATCGGTGGGTGCGCTCCACGCCGCGCCACGTTGCGCTGACGTGCACCAACCGGGCGTTGTCAGCGCCGGCGAACACCACCGGCCGCTGACAGCGCGCCGCCCGGCGCTGACAGTGCAGGTCGGGCTGTCTGGTCGGGTCCACTCTGACAGCCCGCCGGGTCGGCTGTCAGAGCCGTTGACAGCCGTACCCGTGCTCTGACAGCGGCGGGCCGCGCCTGTCAGTCACCCCGGCGTGAACGAACGGTCACGCTCGACGACGGACAGCCGACCTCCGCTCAACCCCGACCAGCGGCCGGGTCGGGACAGCCTCACGCCGCCGTGCCGCGCGGCCCACGGCGGCACCCGGCGCAGTACCGCCGGCCGGCGCTGCGGGCGCCTGCCGGCGCGGGGCGCCAGCCGGCACCTCGGCATCGACGAGAGGCAATGCCGCTTCCGTCGGCCGGCGGGCTGGCAGGCGACGGCGGAGCCACCTGTCGCGGCGCGCCGCCCTGGGCACCGGCGGCGGCATCCGGTGCCGGTCGGCGCCGGCATCCCCGGCGGCGCCGGGTGCCGTCCGCCAGCCGGCGGCCCGGTCACTGGGCGCCGTTCAGCCGGGGGCGGCGAAGGTTGACGGTGCGGCGTCGGGCTCGCCGACGACCTTCCGCGCCGTGCCCCGTCGCGGGTGGACCGCCGCCGAACACCAGCACCACGACGGCCGACGACCAGCACCGCGATGGCCCACGCGGCATCGGCCAGGGTTGGCCATGAGTCGCTGGCGCCCACCAGCGGGAAGTCGCGGCCGCGTGGCGGCCGCGATGGTGGACCGGCGACACCCAGACCCGCCCTGGCGGCGAGGCGTCGGCGGGCGGGCACCGTGGCAGACCCGCGCTGGCCGGTCCGTCCCGTGCATGGCCCGGCGAGTGGCCGAACAATCCCGCCCCGCCGACAGGTGGCCGGACAAGCCTGCCCCGCCGGCAGGCGGCGCTACCGGAGTCCGCCTCGCCGGGCACGTTGCCGCGTCCGACGGTCACCGGCGGGCGGACCGCGCCGGTCCGGCGCGGTGCACCGGGCGCGACCCGGCGGCATAGACATGCGCTGATGCCTACGGTCGGGGGTGGCGGACGACGCGGGTGCGACGCCGCCCGCTGGTGCCGATGTGACCGGTCCGACCGGTGGCGTGCGCCGCCCACCGGCGACCCGGCTCGCCTGGTCCGGCAGCGGCGGGTCATCCACACCGGCGGCAGTGGACAAACCCGGCGCTACCCCCCATGGGTGGCGCGGCCGGTGGTCACGACATGCGTCGGGCCGGCCGGTTGTCAGAGACCTGTCAGAGCGGTCGGCACCCCGGGTGAAGCAGCGGCCGGGCCACCGCCTGCACGGCCGGCCTCGACACCGTGGGACCGGTGACGGCCCAGGTCAGCCACGGTTGTCAGATCGCCTCCGCGGACGGTGCCGCCGGCTGCCGCCACCCGGCACATCCGGGTGCCGCCGGCCGCAAACCAGGGGTTGACCTGCGCAGTCATGGTCCTGTCAGCGCGGTGTGGCGCACTGGAGGCCCGAACCGCGGCACCGCGCCGGCCGGAGCTGGCCGGTGCCGCACCCGGCCATCCCGCATCGCTTTCCGTGGAGTCGACGTGTCCATCCTCGAACTTTCCGACCTGCCCCCGTCCCACCTGCGCCTGTGCGACCAGGTGTTCGCCCAGCTGACCTGCGCGCCCGGTCCGTGGACCCTGGACTGCACCACGGTCGGCGGCCTTCCCGGCGCGCAGCTGGGGCTGCCGCCCGGCGCCGTGCCGCTGCCGGCGCTGCGCGACTGGATGCTGGCCCACCGCCACAACTACCCGGCCCGCGACGCGGTCTGGCGTGAGCTGGTCACCCGGGCCCGCGCCCTGCGCGGGGACTGGCGCATCGCCGCGGTCGGCATGGCCATGCCCGCCCTAATCCGCTTCGCCGGCAGCCTGGCCCGCGACTACCGCGGCGACCCGGCCGACCTGGACAACGAGATCCTCACCGCGTTCCTGGAGGCCGTCGACCACCGGGTCGACCCGGCCGCCGAGCGGTTGTACTCCAAGCTGTGCTGGGCCGGGTTCCGGGCCGGCTACGCGGCCCGCTACGCCGACGCCGGCGAGGTGTTCCTCGACGACGTCGACGGCGCGGGCCACGCCCCGTACCTGCCCTACGCGCACGTGGACCTGCTGCTGGCCCGCGCCGTGACGCTGCGGCTCATCGACACCGACGAGGCGAACCTGATCATCGCGACCCGGTTGGAGTACCACAGCGTCGAGCAGGTCGCCGCGGCCACCGGCGCCGACCCGGCGGTGCTGCGGATGCGCCGCAGGCGCGCCGAGGCCCGGGTCGTCGACGCGATCGTCGATGGGCTGCTCTCCGGCGGTGTGGTGGCACCGGCCACCCGGGCCAGGCTGGCCCGGCAGGCGGCGCAGCGGGCCCGCGCCCGTGCCCGCGTCGGCGCCGGCGGGCAGGGCACCCGCGCGGTCGAGCCGGCCCTCGCAGCCTGAACCGGGCGGCCGGCGCCCCGCGCGCCGACCCGCCGACCCACCCTCCAGTACCGGGGCGCCTGTCGTGCCGACATGTGCGCCCGACACCGACAGACGCCGGTGGTGCCAGTCATCCGGCCGGGGGGCACCGCGGGCGGTCGACCACACCGCGCCCGGCCGGCCGCCACGGCGCGTGCGCCGCTGCCGTTGACCTGGGCTGTCAGCCCACGCAGGGGGCGTGTCAGCCGGCTGTCACCGCATCCGGGTGTTCGCCAGCGCTGACACAGCCGGGTTGGTGGCTGCGGGACGACGTAGCGCAGCCGGTTGCCGGTGCCGAGGTCGCCCCGCCCGCCGCAGGGCGAGTGGGCCGGCCGAGCCCGGGTGCCGCGCACGGCGTTGCGCTGACACCCTCGCCGATCGCCACCACCCGTCACGCAAGGGAGGAACCGCTCCTCCCCTGGGGATGTCTGGCCAGCCCTCTCGCCCGCGGCGGCCCTAACCGCCGTGACACGCCCCGCCCACAGCGCGGGGCGGGAGGTGAGAGCCGACCATGTTCCGCGCACCACACACCCGTACACCGCACGCCACGGCACCCGCCGTGGCAGCGGGCCGCATCCGTCGACGTGTCGGCCGGGCCGCGGCGTCGCTGGCCACGGTCGGGCTGCTGCTGTCCGTGCCGACCGCGGCGTTCGCCGACTCCACCGGGCCGGTGTACCTGGCGGCCAAGACGCTGCCCGAGGTCATCTCCGGCCTGCAGGCGTGGATCATGGGGATCCTCGCCGCGGTGGCCACCCTGTTCCTGGTCCTGGCCGGGGTCTACTACGCCACCGCCGGCGGCGACCCGGCCCAGGTCGACAAGGCCAAGGGCGCGTTCAAGAACGCCCTGATCGGCTACGGCCTGGCCGTGCTCGCCCCGGTCCTGCTCGAAGTCGTCAAGGGCATCGTCGGGGGCTGAGCCGGTCATGGGATGGGTCATCGACGGGATCATGGACTGGCTGGTCAAGACGATCCTGAACATCCTCGACGGGGTGCTCAGCCTGATCAGCGAGGCGCTGCTGGTCACCCCGGACGTCACCGGGCTGCCGCAGGTGCAGGCGCTGACCGGCCGGTCGATCTGGGTCGTGGACACCATCTTCGTCGTCGCGTTCGTCGCCGCCGGGATACTGACCATGGTCGCCGGTGGTGACGAACGCTCCCGGTACACCGTCAAGGACCTGCTGCCCCGCGCGGTCGTGGGGTTCATCGCCGCGCACTTCTCCCAACTGCTGTGCTCCAGGCTGATCGAGCTGGCCAACGGGTTGACCGGCGCGCTGGCGATCAACGTCAACCGCGACAGCGCCCTCGGGGCCGTGAAGACACACCTGCACGCCGCCTCGGACAAGACGGTGCCGCTGCTGTTCGCCGTTCTCGCCTCGATCATCGTGGTGCTGGTCGTGTCCACCGCGTTCAGCATGATCGTGCGGTTCGCCGTGCTGCTGGTGCTCACCTCGATCGCGCCGGTCGCCCTGGCTTGCCACGCGTTGCCGCAGACCGACCCGGCGGCCCGGCTGTGGTGGCGTTCGTTCCTGGGCTGCGCCGCCGTGCCGACGCTGCAGGCGTGCGCGTTGACCGCCGGGCACTGGATGCTGCTGGACCCGGCGCACCTGCTGCCGACCTTCGGCCTGCCGGTCGAGCCGGGCGGGGTGTTCAACCTGCTCATCGTGATCGTGCTGCTGTGGACCACGGTGCGGATTCCCGGCCTGGTCCGCCGCTACGTCACCCAGGGTGGGCGCGCCCCGAACTTCCTCGGCATGGTGATCCGGGTCGTCATCGTGCAGCAACTCACCCGACGCATTCCTGGGCTCGGCCGGGCGGTGCGGGTGCGATGAACCAGACCCGAACCGACACCCGGGCCCGGATGCCCGCCGACGTCGACGCCCCCGACAAGATCCTGTACGGGTTGACGTTCCGGCAGCTGGCCATCCTCGCCGTCGCCGCGGTCGTCTTCTACACCGCCTGGCGGGCCCTGCACCAGCTGGTGCCGGCGCCGGTCCTGCTCGGCGCCGGCGGGGTCCTCGGCGCCCTGGCCGCCGCGCTGGTCGTCGGCCGCCGCGACGGGCTGTCGCTGGACCGGTGGCTGCTGCACGCGGTGCGCTACAGCCGCCAACCCCGGGCCCTGTCCAGCGCCGAGGCCCCCGCCCAGCTCCCCGACTGGGTGCAGGCGCCCAAGGCCAGGGTGGCGCTGCCCGCGCCGCTGCGGCTACCAGCAACGGCGATCGACGACGACGGGCAGGTCACCCTGCCCGGCGGGCGGGCCGCGATCGTCGCCGCGACCACCGTCAACCTCGCCCTGCGCACCGCCGACGAGCAGGCCGCCCTCATCGACACCTACGGCCGGTGGCTCAACTCGCTGTCCGCCCCCACCCAGATCGTGGTCTCCGCGCAGCCGGTGGACCTGCACAGCCACGCCCGCGCCCTGGCCGCGAAGGCCGGCACCCTGCCCCACCCGGCGCTTCAGGCCGCCTGCGCCGACCACGCCGCGTTCCTGGACGACCTCGCCCGCCACCGCGACCCGCTGCGCCGGCAGGTCCTCATCGTCACCCGCACTGGCGGCGCCGACGCCGGTGGGCACGCCGCCCGCCGCCGCGCCGACGACGCCGTACGCGCCCTGTCCGGCCTCGGCGTCACCGTCCGCGCGCTGGACGGCGCGGCCGCCACCGCCGCCATCGCCGCCGCCGCCGACCCCTACCACCCGCCCCGCCCCGGCGGCCGGGCCGCCCCCGCCACCATCATCACCGCACCGGCGGTGAGCAGCCGAAAGCGCAGGAAGCAGTGATCACCGTTCGACGCCGACGCACCCCAACCAGCCACGAACCCGACGCCCAGCTCCCCACCGCAGGTGTGGCGGGGGCGGTGGCGCCCGGGTCGGTGGAGGTCAGCCCGCGGTTCCTGCGCGTCGGGGACGGCTACTCGGCGACCCTGGCCGTGACCGGCTACCCGGCCGAGGTGGGCCCGGCCTGGCCGGAGCCGCTGCTGTCCTGGCCCGGCCGGCTCGATCTGGCCATGCACATCGACCCGCTGCCGACGCCGGTGGCCGCGGCCCGGCTGCGCACCCAACGCGCCCGGCTGGAGTCGTCCCGGCGGGCCGACGAGGCCAGGGGCAAGCTCGCCGACCCGTACACCGAGGCCGCCGCCGACGACGCCGCCGACCTCGCCGAACGCCTCGCCCGCGGCGCGGCGAAGCTGTTTAGGGTCGGCCTGTACGCCACCGTGCACGCCCGCACCGAGGCCGAGCTGGCCGAGGCGTGCGCCCAGGTGCAGGCGGCTGGGGCGTCGACCCTGCTGGAGCTGCAGCCGGCCACCTGGCGGCACCTGGCCGGCTGGACCACCACCCTGCCGCTGGCCACGGATTCCTTGTCCATGTTGCGCACCATGGACACCCAGGCCCTCGCCGCGGCGTTCCCGTTCGCCTCGGCCGACCTGCCAGCCCCGCTGCCGGGCGAGCAGACCCCCGCCGGCGGTGTGCTGTACGGGGTCAACCCGCAGTCGCGGGGCGTCGTGTGGTGGGACCGCTGGGCGTGCGACAACTACAACTGCGTGGTGCTGGCCCGCTCCGGCGCCGGCAAGTCCTACTTCGTCAAGCTCGAGGTGCTGCGCTCGCTGTACCAGGGGGTGCAGATCGCCGTCGTCGACCCCGAAGACGAATACCTGCGGCTGTGCGACGCCGTCGGCGGGACCATCGTACGCCTCGGCGCCCCCGACGTGAAGATCAACCCGCTGGACCTGCCCGCCGGCGACACCCGCCCCGACCTGCTCACCCGGCGCGGTCTGTTCCTGCACACGCTGGTCGCCGTGCTGCTCGCACATCCGCCGCCACCGGCGGAGAAGGCGGCCCTGGACCGGGCGATCCTGGCCGTCTACCGGGCCGCCGGGATTACCCCCGACCCGCGCACCCACCGCCGCCCGGCGCCGCTGCTGCGTGACCTGACCACCACCCTGGCCGCCGACCCCGACCCGGCGGCCGGCCAACTGGCGGCCCGGCTCTCGCCCTGGGTGGCAGGCTCGTTCAAGGACCTCTTCGACGCCCCCACCACGCACCGGCCCGAGGGCCACCTGGTCGTCTGGTCGCTGCGGCACCTGGCCGACGAGCTGCGCACCGTCGGCACCCTGCTGGCGCTGGACTCGATCTGGCGCACCGTGGACGCGCCCACCACCGGGCGGCCACCCCGGCGGCTGGTCATCGTCGACGAGGCCTGGCTGCTGATGCGCGACGGCGAAGGCGCCCGGTTCCTGTACCGCATGTCCAAGGCCGGCCGCAAACGCCACGCCGGGCTGACCGTCATCACCCAGGACGCCGCCGACGTGCTCGGCACCGACCTCGGCCAGGCCGTGGTGTCCAACGCGGCCACCCAGATCCTGCTGCGCCAGGCCCCGCAGGCCGTCGACGCCGTCGCCGACGCGTTCGGGCTCACCGCCGGGGAGAAACGGCTGCTGCTCGCCGCCCGCCGCGGCCACGGGCTGCTGATCTCCGGCACCAACCGGACCGGGTTCGAGGCGGTGTCCTCCCCGGCCGAGCACGACCTCGCCACCAACCTGCTTAACTTCGACAATTCTGAAGCCCTGGATGAGGCGAACTCACGCGTGGACCTGCTGTGAGTATCGCAGCGGCTGCTTCGGTTCGGTGCCCGCCGCGGCAGGCACCGAACCTGAGGTTGGCAAGGCGGGCGATCCGGCACGGCTGTGCCGGCAACACCCGCTTCCGCCTCGATAACCGAACGTTGCCCGCAAGACGACGCTGCCCTGGGGCAGCCCGGCGCTGCGAGCGTCACTTCGCCCAGAATGATGTTGTACCCGACATGGTCATCCGGCGGCATTGGTGCGCAGGGCAGGGACGAATGGACAAGGTTCGAGCCGGGCAACGCACGCCTCGCTCCTTCGAGCCTGACCTCCCCGCACCAGTGACCCATTGCCCGCCCGACTATGTCCAGTCTGGCGGAGTCTCATTGAGCGCGCCCCAGCCTTTCGCCCCTTCAGACGGCAGCCCGCTGGGCGGGTCTGCGGCTGCGTAGAGGTACTCCCCGAACCCGTCCCCGTCTGCGGCGAGCGCGAGCCCGAGCGCCCAGCCCGAAGCCGTCTTGCGCCAGTACATGACCTCGCGACCGTCAGCCCGCACCCGCTGCTGGATTCCGTGATCCGCGGGGAGCCCTCGCTTCCTGAAGTCGGCAGTGTCGTAGACCCCGCCCGCCAGGTCGGCGCGGAAGCGTCCTTGCCGGCGGTACCACCCCATCGCCGAGGTCTCCAGCAGCCGGAGAGCGTCGCGGGTCTCGGAGAACTCCCGGTCATCGACCCGCCGCCCTCGCTCGTCCAGGTCCTGACTTCCGGCGTTCGTGGCCTGGCGCTCCACCTTGCGCGCCTGGACGACATCGCGAGCCTTCGGCAGTGCCCACTCCACGAGAGCGTCCAGGACGGACCACGTCTTGGCCGAGTTCACGCGGGTGTCGTAGGCGAGCTCCCGGCCGTGGAGTACGCCGTGGCGGGAGAGGCTTCCCCCAGTCTGCGTCTCCTTGACGTCCTGTCCGTAGGTGGCCTGGAGCGCGGCCAGGCACGCCTCGATGCTGACCAGCTGTTTGGGATCCACCATGTCGGCCTTCTGCGTTCCCTTCGTGAAGAACTTCTTGCCTCCGGTGACGTCGATTACGATGCCCTCCAGGTGCGCCTGGAGCAAAGGGATCGAGGCGTCGTACCGGCCCGCCAGGTGGTGGTCGCGGGCCAGCCCGAGAAGCCGGGCGCGCTCGCGGAACAGACGGTGGAGCTCAGGATCAGTAGCACCCATGACTCCGACGCGGTCGCAGATCCGCTTCAAGAGCCACGCCCCGTCGCCCGCCCACTGGTCTGCTAGCAGGTCGTCGGCCTCGTCGCCCCGTCCGGCCTCAGCCGCCTGGACTGCGCGGCGCACGGCCTCGGTGTCCATCGTCATGACGGCCCAGCCCCGCGGCCCGAGAACCCGGACGGCAGCCGCGATCCCCTCGATAGACCTGCGGTACTCCACGCTGAGAACGGCAAGATGCCCCCACGACTCGCCCACGTCCACCCCAATGCGGCGCAGGAAGTCGGGGACGTCACGGCTGCCGTGGATCGCGGCGTTGATCAGGGCGCGGTTCTCGCCGGTCGGGTCAACGGCGCGCCACACCTGGTCGCGGATGCTCAGGCCGTTGGTGGGCACGCACTCATCATCGCAGCGGGTCTCCTGCGCGACCTACTCAGTTTCGGTTCGTACTGCTGGTTGCTAGTCCGCCCAGGCCCTCGGACTTTGGCGAGGTCCAGGTCGGCAAGCGGCGCCGTCTCCAAGAAAGGCGTCCGGTTGTTTCGGCGTGCACAACCCTGACCGCTTCGGCCGTGTCATACCGCCGCCAATGACGTGCGGGCGGATCGATCTCGCGGCGCGGGCGACACGACAACAGGGCACGTCTTGGCGCCGAAACGCCTCGCGCGATCATGAACACACCGGCACGATGACCTTGTGCACGATTGGCCCGGACATGCTGGCGACACCGTACCCTCGCCGATGCTGGTCGCCGCATGGCTGACGCTTGACATGCTGCCCACGGAGCGCATCCCACGGTGTGCGGCGTTCTGGCTGGTCGACGGGTACGACGGGCCAGCGCTCGTCGAGCTCGCCGGTCTGCACGGCGACGATCCCCGCGAGGTCAGGGACCTGCTTCCAGCGGCACTGGCCGACTGTGGTGCCGTCATGCCGACCGAGGATGCCGCCGCCGCGATGGAGGCCTTCACCAACCTCGCCCAACTCAGTACGACGGCAAGGCTGGTGAACGGTGGATCGTCGACAAGGTCAGCGAGATCCTCTCCAGGGCCGGCTACGCCACGAGCGTCATCGCTCTTCCCCTCGGGCAGCTGTGCGGCTTGGACGACGAATGGGGAGCCGGGTGGGGCCGCACCGACGCGGAACTACGAGCCGTCACCCGCAAAGCGTGCCTTGACCAACTCCACCTCGCAGTCACCGCCGATCCGTCCTCAATGGACCACGAGCCGGACCCGGAATGAGCATCAAGTGGTAGACGCCGGTTCAGCGCCGGGCGCGGCGGGTGTGCTCGAACTCGGTCGTCGCCGGTGGATCGAGCACCTTGGTGTATCGGGTGGCCTGCGTGACGGACAGGCCGAACAGGTCGCTGATGCGGCGGGCGTCGCCGGCGGTGGCGATGGCCTCGTCGAGGATGCGGTCCTCGCGGATGGCCTTGGCCGAGATGCCGAGTTTCTTGCCGATGCCCCAGGTGCCGATCGGTCCAGTGTGGACGGCAGTCTTGAAGTTGATGAACAGGTGCGGGTTGGCAGTGTTCGGCCATCGTCGTGCCCGATGGTCCAGCCAGGCATCGACCTTCGCCAGGGCGACGGGGGCGAGCAGGATCGCACGGCCGTCGAGAAGCAGGCGTCCGTCGCGGATGTCGGTGAGCAGAAGCTTGACGACCTGGCCGGATCGTAGGCCGTGGAAGGCGAGCAGGGCGGCGATGGCGGCGATAGTGACGTCGCCGCTGTTGACCAGTTGCTGCAGTACGGCCACGTCGATGGGCAGCGGCAGCCGGGTTTCGGCCTTGGCGCCGCGCACACCCCGCGTTGGGTCGGAGAACACGAGTCTGCGTCCTTTGAGGACCTGGAAGATCGAGCGGCAGCCGCCGATGAGTGTGGCGCGTGGGGTTCCGGCCGGCGGCAGGATGGCCAGAAAGTCTTCACGGCTGATCTCGCGCAGCGACTCGTGGTCGGTAGCCCAGGCGCGCAGCGCGGGCATAGCGAAGTCGAGCTGGGCGTAGATGGTCGCGGCGGCACGAGGACGCCGCCGGGGCGGAGTCGCGCTGCCGGTGCGCATGACGGCGAACCAGACCGCCAGTTCGGCGCGCATGGGCTCGGGCAGCCCGGTGGTGCGGTGGACGAACCAGCGCTCGATGACCGGGGTGCGGTCCTCGTGCAGCATCCCGGCCGCGTCGAGCACCTGGCGGACGGTGGGTACGCCGATGCCGATGGTGGCCAGCTGGTCGACGTCGCTGGCGTTGACCGGGGCGCCGGGGGTGTCCTGGATGCCCAGCAGGATGCGCACGCCGCGCAGGGTGCGCTCCCGGACCGTCTTGGACCATCCGTGTCGGTCGGCCTGCTCACCGAGCACGCGTTGCAGGTGGGCGGCCATGCCGGGGTGTTGTGGTGGCGGAAATGCGTGGTGCATCCCGGCGTGCAGGTCGTGCACGACGTCGGACGAGCTGGCGGTGCCCGACCGGGGCGACCGGCGGCACCGGGTCGACGCGCCGCCTGGTGGTCGGCTTGCTGCGGCGGCCGGTTCCGTTGCGGAGGACCATGTCGACGAAGGACAGCTGTTGCCCGTACCTGTTGGCCTCGCGCAAGGTCAGGTCCCGGCCAGTCGTCTGCAGCATCAGGGTGCGCTGGCGGGTGCACAGCCGGCACGCCCCGGCGGTGACCGGTATCTCACGTCGGCAGATCGGGCAGCGGCTGACCGGGTGGTGGCCGCGCCAGTGCTCGCATGCCTTGCACAGCCACTTGGTGGTGCGGGTGGCTCCCCAGGCCAGGCAGTCGCGGCACGAGTCGACGCCCTGTGGCGCGTGGGGGTGGCAGCGGCCGCACCGCCCGCTCATGAAGTAGTCCACTGTGGAGCCACAGCGTAGGCACGGCGGTGAGGCCACCGGCCCACCGGGCCAGCAATGGAAGCAGAACGGCACGTCGCTCATCGCGATGGGCCGCTGCGCGCACGTCCCGCACAGACGAACGCGTAGCTTCATGCCGGCGGCAGGCTGCGATGGCGGCCCAGCCCGGGCGTGATCGCCACCGTCGACTCGACCGCATCGGCCTGCGGCGCGGGACGGCGAGCGGCGACCTTGCCCAGCTCGGGCAGCAGCAGATCCGCCGGAGTACAGCCCAGCACCGCGCAGATCACGTCCAGGTCGTCCAGGCGGATAGTGGTCGGGTTACCGGTCCACAGCGCCGACATCTTCCCGGCGCTGATCTCCAGCCCGGCCTCGGCAAGCATCCGACGCAGCTCGGTGGATTTCCAGATGCCCTTGTTCGCGGCCACTAGCCGCATGTTCCACTTCACCGGCTCACTCCGTTGACTCCCAGCCGGGCCGCGACCCGCTGGTTGGCTTGCGCCCACGCCCGCTCGACATGCCCGTCGTGGACGTGATGTACGACGTCGTGGTGGACAGCCACTCGTGCCCGAGCAATTCCTGGATCGCCTTGAGATCCATGCCCTGCGCGTATAACGACGACGCGCAGAAATGCCGCAGCCCGTGCGGGCTCAGCCGCCCGGTCCAGTCCGGCAACCACCGGCGAACCGCCCCGGCAAGCCCGGACCGCAGCGCGTCGTCGCCGACCCGCCCGCACAGGCCGGTGTGCGGGTCGCGCCGCTCCGAGGGCAGCATCGGCGCACCGGGTTCCTGCCAGTCGTCGCCGAACTGGTGCCGCACGTCGGTCAACCACCAACGCACCAACGCGTCCACGTCGTTGATCGCCGGTGTCAGCCGGGTCTTCGCACCCCGGCCCCGGCTGCCCTTGCCGAACCGCACGTGCAGCTTGCCGAACTCGCCCAGATCGGCACGCCAGTCCCGCACGTCCAGCATCACCGTCTCGTTGATCCGCAGGCCGGCATGGCGCCACAGCGACGCGGCGAAGTAATCTCGCGCTGCGGTCAGGCACTTGCGCTGGTGTGGCAGATCCCCGCGCCACTGGCCGAACACGCGACTCGACCTCGGGGATCGACGGCGGCACCCGGCCCGCGCCGTGCACCGTAGAGGTCGGCCGGTTGAACTCGTCGACCGGCTGGGCCACCACATACCCGGTCAGCGCGTGGATGTCGCCCTGATAGCGCAGAACGAGGAACTCATAGAACTTTGCGATAGCGGCGACCTTCCCCACGATCGTCGTCCGAGCGCGACCGAGCCTCCGCTGCTGGGCGAGGAACCTGTCCACATCCGCCGGCTCAGTCGTCCACAAAGGACGACCAAGGAAACGAGCGAGCTCGAAGATGACCGCCCGGTCGTCGGACACGGTCGAGTCGGCCAGGCCAGCCCCGACGCACGCCAGCAGGAACTGGTCCACCAGCTCCTGCTCGAAGTCCTCCACGTCCTGCGCCGAGCGCAGCCGCTGCGGTCCACCTAGGGACCGCACCACCGCCAAACCCACAGCCCCTCCACCTCAGAGGAGACGACCATGCTTCCGAAGTCTCGACCATCTTTCGGGAATACTGAAGTCTTGTCAACAACCCACATCGAGCGGTCTCAAGCGACCTTGCCCAGGATCAACGGCCTTATAGGAGATCTTGGCCCGAACGAACCGACGGGAGTTGGGGTTACCAACCCCGCCGACCTGTACGACGACACCGACGAGGTGGACCTGTGACCCCGCCCACCGTGCTGCCGGCCATCCTGGCAGCGCCGACCCCCACCCCGCCGCCGACATCACCGGCGCCGGTCATGGTGCCGGCGCCCAGCCGCCTCGTCGAGCACGCCGTCGGCTGGGCGGCGCACCGGCCGTGGCTGCTCGGCGTGGCCGCCGTGCTGCTGGTGGCCTACGTCGCCGGGCGCAACGTGGCCGCCGGGTGGCGGCACCGCCACCACGCCGCCGGCGCCCGGCAGGTCACCATCGCCCCGCCACCGGAGGTGGACCCGGCCAGCGCGGCCGCCCTGTGGGCGAACCTGGCCGGAACGCTGACCCCGTCGCGGCGGCGTCGCCTCGTCTACGGCAACCCGCAGGTGGTGTTCCAGTACTGCTGGACCGGCCGGCAGCTGCTGATCTCGATCTGGGTGCCGGGCAGCGTCCCCCGCGGCGCGGTCGAGGCCGCGGTCCGCGGCGCCTGGCCCGGCGCCGCCTGCGCCACCGGACCGGCCACCGACCCGATCCCCGCCACGGCGCACGCGCAGACCGGTGGGCACCTGCTACCCCAGCACGCGGAGTGGCTGCCGCTGCGCAGCGACCACGACGCCGACCCGCTGCGCGCCCTGGTCTCCGCCGGTTCCCAGCTGCACGGCGGCGAGCACGCCTGCGTGCAGATCCTCGCCCGACCCGCCACGCCGCGGCGCGCCGCCCGGGCCCGCCGCGCCGCCGGCCGGCTGCGCGAGGGCAAGACCGCCGTACCGACGATCAACGCGGCCGCCCCGCTGCTGTGGCTGGTCGAAGCCTTCCAGCCGGGCCCCTCCAGCCGGCGCCGGGCGGCGTCGCACGGCGCGGCCACCCGGCGCGACCCGGCGGTCGAGCGGGACGTGCGGGCCATCCTCGACAAGACCGCCCACCCCATGTGGGAGACCGCGATCCGCTACGCCGTCGCGAGCACCAACCGCCGATCCGGATCCGCGGAGGAGGCCTCCGCGCTGCACCGGCGGGTGCGTGGCGTCGCCGACGCCATCGCCTCGTCGTTCGCGGTGTACGCCGACCGCAACCGCCTCGCGCACCGGGCCCGGATGCGTCACCCGGTCGCGGTGCTCGCCGCCCGGCGGCTCGGCCGGGGCTTCCTGACCTGCACCCCGGAACTGGCGGCCCTCGCAGCCCTGCCCCGGGACCTGGCCGTGCCAGGCCTGGACCGGGCCCGGGCCAAGTCGATGCCGGTGCCGGTGGCGGTTCCCACCGGCGGGCGCGGGATGACCGTGCTCGGCGACGCCGAGATCGGCGGCCACCCGGTCGCCCTGGCCGTGCCCGACGCGCGCTACCACGTCCACATGGTCGGCTCCACCGGCTCGGGCAAGACCACCCTGCTCGCCAACATGATCGTCGACAACGTGCTGGCTGGGCGGGGCACCGTGGTCATCGACCCGCACGGCGACCTCGTCCTCGACGTGCTGGACCGGCTGCCCGCCTCGGTCGCGCACAAGGTGGTGCTCTTCGACCCCGACCAGCCCAACCCGCCCACCCTTAACCCGCTGGAGGGCCGCGACCACGATCTGGTCGTGGACAACCTGGTGTCCATCTTCGGCAGCATCTTCGTCAAGGCCTGGGGGCCGCGGATGGACGACGTGATGCGGGTGTCCTGCCTGACCCTGCTCAAGCACGCCAACGTCACCCTGCAGCACATCCCACCCCTGCTGAACTCGGCGCAGTTCCGATCGGAGATGACCGTCGACCTCGACGACCCGGAGGGCCTGGACGGGTTCTGGCAGTGGTACGACGAGATGACCCCCGCGCTGCGCTCACAGGTCATCGGCCCGGTGCTGGCCCGGCTGCGGGCGTTCCTGCTGCGCGACTTCGTCAAACGCACCATGCGCTACCCCCGCTCCAGCTTCGACATGGGCGCCGTCCTCGACGGCGGGGTGCTGCTGGCCCGCCTGCCCAAAGGCGTGCTCGGTGAGGACACCAGCCGGCTGCTCGGGTCGCTGATCCTGGCCCGGGTGTGGCAGGCCGCCACCGCCCGCGCCGCCATCGGCGTCGATCAACGGCGGGACTGTGCGGTGTACCTCGACGAGTGCCAGAACTTCCTCACCCTCGCCTCGTCGCTGGACACGATGCTGGCCGAGGCCCGCAAGTACCGGCTGTCCATGGTCCTGGCCCACCAGGACCTGGCCCAGTTCCCCCGCGACCTGCTCGCCGCCGTGTCCGCCAACGCCCGCAACAAGGTCTACTTCACCTGCAGCCCCGAAGACGCCCGGGTGCTGGCCCGGCACACCCTGCCCGAGCTCGACGAGCACGACCTGTCCCACCTCGACGCCTACACGGCCGCCACCCGTCTGGTCGCGGCCGGCCGGCAGACCCCGGCGTTCACCATGCGCACCCGCCCGCCCCGCCCGGTCGTCGGCGAGGCCACTGCGATCCGGCAGGTCGCCGCCGCCGTCCCCGCCCAGGACACCAGCGGCATCGACGAGGTGGTCAAGCGGCTGACCAAGCGGGACAAGGAACGTTCACGCCGCCGCCGCGACAGCGGCCCCGGGCCCGGCGGTGACGCACCCGACCAGGACCGGCCCGGGTCGCGGGCCGCGCCGGGTCAACCGTCGCGTGCCCCGTCGCGTCGCCGCGGCTCCCCGGACCCCTGACAGACAGCGCTGACCAGCGCTGTCGGTGCGGCACGTGCCCGCCACGTGGCGGCTGCGCATCCCGCCCGCTGACCAGACACCCCTCCATATGGAGGGGCACCCCTTACCCCGAGGAGCATCACCGATGTACCGGCGTGTCCCCGCACCATCGGCCAAACCCGACCCGCTGTCGGTCTACCGCAGGCTCACCCCCCGCGACCGGCTGCTGCTGTCCTGGCTGGCCGAGCACTACTTGCTGTCCACCGACCAGATCCACCGCGCCCTGTTCACCGCCCGGCGCACCGCACAGCAGCGGCTGACCATCCTGCACCGCCTCGGCGTGCTGCACCGCTTCACGTTCAGCACCGCCCGGGGCACCCCGGAAACCTCCTACCTGTACACCCTGGGCCCGGTCGGGCTGCGCCGGCACCCCACCGCCTACCACGACCCGGACAACCTCAAGCTCAAGGCGCCACGCTCCAGCATCGAACGCGCCGACCGCATCGCCCGCAGCCCGCGCCTGGCCCACCTGCTCGGCGTCAACCAGTTCTTCGTCGACCTGCACGCCCACGCCCGCACCCGCCCGGACGCCGTACTGCACCGCTGGTGGTCCGAGCAGCACGCCACCGCCGCGTTCAGCCGGGCGAAGATCTTCCCCGACGGGCACGGGGTCTTCACCGCCGGCGGGTCCACCGTCGGGTTCTTCCTCGAATACGACCGCGACACCGAGAACCTGGCCCGCGTCGTGCGCAAGCTCAAAGGCTACGAACGCCTCGCCCGCCACGGGCCCCGCTTCCCGGTCCTGCTGTCGGTCCCCACCGCCCGGCGCGAGACCAGCCTGCTGCGCGTCCTGCACGGCGTGCCCACCGCGATGCCGGTGGCCACCGCGGTGCACGGCGACCACCCCGCCGCCGCGGTCTGGGCACTGACCTCGGATCCGTTCCGGCGACGTGCTCTGCACCAGCTGCCCAGCGACCCCGGACCCGCCGGGTACACCGACCCCGAACCCTTTGACGACCCCGACGACGACTTCCTCGACGACGGGTTCGACGACGTCGACTACGACCGGGACGAACCCTGACAGTCCGCCGGCGACGGCGCTGACAGAGCAGGTCGACCCTGCGGACCCGAGGTGTCGCCAGCCCCATCTCCCGGCCGGGAAGAGCGCCGGCCCGGACAGTCGCCGTCCGCGACTGACAAACCACAAGATCGCCTGTCAGGGAGCGCAGCTCTGACACACCGCACACCGCGGCGGCGTCCCCGCCGCCGCATCTCTGACAGACCAGGTCAGCGGCCATCCGCGCCCCATCCGCGAAACGGGGCGCTGACAGAGCGGGCCGCTACGGTTCACGGCACTACATCAACCCACATATCGCTCCACCCGGTTCGGTCCCACCTCCGGAACCACCGCCGCAGCCTGCGGCTCGCCACGCCCACCCGCCGTCACCGGCCGGTCGGCCCGCGCGCCGCGCGGCGACCCCCGAGGTCGCACCCAACCACCGCAACACCAGCACCACCACATCCCTTGTCCCTGACCGACCCACGCACCCGGTGGGCCGGTCGCTGCCGCGCGCCCCGCGCGCCCCGCACCCGAGGAGGTCCCGCGTGTCCAAGAAGCAGGCCAAAGCGGCCACCCCGACCGAGCAGGTCACCGCGACCCCAACGATCCGCACCATGATCGTCTGCGTGCCCGACGGGCTGCCCACCGAGGTGCTCACCAGCACCCGGCAGCTCGACCGGCACCTGTGCGTGCAGGGCACCGTCAGCCCCAGGTTCTGGGCCAAGCCCCTGCACCTGTGGCAGCGACGGCACATGTTCGACCTGCGCAAGGGTCGCCCCACCTACTGCGCCGGCGGCCCCTCCGGGCTGCTGGACCTGGTCGGGATGCGACACGCCGCCGGCGTGGGAGCGGGCATCCGCTACCAGCTGTGGGCACGTGTCGTGCACGGCACCAGACCAGCCACCCCATGGCCGGTCTACCTGCAGCGTCACCTCCACGACCCGGCCCAGTACCCCCTCGCCAAGGCCGAGGCGGACTTCGCCGACCAGCCGCGGGTCCTCGCGATGGCGATCCACAACGCCGCCGCGTACGGCGCCGGGCGTCTGGACGTCTACGAGCTGGAGATGCTGCAAGCCGGCCCCATGGCCTACCAGCACTACCACGCCCTGACGGCCGTGGCCGGCGACGCCCTCCTCGACACCGAGGGGGCCAAGCTGCAACCCGCCTCCGACGCGATGGCCCACCGGGTCACCTACCTCGACCAGGCCCGCCGCTACCTGGACTCAGTCGATGAGTCCCAGCGGCTGCTGGCCGTGGCCCTGTAATCCGCTTTCCACCCGTGAACCGGCCGGTGGCCTCCCCCTTCCCCGGGAGACCACCGACCGGTTCCACCCACCGCCGACCCGCTCCGACCGACCCGAAGGAGTCCACCGTGGACACTCGACTGCACTTCGACCCGCCCACCGTGCTGCGCCTGGCCGAACACGCCCATGCCGCGTCGCCGGCCACCGCAGCCCTGGTGCTGGTCGCCGACCGCGACGGCATCTACCTGGCCAGCAACGGCCAACCGCCGCCGCCCGCCCCAGCCGACCAGCCCGGCACCGTGCCGGCCATGGTCGCCTTCGCCGAACAGTGCCCACCCGGAACCCCGTGGCTGGAGCGCGTCACGCTGCTGCGAGGCGAGGCCGACCTCGCCGAACAGCTACCGCTGTCCGAGCCCGAGAGCAACCCGCTCATCGGCCAGCTCCACGCCGCCGCCCGCGCCGGCCGCACCACCATCACCGTGCTCATCGGCGTCGGCGGCATGCTGCGCCTGGCCGTGTCCCGCCGCCGCCAGCCGGCCAACCCGGCCGCCGCCTGAACCAGGCATCCCGCGGCAGTCGATCGAGGCACCCCGGCAGCCGCGTCCGGCGGCACCGGGGTGTCCCGCGTGGGCCGACCGCCTGGGAGCACGGGCGCCATCGCAGACCACGGCAGCACCGCGCAGTGCCCGACCCAACCGCCGTCACCAGCCTCGCCAACACCCCTGCCAAGGGCGTCCGGCGGCGGAGCTGGACGGCCAGGCAGCCGGTAAGTGCCACGCGCGCACCGCCGCGCCGAGCGCCCCGGGCCGGGGCGCCGACCCAGCCGCGCCGTGCGAAAACGGCCGCTCTTTCCCTCTTGCACCACCGATGCCGCCGACCCGGCCACGCACCTGCCCACCACGGAAGGACAACCACGATGCCCGACCCGACACCGGTCCGCACCGACCCCGCCGAGGCAGCCCGTCAGGCCGCCGACGCGCTCGGCGTCGCCTTCGACGACGAAGGCCCCTACAGCCGGGAAATGACCGCCTCGGCCCTCGCCGCGCTGGGCACCTGCGCCTACTACCTGCGCGTGTGCCTCGGTGATGCGCACCCCGCGGCGATCCCCGCCGTCGACGCCCTCGCCGTCGCCGCGGACGCCCTGGCCGAGGTCCACGACGCCGCCGCAGCCCGACCCACCGACACGACACAGACGGCAGGTGGCGACTCGTGATCGTCGACGAGACCTTCGCCCTCACCGGCCAGGGCTACCGCTTGACCCGGGTGCACCACCTGGGTGAGCACACGCTGCGGGTACGGGTAAACCGCGACGGCTACGAGGAGCAGAGCCACGCCGTGGTCGAGGTGCTCACCCCGGCACTGACCTGGACCCAGCTGGCCGCCGAACCAACCCCGACCTGGTACCAGGCCACCCCCGGCCGCCACGCCAGACCCACGCCGGACGCCACCGCACTGTCCGCGGTGGCCGACCGGCTCCTCGACCGCGGGCGGCGCATCCTGCGCGCCTGACCGGGCCGCAGGGCGACCGTCGGCGACCAGCCCGCCGCCGCGGCCACCCGAGCACCCTTGGCCCCCGCCTGCCCGGCGCGGGGGTCCTTTCGCTGACCCACAACAAGGGAGGACCAACACCGATGGCAACCCGAGTTCACCACGTCGTCCACGACGACTTCGACGCCAGCACCGAGGGCGTCGGCACCTACCGGTTCGCGCTGGAAGGCCGCGAGTACGAGATCGACCTGTCCCAAGCCAACCTCGCCCGGCTGCGCGCGGCCCTCGCCCCGTTCATCGCCGCCGGACGGCGCCTGCCCAAGTCGGGCCGGGGCAAGCCTCGCACCAGCGGCACCGTCGCACCCGGGCAGCCCCGCACCGCCGAGGTACGCCAGTGGTGGGCCACCAACCGGCAGCGGCTCGACCTGCCCGAGCCGCGCACCCACGGCGCCATCCCCAGCCGGGTCCGGGCCGCCTACGACGCCGCCCACCCAGCCGACGCCGGCTGAACCGGCCACCCGAAGCTCCCCGCCGACCGGTCGGCCCCGCCCTTGAACGGGGCCGGCCGGTCGCCCCTGCCGCTTGTCGCCGCGCCTGGAGGAGGCCTGACTTCGCATGCTCCGAATCGTTCACCTGCTGGTCGCGATCGAGCTGGACGACGAGGACGACCGCACCGCCGAGGAGGTCCGCGCCGACGTCGAACGCCAACTCAGTGCCGACCTGGCCGGCGTCATCTTGCTCACCCACCCGCACCACGACAACGGGACCGCCGCGGCACACTCGGTCGAGGCCGCCGGGCGGCAACGCGCCGAGGACGCGGCCCGTGAGCGGACCGCCTACCTCGCCGCGGTCATCCGAGCGTTGATGCGCCGCGACCCGGCACTGGAGCCCTACCTGTCACCGGTCTGCCCCGAGTGCGGCCACGTGCCCGAGCAGGAGGACGGCATCCATGTCGTTCTCGGCGCGGCCGTGGCGATCGCCTGCGAGGGCTACTGGGTCATCAACCCGAATGTGGTCGGGATCCCAAGGCCGAACTGGCAGCCGCAGGACTGACCCAGACCTCCACCCAGCACCGCGACCCCGCACCGGCACCTCGCCACCCCGCATGCAACGGACTGGCATTCCGCTCCCTCGGCTCGCTCATCACACGCCAAGGCGGACCACAGCTCCTCCACGGCAGCGCCCTCGCCCTCACCGCCACGATTCACGCCTGGGCCGACGCCATCGGCACGCCAGTGCCCGAGCTAGCTCGCACCGCCATCCGCTGACCGCTACGATCCCCAACCATCAGGGTCGCCGTGTTGCGATGATCGCTGGAATCCGCCACGGCGAAAGTTGACCCCCTGCGGGTTAGGCCCTGCTGGTTCGGTTGTCTTTGGCGAGGAGTTCGCGGCGTTGGCGGGTGCGGTAGGAGTCGCCGGTGAGGGTTAGAACCTCGGCGTGGTGGACGAG